>Ga0182749_1000878_pt1 | contig 25273 bp, 23 predicted proteins | sample eDN3rd37CKraftMG_FD_128875 | JGI IMG/M metagenome (GOLD analysis project Ga0182749, IMG submission 128875) | Enriched Miracle-Growth compost microbial communities from Emeryville, California, USA - eDNA 3rd pass 37_C Kraft MG (version 2) (version 2) ...
CCGATGCGCACGCCGCGGAAATTCACCGGGCCGGGCATGCTGGGGCCGGCCTGAAAGACGCGCTTCTCGTCGAACTCGCCGTAATTGGGCAGGTCCACCTTGTAGCGCTCGGCGATCACCTTGCCGTCATCGAGCACCATCACCGCGTTGTGCACGCCGCTTTCGCGCTTGAGCGGCGTGCCGATGATGACGCCCGGGCCGCCATCGGCCGTCTCCGCCGCAAGCTCGCGCGCCGCCTTTTCGCAGGCCGCGACGAAAGCCGGCTTCAGCACCAGGTCTTCAGGCGGATAGCCGGCAATGAAGAGTTCGGTGAAAAGAACGAGATCGGCGCCTTGCCGGGCAGCCTCCGCGCGTGCCTCGCGCGCCTTGGCAAGATTGCCCGGAATATCGCCAACCGTGGGATTGAGCTGGGCGACGGCGATGCGGAGGATATCGGGAGCGGCGTTCGTCATGAGGCTCATCTAGCTTGCACCCGGAAGGCTTGCAAGGATCAGCGTTCCGAACCCCGCGCGGGATCACGCATCGGACGCATTTCGAGGATAGCGCGGCAAACCATCATCGATGTCGTAATAATCTCCCTTATCGGCAACAAAGATGTGCGCTTCGGCCCTGAGACCGCTCGGCCGATCGAAGCTGCCTGCCAGAATCGAGGTCACGTCGGAGCCATTTCTCTTCCAGAAGAGCGCTGAACCGCAGGTACCGCAGAAGCCTCGCCGGGCAAAATCCGAAGCGGCGTACCAGGTGATGTTGTCCGCGCCTTCGACCGTCAGGCGATCATCTTCCACATCCGTGGCGGCGTAAAAATGCCCCGTCTGCCTGCGGCATTGCGAGCAATGGCAGTACACGACGCCGCGAGGTTCACCGCTCGTGCGGAAACTCACGCCGCCGCAGAGGCACCTGCCCTGCCTGACATCCATCAAAATCTCTCCAAAATAAAACCCCGCCATCATGCCATGGCGGGGGTTCAAGCAGCACCGCAAAGTTTTGAATGCTGCAGTCAATGGAGTTGCGCCGCGGACCAGCCCGCGGCGCCGGGATCAGCCGACGGCCACCTGCTTGTGGGGATGCGCCGCGGCATCCTTCTTCAAAAGCTCCGCAACCAGGAAAGCAAGCTCCAGCGCCTGGTCGGCATTAAGCCGCGGATCGCAGTGGGTATGGTAGCGGTCCTGCAGGTCTTCCGCCGAGATGGCGCGGGCGCCGCCCGTGCATTCCGTGACGTTCTTGCCCGTCATCTCGATATGGATGCCGCCGGGATGGGTGCCCTCGGCGCGGTGCACGTCAAAGAAGGTCTGCACCTCCTTGAGGATCCGGTCGAAGGGCCGGGTCTTGTAGCCGTTGAGGGAGATTATGTTGCCGTGCATCGGATCGCAGGACCAGACGACCTTGCGGCCCTCCCGCTCCACCGCACGAAGCAGCTTGGGCAGGTGATCGGCCACCTTATCGGCGCCGAAACGCGCGATCAGGGTCAGCCGGCCCGGCTCGTTCTGCGGGTTCAGGGCATCGATCAGGCGGATGAGCGTGTCCGGCTCGAGCGACGGACCGCATTTGAGGCCGAGCGGGTTCTTCACGCCGCGGCAGTACTCCACATGGGCGTGATCCGGCTGGCGCGTGCGGTCGCCGATCCAGATCATGTGGCCGGACGTGGCGTACCAGTCGCCCGTCGTGGAATCGACGCGCGTCAGCGCCTGCTCATAGCCGAGGAGCAGCGCCTCGTGGCTGGTGTAGAAATCGGTCTCGCGCAGCGATGGGTGGCTTTCCGCATTGATGCCGATGGCGCGCATGAAATCCATCGTCTCGCTGATGCGGTCGGCCAGAGCCTTGTAACGCTCCGCCTGCGGAGTGTCGGAAATGAAGCCGACCATCCACTTGTGCACGTTCTCCAGATTGGCATAGCCGCCCTGGGCGAAGGCGCGAAGGAGATTGAGGGTCGCGGCCGACTGGCGGTACGCCATCTCCTGGCGCGCAGGATCGGGCACACGCGCAGCCTCGGTGAACTCCGTGGCGTTGATGATGTCGCCCCGGTAGGAAGGCAGCGTCACACCGTCCTTCGTCTCGGTGTCGGACGAACGCGGTTTTGCGAACTGGCCCGCGATGCGGCCGACCTTCACCACCGGCTGGGCGCCGGCAAAGGTCAGCACCACGGCCATCTGCAGGAAGACGCGGAAGAAATCGCGGATATTGTCGGCGCCGTGCTCGGAGAAGCTCTCGGCGCAATCGCCGCCCTGGAGCAGGAACGCCTCGCCATTGGCGACGGCGGCAAGCTGCTTCTTGAGCTTGCGTGCTTCTCCCGCAAAGACGAGCGGGGGATAGGTGGCGATACGAGCCTCGACATCAGCCAGCGCCGCAGAATCCGGATAGACTGGGACCTGCTGGATCGGCTTTTCTCTCCAGGAACTCGGTGACCACTTCGTCATGTCAACACCCATAGGCTTCTTCCCTCGCGGCACCTGCCGGCAAGGCTGGCTGCTATTTAGCGGAAGCTTGGCCCGGATACTACCCCGCATTTGGCGGCGAATCGATGTGAATTATCGGTTCGGCCACCTGCGGCGATGGATCAGATCCGCTCGCCGTTCCTCACCCGATAGGTGGGCTGGTACATGGTCACCAGTTCCTCCGCGGCCGTCGGATGCACGGCCATGGTGCGGTCGAAAACATCCTTGGTGAGGTTGCCCTTGATCGCGATCCCCAGGAGCTGCGCCATCTCGCCGGCATCCGGCCCGAGGATGTGCGCGCCGACGACCCGCCTGGAAGCGGCATCCACGATGAGCTTCATGATCATCTTCTCCTGCCGGCCTGCAAGCGTGTGACGCATGGGCCGGAAACTGGCGCGGTAGACCTCCAGCTCATCGAAGCGCTTGGCCGCCACCTCCTCCGTCAAGCCCACCGTGCCGATCTCGGGCTGGGAGAAGACCGCCGTGGCGATGTCCTGATGGTCGACCTTGGTCGGGTTGCCCTTGAAGGCGGTCTCGATGAAGCACATGGCCTCGTGGATGGCCACCGGCGTGAGCTGCACCCGGTCGGTCACGTCGCCGATCGCCCAGATGTTCTCCACATTGGTGCGCGAATATTCGTCGACGAGGATCTCGCCGCGCACGCCGGTCTTAACGCCTGCCGCCTCCAGTCCCAAACCTTCGGTGTTGGGAACGCGGCCGATGGCGAGCATGATCTTGTCAAACGTCTCGACGCCGCCCGACATCAGATGGGCGGTGAGCCGGCCGTCGGGCTGCTTCTCCACCCTCTCGATGACATCCTGACAGACGATGCGGATGCCCTTGGCCTCCATCGCCTCGTGCAGGCCCCTGCGAAGGTCACCGTCGAACCGGCTCAGAATTTCCTTGCCGCGATAGAACAGCGTCGTCTTCACGCCGAGGCCGTGGAAGATGTTGGCGAACTCGACGGCGATGTAGCCGCCGCCCTCGATGGCGATAGAGCCCGGCAGCTCCTCGAGGTGGAAGGCCTCGTTGGAGGTGATGCAATGCTCGCGGCCGGGAAGTGCCGCGTGCGGATTGGGCCTGCCGCCGGTGGCGACCAGGATGTGCTCGGCGGTGATGGTCTCATTGCCGACGCGCACCGTGTGATCGTCGATCAGGGTGGCCCTGCCATCGATCATGCGGGCGCCGGCGTTCTCGAGGCCCTTGCGGTAGAGGCCTTCGAGCCTGGCGATCTCGCGGTCCTTGTTGGCGATGAGCGTCGGCCAGTCGAAGCTGCTCTCGCCCACCGTCCAGCCGTAGCCGGCCGCATCCTCGAAATGCTCGGGGAATTGCGAGGCGTAGACAAAGAGCTTCTTGGGCACGCAGCCACGAATCACGCAGGTGCCGCCGAAGCGATATTCCTCTGCGATCGCGACGCGCTTGCCCAATGAAGCAGCGACGCGGCCGGCGCGCACCCCGCCTGAGCCGCCGCCGATCACAAAAAGGTCTAGGTCGAAATTCGCCATGGTCGATCCCGCCGCTCCAGCTAAATTCTCTGTTTCCCCTGCAGCTATGACTTTGCAGCGCAAAAAGAAAGCCCGGCGCGATGGCCGGGCCTTCAATTCTGTTCAATGTCGGTTGCGATCAGTTGGCAGCCGGCGCAGCGCCCCCCGGTGCGGCGGCGCCCGGTGCTGTAGCACCCTGGCCCGCCGGCGCTCCCGGTTCTTCGGCCGGCGCCTTCGGAGCCTGCGTGCCGGCGGCAGCCTGCAGCGTTTCCACGACCGAGTTCGTCAGATCCCGCGCAACGCCGCGACGCCAGACCTCCGCGGCCTGCAGAAGCTCACGCGTAACGATGGGGCCGTCGGAGAGAAGCTTTTTGCCCGTGGAGGAGTTGTAGAAGGTCGCGATGTTCTGCAGGTCTTCCTGGCTGAAGATGCGCGCATAGGCGAGCGCTGCTTCCTTCTCGAGATCCGCGCGGCGGGTGGCAAGAGAAAGCGCCTTCTCGTCCACGGTGGAATTGATCAGATCGACCAGATTGGGACTTTGCTGGATGAGCTGGGCCTTAAGGGATGCCGCGGCATCAGGCAGATAGTTGTCGAAGGGATCGGTGGCGTTGATCGCGTCGATGGCGGCGCGCGCGGCCTTGAGATGCTCCTCCGAAATCTCCTGCGCCGCAGCCGGGAAAGACAGCGCCGTCAGTGCCACCGCGGCGGTCAATGCAATCATGCGAGCGCGTTTGGCCAGATTCATCTTTGCTTCTTCTCCGTTTCCTAGATTCGGCTGTCGGCGCCGAGCGTCCTGACGCCGTTCCTGCCTGCAATTACCGCTGCGCCCGCCAGATCGATGAAGAGACCGTGTTCCACGACACCGGGAATTGCGTTCAGCGCCTCCGCGAGTGCTCTTGGCGCTGGAATACGGCCAAAAGATGCATCAATTATGAAATGTCCACCGTCGGTCACGAACGGCTTGCCGCCGGCCATGCGGGTCTTCAGTTCGCCAGCAAGGCCAAGACGCCCGGCGGCGGCCTCGATGGCAAGCTTAGTGGCGCGGAGGCCGAACGGGTTCACCTCGATGGGCAGGGGAAAGCGGCCGAGCACATTGACAAGCTTGCCCTCGTCCGCGATCACGATCATGCGGCGGGAGGCGGCTGCGACAATCTTCTCGCGGAGCAGCGCGCCTCCGCCGCCCTTGATCAGCGTGAGGTGGGGTCCCACCTCGTCGGCGCCGTCCACCGTCAGATCAAGCTCCGGCGTATCGTCCAACGTGGACAGCGGCACGGAAAGCTCACGGCACAGGGCGGCCGTGCGCTCCGAAGTAGGAACGCCGACGATCTTCATTCCCGAAGCGACGCGCTCGGCAAGTAGCCGCACGAATTCCTCGGCCGTCGAGCCGGTGCCGATTCCAAGCTTCATGCCGTCTTCGACATGCAAGAGCGCCGCGCGCGCGGCTTCAATTTTCAACGTCTTCGCGTCCGACACGATATTGCCCCGCAAGCAGTGCGGCTTCCTAACCCGTTTCAGCTTTTCCCGCAAATGGCTTTACAGCCTGTGCATAGTTACCGCTTTCCGCCCCTCTGCCGACCATAGTTGCCGAGCGTTCCTTGAACAAAGGAGCCATGCGGGTTATCGCGTGAGAAGCAAGAGGGGAACGCTCATGGGATCGCCGATCATCGTCTACGACCTCGACGGCACGCTCGTCGAGACCGCACCCGACCTTCTCGACAGCCTCAATCACTGCCTGCTGACGGTTGGTGTGCCCGAGGTGGAGCCCGGCGAAATCCGCCGCTATGTGGGCTTCGGAAGCCGCGTGATGATCGAGCGGGCCTTTGCCGCCCATGGGCGGCCGACGAACAAGGACGAGCTCGACGCCCTGCAGAAGCTCTTCATCGAGCACTATACCGCCGGGATGCCCGGACTTTCGCGCCCGTTCCCCGGCGTGCTCGAGGCGCTCGAACGTTTCCGCGAGGCAGGGTTCATCGCCGCCGTCTGCACCAACAAGCTCGAGGGGCTGTCGCGAGGCCTCCTCGAAGCGCTGGGCATCGCGGATCGGTTCGAGGCGATCTGCGGCGCGGACACGTTCGCGCACCGCAAGCCCGACCCGCGCCACCTGACCGACACCATCGCGCGCGCAGGCGGCGATTTCGACCGCGCCGTCATGGTCGGCGATTCGCGCACGGACATCGACACGGCCAAAGCGGCGGGGATCCCGGTCGTAGCCGTGGATTTCGGCTATACCGACCGGCCGGTCCACGAGTTCGAGCCGAGCGTCGTCATCTCCCATTTCGACGAATTGACCGTGGAGCTTGCCGAAAGGCTCATCATTTCAGCCGCTGGCAAAGCGGTGGCTTGACTTACTCGCCGGGGCTCCCTTATATCGCCGCGCGCTTGGCGATTTGCCGCCGGGCGGGCGCGTAGCTCAGCGGGAGAGCACACCCTTCACACGGGTGGGGTCGTAGGTTCAATCCCTACCGCGCCCACCATCAAAATTTTCTTATGATACAAGTGACTTAGCGGTTGGACTGCCAAACGCCCTACCGCCCATCATACAGGGATTTGCGCATTTTTTGTGCACTCCGTGAAGGAGGTGCCATGAAGAGACTTCGCCAGTGAGCTGGGTGTCGGCCTTGCGAGCGTGGCCAAGCGCGCGAAACGGCGTTTCCAAGAATTCTGGTATGCCGTGTCGGGCTGGCGGCGCGTCATTCGTCCTCGGTGCATGGATCGGCTATTCATAGGAGCCGTCCGTTCCGTCAACGCACAAGGGAGTAAACGAGCATGCCCAGCACCATAAGATTGCACCGTGGCCTGGCCACCAGCCCGGAAAAAGTCTACCGCGCGTTCATCGAGGGGGATGCGCTTGCAAAATGGCTTCCGCCCAATGGCTTCGCCTGCACCGTCCATCACCTGGAGCCGAAGGTCGGCGGTACCTTCAGAATGTCCTTCAGGAACTTCACTACGGACCAAAGCCACTCATTCGGCGGGGAATATGTCGAACTCGTCCCCGGTGAGCGCCTGCGCTACACGGACAGGTTCGACGATCCCAACCTGCCGGGCGAGATGCAGGTAACCGTGACGTTGAAGAAGGTATCGGTCGGCACCGATCTGGATATCGTGCAAGAAGGCGTTCCGGACCTGATACCCGCCGAGGCCTGCTATCTCGGCTGGCAGGAATCGCTGAGAAACCTGGCGAGGCTCGTCGAGCCCGAGATCAATCAATAACCAAACGAGCGACAAGGCCGCCGGCTCGGATCGCGTGGTCTATCTCCGCGATCCGCCATCGCCTTCACTCGCGGTTCGGGCAATGCTCTGAGCGCTGAGAGCGGGCTCAATCCAGTCCCCCTAGAGCGCGATGCGTTCCGATGGAATCGGAACGCGCGCTCTAGCAGTTTGATTTAGCCGCATGATCTTGCCCAAAAAGTCTCTGCAACTTTTTGGGATCATGCTCTAAGCCTCCTGCTCTTCCAGGTCGCGCTCGTGATCCGGCGGGCCATCCTGGCCGCGCCGAGGCGTGCGAAGGCGCTTGGCCGTCACAGCGGGTCTTTCCCGCTCGTCGCGCTGAGCAGGCGTCTTTGCCCTGCCCTGTTCCTCTTCGGAGGAGGTGGCTTTGAGCGGCATTGGCAGCCGGGCGAGATCTTCATTGTTGACGTTAAGGGTGACGTGCGGGAACGGGATTTCGATTCCCCGCTCTTCAAACATCTCCTTGATGAGCTCATTGTAGACGCGGCCAATCACCCATTGCTGGCCGACTTTCGTCTTGATGCGGGCGCGCACCATGATCGCCGAATCCCCGAATTCCGTCACGCCATGCATTTCGAGATCGCCGATGATGCTCTCACCGTGCTCGGTCTGCTTCAGGCGATCGAAGGCATCCTGCATGGCCCGCTTCACTTCGGGAACGCTCACCCCGTAGTCCACCCCGATATTGGCGACGTGGTAGCCGAAGTTCTTCATGAAGTTCGACACCGAATCCACCGACGAAAACGGGATCAGGTGGTAAGCGCCGTCGAGCGAGCGCAGCGAGACCGAGCGGATCGTGAGGCGCTCGACCGTTCCCGTAACGCCGCCGACGGTCACCACGTCCCCTTCGTTCATCGCATTCTCGAACTGGATGAAGGCGCCCGTAATGATGTCCTGCACCAGCTTTTGCGCGCCGAAACCAACCGCGAGGCCCAGGATACCGGCACCGGCGAGGAGCGGCGCGATGTTCACCCCGAGTTCCGAGAGAACCAGCATGCATACGAGAACGCCAAGGGCGATGGTGAAGGCGTTGCGGAAAAGCGAAAGCAGGGTGCGCTCACGCGGGCTCGGCTTGGCGCCCTTGGGCGGGTCGAGCCGGTATTCCACCCAGGATTGGACGACGAGATAGATGAGGCTGCCGACAATCAGGATGATCGCCGCCGACAGGATGGACGTGACGACGCGCTGGCCGACATCGCTGGAAACCCAGCCCAGGACATCAGCCACCAGCCAGATCTGCGCGACGGCAATCACGACGCCCAGCACAAGGACGATGCGGATCACCCGCAGAACGTTCGGCACGAAGGCGTTGAGACGCTGCTCGAGCAGCGGCAGGCGCGTACGGATATCGTCCGGCAGGTGCATGCCGCCGGCAGTCACCCGGGTAACGGCAACCGTCAGCGCTACGCCAACGGCGATCGCGATCAGCGATTGCGCGGTAGCCATGAGCACGAAGGGCAGCGCCGCCTCATGATCGGCAAGCCAAAGGCCGAAGATCAGAACAATGTAGCCGATCGCAACCACATGCCAGTAGCGCGCAAGAATGGACAGGCTGCGGGCGACCACCTCCGACTGCACGCGCTCGGCCTGCCGTGTAAGCCAGGAACGTACCGTGTCGCGGTTCTGCATGATAATCATGCAGGCCATGGTGAGCGCGCAGAAAAGCACGAAAGCGCGCAGTGCCTGCGCCGCTCCCGCCGAAACGCTGAAGGCAACGATCGGCGCAAGGAAAAGGAAGGTGTAGCCTACAATGCTGAGGATCCGGCTCGCCCAGAAATACCAGTAGGCGGCAGTGGTATCGCCGATCCGCAGAAAGCGCAGCGCGGGCTATCTGGGCGCAAGCAATACGCGCGCGGCGACCTTCGCAAGCTCGATGAACAGGAAGGCGCCGAGGAAAAGCGTCTGCCCGCTTCCAGCACCTTCCGCCAGATCAAAATAAAGGGCGGGCACATAGCCCGCCGCCCAGGCCAGAAGCACGGTTGCCGCATCAGCCAGAGCCGATGCTGCGATAAGGCCCGCGCGCTGCAGGGGACCGGACCCTTGGGACGCTGCGGCTATGCCGCGCTGGATGCGCTGGAAGCCGAGGCGCAACAGAAAAAACGCTGCGAATGTGACGGCGGCAACGACGATGACGCTGCGCACGGCATTCCAAATGGCGGCAACGTTCACCGTGCTGGTGCCCGTGAAAATGTCCGAGACCTCGCCGGAGAGGCGGACGATCGCGGCGATGAAGGCTGCGGAACTTTCCACTGCCGCACGCGTATACTCGCCAATCTGGAGCACGCCCGTGGGCTCGGCCTCTTCCGTTGCCTCTGCGGTACCCGCCTGGCGCAATGTCTGGATCAGTCGCGCCCGCGCTTCATCGTTTTCGAGAATTTGGATAAGAGCATTGACCTCGCCCTCGGACGCGGAAGTTGCCGCTCCATTTGTGCCGGTCAAGGACTGTGCCGCCGCCGGAAACGCGCAAAGCAAAAGGAAAAGGAGAGCTAAAATCCGCATATGAGCCCCCAGGAAAATTACGATGCCGCAATCATCGTCCGTCGAAACTAAGCGCGGGTTGCTTAATCAATTATTAGTTTGCGGCGATAGAGAGGCAGCAAATCAGCGCTGCACGGCCGCGCCGAAATTGAGCTTGGCGAGCCGACCGGCCGTCAAACGCACCAAGCCGGGATTTTCCGTGGTAAGCCGGTAACCCGTGGGCAGGGAGCGCGTATCCACCTTCATGATGAAATTGGAGCCGATCGCGCCATCTGGAAAATCTGCACAGGAAAGGTGGAACCGGCCCTGCCGGTCGGTGATGACCAGCCAGCCCTTCGGCGTCGCCACGCGCACGCCTGAAAGGCCACGCTCGCCCTTGTCCGGATAACCGTTGCCGTTCCGGTCATCGAAAACCTTGCCGATCACTTCGGCGCATTCCAGCAACTGCGCCTTGGCTTCAGAAGCGGCGAAGCTCAAAAGGAGCGGCGTCACAGCCACTATAAGACAGGTCGGGGAAAACCAGGTGGCGGCCATTGCCTTCTCCCTGCGAGTTGCTTGTCTCCATGAGGCTGGACAACAGCGTTTTCGTCAAGACGCATTGAACCCTGGACGTCAGTTTGACCACCCAGCCCTTTGGGCGCTATGCAGGCTCAATCCAGCAGCCCTACTCCACAGCCTACCGAATGAAATTTCCCGCCCCGTTGACCGAAGCCAAGCTCGTGCGCCGCTACAAGCGGTTCCTCGCCGATGTCGTTCTCACGGACGGGACGGAACTTACCGTTTCCGTGCCGAACACCGGCTCGATGCTTGGGCTTACCACACCGGGATCCCGGGTGCTCCTTTCGAAATGGGACGGGCCCAATCGCAAATATCCTTATCGGCTGGAAATCGTGGAGGCGGACGGCACCCTGGTCGGCATCAATACCGGCCTGCCAAACCGGCTGGCGGCGGAGGCGATCCGCGCCGGGCTCGTCGGCGATCTGGGCTCCTATCCGGTCTTGAAACCGGAGCAACGCTACGGCGAACGCTCGCGGATCGACTTCCTGCTCGAGCATCCGGAACGCCCTCCAGCTTACGTCGAAGTGAAAAACGTCCACTTCATGCGCGAGCGGGGACTCGCCGAATTCCCGGATACGAGGACCGACCGCGGCGCCCGGCATCTCGACGAGCTCGTCGCCATGCGCGCCTTGGGAGCGCGCGCCGTGATGGTCTATGTGGTCCAGCGCGGCGACTGTTCCCGTTTCCGCCTTTGCGCCGATCTTGATGCCGCTTATGCCGCGGCTTTCGAGCGAGCCCGGCGTGCGGGGGTTGAAGCTTTTGTGATAGGGTGCCAAATCTCTGCGGACGGGATCGCTCCCGATCGCCTCATCAACATGGAATTTCAAGGCTCGTCCTAATGGTCACCTATCTCGACGCCGATACCGCTCCCCTCCGCAACACCGGCCAGATAAGACTTTATGGAGAGGAAGGGTTCGAGGGCATGCGGAAAGCCTGCCAGCTTACCGCCCGCTGCCTTGACGAGCTTGTGGCGATCGTGACGCCGGGGGTGACCACGAACGCGATCGACCGCTTCGTCTTCGAGTTCGGCATGGACCATGGGGCGATCCCCGCCACGCTCAACTATCGCGGCTACACGAAATCCACCTGCACCTCGATCAACCACGTGGTCTGCCATGGCATCCCGGACGACAAGCCGCTGCGGGAAGGCGACATCGTCAACATCGACGTGACCTATGTGCTTGACGGCTGGCATGGGGATTCAAGCCGCATGTATCCGGTAGGGCAGATCAAGCGCGCGGCCGAACGCCTGCTGGAGGTGACGCACGAATGCCTGCTGCGCGGCGTCGCGGCGGTGAAGCCGGGAGCCCGCACAGGCGCCATCGGCGCCGCGATTCAGGCCTATGCGGAAGCCCAGCGCTGCTCCGTGGTGCGCGATTTCTGCGGGCACGGCGTCGGCCGCCTGTTCCACGATGCCCCGAACATCCTGCATTACGGCAGCCCCAACGAGGGGGTGGAGATGCGGCCCGGCATGATCTTCACGATCGAGCCGATGATCAATCTTGGCAAGCCGCATGTGAAGGTGCTGTCGGACGGCTGGACGGCCGTCACGCGCGACCGCTCCCTTTCCGCACAATACGAGCACAGCGTTGGCGTGACCGAAACAGGCTGTGAAATTTTCACGCTGTCGCCAGCAGGGCTTGATCGTCCGGGCCTTACCTAGCTACCTTGTAACAGTCTGGGCGGGGACATGGCTGGTTATGGCGGATAACAGCAAGGGCGGTTTCAGTGAAGGCGCGCTGCATACGATGCAGGGTGCATCAAGCAAGGCGGAAACGCGGAGCAAGAAACATTACGAAGGACATCGCGAGCGTCTGCGCGAACGCTTCGTCGAGGCCGGCGCCGATGCGCTAGCCGATTACGAGCTTCTCGAGATGGTGCTGTTCCGTACGGTGCCACGCGCCGACACGAAGGGACCGGCCAAGGAACTGCTCAGTCGCTTCGGCTCGATCGGCGAGATCCTGGGCGCGCCCGAGCATCGCCTGAGAGAGGTGCCCGGTATCGGCGAGGCAGCCGCGCGGGACCTGAAGCTGATCGCGGCGGTGACGCAGCGAATGCTGCGCAACGAGGTGCGCGGGAAGCAGGTGCTTTCCTCCTGGACCCAGGTCCTCGATTACTGCCGTGCCGCGATGGCCTACGAGGACCGCGAGCAATTCCGCATCCTCTTCCTCGACAAAAAGAATGCGCTCATCAAGGACGAGCTTCAGCAGACCGGCACCATCGACCACACGCCCGTCTATCCGCGCGAAGTGGTGAAGCGTGCGCTCGAGCTTTCCGCCAGCGCCATTATCCTGGTGCACAACCACCCTTCGGGCGATCCCACCCCGTCACGGGCGGATATCGAGATGACAAAGCTGATCGCCGCGACGGCGGAGCCGCTTGGCATCACGCTGCATGACCACATCATCATCGGCAAGAAAGGCCATTCCAGCATGAAGGGCATGCTGCTGATCTGATGGCGTGGGGTCGTGGCGCCCGCAGATGGCAGGACGCTAATATGCCGCCTCACTGCACGGCACTTGATGAGGGAACAGCCCGTACCAGTCAGCCATTCAGCGGGTAAGGCAGTTCGAAGTAGGACTGCAGCAAGCCCGGCGCGAAATGCGCGTTGAGCACGTCCACCAGCACGTAGAAGAAAACCCCGAGCAGTGCGGCGTTGATGGCGCTGTAGAGGATCGACTTGCGGGCGATCAGGCGCAGGAAGAAGAAGACGTAGAGCACCGAACCCAGCCAAAAGCCGAGGAGGCCGATCAGCGCCGCAAGCGCGGCAAGCACGCCGATATAGTTCAAGAGCGGCTTCGCGCTGTCTCCCACGTCCTTATCGCCCAGATCCGCGTCGAAGATCAGGCCCGGCGCGTGGCTGCGCCTCATCATGCCCACCGCGGCGATCGCGAGGAAGAGCAGCGTGAATCCCGCGACGGTCAAAGGGAAGACCTTGGCGAGAAAGGTCGTGTCGGCCACATCGACCATGACGGCGACGACGAAGGCCGCAAGCAGCCCGAGGAAGCCCAATTGCAAGGGAAGAGTTGGCATGGAAAGCTCGGGCGAAGCTTCCCCCTCGCTCGACACGCGCGTCTTGGCGCGGATCGTCACGTACAGCATCACCGCGGCGATCGCGAGGATCACCATTGCGAGCGGCCTTAAAAATAGATCGAGGCCGTAGACCTGCGCCGTGCGGTAGAGCGAAGCCTCCAGATTGTGCGACATGACGAGTCCGATCAGGAGCCCCGCACGCGACCAGCCAAAGCGCTTCATGAACAGGCCGACAGCGCCCACCGCGAGCAGCGCGACGATGTCGCCCCAGCTGGCTTTCGCCTGGAAGGCAGAGAAGAAGATCGACACCAGGATGAAGGGTGCAACCAGCTTGAACGGCAGCGCCGTGACGCGCGCGATGGGTTTTGCCAGCCCGATGCTGATGAGCGTGCCTAGGATATTGGCGATGGCGAGCGACCAGATGATCAGGTAGACGATGTCCTGGTGCTTCGTCACCATGGCGCGGCCGGGCTGCAGGCCGATGATGGTGAGGCCAACAAGCAGCAGAGCCATTGTGCCGTTGCTCGGCACGCCCAGAAACAGCGTCGGGATGAGGTCTCCGCCGTCCTTGGCGTTGTTGGCCGATTCCGGGCCGATCACGCCGCGCACATCGCCTTTGCCGAACTGGCTCTGGTCCTTGGAGGAATGCACCGAGTGGGCATAGGCGATCCAGCCCACCACGCCGCCGCCCATGCCCGGCAGCATGCCGGTCACCGCGCCAAGGCCGGAACAGCGCAGCACCAGGCCGATATGCTTCAGCACATCGCGAATGCCCTGCCCCCACCCGGTGCCCAGCGGATGGTCGCCGGCGATGTATTCGCGCTTGCGAAGCACATCCATGATCTCCGGCAGCGCGAAGGCTCCGAGCGCCACGATGATGAGAGGAATGCCGTCCATCAGGTAGATCGTGTCGAAGGCGAAGCGTTGCTCGCCCGTGGCGGTTGAAGCGCCGATCGTGCCGATCAAAAGGCCGAGGGAGACGGATGCCAGGCCCTTGGGCAGATTCCGGCCCGTTAAAAGCCCGACGAGAGTGAGTGCGAGCACGATCAGCATCAACTGCTCGGAGAAGCCGATCGCCATCAGGATCGGCGTCGCGATCACAAAGGCGAAGCTCAGGATAAACGCGCCGAACAGCCCTCCGATCAACGAGGCGAAGAAGGCGGCGGTGAGCGCCCGTGCGGCCTCGCCACGCTTCGACATCTGAAACCCGTCGATGACCGTCGCCGCGGACCCGGCCCCGCCGGGCACGCCGATAAGCACCGAGCTGAAAGTATCGGATGTGGCCGGCACCGCCGCCAGGCCGATCATCATGGCGAGCGCCGGGCCCGGATCCGCGCCGTAGAGGAACGGCAGGACCAACGCTATCCCGGCGAGCCCGCCGATGGCCGGCAGGACGCCGAAGACCATACCAAGCGACACGCCGAAAAGCAGGTAAAGCAAGTGAGGCCCGGTGAGGAGGGTCACGAGCGCAGGAATGGCCTGTTGCAGCGCGGAGAAATCCATCAGCCGACCTTCTCTCACTGGATCCGTTGGCCGAATTTGCGCTTAGGGTTACGCAATTCGGTCGGGTTGCTCCCCCTCAAGCCCCATCTGCCTGCCGCGAGCGTCAGAAGAGCGCCAGCCGAAGTGGCGACCGCCTTTTTAGGACGTGGCCGGCAGGCCGTGCGGGTGAAGGGATGCCGTCATCTCCGCTCGGGCAGAGCCATCGCTCCGCCCGACGGATTTCATGGAATTATTGAACGTTCCAGGTTTCCTTCAGCCAGCCCTTGAGCTCGGCGAGGGCTTCCTTGCTCATCACGGAGGCCGTGTGGTGCTCCTTGATCGCCTGCTCGCCGGTGCCCTGCGGGTAACCGCCGAGCTCAAGCTGCGCGCCCGGCTCCTTGAGCTCGGGCCTAGCCACCACACGCTTCATCGCCTCCTGGTACGTCTTGACGATATTTTCGGGTGTGCCGGCAGGCAGCACGAAGGTTTTCGCCGTCGCCATGCGGATGGCGAACATCGCGTCATAGACCTCACGCTGCACGCCCTCGAGCGGCTTACCATGCGTCATCTCGTAGAGCTCAGGGCAGGTTGCCGTCTCGGGCAATGTCGGGTCGCGGCCGACCGAGCCATCCTCCTGGCGGAAGCCCATGGTGAAGAGCGTCACCAGCGTGCCATCCTCGACCAGCGGCTTGATGTCCTCGTTCCATGAAGCCATGTTGTCGTAGTTCACCTGCGACTCGCCGCGCATCAGCGCCTGCCGCGATTCGCCGCGCGAGGTGCCGAAGACGCCGTTGAGCTTGATATTGAGCAGATCGAAGCAATAGAGAACGGGCATGTCTGCATCCGCAGGGCTGTCGCCGACAAAGACGGCCGTGTTCTCCTGCAGATGCTTTATGTCATGCTCCGGATCACCGTTGAGCCCGAAATCCGTGCGGCCATAGGCAAGCACGCCATAGGGCGAGGTCAGGAACGGGATGAAATCCGGCAGCGGATATTTCACCGTCGGCTCGCCCAGAATGTAGCTGTAATAGGTGCCGGTGCCGAGCGAGGCGATGGTGAGCCCGTCGGGCTTGGCGCGCGCGGCGAACTCGTTGATGCCACGGACCGAACCGCCGCCTTCGATGTTGCGGATGACGATGGTCGGCTTACCCGGCAGTTCCTGCTCGAGAAGCGGCGCAAGGAGCCGCGCGTGCACGCTCGACCCACCACCCTCGCCATAAGGCACGATCAGCTCGATGGTCTGTCCGGAAAAATCCACCTCCTGCGCGAGCGCGCCGCCTACCGGCAGCACGACGCTCAAGGCAGCGGCGATTGCGATGTTCCTCGGCATGTGTTCCTCCCTTTTCAGTCATCCGGCAGTTGGCCGGTTCTCCTCAACTCCACGCAGGGCGGCCGTTCAGTACATGCCCTGCAGCAGCTCCAGAATTTCCGCCGCGTCCCGCGGCGGGCGGGGTGTCGGCGAAAGCGTGCGGTCGCGCAGCGTAAGCTCCGCCACCTTGGGCAGCTGGGCCTCCTCGACACCCGCTTCGCTCAGCCGCGACGGCAGGCCGAGCTCGGCGATCAGATGACGCACGCTCTCCTCTGCCGCTTCCGCCGCGTCCTGGTCCGACATGCCTTCCACCCGGATACCGATCGCCTCGGCAATGCGGCGCTGCTGTTTCAGCGTCACCGGACGGTTGAAAGCCATCATGTGCGGCAGCACGATGCAGCCGCTGATCCCGTGCGGCACGTCGCATACGCCGCCGAGCTGGTGACAGATGCCGTGGCCAAGGCCGATGCCGCCCTTGCCCGCGCCGAAAGCCGTCATCCAGTTTAGGAATTGCAGGCGGCAGCGCGCATCAATGTCGTCAGGATGATCGAGCGAATGTTTCAGATAACGGAAGACGTTGCGGATCGCCTCCAGGCACAGCCCCTCGATGAAGGGATTGGCGTTGCGGGCGTAAAACCGTTCGATGCCGTTGTGCAGCGCCTTGACGCCCGTGGAGGCCCAGAGCCGGGGCGGCGTGAGGCTCGTCATCACCGGATCGAGGATGATCGTGTGCGGCACGACCTTCGGATCAATGAAGATGTCCTTGATTCCGGAGGCGTCCGTGATCCCCATGGCCGAGCTGAACTCACCCGATGAGAGCGTGGTGGGGATGGCGATCACCGGCGGCTTCGCCATCGTCAGCGCCGGAACGGTGATCTTGCGCGTCTTGTAATCGTAATGCGCCTTCAGGGAATCCAGGTCTTCCCCTTCTCCCATGACCAGCGCCACGCCCTTGGTTCCGACGATCGTGCTGCCGCCGCCGATGGCGATCAAAAGGTCGGCGCCGGCCTCCTTCGCCTGCCGCGCCGCGGCGATGACGCTCTCGCGCGGTGAGTGCTGACCCATTTCCTTGAAGATGCCCGCGAAACGCTCGCCCAGCACGCCGATGAGCCGCTCGACAAGCGCCGAGCCGCCAAGCGTGCGGCCGGTGACGATAAAGGCGCGGCTTGCGCCGGCAAGCGCCATCTCGCCGGCGATCGCGGTAAAGGCGGTCTCCGGTCCATAGACCACGCGGGTGCGGGCGGGGATTTCCGCCTCCCCGTGCAGCGCGCCGCCTGCGGGAAGAAAAAGCGCGGCGCTCATCCCGAAACTCCCCCGCGACAATCCTCGATTATCTGCTGGTCTTCGCCGAGCTTCCGGCTCGGCCAGCGTATGTCACGCGGCACGTTCTCGTAGACGATGGGACTGGTGGGCACGGTGAGAGGCCCGTAGATCGGATGATCGACATCGATGAGGGCGTTTCGTGCATGCAGGTGTTCGTCGCGCATGACCTCCGTCAGCTCGCGCACTGGTGATGAGGGCACGCCGACGGCGACAAGCCCGCGAAAGACCTCTTCTCTAGGCAGGTTCCTCACCCAGCCGGCTACCAGCGCATCCACCTCGTCGATGCGCTTCACGCGCTCATACATGGTGGCGTAGCGCGGGTCGGTGATGGCCCATTCCTGGCCGAAATAGCGAACCAGCGCCTGCCACTGGTGCTCGTTGTTGGCGAGGATGGCGCAAAAACCATCTGCACATTCGTAGACATTGTAAGGGCTGATCGACAGACCGCCATGGCGGTTGCCGGTACGCGGCGACTGGTCCTTGTGCGTGCCGCTCATGAGCCCGAGATTGGAGGCAAGCGCCGGATAGATCGCTTCGAACATCGCCACTTCCACCGTGCGCGCCACGCCGGTGCGCTCCCGCTCGAAGAGGGCGGTCACGATGCCGCCGTAGAGATGGACGCCGGCGTTGAAGTCGCAGATCGCGGCCCCCGCCTTGACCGGCGGCTGATCCGGATAGCCGGTGACGCTGATGACGCCGCTCATCGCCTGCACTGCAAGATCCATCGCCGGGTAGTCGCGGTATGGTCCGGTGGAGCCGAAGCCGGAACTGCTGGCGTAGATGATGCGCGGATTGATCTGCCGCACTTGCTCGAGCGAGAAACCCAGACGGGCCATGACGCCCGGCCGGAAATTCTCTACCAGCACGTCGCCCTCGGCGATGAGACCCGTGAGGGCCTGCTTGCCCTCCGCGGTCTTGAGGTCAAGCACGATGAACTGCTTGCCGGAGTTGAGCATCGCGTGCGGGATATGCGCCCCGCCGCCATCCCTCTGGCGCTTGCGCGTGTGCTCGCCGCCCGGAGGCTCGATCTTGATCACGTCGGCGCCGGCCATGGCGAGAAGGAAGGTGGCGTAGGGACCGTTATAGATCTGCGTCAGGTCCACCACCTTGATGCCGGTGAGCGGTCTCGTCATCGCCCGTCTCCCCCGCCAGCGGTGCATGCGGCGATCACCATGAGTGCGACTTCAATGGGCACTGGCGGTTTCCCTGGGCTTGAGCAGGTTGCGCGCGACCACCATGCGCTGCACCTCGGATGGGCCTTCGCCGATGCGCTTCACGCGCAGCTCGCGGAACCAGCGCTCGATCGGCATCTCCTCGGCCACGCCCAGCGCACCGAACATCTGCACGCAGCGGTCGATGACGCGGTTGGCGGTCTCCGTGGCCGTGACCTTGGCCATGGAGGAGAAATGGCGCAGATCGCCGCCATGCTCGTGCACCATGGCCGCCTTGTAGATGAGCAGCCGCGCCGCCTGCAGCTCCATTTCGCTGTCGGCCACCATCCACTGGATGGCCTGCTTGTCGGCGAGCTTGGACTTGAAGGTCTGGCGCTGGCGCACCCACTCGACAGCCATGTCCAGCGCCTCCTGGGCGACGCCGATGGTGCCGGCGGCATAGGGAATGCGGCCCTCGACCGTCCATTTGGAGAAAAGCTCGAATCCCTTGCCTTCCTCGCCCAGAAGGTTCTCGGCCGGAAGCTCGCAATTCTCGAAGACGAGCTCGAAGGGCGAATAGGCGCGGATGACCGGGATTTCCCGCACGGTGAAGCCGGGCGTGCCCAATTCCACGATGAAGCAGGAAATGCCGCCGCGATCGCCCTGCTCGCCGGTGCGGGCAAAGACGATGCCCCACTCGGCGTGCTGGACGCCGGAAATCCACATCTTGGTGCCATTGAGGATATAGCGGTCGCCTTTCCTCACCGCGCGCGTCTGGATGGCGCGGGCAGGATCGGATCCGCCGGAGGGCTCGGTGATGGCGACAAACACCTTGTGGCCAGTCTTCACGCCCGGAATGGCGTATTTCTCGATCTGATGGCGCGTGCCGCCGGAGAAAACCGCGTTGGGCGGATCGAAGCCGATTGCGCCGCAGGCCGGGATATAAGCGCCCATGCGGCAGCGCGCGACTTCCTCCGAGACGACGGCCTGGCCCAGCAGGCTCAAGCCTGCGCCGCCATATTCGGCGGGAGAGCGGATGCACCAGATGCCGAGCTCTCTGGCCTTCTTCTGCAACGGCTCCAACAGATGGTGCGGCAGATGGATGGCATTGTGCTCCACCTGGTCCTCCGCCGGGCGCACATCGTTGCGCATGAAGCGCCGGACCGTCTCGCGCATCATCACCAGTTCATCCGTCAAAGGCCAATCGCTCATCCCTGCCCTCGCTCCCTGCTTGGCTCTTTCGAGCTGGTTTCCGTGTTTCCGGAGAGGAAGGTATTGACGGTGAAAAAGGGTGTCCAACACCTTTGGGCTATGGGCTCATATCAAAGCGGCATGACCTTAAGAGACGGCACTAAGCCAATGAGTTACTTGCTTTTTGTTGCCATATGCTTCGAGAAGGCGCGCACGCCCTGCTGCCATTCGCCGCTCGCGAGGTTCTGCTCGATTGCCGCAAGCTCGATACGCAATCCGGTTTCCAGATCTGTCCGGTTGCCGAGGTCGACGGCCTGCTTGGTGAGCCTCATCGCTTGAGCCGGAGCGGCGGCGATCGCCTCGGCCATCTCGCGGCCGATTTTCTTGAGTTCACCCGGCTCGACGCAACGGGCGACAAGCCCCCTTTGCAGAGCCTCGGCTGCCCCCATCGTGCGACCGGTGAAAAGAAGCTCCTTGGCGCTCGACTTGCCAATGGCGCGCTGCAGGCGCTGGGTGGCGCCGACCGTGCCCCATTGCGGCTCGGGGAAGCGGAAAGTGGCTTCCGTTGAAGCAAGGATGAAATCGCTCGAGAGGCAAATCTCGCCGCCGGAGCCGATCACGGGCCCGTGCGCCAGAGCGAATGCGGGCTTTGGAAAGATCTCGATGGCGCGGTAGGCGGCGAAGGCCGCGAGCCTGCGCCGGCGCACCCATGCCGCATCTTTGCCGTCGCGCTCCTTGAGGTCAGCCCCCGCGCAAAATACGGGACCATTCCCCTCGATCACGACCACCCGCACCTCGTCTTCGGCCGCGAGCACCTCGAAACAGTCGCGAAGGTCGAGACACATCTGCAGGTTCAGCGCGTTGCGCGCTTCAGGTCGGTCGAGGCGGACGAAGACGATCGCCTCCTCGCGATCCACCTCGAGCGTGGCCCAGCCGCTCATCGCTAGCTCCCTGGCTTCTTTGGAAAGCCGCGCATCAGCGCGTTCACGTCACGGCCCGCGGCCATGCCTGCCTCGAACGGCACTTCCGCGACCCGGTAGAAGAGCGATTTGGTGGTTGTCATGGCAATCGGGGAGGCTGCTGCGCAGGCGCGGGCGAGTTCCAGCGCCGCATCGACCACCGCCTCGGAAGGGACCACGCGATTGGCGAGGCGGTGTTCGAAAGCCTCGCGGGCCGTCAGCAGGCGGCCAGTGCTCACAAGCTCGAAGGCGAGTTTCAGCCCAAGCTGGCGCACGAGGTTCGTCATCACCAGCGCCGGCACCAGGCCGTGGCGCAGCTCCGGATAGCCGAACTTCAGGTCGTCGCCCGCCACCATCATGTCGCAGCCGATGGCAAGCCCCGCACCACCGCCGACAGCCACGCCGCGCACGGCGGAAACGATGGGTTTGGGCACTTCACGCAGCAGCGAATGCACCCGGCAGGTGAGATCGGCGCGCTTATGGACGAGATCCTGGTTCTCGGGCTTCAGATCCTTGAATTCACCGGTATCCGCCCCTGCACAGAAGCCGCGCCCCTCGCCCGTCAGCACCAGCGCTCGCACCCGTTCATCCTCAGCTGCGGCCTGCAGTGCGTCGCGCAGGGCGATGGTGAGCGCCGTGTCGAGGGCATTGAGTTTTTCCGGCCGGTTCATGCGCAGGATGCGTACACCGTCCTGATCCTCGATCCTCAAGACCTGCTCAGGCATGAATGCGCTCCCTGGCCTTCAGCCCGAAGCCGGCGCGGGCCACCTTGCTTTCGAGATTGCGGCCCAGCACCTTTTCACACAGCTGCGAGGCGGCAACGATGCGGTCGAGGTCCAGCCCGGTCGGAACGCCCAGCTCCTCGAGGACGTTGACCAGATCCTCCGTCGCTACATTGCCGGTGTTGCCTTCTCCGTACTGGATCTGCGCCGGATGGCCGCCCACGCCGCCCATAGCGCTATCGAGATGGGTGCAGCCGGCCTCGATGGCTGCGAGGCAATTGGCGATGGCCGTGCCACGCGGATCGTGGAAGTGCCCGATCGGTACGACGTCCGGCAGCTCGTCCAGAACGCGGCGGAAGACCGCACGCACGCTTTTCGGCGTTGCGAACCCGGTCGTGTCGCCCAGCGTCACATAGCGGGCGCCGAGCTCGGCGAAACGCGCCGTATCCTCGACCACGCGCCCGGGCACGACCTCCCCCTCGAACGGGCAGCCAAAGGCAACGGAAACGACGCCGACAAGCCGAAACCGGCCCTGAGCCGCCTGCGCCATGTCAGCAACGTTCTTCCATTGGGACGCACGGGTGGTGCGCAGGTTACGTTCGGTATGGCTCTCCGTAGCCGACACGAGAAGGCTCAACTCGCTCGCGCCATGTCCCGCCTCAAGGTCGGCAATCGCCCGCTCGACCGCCCGCAAATTCGGACAGGTCGCCTTGTAGAAAACGCCCTCGCCGCGGCGGATACCAGCGAGCACCGCGCTGCCATCGCGAAAGGCCGGCACGCGATCGGGATGGCTGTAGCTCGTGGCCTCGATGCGCCGGAAGCCGGCATCGGTGAACGCGTCGATGACCGCGATCTTGTCCCTGGTCGGCACGAAATCCCGCTCGTGCTGTAGCCCGTCGCGGGCGAAGCATTCGCAGATGATGATCTCTTCGCTCATGCCGCGCCGCGTTCCGCTGGCGTTGCGAGTTTCACCAACGCTCCTATGTCATTCGCCTGCGCGGCGCCTTCCAAAGCATCGAGGAGCGCCCGAGCCCCTCTCTCCCCCAGCACGGGAGACGTGCACCCGATGAATTTCTCCAGCCGGTCCGCAGGGGTCATGGGTGCCTCCGGCGAACCCGGCGTACGCTCGACGCGCATGCGGTGGGTCTTGCCCCCTGCCCTGATCTCCACGTCGGTGTAGCCGAAGACGCCCGAGAACGAGCCCTCGCCCGGCATCGGGAAGCGCCGCACCTTCTTCATCAGCGCCTGCACCGTGGGCCGCCGAACAGCCTCCTCGGTGAAGGAATCGGGGCCAATCCTGCCGTCGAGGATCGCGGCCGCGGCACAATATTCGATGCTGAATTTCGCCTCTAGCCCGGTCGTGGGCGAAAAATGGACGAGCGCCTTGTCGGCATCGGGTAGAAAACCAACGGCGATCTCCTCCACGTTCTCAACCGTCACACCATAATTGCGGGCAAGCTCGAACACGCCGGCGAGCCCGCGATGGTTGGCATAGCAGCAGGGCCAGCGCTTCACATAAAGCCCGGGCGACAAGATTTCCCACGGGTCGCCCAAGGAGGGCATTTCGGTCGTCGAATGGTCGTCACCATAGACGTCGATCAGCCCGCCCGGCCCGTCGAAAATGTCGGGATCGGCAGTCATGCCGCCGGCGGCGAGCTTTGCCGCGGTATAGCCCGCGCGCGCCGCATGGCCCGCCTGGAAGGGCTTGGCCATGGAGCCGAAATTGCGCACCAACCCGCCCGATTGCGCCGCTGCGAGTCCGAAGGCATGGCGCAGCGCCCTTGCGTCGAGCCCCATCAGCCTGCCGGCGATCGCCGCGCTGCAGAAGGCGCCGACGGTCGCGGTGATATGCCAGCCTCGCCGGTAGTGCCCGTGCCCCAGGGCACGGCCGAGCTTGCCCGCCACCTCCAGCGCCACGACAAAGGCGGCGAGGAAATCGCGGCCGGAAACCCTGCGCTCCTCCGCTACCGCCAACCCCGCGGCGCAAAGCGGCACGCTCGGATGGCCCCGCAGGCTGGGCAAGCTGTCGTCGTAATCGAGCGCATGACCGCTGACGCCGTTGACGAAGGCGGCATCCGCGCAGCTGGTGCGAACGCTGGTCCCCCAGACGATGGCCTGCTGAACGCCGGCACCCGCACTTTTCAGCGCGATCTGCGAAACCTCGTCTCCCGTTCCCGCGACAGCAACGCCGATCGAATCGATCAAGGCATCCCGCGCGCCCTCAAGCGCCTCCAGGGGAATTTGGCCGACCTCGGTCTCGGTCACAAAGTGCGCCAATTCTGCAGTCAGTCCCATGGCATCCTCCTCCCTTTGACCGAAGTCTCTACCGCTTCTCAAGGAAGCCGGCTTCGTCTTCTATAGAGGTTCTTACGCGCGCCGACAAGTTTCGGTATACTATAGAACTCTACTTGCCGCGAGCCTGCTGGGATGCCATGATCGCGGCCGGAGGAAAAGCGGAGGAGAGCCAGTCCATGGAACTTCGTCAGTTGCGCTATTTCCTGACGATTGCGCGCGAAGGCACGTATGGACGCGCCGCCGAGGTGCTCTCTGTGGCCCAGCCTGCCCTGAGCCGGCAGATCAAGAAGCTAGAGGACGAGATCGGCGCTGACCTCTTCGTGCGGCATGCGCACGGGGTATCGCTGACGCCGCTCGGGTCGACGTTGAGGGAACGGGCGGAGCATATCGTCGACGAGGTGATGGCGGTAACGAGGCTTGCCAAGACCTCCGCTTCGCCCTCGGGCTGCATGAAGATCAGCGTGTCGCCCGGCACGGCTGAAATCCTCGCCTACCCGCTCTCGCAGATGGTGGCGCACCGCTTCCCGGAGCTGCGCTGCGAGATCGTCTCCATGCTGATGCCGGCACGTGCGGAGCTGGTACGCGAGGGCAAGGTCGCCTTCGCCGTCATGAACGCGTCAGAGCCGATCGAGGGTCTGGAGATGATCCCGCTCATGCGCGAGCAACTCTGCCTGATCCACCGCGCGAACGACATCCGCTTTCCTCACCCGTCGGTTACGATCGAGGAAATCGCCGACATTCCGCTCGTTATCGGCGGCCCGTCGAAAGCGGGTGTGCGCTCCATCCTCGATCGGGCGTTCCTGGCCAGCGGCCTTGAGTTCAAGGTCGCGGCGGAAGTGAACACTGCGGGCGCTTCGAAGGTGTTGGTCCTGGAGGGGCTCGGCCCCACGGTCCACGTCGCGGCGATGGCGCGGGCCGAACTGATACGCGGTGAACTCAAGGCCGTGCCCATCAAGGGCCTTTATTCCACCCGCGTGATGGCCTTCTCCAGGGAACGCAGGCCCGATGCCGCCGTCAACTTCGTCATGGATACGGTACGCGAGTGCTTGGCCGACCTCGTCGCCTCCGGCCGCTGGATCGGCGCCGAGATACTGCGGCCGATGAAAACCCTGCACAGGCACTAGAGCGCGTTCCGATGGAATCGGAACGCGCTCTAGCGGTTTGATTTAGCCGCATGATCTTGTCCAAAAAGTCTGCAACTTTTGGGATCATGCTCTAAGGCCTACCGGGTTGTTGTGACGGTAGCTTCGCACTCCTGCCGAATCCAGCCAGTGCGAAAGCGCGCCTCACAGCGGCGGCTTACGCCCGCGAGGCGAGGTCACCTTGTCGGAGATATGCATGTCCCAGATCGTTGCCGGACCGTTTGCCGGATCATAACGCTCGAACAGATGCCTGAACTGACCGATCTCGGTGACCGTCTCGCCGTGAAGGCCGAACCCCTTCGCGATTGACCCGAAATCGGGCCGGCCGAACACGGCGAGGCTCTCGTCCTTGCCGATCTTGCGCAGCTTGTGGATCTCGGCGCCGAACCCACCATCGTTGAAGGCGCAGACGAGCAGGCGGATGCCCTGGCGCTTGATCGATTCCAGCTCCTGGATATGCATCATGATGCCGCCGTCGCCGTCGAG
>Ga0182749_1000879_pt1 | contig 25228 bp, 20 predicted proteins | sample eDN3rd37CKraftMG_FD_128875 | JGI IMG/M metagenome (GOLD analysis project Ga0182749, IMG submission 128875) | Enriched Miracle-Growth compost microbial communities from Emeryville, California, USA - eDNA 3rd pass 37_C Kraft MG (version 2) (version 2) ...
ATCCGGCACCGGTTGACGAGGCGGGGGAACCCGGTGGCTGGGCCGGGCTGGCATACTATCGCTGGCATGGGTCGCCGCGGATTTATTTTTCCGACTACGATGCCGCGGCGCTCGCTTCTTTGAAGCGGAAGCTCGACGAAAATTGCCGGGGCGGTGTGCCGACATGGTGCATCTTCGACAACACGGCTTCGGGGGCGGCGCTCGGAAATGCGCTGGCGCTTGCGCGTTCCGTCGGGTGAGCCCGCGATTGCGCCACCCTTGAACGACGAGCGGGCGCAGCCAGCCCGATGCTCTCGGTCAGGCCGGGGCCGGGGGCGCCACGGCTCCCAGCCGCGGTGCGGGCACGCTTTCCACCTGGACGTTGACGCACGCCGGCTTGTTGCTGGCCAGTGCGCGCGCGATGGCCGCATCGAGGTCGCGGGCGTCCGTGACAAACTCGCCGTGCCCGCCGAAGCTCTCCACGACCAGGTCGTAGCGCGCCGGCTCGAGCTCGCAGCCCCGCGCCCGCTGGCGGCCGTATTTCCTCACCTGCAATTGCGACTCGGCGTTCCATCGCGCGTCGTTGCCGACGAGGGCGACGAAAGGCAGCCCGCGCCGGATCGCGGTTTCGAACTCCGACAGATGGAAGCCGAAGGCGCCGTCGCCGACCGCGACGAAGATCGGCGCGACGGGCTCCACGAGCCGCGCTGCGAGGGCGAATGGAATGGAAACGCCGATGGCGCCGCCAAGCCCCGTAACCAGCCTGCGCGGAACATCGAGCAGTGCCGCGGCCCACTGCGGGAATTCTCCGCCGTCGATGACAAGGACGGCGTCGGGATCGCGTTGGACATAGGGCTTAAGGGCGTTGAAGACCTCGGCCGGATGAACCCTTCCGGCAGTTCGGCCGGCTTGCTGTTGGCCAACCCCGTACCGCTGGGCGATGCCGGCGCGGATTCGTTCGTGCCATGGCGACGGAGCCGCAGCCGCCGGTGCCGCGCGGAAACGATCCGTGAGCACAGCCAATGTCTCCGGCGCGCTCGCGGCGATGCCGAGCGCAAATCTCTCTCCGAGCTTGTCTCGCGCGTCACGGACCGTCTCCGCGTCGGGGCTGACGACGGCCCACCGGCAGGACGAATCGAAAAGCGGCGGTCGGCCGAAGTCGAGCGAGAAATCGAGCGCCTTGCCCATGAGCACGACGAGATCGGCCTCCTTGAGCGAGGGCCTCAGCGCACCAAAGCTCGCATCGCCCAGACCGCGCGCCGTGTTCAGGATGCAGGTCGGGACATGGGCCGCCGCCTCGAACGCCTCCAGGGCGGTGCGGCCGGCGACACCCGAGAAGGACGGCCCCGCGATCAGGATCGGCCGGCTCGCCGAGGCGATGGCCTGCCCGAGCGAGGCAGCAGCCGCTGCGTCGGGGCGGGACGGCGGGCGATCGCCGCCCTGCGACCAGGCAACCTGCCGCTCCTCGACCGTCTCATCGAGGAGGTGAACCGGAAGGCTGAGGTGAACCGGGCCCGGACGGCCCTCGAGCGCGATCGCCAGCGCCTTGCGGATGTCCTCGGCCAGCCCTTCGACGGTCTGCGCAACCCAGGCCGCCTTGGTGACGGGGGCGGCCATGTCCGCCTGGGCACGGCCCTCGAAGCCGCTCCGCACCACCTCATGGGACAACTGGAGCCCCGACAGCAGCACGACCGGCGATTCCTCGCCAAGCGCCGTGGTCAGCGCGCCCAGGGCGTTGCCATGGCCCGGCCCGCCCGTGACCAGCGCGATCCCGGGCTCGCCGGTCAGCCTCGCCCAGGCATCCGCCATGTGCACGGCCGCGGCTTCGTGCCGGACATGCACGATCTCGATGTCCGTCTCGATCGCCGCGTCGAACAGGGCCATGATGTGATTACCCGACAGCGCGAAGATGGTCCGGCAGCCAGCCCTCCGCAGCGAGCGCATGACGATGTCGGCGCCGCGCACCGATACGTCCTCCCGGCGGCCCGGCTGCATGGATGCGGTCATATCGATGGACGACACGGCGTCTCTCCGGAACAGGGCTGGTCAGCCCGTATCTATCGGGGCCTGATGCCCATGCGCGGGATGATGTCCGACCACATGGCGATCTCCTGCTTGATCTGGTTCTCGAGCTCGTCGCTGCTGCTCGCCTTGGCGATCATGCCTTCGAGCTTGAACTTGGCGACGAGATCGGGATCGAGCAGCGCCTTGCGCACGGCCCCGTTCAGGCGGTCGATGATCGGCTGCGGCGTGTGCGCGGGCGCGAACAGACCGAGCCATGTGATGGTCACGACGCCGGGAACGGTCTCGCTGATGGCGGGAATGTCGGGCCGCTCGGGAAACCGCGCGTAGCGCGTGGTGCCGATGATCCTGACCAGCCCGGCGTCGGCCTGGGGCAGCACCGCCGGGGCAGTGCCGAAGGCGACTGGGATGTGGTTGGCAATGAGATCCTGGATCGCCGGCCCGCCGCCCGGGTAGGGTACGTGGACCATGTCGATGCCGGCCTTCTCGTTCAGCATCTGCCCGGCGATGTGGTGCGCCGAGCCGATGCCGGCCGTGCCATAGGACAACTTGCCGGGGTTCTTCTTGGCGTAGTCGATCAGCTCCGCCACGGAGTGGACCGGCAGCGTGGGGTTGACCGCCAGGAACAGCGCCGACTCGGCCAAGAGCGACACCGGCACGAAGCTACCGATCGGGTCATACGGCACATTCTTCTGGATGAACTTGTTGGTCGTGATGGGGGCGCTCACCGTCACCAGCAGGGTGTAGCCGTCCGGCGCCGCATTGGCGACCATGGCCGTGCCGATGGTGCCGCCCGCCCCGCCATGGTTCTCGACGATAACAGTCTGGTTCAATTCCTTGCTCAGGCTGTCCCGCAGGAGCCTCGCGGTTGCGTCGGTCGAGGCGCCGGGCGGAAACGGCACGAGCAGGGTGATCGGCTTGGACGGATAAGCATCCGCCAGCGCCCACTGCGGGGCCAGAAGGAGGAGGAGCGTGACGAGAACGCGCGCGGCATATGGCATGGCTCACTCCGCAGCGTGGGCGATAGGAGCGTGAAAGTCGCGAACCGAGCGGACCGCCGGCAGCGCCTGAAGCGTCTCGAACAGCCGCCGCGTCTGGTCCGCATCGAACATCGCCGCCGCGCAATCCGAAAACTTCTGCCACAGCACGTCGCGCTCGACCCCTCGTTTGAAGTGCCCGCGCATGTAATCGATCTTGGGCGACGACATGCGCCGGCCGTCGGCCAGCGTCACCTCGACCCAGTCGAACGGCGAGCGGGTCGGATTGTCGCTCGTGCCTTCGCTGAGCGGATGGACCGTCACTTTGTCCATGAGAGCCTGCACGTCGGGGCGCCGGACGAAGTCCGTATTCACCTCCTCCGATCCGCACCGCCCGTTGATCGCCGCGGCGGCGACGGCGAATTGTGCGCTGAACTTCGCCTCCAGGTCGGTCTGCGGCCGGCTGTTGCGCAGCACCTTGGTCGAGTTCTGCGACACGAACGCATCGACCGCGACGATGTCGTCCGGCCCGATGCCGGCCGACGCGCGCAGGTCGCGCATGGCGTCGATGATGCGATGCGCCCCGAAGCACACCGGATAGAGCTTGACGTTGATGCCTTCGCTGAGGATCGACCAGGTTTCGCCGAGCCGCGACGGCCGCGCCGTATCGACGGCGCGCTGCGGCGAGATCGCCCGCAGGAAGCCGAGATCGTGCTCCAGCGCGTCCGCCGAGGAGGTGAGCCCGGCCTCCGCCAGCCGCGTGGCGACGAGGCCGGACTGCGCGGTGCGGCCGAGGTGGAACGGCTTGGTCATGGAGCCGAAATTGGCGACGACGCCGGAGGCGAGCGACGCCGCGATGCCGACAGCGCGCATGGCCATCTCTTCGTTGAGGCCGCGCAGCTTTGCGGACACGCCGGCGGCCGCGATCGTTCCGAACATCGCCGACGGGTGCCAGCCCTTCTGGTGCAGCGCATCGGGCTCGCGATTGCTCAATTCGCCCCAGATTTCGTAGCCGGTGAGATAGGCCGCCGCCATGGCCTTGCCGTCGGCGTCGACCTCGCGCGCTTCTGCCAGCACGGCCGGGACCAGCACGGCGCTGGGATGGCCGGAAAAGGCCGTGTCGTCGTAGTCGAGTGCATGCGCGGCCGTGCCGAGGACGAGCGCCAGCTCCGGCGCCGGGATCGGCGCGCTCAGGTCCGCGATCTGCGCCAGGGGGCCATGAAAGCCGGCCCAGTTGGCGACGATGGACGCTACAGGCTCCGCAAGACCGGCGAGCGTGACGCCGACGCAGTCGGTGAAGCCGGTGACGACGACCGGGACCGCGGCCTTGGGGACCACGTCGTAGTTCATGGCGGCGATGAAGCGACCGACGTCGCGGGTCAGGCCCATGGCATTCCTCCCTTCACGAACGGTTGCGCGCCATTCGGCGTCTTTGCGTTTCGAGCACGATCCTGCCCGGAAAGCCCGCGGCCTTTTGGAATCGCGCTCTAGAATTCCGCGCCGGCATCCTCCAGCGGCTTTTCCGCCACGGCCCCCGCCATCAGCAGTTTATCGATGTCACTGTCGCCCAATCCGGCAACCTCGCGCAAGACCGCGCGGGTATGCTCGCCGGCGTGGGGCGGGTAATCGTAGCCTTCGCGCACGAAGCGCGTCGTCTTGATGGCGTTGCCGACCACTCGCGCCACGTCGCCGTCGCGGCGACCGTGCAATTCGACGACCATGCCGCGGTGCACCACCTGCGGCTCGGCCAGCGCGGCGTCGATCGTGTTGATGGTGGCCGCCGGCGCGCCGACCTGGTGCAGGCACTTGATGATATCCGCCGCCGGAACCTTCGCGCAGGCTTCGTCCATCAGCTTGCGCAGCTCGAACTTGTTGCGGTTCCGGTCCGGAGCGGTGCGGAACCGCGGATCGTCGACGAGGTCGGGACGGCCGACCGTGCGCATCAGCGCCTCGAACGCGCGCGGCTGGTTGGCGGCGATCATCACGTCGGCGTCCTTGGCCGCGACGCAATAGGACAGCGCGTAGGAATCGTGGGTGCGGCCCTGGAGGCCGGGGACCACGCCGGACTGCAGATAGGCCGCGGCCTGATAGGACAGCATGGCGACCTGCACGTCGAGCATGGAAATGTCGATGTAGTCGCCCAGCCCGGTGCCGGCGCGCTTGAGCAGCGCCGCGAGGATGCCGCTGACCGCCACCATGCCCGCGCAGATGTCGCCGATCGGCACGCCGGCGCGCACGGACTTGCCGCCGACCTCGCCGGTGAGGCTCATGCCGCCCGACATCGCCTGCACCGTGGGATCGAGCGCGCCGCGGTCGCGGTCCGGCCCGTCCTGGCCGAAGCCGGAGATCGAGCAATAGACCAGGGCGGGGAACTCGTCCTTGAGGTCGGCGTAGGACAAGCCGAACCGCGCCATCACCCCCGGCCGGTTGTTCTCGATCAGCACGTCGCAGCTCTTCAGCAGCCGGCGCACGATCTGCTGGCCCTCGGGCCGCTTGAGATCGACGATGATCGAACGCTTGTTGCGGTTGACGCTGAGATAGTAGGTGCTCTCGCCTCCCACCTTGTGGGGCGGCGTGCGGTGCGTCGGGTCGCCGCCCGGCGGCTCCAGCTTGATGATGTCGGCGCCGAGATCGCCAAGCATCTGCGTCCCGTAGGGGCCCGCAAGGCGCTGGGTCAGATCGAGCACGCGGATGTCGGTGAGCGGCCCGCCCGTCATGGTCCCGTGTCCCACGCCGGTCGCGTCATTCGCCGCCGTCGCCGCGGCCGCCGCCCTTCGACGGCGGATCGCGGTGCCGCCCGAGCAGCCGGTCGGCGATGATCATCTGCTGGATTTCGGACGTGCCCTCGAAAATCTTGGTGAGCCGCGCGTCGCGCCAGTAGCGCTCCACCTGGTGGTGCTTGGTGTAGCCGGCGCCGCCGTGAATCTGGATCGCCTCGCTGGTCACCCGCTCCGCCATCTCGCTGGCGAAGAACTTGGCCATCGACGCTTCCTTGTCGCAGCGCCGCCCGGTGTCGATCTCGTTACAGACGAAATAGAGAAGCTGTCGCGCCGCCTCGATCTCTGTCGCCATCTGCGCGATCTTGAAGCGGATGGCCTGGAAATGCGCGATCGGCCGATCGAACTGCTCGCGCTCCTGCGCGTATTTGATCGCATCTTCCAGCGCGCCGCGGGCGACGCCGATGGCGCGGGCCGCGGTGTGGGCGCGCGCCGTCTCGAGCCCGCGGGCGCGGCTGTAGAACGCCTTGCCCTCCTCGCCGATCACCGCGTCCTTCGGGACGCGCACGCCGTCGAACGCGAGCTCCCAGGTCTTCCAGCCGAAATAGCCGATCTTGGGCAGCGGCGTGCCGCTCAATCCCTTGGGGAACTTGCCGCGCTCCTTCTCAAGGAAAAATGCGGTGAGGCCGAGGTGGCGGCGGTTGGGGTCGATGGTCGGGTCGGTGCGGGCGATCACGGTCAGGTAGTCGGCGCCGTCCGCAAACGTGGTCCAGCATTTGTTGCCGGTGATGACCCAGTCGTCGCCGTCGCGCACCGCGCGGGTCTTGATGCCGCTGATGTCCGAGCCGGTCTGCGGCTCCGACATCGCCATCGCGCCCAGGTATTCGCCACGGGCCGACCGGCGGTGCAGCTCGCGCCAGTGCTCGTCGGTCATGAAGCGGGCGCGCGGCACGTTGTTGCCCTGGCGGATGATCGAGGCCACGCTCATCCAGGCGCGCGCGAGCTCCTCGGTGACGAGGCAGTATTCGAAACAGCCGAGCCCGAGCCCTCCCATGTCCTCCGGGATCAGCATGCCGAAATAGCCCATGTCCGCGAGCTTCCGGCGCAGCTCCATGGGGATGTCGCCCTGGACCGGGTCCAGCTCGTTCGCGACCGGCAGGACCTCCTTCATGGCAAATTCACGCGCCGTTTCCTGGATCAGGCGGCGTTCATCCGTCATATATCCGGCAGGAAGGGTCGTGGTGATTCGCTCGTCCATCGTTCAGCTCAGCATTGCAAGGGAAACGCGCCCCGAAGGAGGCAGCGCCTGAAAGTGCTTATAATTAGAATTTTGACATCTAGCAAGAGCGCCCTCCGTCGTCGATAATGTGCTTGCGGCCGGCCCCGAGTTGCGACAGGACAGCAGATGCCTCCGAGGTTCACCGTGAGACGCCAGAGTTCGCCCACCGCCGTGGACGCGCGCGGCGTGTCGCTCTATCTGCGCCTCGCCAACACGTTTCGGTCCAAGATCCAGTCGGGCGAATGGAAGCCGGGTGAACAGCTTCCGACCATCCCCACGCTGACCGAGGAATACGGCGTCGGCACCATCACGGTGCGGCAGGCGTTCGGCATGCTGGCCGAAGAAGGGCTGATCGAAAGCTTCCGCGGCCGCGGCACGTTCGTGAAGTCCGACCTCAAGCTGGAGCCGCAGCACAATTACCTGCGCTCCGTCATCAGCAACCCGATGACGGACAGCCCCGACCTGAAGATCAAGGTTCTCAAACGCTCCGAGGTCGATGCCCTGCCCCCCGATCTCGCCGAGCGGCACGCCCAGAGCGGGCCCTACGTCTGGGTGCGCAAGCTGCACTTCTACTCCAACGTGCCCTTCGCCTTCATGGACATCTACGTGACCCGCGAGGTCTATCGGCGCTTCCCGTCCAACGCCGAGCACAAGTTCACGATTCCCCGGCTGGTCTCCGACTACGGCGAGGTCTCGATCGCCACCAACGAGCTCGAAATGTCGATCCGCTTCGCCGACGACGAAACCGCGCGGCTTCTGAACTACACGCCCACCGGCGCGCTGGCGAAGCTGCGGCGCTGGCGCACCGACGCCAACGACAACATCATCCTCGGCAGCATTAACTATTTCCGCGCCGACATGTTCGTGCTGGACGTCAAGGAGACGAGCCAGCCGTTCAACATCAACTCGATCCGGCCGGGGTCGCCGGCCGGGCGCTGACCGCATCACGCGCCGCCGAAGAACGCGGTCAGCATGCCGGCGACGAGCTCGGGCGCCATCAGCATGCCGAAATGGCCCTGCCCTTCCAGCATGACGAGCCGCGACCCGGCGATGGCCCCGTGCAGTTCCTCGGAAATCTGCCGGGCGTGGGGCGCGCTGGTCTCGCCGTAGAGAATCTGCGTCGGGACCGCTATGGCCGAAAACCGCGCCGGTTCGAACCTGTAGCGTCGCAGCGCCAGGAGCTCGCGCGGCATGGTGTGCGCCATGGCGCGGCGCGCTGCCCAGGTGTCCGGCATGGCGCGTTGCTTGGCGATGGTCTCGTCGGAGGCGCGGATGATGTGCCGCAGGTGGGTTTCCACCACGGCGTCGCGGTCGCCCCGGGCGATCAGGCGGCCCATCTCATCGACGGCGCCGTCGCGCGCGGCATTGGGCGCCATGCGGTTGACCGACGGCTCGTACACCGCGAGCCGCCGCAGCGTACCGCGGCGCGCGCGCAACACGCCCTCGAGCGCGCACATCGCGCCGAACGAATGTCCGAACAGGTTGACGCCGTCGATGGCGTCGATCACGGCGGCCACGTCGTCCCATTCGCGCTCCAGCGCATAGTCGTCGCGGTCTGCGCTGACGCCGCGGCCGCGGCGGTCCATCATGTAGAGCTTGAAATGCCGGCGCAGCAGCGGCCGAATGCGGCGCCAGCCGAGATGGGTGTCGCCGGTGCCGTGGACCATCAGCAATGGCGGCCCCTCGCCGTCCACCACGCAGCCGATCTGCGTTCCGTCGGCCGAGCGGACGACAAACGTCTCCTCGGTGATCGCGTCTCCCATGGCTTACCTCGGCACGATCAGCGCATCGACCGCGACGCAGCCGGCCTCGCCGACCAGCAGCGGATTCACGTCGATGGAGCGGATCCTGTCGCCGTGGGTCATGACCAGCCGCTGCAACCCGTCAAGCGCCCGCACCACCTCGTCCAGCGCCTTGTCGCCGCCGATGCGGCGCACGAGACGCCCGACCTTGCTGTCCGCGAGCCGGACCCGGATGCGCGCCGGCGACACCGGGACCGGCAGCAGCATCACCTCGTCGAGCACCTCGGTGTAGATGCCGCCGAGCCCGATCACCAGGAAGTGGCCGAGCGGCTCCTCCCAGCTCACGCCGGCGATCAGCTCCGCCCTGGCCGGCGCCATCGGCTGGAGGATGATGGACACCTCGTTCCGCTCGATGCCGTCCGCCGCCACGCGGCTTTCGAGCACCGCGTGGGCGTCGCGCAGCGCCGTCTCGTTGCGAATGCCGGCGATCACGAAGCCCCTCTCGTTCTTGTGGGCGACCCCCGGCGCCAACGCCTTGAGCACCACCGGATAGCCGACGGACTTGGCATGCGCGGCCGCGGCGTCGGCGGTGGCCGCCGGATGGCTCGCGACGACCGGAACGCCGGCCGCGCGCAGGATGTCCGCGCTCTCGGTCTCCGAGAGGAAGCTCGCGGTTCCTCCGAGCTTCGCCGCGAGCGGCGCGAGCGTTGCGTCCTTGATGGCGGGCGGCGGCGTCTCGCGCGGCAGCGTGTCGTAGTAGGCTTCGAGACTGTCGAAGGCCGTCGCGACATCGCGAAAGAACGGCACCCCGGCGCCGACGTATTGCCCGACGATGGTCGGGTCGAGGCCGCCCGGCGCGACCACCACCACCGGCGCGCCGGTGCGCTCCTTGCGCGCGATCATCATGTCGGCGATGAGCTGCGAGCCCTTGATGTTGGGCAGGCTGTGGGTGAACACCATGACCGGGCCGGAGTAGCCGTCGGCCTCCTGGGCCTTGAACAGGTCGGTCATGCGCTCCTGCCTGCCGCCGAGCGAGCCGGTGTCGGTGGGATTGCGCACCACGCCGACGTCCTTGTAGCTCGCGATCAGCGCGCCGACCCTGCCGCCCCAGGTGCCGTCGGGATTGCCGGCGAGCTTGAGCCCGCGCGCAGCGGCGAAATCCGCCACCATCGACGCGCCCCCGCCGGTGGTGGTGACGCAGACGAGCGCTGGATCGGCCGGACGCGCGCCCGGCCTCGTCGCCATCAACACGGCGCAGGCGCCCGCCAGCGCCTCGACCGTCGGCACCGAGGCGATGCCGTATTCCTCGAACAGCGCGTCGAACGCCCGCGCGCTGCCGGCGAGCCGCGAGGAATGCGCCTCCGTCGCGCCGGCGCCGGCCTTCGAGCGGCCGAGCTTCAGCGCCACGATGGGCTTGCCCGCCGCCCGGGCGCGGCCGGCCAGCGCGCGAAAGCGGGCGCCGTCGGAAATGCCCTCGATGATGAGGCCGATGACGCCGGTGTCCGGGTCGTCGATGAAATACTCGATGAAGTCGAGCATGGAGAGGTCGGCCTCGTTGCCGACCGGGACGAATTTCGACAGGCCGGCGCCCAGCTCGCGCAGCCGCGGCGCGATCGAGTTGAACAGCGCGCCGGAGTGCGCCGCGATCGAGATCGGCCCCGGCATCAGCGGCTCGCCGTGCGATGTGTTGTAGCCGAGCGAGAAACGGTCCGAGGCGTTGAAGATGCCGTTGGTGTTGGGACCCACGATGCGCATGCCGCTGGCGCGGGCAATGCGCACGATGTCGTCCTGCCGCGCGCGGCCCTCCTCGGTGCCGAGTTCGGCGAAACCGGTGGAGCCGATGATGAGCGAGCGCACGCCGCGCGCTGCGGCCTCGCGCACCGCATCGACCGATACGCCCGCCGGAATCACCATCAGCGCGCTGTCGACGGTTTCCGGGATGTCCGCGAGCGACGCGTAGCAGGGAAGCCCCTCGATCTCCCCGCCGGCCGGATTGACCGGAAAGATGCGCCCGGGGAAGCCGGCGCGCTGAAGATACTTGATCGCGGTGTGGCCCTGCTTGCCGGGCGTCTTGGACGCGCCGATCACCGCGACGGTCTTCGGCTTGAACAGGGGGGCGAGCGCGGCCAGCATGCCGCCGGTGTCGGTCTGGGTTTGCGTCATGTCACTTATCACTCATCGTCCCTGCCAGCGCGCCGGGCGCTTCTCGATGAAGGCCCGCGCTCCTTCCTTCTGGTCCTCAGACGCATAGACATCCGGGCCGGTATCGAGCCTGATGCCGGCGTGGAACGGCATGCCCTGGGTCTTGCGGTAGGTGAGCTTGAGCCGCTGCAGCGACAGCGGCGCCGACGTCACCACGTCGTCGAGGAATTTCATCGCCTCGTCCATCAGCGAGGCCGCCGGCACCACGCGGTTGACGAGGCCCCAGCGTTCCATCTCGGTCACGGCGATGCGCCGCCCGGTGTAAAGCCATTCCATGGCGATCGGCGGCGGGATCACCTGAGGCAATACGACGGACGCGAAGTGCGCGCCGCGGCCGCGCTTGGCCTCGGGCACGGCGAAGAACGCGGTGTCGGCGGCGATCATCATATCGCAGGACAAGGCGAGCTCGAATCCGCCGGCCATGGCCGGGCCGTTGACGATGGCGACCGTCGGCTTGCGGGTGTCGATCATCACTTCGAGGATGCTGCGACGCTTGCTGTGCAGCGGGCCGTAGAACGGCTTGCCGGCGTCGGCGCGGTCGCGCGCGTCGCGCAGGTCGGCGCCGGAGCAGAACGCGCTGCCGGCGCCGGTGATCGCCGTCACATAGACCTCGGGATCGTGGTCGGCGTCGATCACCGCGTCCATGATGGCGTCGCCGAGCGCGGTGTTGAGCGCATTGCGCGCGTCCGGCCGGTTGAGGGTGAGGAGACGCACCTTGCCGCGGGTCTCGATCTTCAAAATGTCGTCTGCCATGGGATTAAGCCGCCATCTGCTTGCGAAGTTTTGCCAGGCTGCCGCCGACCATCACCGAGCCGGGCAGCGGATGGCCGACGATGTCCTGCGCGAGCTGCGCGCAGGCGATGAGCTTTTCGAGATCGAGGCCGGTCTCGATCCCCATTTCCGCGCACATGAACGCCAGGTCCTCGGTGCAGACGTTGCCGGCCGCGCCCTTGTGGCCGGCAAACGGGCAGCCGCCGAGCCCGGCGACGCAGGCGTCGTAATGGGCGACGCCCATCTCCAGGCCCGCATAGGCGTTGGCGATGCCCATGCCGCGGGTGTCGTGGAGATGCAGCACGTATTCGAGGTCCGGGTATCTGTCTTGCAGCGCGCCGACCACGCGCTTGACGCGGTCGGGCGTGGCCCAGGCCATGGTGTCCATCAATGCGAAGCGCCTGATCGTGAGGTCATGCTCGGCCGCCAGATTGAAGATGTCGGCGGCGAGCGCCATGACGCGGCTCACGGGCACGTCGCCCTCGAAATTGCAGCCGAACGCCGCGGAAATCCCGGCGCCCTCGATGGGCAGGCCGTGGCGCTTGTAGAGCGCGATGGTGTCGTGCTGCGCCGCCAGGTGCTGAGCCAGGGTGCGGTTCTGGTTGCGCTTGAGGAACGTCTCCGAGGCGCACAGCGTGATCGAGCCCTTCACCGTGAGGCGCCTGGTGGCGAGCGCGCGCTCGACGCCTTTGTCGTTGAGCGTAAGCCCGGTGTAGGTGACGCCGGGCACCGGCGTGATGCCGGCCACCACCTCCTCCGCATCGGCCATGTTGGGCACGGCCTTCGGGTTGACGAAGGACACGATCTGGATGGTCTTGAGGCCGGTCCGGCTCAGCGCATCGATGAACTCGATCTTGCGTGCGGTGGGGATCGGGTTCTTCTCGATCTGGAAGCCTTCGCGGGGCCCCTCCTCCTTGATCTCGACGCGTTTGGGAAAATCCGACATGGTCGCTTCCTCACGATTGAACGAATGGCGCCGTGGTCCGCGGCGTCACAGCGGCTTGTATCCGGCCTCGACCGCGACCTCGATAAGATAGGGCGCGTCGCGGCGCAGCCCCTCCGCCAGCGCGGCGCGGAATTCTTCGACGCTGCCGGCCCGGCAGCCGTCGACGCCGAACCCGCGCGCGATACTGACATGGTCGAGCGCCGGATCGACAAGATCGACGCCGACATAGGTCCCGGTCTGCGCCGCATGGCCGAGCACGTCGTGGGTCCGCTGCTTGATGATACGATAGGAGCGGTTGTTGGCGATGACGAACACGATCTGCAGCTTCTCGCGGGCGGCCGAATAAAGCGCCTGGATCGAGTACATGGCGCTGCCGTCGCCGATCAGCGCGACCATGGGCCGGTCGCGCAGCGCGAGCTTGATGCCGACCGCCGCCGGCATGCCCCAGCCGATGCCGCCGCCGCGGCTGCCGAAATAACTCTGGGGATCCGCACTGGTGAGAAACCGCCGCAGCCCCTGGCCCGAGGTGATGCCCTCGTCGACGATCACCGTATCGGCCGGCAGCGCGCCTGCGAGCGCATGAGTGAGCGACAGCGGATGCACCGGCTGGCGGTCGGCAAACTGCCTGGCCTGCGCCACGAGCGCGGCAAGCTGGTCGCGGCCCCTGGCGCTCTCTTTCTCGCGCCGCGCCGCCGCCGCGGCGCGGTCGTCCTCGTCCATGGCCGCGTTGAGGGCTTCCACAAGCTCCGGGAGCGTCGCCTTGGGGCTGCCGAAGATGGCCGCCGCGGTCGGATAGTTCTTGCCGAGTTCCCATGGGTTATCGTCGAGATGCACCACCGTCTTGCCCGGCGGCATCGGGTCGCCGTCGCCTGGCATGGCCAGCGTGAACAGGTCGCCCCCGACTGAGACGATGAGGTCATGCGCCTCCATCGCCTTGCGGATCTGCTCGGGCAGCCGGACCACCGGGCCGCGGAACAGCGGGTGCGTCGGCGGAAACGGCGTGCGGTTGGGGATGCCTTCGAGGAACACCGGCGCGCCGATCGCCTCCGCGAGGGTCACGAGGTCGTCCGCTGCGCGCGCGGTCGCGACCGCGTCGCCGGCGACGATCACCGGCGCCCGCGCCTTGGCCAGAAGCTTCGCCGCGGCGAGGACGGTCGCGCGATCGGCGCGCAGCGCAGGCCCGATGCGCGTCGGCGCGCCAGGACCGACATCGGTGTCCTCGCTGAGCAGGTCGGACGGCAGCGACAGGAACACCGGCCCGGTCGGCGGCGTCATCGCCACCTTGGCGGCGCGATGCACCGCGCGCGGCAGGTCGGCGACGCGCTGGATTTCATAGGACCATTTGACGAACGGCTCGGCGATGCGCGTGAGGTCGCCCCATAGGTTCGGTTCGGTGATGTTGAAGCTCAGGTCTTGCTGACCGGCCGTGACGATCACGGGCGCGCCGGACTTGGAGGCGTTGTGCAGGGCGCCGATGGCATTGCCGAGCCCCGGGGCGGCATGCAGGCTCGCCACCGACACGGTGCCGGAGCCCTGGGCGAAGCCGTCGGCCATGCCCATCACGGTCGCTTCCTGCAAGCCGAGCACGTAGCGGATGCGGTTGTCGACGGCGAGCGCGTCCAGGAGCGGCAGCTCCGTCGTCCCCGGATTGCCGAAGACGTAGGAGACGCCTTCCTGGTGCAGCACGTCGAGCAGGAGCCTCTTGCCGGAAATCACAGGTCCGTCCTCCGATCCTCGTCAGCGCCGGCCGAACAGCCGCCGCCATTCCTCGCTGACCGGCGTGCGGATCTCCTCCCAGCGGTCCTTGGGAATCTCCCACAGCGATTCCGCCGGCGGAAACACCGTGCCGTCGCGCAGCTTGGGCAGCGGCGCGTCGGAATTGACCGCGTAGGCGCCTTGCTGGATCAGCGCCGCGCCGCCGCGCTTGCTGGCGATCCAGTTGACGGCCACGGCCGCCGCATGAGGGTTGCGGCCCACCGAGGTCAGACCGCCCCAGGCAGTGAGGATCGGCATGCCCTCGGGCGGCAGGACCGCCTTCACCGGCGCGCCGGTGCCGGCCTGCTGCTCGACGGTGGTCACACCCATGGCCGCGATCGCGGTCTCGCCGCGCACCAGGTCGGCGATGGCCGGCGCCACCGCCGGATAGACATGGACGCCGAGGTCGCGCCACCGCTGCCAGAAGTTCGGGTCGATCTTCTCGCGCAGGAACACCCAGGTCGCGAAGGCCGAGCCGCCCACGTCGAGCGACGACGCGCTGGTCATGCCCTTCCATTTCGGATCGAGCAGGTCGATCCAGTGCGCCGGCATGTCCTGCGGCTTCACCACTGCGGTATTGACGCCGAGCGCCACCGGCAGCCGGAAGAACGCATACCAGCGGCCCTGCTCGTCCTTGGCGCCGGCCGAGATGCGGCCGAACGACGGCACCTTGTGCGCGACGTTGAGGATGCCCTTGTCCATGAATTGGGCAAGCAGGGTTGGGTCGGTGATGTCGAGGACATCGGCGGAGAGGCGCTGCGCGCCCGCTTCGGCCGTCACCCGCTGATACATGGACTGCGTGGGAAGGCGGATGAAGTCGAGCTTCAGCCCGGTGTCCTTCTCGAAATTGGCTTTGACGGAGGGGTTGAAGTTCCGCTCCGGCCAGGTGCCGTACCACAGCACGCGGCCTTCCTTGCGGGCGGCGTCCATCAGCGTGGCGTCGGCGATCTCCTCGCCATCGATCACAAGCGCCTGGGCGTGCGCCGCGCCCTGCGCGAGCAATGCCCAGCCGAGCAGCAGCGCCGATAACCGGATCACAGGATGCGCCATCGTTCCTCCCGCCTTCATTATGCCCGAACCTGCATCCAGCGCCGCCCGGCGAGACTCAGCGCGCCCAGCAGCAGCGTGTAGATCAGGCTTAGCGATGCGACGGCCGACCAGCCGCCGTTCTCGTATTCCTCGTAGATCACGATGGAGAGCACGCGCGTGTCTGTCGTGTAGAGGAACAGCGATGCCGTCAATTCGCGCAGCGCCAGCACGAACAGCACGACCATGGCGGCGGCGACGCCGGCGCGCATCAGCGGCCACACGATCCGACGCACCGCCCGGCCCTTCGATGCGCCGGCAACCATGGCGGCTTCCTCCAGGTCGGTGTGAATCTGGAGCATGCTGGAGGAGATGGCGCGGAAGCCCTGGGGCGTGAAGCGCCCGAGATAAGCGATGACCAGGATCGCAAGCGTGCCATAGACCGGCAGCGGCACGTTGGCCCAGGTCCACAGGATGCCGAGCCCCATCACCAGGGCCGGCAGCGCGAGCGGCACCATGGCCAGGAACTCCAGCGCGCGCCGCCCCCACACATCGGTGCGATACACCGCATAGGACAGGACGAAATAGAACAAGCCGCCGAACGCCGCGGTCGAGACGGCGGCCAGGAGGCTGTTCTTGAGGCTGTCGGCGACCGCGGGCGACGCGAGCGTCTCGCGCAGGCGCTCGGTGCTGAGCTGCGCCGGGTCGAACAGCGCCGCCAGGCTCGATATGTAGAGGTTGCTGCGCAGCGCGGTCAGCACCAGCGCGGCGAGCGGCAGCACCACCGCGATCACAATATAGAGGCAGACGAAGCCGAGTGCGATCCAGCGCCAGCGGCCGAGCGGGAACCGGCGGACCTGCAAGCCCTTGCCGGTGACGGTGCGGAAGTCGCGGCCGGCGAGCATCCGCCGTTGCGTATAGACCAGCAGCCCGACGAAGGCCGTCAGCACCATGGCCACCGCGCTCGCCTGCCCCTCGGAGGCCGGCACCTCGTGCATGAGGTTGTAGATGCGGATCGACAGCGTCTCGATCCCGGTCGGCCCGGCCAGAATCTGCGGCACCGGGAATTCCTCCGCCATCAGCACGACGAGGAGCAGCGCCGAGCCGACGATCGCCGGCTTGACCAGCGGGAACGTCACGCGCGTGAGCGTCCTGCGCAGGCTCGCGCCGTGGATCGCCGCCGCCTCCTCGAGATCGGGATGCACCAGCGTCAGCGCGCTGTGGACGTAAAGAAACGGCAGCGACACGTAATAGACGCCGTGCACGAATACGATACCGGCGAGCGACTGCATGTTGATGCGGAACGGCAGGCCGAGCGCCGAGAACACCAGGTTGAGATAGCCGCTGCGGCCCGAGCCGAGCAGCGACCAGCACAATGCCGCGACAATGAGCGACAGGAACAGCGGCATCATGCCGGCGAGATGGACCAGGGGCCTGCAGGGGATGTCGCTGCGCGCCGCGAGCCACGCGAGCAGCGTGCCGATCGTCATGGCGATCGCGGTCCCGAACAGCGACACGACCAGGGTGTTGCCGATCGCCCGCATCATCTCCGGCGACCAGATGTCGATATAGTTGGCGAACGTCCACGCCGAGGCGTCTCCCGAGAACGGGGCCGCGGAGATGAACGAGGCATAGGCGAGCGTCAGGAACGGCAGCACGACGAGGATGCCGAGCGCGGCGAACAGCGCCGCCGGCAGCGCCGCACGCCCTACCGTCCCGAACCCCGCCACCGTCGCTTGCCCGGCCATGGCTCACCCGTTCGGAAGCACGAGAATGCGGTCGCGCGGGACCTCGATGATCGCCGCGCTGCCGACGCGAAGATCGCTCGACAGTCTCGGACTGATCGCCTCCCACACCGCGCCGGTCTCGGCGCGCACGCGGTACTGCATGTGCGTGCCCATGAAGCTTGCCAGCGTCACCGTGCCCGGAATGCAGTTGGGCCGCGTCGCGAGCGCGCCGTCGGACAGGCGGATCGACACGTCGTCCGGCCGCACGCAGACCGACATGTCGCCGTCGATGAGCCCCGCCGGCCGGACGTGGAGCTCGCTGCCGCCCCTGATCCGCACCCGCGTGCCGGCGCTGCACGAGGCGACGGATTCGACCGCGAAGATGTTGGTGTAGCCGAGGAACTCGGCGATCTGGCTGGACCGCGGCTGCTGATAGATGTCGATGGGCGCGCCGGTCTGCAGAGTCTCGCCCGCCCGCATCACGGTGATCTTGTCGGCGACGGCGAGCGCCTCGCGCTGGTCATGGGTGACGTAGACGCCGGTGATATTGAACTGGGTCTGCAGCTCGCGCAGCTCGATGCGCAGGTGGTCGCGCAGCCGCGCGTCGAGGTTGCTCAGCGGCTCGTCGAACAGCAGCACCGAAGGCTTCATCACCAGGCTGCGCGCCAGCGCGACCCGCTGCATCTGCCCGCCGCTGAGATAGCTCGCGCCGCGCGACCCGAAACCGGCGAGGCCGACGAGGGCGAGCGTATCCTCGACCCGCTGCCTGATCTCGGCGCGCGGCACGCCCTCCATTTCGAGCGGAAAGCTGACGTTCTCGAACACGGTGAGATGCGGCCAGATGGCGTAGGATTGGAACACCATCCCGACGCGCCGCTGGTTGACCGGCATGTTGATGCCGTCCTTGGCGCTGAACACGGTGCGGCCGCGGATCGCGATCTCGCCCGCGGTCGGCGCGTCGAGCCCGGCGATGCAGCGCATGGTGGTCGTTTTGCCGCAGCCCGACGGGCCGAGCAGCACGCGCATCTCGCCCTCGGCGATGTCGAGGCTGAGCGACGCCACCGCCACCGTTTCCCCGAACTGCTTGCGGAGCCCGCGGATGGAAATGCTCATCGGCAACACCGGCACTCGTTGTCACCCCGCCAGCGATGCGTCAGGGCGTCGTTCCTCCCGGCCGTCCCGCGCGGCAGACGGCCATAACGTTTCATACTTAGGATGTTAGAATTAAGCAAGGGCGCGCGGCGCAAGTCTGCTCGCATCGGGCGTCAGCCTCGGCGCGCCCGCCTGGCGCGCATGTTGTCCCACGGCTGGCGCACATAGGGGCCGTGCTCGCGCTCGACGCCGAACCGGTCGCCGCGATAGGTGAAGCGGCCGAAATACACGGCATTGTCGGCCTCGTCGCACATCACGCGCGTCATGCGCGCAACCGGGCCGGCCATCGGATAGTCGAGCCATTTCGCCTCGTCGAAATCCGCGGCTGCGACGACGATCCGCTCGCGGGCACGGGCGATGCGGACGGTCTTGCTGTCGAGCAGCAGCGGCGCCAGCTTGGCGCGACGCTCGATGCCGCGCGGCCAGCGGTCGAAGATGCGCTGGTCGATCAGCACGTCCATCACGCAATAGGGCACGCCCCCGGCCTTATGAATTTTGCTGATGCGCACGTAAGCCGGGACCGGCTTGCCGATGAAGCAGAGCTCCGGCGCCACCGTCGCGCGCCGCTCCTTCGCCAGCACCACGATCTCGTGGTCGTCCGGCGTCACCGTCGCGTCCACGATATCGTGGAATTGGCCTTGGCTCGGGACGATGCGCTTCGCCACGGTCACCCGCCGGCCGCGGCGGCTGACGAGCAGGCCCTCGGCGGCGAGCATGCCGATGGCCTGCCGCACGGTGATGCGCGACACGCCGTAGCGCTCGCACAGATCCTCGATCGCGGGCAGCGACTGCTCCGGCGCCCAGGCGCCCGAGGCGATCTGGCTGCGCATGATGCTGGCGACCTGGGCATAGAGCGCGGTCGGACCGGGCCGGATGGCGGGCTGCGAGGCTGTCGTCGCGCCGTGCGGCATGGTCAGCGGCCTTTGAAGACCGGCGGACGCTTTTCCGCGAACGCCTTCGGCCCTTCGGCTGCATCCTCCGAGGTGCGCAGGATGTGGGTGATCGCCGCCTCCAGCCGCAGGCCCGAGACGATGTCGAGGTCGCGCGAGCGTGTCGCCAGCTCCTTGGCGGCCTGGACGGCGAGCGGCCCGTTGGCGGCGATCTTGCGCGCCACCTCGAACGCCGCGTCGAGCAACTCGCCCGCCGGCACCACGCGGTTGATGAGGCCCCATCGCGCCGCCGTCTCCGCGGAGATCGGATCGCCGACCAGCAGCATCTCCATGGCGATCGGCCAGGGAAGCTGGCGCGCGATGCGCTGGGTGCCGCCGTTGGCGGGAATGAGCCCGCGCTTCACCTCGGTGAGGCCGAACGTCGCATGGGGCGCGGCGAGCCTGATGTCGGTCGCCAGCATCAGCGTCATGCCGCCGCCGAGGCAATAACCGTTCACCGCGGCGATCACCGGCTTCCAGACCTCGAGGCCACGGTTGAGCAACTGGTCGCGCTGCGTGAGCCACACGTCCTGAAGCTCGGGCTTGCGCGAGAGATGGGACTTGAGGTCGGCGCCGGTGGTGAAGGACTTGTCGCCGGCGCCGGTCACGATCGCGACGCGGATGGCGCCGTCGTCGCGCACCTGCGTCCAGGCGCGCGACAAATCCTCGTAGTGCTGGCCGTCCATGGCGTTGAGCCGCTCCGGCCGGTTGATGGTGATGAGGGCAACGCCGTCCTTCACGTCGACATTGATGGACATGCCATTCTCTCCTAAGCCGGCTCGAAGCACGGCAGCATGACGTTAAGCCGCCGCTGCGGCTTCAGCCTCACGGCGAGCTGCGGCCGGATGTCCTCGTTGGGCATCAGGAGGTTCGTCATCAGCCGCGGCCCCTCGTCGAGTTCGACGATGGCGACGTTGTAGGGCAGCCGCTCCTTGAAGGCCGGATCGTAGGCGGTGTGATAGACGACCCAGCTCGTCACCCGGCCATGGCCGCGCGACGGCGTCCATGCCCACTCGTCCGACAGGCACTGCGGACAGAAGTCGCGCGCCGGCAGCCACACGTTGCCGCAATGGCTGCATTTCTGGAACGACAGCACGCCCCGTTCGAGCGATTCCCAATAGGGCCTGGCTTGTTCGGTAATCTCGATGCCGGCTTCGTCCATGTCAGGCTCCCAGGATCAGCGTGGCGTGGGTCTGGAGCAGGCCGCCCTGGTTGGAGATCGCCACGGTGCGTGCGCCCTTCACTTGGTTGTATGACGTGCCGCGGATCTGCCGCACGCCCTCCATGACCAGTTGCAGGCCCGGCATGCCGGTCTCCGAGAGGAGCCCGCCCGAGGTGTTGAGCGGCAGGTCGCCGCCGATCTCGAGTCGTCCCTCGCGGGCGAAATCGCCGACCTGGCCGCGCTTGCAGAAGCCGTATTCCTCCAGCGCCAGCATCGCCACCACCGTGAAGCAGTCGTAGAGCTGAACCGTGTCGATGTCCTTCGGCGTCACGCCGGCCATCGCGAACGCGGTCTGCGCCGAGACCGTCGCCATGCTCTCGGTGAGCTTCGGGCGCAGCGGCAGGTCGAGCGTGGTCTGGCCATGGCCGAAGCCGAGGATGGGCACCGGCTGCGGCACGCCGAGCTCGCGCGCCCGCTTCGCGCTCATGATGACCAGCGCCGCGCCGCCGTCCGACACCAGGCAGCAGTCGTCGCGGCGCAGCGGCTCGACGATCCAAGGCGCCGCCATGTAGGCGTCGAGCGTCAGCGGCTGCTTGAGCTGCGCGTCGGGATTGGCCGCGCCGTGGCGGCGGCAGGCCATGGCGATGGCCGCGAAGTCCTCCGGCCTGGTGCCGTGTTCGTTGATATGCGCGCGATGCAGCATGGCATAGCCGCCGGCGGCGGCCGACCAGCCGATGAGGCTGCCTTCGTCGCTGCGGGCGCGGTGCATGAACTTGCGGCTGCCGGTGCGCGGCGTGTCGGCGTAGCAGACCACGGCGACGTCGCACTGGCCGGCCTCGATCCCCATGGCGGCGATGGAGACCAGCGAGATGTTGGCCGCCCCGCCCTGGTCGATGGAGAAGCTCCATTTCGGCTGCAGGCCGAGCGCCTCCGACAGCGTCTGGCCGTACATGGCCTCGCGCGCCGTGGTGGGCACCTTGACCAGCACCGCATCCACGGCCGACTTGTCGATGCCGGCGTCTCGCAGGGCATTGCGCGTCGCCTCGACGTTCATGGAGATCGTCGAGCGCCCCGGCAGCTTGCCGTAGGCGGTGTGCCCGATGCCGGCGATCACCGTGTGGCCGCGCATGGTCAGGCCTCCGCCGGCCGGCCGCGCCCGCCGAGCAGGTGGCGCGCCACCACCATGCGGTGGACTTCGGACGGGCCTTCGCCGATGCGCTTGATGCGCAGTTCGGTACCAGCGTTCGAGCGGCAGTTCGTGGGTGACGCCCATGCCGCCGAGAATCTGGATGCAGCGATCGACCACGCGGCCCGCGGTCTCGGTCGCCGTCACCTTGGCGATCGAGGCTTCGATGCGCGCGTTCTCGCCGCGGTCGGCCTTCCAGGCCGCCTGGTAGGTGAGCAGCCGCGCCGCGCGCAACTCCATCTCGGAATCCGCAAGCATCCACTGGATCGCCTGCTTGTCGGCGAGCCGCGAGCCGAAGGTCTCGCGGTTCCTGGCCCAGTCGATGGCGATGTCGAGCGCAGCCTGGGCAATGCCGATGGTGCCGGCCGCATAGGGGATGCGTTGCGCCACCAACAGCTTGTCGGCCACGGCGAAGCCCTTGCCCTCCTCGCCGAGGCGGTTCTCCTCCGGCACCTCCACGTCCTGCAGCGTCAGCTCGTAGGGCGCGAGCGCGCGAATCACCGGGATCTTGCGGGTCGAGATGCCCTTCATGGTCTTGTCGACGATGAAGCAGGTGATGCCGCCGCGGTCGCCCTGGGCGCCGGTGCGGGCGAACACGATGCCCCAGTCCGCGCCTTCCGCGAGCGAGATCCAGAACTTGGTGCCGTTGAGGATGTAGCGGTCGCCGCGCTTCTCGGCGCGGGTGCGGATGGCGCGCGCCGGGTCGGAGCCGCCCGATGGCTCGCTGACCGCGAAGAACGTGCGGTGGCCGTCGCGGATGGCCGGGATGGCGTAGCGCTCGATCTGGTCGCGCGTGCCGTTGAAGATGACGACCGGCGGGTCGCTGCCGAACGCGCCGCAGGCCGGGACGTAGGCGCCCATCCGGCATTTCGTCGCCTCCTCGGTGACGACCACGGCGCCGAGCGTCGACAGCCCCGCGCCGCCGTACTCCCGCGGCGACTTGATGCACCACAGGCCGAGCGCCTTGGCTTTGGCCTGCAACGGCGCCAGCAAATCCCTGGGCACGCTGACCGCATCGTACGGCATCTTGTCGTCGATCGGCTTCACCTCCGTCTTCATGAAGCGCGCCGTGGTCTCCTGCAGCATCCGCAGCTCTTCCGGCAGTTCCCAGCCTCCGGCACTCATGGTCGTCTCCCCGTCAGATCACGTGATGCGCCTTGAGCGCATCGAGCTGCTCGGCCGAGAGGCCGAGCCATTCGGAATAGACCTCGGCGTTGTGCTCGCCGAGCGTCGCGCTCTCCCGCCGCGGCGGCGCCTCCGCGCCGTGCAGCCGCAGCGGGCTCGACGGCAGCACCAGCGCGCCGAACTGCGGATGGCCGATGTCGTGCAGCATGCCGCGCTGGCGCATGTGCGTGTCGCCCACGACCTCGTCGAGGTCGCGCACCGGCGCGCAGGGCACGTCGGCGGCGATCAGCGCGCGGAATGCCTGCTCCTTGGTGAGCGGCGCGGTCCAGGCGCCGATCAAGGCGTCCAGCGCGTCCATGTTGCGCACGCGGCCCTTGAGGTCGCGGAAGCGCTCGTCGTCGGCAAGCGCCGGCTGCCCCATCGTCGCGACCAGCGAGCGCCAGTGCTGCTCGGACACGCAGATGATCGCGATGTAGCCGTCGCTCGTCGGATAGACGTTGTAAGGGCTGGACGCGAGGCCGCCGTGGCGGTTGCCGGTGCGCTGCGTACCCTTGCCGGCGAAATGCAGCCCGAGGTTCGAGCTGAGCGCCGGATAGATCGCCTCCTGGAGCGAGACCTCGACCTGCTGGCCTTCGTTGGTGCGCGCCCGCTGCACCAGCGCGGTGACGATGGCGGCGTAGAGATGGACCCCGCCCATGTAATCCACGATGGCCGGTCCGGCCTTCACCGGCGGACGGTCGGGAAATCCGGTCACGCTCATGATGCCGGCCATGGCCTGGATGGTGAGGTCCATGGCCGGGAAGTCGCGGTAGGGACCGGAGCGGCCGTAGCCCGTGGCCGAGGCATAGACAAGCCGCGGATTGCGCGCGCGCAGGCAATCCCAGCCGAGGCCGAGGCTTTCGAGCGTCGTCGCCGAATAGTTCTCCAGCAGCACATCGGCGCGCTCGACGAGCGACAGCAGCAGCTCGCGGCCGCGCGGCTCCTTGAGATTGAGCGTGATCGCCCGCTTGTTGGCGTTGAGCATGGCGAACGGAATGATGCCGCCGGATACGGCGGCGCGCGCCCGCAGGAATTCGCCCTGCGGCGGCTCGACCTTGACGACGTCGGCGCCGGCCATGGCGAGCAGGAAGCCGGCGTAGGGCCCGGCGTAGATCTGGCCGAGGTCGAGGACCCGCAGTCCCTGCAATGCCGGCGCTCCCACCCATTCGTCCTGTTGTTATATTAATAGGCTATGTTCATTATGGCGCGGTGGCGGCGGCCTGTCCATCGGACGTCGAGGAAAACCGGTCAGGCCGCGGCGAGCGGCGGGAACCCGTAAAGCGCCGCGGGATTGCGCGACAGAATCCGCTCCCGCGTCGCCGCGTCGCAGCCGATCTCGATCAGCCAATCGAGCAGCTCGCCGGAGTTGACCATGGCGCCCGGCCAGTGGCCGACGTGGGGCCAGTCGCTCGCCCACAGGAGACGCGAGGAGAACTCCTGCACCAGCGCGCGGCCGAACGGCGCCAGCCCCCGCCACGGCCAGCCCTCCGCCGACGCGCGGTAGAGGCCGGACAGCTTGAGCCAGATGCCGCCGGTGCGCAGCGCCTCCTGCAGCAGCCTGAAACCCGGCTGATCAAGGCCGCTTGCCGGCGACCAGCAATGGTTGGCGAGATGGTCGAGCACCACCGGGACGGTGATGCCGCCGCCCTGGAGCGCCATCAGCAGTTCGAGCTCGCCCGGGCCCGACGGCCAGATCGCGATGTGCCAGTTGTGTGGCGCCGCGAGGTCGTTGACGCGCCGCAGCGCGTCGCGATCCACCGGATAGCCGAACTGCACGGACATGCGGATGCCGCGCATGCCGGCGCGGTCGAGCCGCGCGATGTCGGCCGCGGTCGCGTCCGACGTCAGCATGGCGGTTCCGCGCGCCCTGTCGCCGAGCGCGGCCATGGCGTCGAGCGTCACGCGCATGTCGGCGCCATGGGCGGAGACATGGGCGATGACGACGCGGTCGAGGCCGGTGACGGCCATGTAGTCGCGCAGCTTGGCGAGCGGCGCTTCCGGCGCGGTGTAGTTGCGGTCGGGCGACAGCGGATAACGATCGTAGGGCCCGAGCACGTGGAGGTGCGTGTCGCAGGCGCCGCGCGGCAGCGCGAACGACGGCGCGGTCGGCGCGTTGGGTCCGCGGCAGGGCTTGGTCATGATGTCCTCCCTCGATGACGCGGGGTAGCCACTTCCGGGATCGTGTCCTACTGTGGCGTGATGCCGAACACGCGCTCGAAACGGCGCTGATAGGCGGGCCACGCTTCCGGGTTGAGCACCCGTTCCGGCCGCTTGCCGTCGAGCGCGGCGAGCACGTTCTCGGCGGCGATGCGGCCGACGTTGGCGCGCGCCTCGTGCGTCACGCCCGCGGTGTGCGGACTGACGACGACGTTGTCGAACTGCATCAGCGGATGATCGGGCGGCGGCGGCTCCTTGGCCCATACGTCGAGCCCGGCGCCGGCGATGCGCTTCTGCCGCAGCGCCTGCGCGAGCGCCGCCTCGTCGTGGATGCG
>Ga0182749_1000880_pt1 | contig 25216 bp, 27 predicted proteins | sample eDN3rd37CKraftMG_FD_128875 | JGI IMG/M metagenome (GOLD analysis project Ga0182749, IMG submission 128875) | Enriched Miracle-Growth compost microbial communities from Emeryville, California, USA - eDNA 3rd pass 37_C Kraft MG (version 2) (version 2) ...
GAGGCCGCCGCCGACGATGTGCACGGTATCTCCGTTCCGGGTCGCCATGGCGGCGTGGTCCGCGAAAACCGGGATCAAGTCAACCCGGCGGCAGGGCAAAGAAAAAAGCGCCCGCCGAGGGAGGGCGGGCGCTTCTTGCAGCCTTATGGCGGGGAGGACGCCGTCAGGCCACTGGAGGTTCGGGAAACGGGTTTACCGCTGGGCGTGTTCCCAGGCGACGCGGGTGATGTCGGAGCGGGAGATGCCGATGTCGGCAAGCTCGCGGTCGCCGAGGCGGCTCAGCTCGCGAATGCTTTCGTTGAACCGGCGCCAGGACCGCAGGAGACGGATGATGTTGGAGAGCAGCATGGTGGACCTCTTTCCTCTGGAGGACGGCGGCCGGCATGATGCAATGCAATATATCGGCGCGTCCCAATCTTTCCTGAGGTAAATAAGGCATTGAATTTCCGACTTAAAGCGAAAATGCTGCGCCGCAGCTTTGTAAATTCTGCATACCTTGGTAATTTTATGTCGCTGTTATGCCAGCCCAATAATCTAAATTTTCATCTTCTCCACCGTCCAACCTGGATTTAACGCTTCATTAGTCGAAATCGGCGTTATCCTGCACCGGATACCGGCAGTTATCGCGCTGGTCGTCCGTTCGAGCCATGCAGCCAGCGTGGGACGACCGGGCCGGGCCGCCCCCGCAGGGCGGCCCGGCGTCGGGATTCAGGCGGCCCGCTGATAGTGCCGGCCTTCGGAGACTTCCTCGATGATCTTGGAGGAGAAGGCCTCAAGGTCGCCCGGGTTGCGGGACGTGATGACGCCGAGGTCGTTCACCACTGGGGAATCCTCCCATTGGGCGCCGGCGTTCGTCACGTCGGTCTTGATCGAGTGGTAGGAGGTCATTTTGCGGCCCTTGGCGATGCCGGTCTCGATCAGCAGCCAGGGCGCGTGGCAGACCGCGGCCACGACCTTCTTCTGGTCGTAGAACGCGCGGATGAATTTGAGCGCGTCCGGGTTGACGCGCAGCAGGTCCGGGTTGATCTGCCCGCCCGGCAGCACGATGGCGTCGTAGTCGTCGGGCTTGGCGTCCTTGAGCGACTTGTCCACCTTCACCGGGCGGCCCCAGTCCTTCATGGCCCAGCCCTTGATCTCTCCCGGCTCGGGCGAAACCACGTCGACGGTCGCGCCGGCCTCCCGGAGCCGCGCGAGAGGCACTTCGAGCTCGGCCTGCTCGAAGCCGTGGGCGGCGAGGATCGCGATTGTCTTGCCGGACAAATTTTTCATGGAATGCGTCTCCTGCATGCGAGCCCCCGCATGCAACGTGGGCGCACCGGGCACGTTCCATCAGCCTGCCCCAGTTGATATGGTCGCGCCGGTTCAAGCCATGGGGATGTGAGCGTGCCGCGAAACCTGCGCGTCGTCATCGTCGGGGCCGGTATCGGCGGGCTCGCCGCCGCGGCGGCCCTGCGCAAGCTCGGCCACGAGGCCGTCGTCTACGAGCGCTCGGGCGAGCTGGGAGAGGTCGGCGCCGGCATTCAGCTCGGGCCCAACGGGGTCAAGGTGCTGTTCGCGCTCGGGCTGGAGCGCACGCTCGGCGGCTCGGCGGCGGAGCCGACCAACATGGTCTCGCTCGCCTGGGACGACGCGCACCTGCGCTCGCGCGAGCCGCTCAAGGCCGTCGCGGTGGAACGCTACGGCGCGCCCTATCTCACCGCGCACCGCGCCGACGTGCACCGGCTGCTGCAGGCCATGGTGCCGGACAATTCGGTGCATCTCAACGCGCGCTGCGTCCATGTCCGCGCCGATGCGCGCGGCGCCGCCGCCACCTTCGCCGACGGCAAGGAGATCGAGGCCGACGTGATCGTCGGCGCCGACGGCATCCGCTCCATCGTGCGCGAGAGCCTGTTCGGCGAGGCCCCGGCGCGCTGGACCGAGCAGATGGCGTGGCGCTGCATCGTGCCCATCGACCGCGTGCCGGAGCGGGTCGGGCCCGGCAGGTCGGTCGCCATCGACAGGAGCGAGTACGTCGGCTGGATCGGGCCCAACGGCCACGTCATCTGCTACCCGATCCGCGGCGGCGAGCTCTACAACATGTTCGTCGGCCACGTCTCGCAGGACTGGGTCGCGGAATCATGGACCGCGCCGAGCACGCGCGAGGAGATGCTGGCCGCCCATGCCGGCTGGAACGAGGCGCTGCTGGAAATGCTGGGCCAGGTCCAGGACGTCTACAAGTGGGGCATCTACGACCGCGACCCGCTGGCCCGCTGGACCGTGGACCGCGCCACGCTGCTCGGCGACGCCGCGCATCCCATGATGCCGACGCTGGCGCAGGGCGCGTCGATCACGCTGGAGGACGCCTACACGCTGGCGCGCAACCTGGCGCGCTTCGCGGACGATCCGGGGCAGGGGCTGAAAGCCTACGAGCGCGAGCGCATCGACCGCGCGACGCGCGTGCAGCTGCAGGCGCGCCAGCAGTTCCAGAACAACCGCAAGAACCCGGCGCCGCCGCCGCTGTCGCGCGACTGGATCTTCGTCCACGACGCGACGGCCGAACCCGCCATCGCCGCGGAGTAGGGCGACAGGCCGTCGCGTGCGCGGGCGCGGCCCGCGCGGCCGGGGTAGCCGACGTCGCCGCGGCCGCGAAACACCGCCGTTTCCGCGATCTGCGCCCGGTGCGGAAACGGCACCCGGCTCAGACCTTGCGGCCGATCGCGCGGTCGACGCTCCAGGCGCCGCCGCCGGCGAAGAACAGGTAGAAGAAGATGAAGCAGTAGAGCAGCGCGGCGTCGCCGCCGTTGATGATCGGGAAGAAGCTGCGCGGATAGTGCGCCATGAAATAGGCGACCGCCATCTCGCCGGAAAGGATGAACGCGGCGTAGCGGGTGAACAGGCCGACGAACACGAACGGGCTGAGGATGACCTCCAGGAGCGCGGCGACGCCGAAGATCGAGCCGATGGCGACCGTATTGCCGCCCGGCGGCGGCGCCGGGAACGCGAACAGCTTCTGCGTGCCGTGCTCGAAATAAGCGGCCGCGGTGACGATGCGCAGGATGCTGAGCACCTGCGGCGCGTAACGCCCCAAAGCTTCCATAAGGTCTCCCTCCCGTGACCGCGCGAGCCGAATCCGGCAGCGCCGGGGCATATTTTCACGCGGCGCTCGGCCATGCCAAGGCCGCCCCGCTCACGATTTTGTTTGCCCGCGGCGGGGAATAGCGGGCCGGCGCGATGTGGTAGAGAGCGCCGGAGCCACATCAACGCGGGGAGGCAAAGATGGCAACGATCGTCCTGGCCCATGGCGCCTGGTCGTCCGCCTGGGCGTGGAAGAAGGTGCGGCCGCTGATGGCCGCCGCGGGCCACACGTTCTTCGCGCCGAGCTACACCGGCCTCGGCGAGCGCGCGCATCTCGCCGATCCGTCGAACACGCTCGACACCCACATCCAGGACGTGCTCGGGGTTCTCACCTATGAGGACCTCTCGGACGTGGTGCTGATCGGCCACAGCTACGGCGGCATGGTCGCGACCGGCGTCGCCGACCGGGCGCGCGACCGCATCGCGCGGCTCATCTACCTCGACGCCTTCGTGCCGCGCGACGGCCAGGCGCTTGCCGACCTGGTCGGGCCGGAGCAGCGCCAGCGCATGCGCGACGGCGTCGCGGCCGGCGACGGCTGGCGCGTGCCGCCGAACCCGTCGCCGCCCGACACCTCGCCGGAGGACCTGGCGTGGATCACGAAATTCCGCCTGCCGCAGTCGCTCAAGTGCTTCGAGCAGCCGCTGCGGCTCTCCGCCGAGCCGACGCTGCCGCGCACTTTCATCCAGTGCACCCGCTATGCCCATGGGCCGTTCGGCCCGTTCGCGGCGCGGGCCAAGAGCGAGCCGGGCTGGCGCTACTTCGCGCTCGACGCGAGCCACAGCCCGAACGTCACGGCGCCCGAGGCGCTGATGACGGTGCTGAAGCAGGCGCTGGACTGATCAGCGCTCCCCGATCCGCACCAGGTGCCGCCGCGGATTGGCCCGCGGCAGCGGCGCGAGGGCGAGGCCGCCGTGCGCATGCAGCATGGCGAGCCGCAGCGGATTGGGGCGCGGCAGCGGCCGGGCCGCCGGCGCTGTCGCGGGCCTGGCCGGCGATTTGTCCACAAGCTCTGGCTTCTCGGCCCTGGGCGCCGCCGGCGCGGGCCCGGACTTCGCCACCGGCTCCGGCTGCGGCGGCGTGGGTTCGGCCGCGGCCGGCAGGGCCGGCGCCTCCTCGGGAATGCTGGCGGTCGGCCCATCGGCCGGCTGCCCGGCCGCCGGAGCATCGGGCAGGGCGGCGGGATCGGGCGCGGCCGGAACCGGCTCATCGGCCGGCTCATCGGCGGGCGCGTCGGCTGACACGGCGGCGGCCTGTTGCAGCGGCGCGGCCTGGCCGTCCGGCAGCTTCATCTCGATGGTGGCGGTGAGCGGCTCGGCCTCGCTGCTGGCGCCGGGCTCGGGCACCAGCGCCGCGATCTCGCGCGACGGGCGCGGCAGCGGCAGCGGCAGGCGCAGCACCAGCTTCACCGGCTGCAGCGCCTCCTCGTCCACCGGATGGTTCTCGACATCGGCGAAGGCGCGCAGCGTCGGGCAGGGGATGCGCCGCGTCAGCGTCATGGCGTGGTCGCGCTCGCCGAGCCACTGCTCGGCGCGGCGGCCGGTGATGGTCTGCACGTAGTGGCGGGTCTCTTTCGGCAGCACGGTGCGCCGCCGCACCCAGCGGTCGATGCGGCCGGGTCCGGCGTTGTAGGCCGCGGCGGCGAGCCCGTAGTTGTGGCCGAAACGGTTGAGCAGCATGCGCAGGAACTTGGCCGACGCCGGCAGCGCCTCGCGCGGATTGAACGGGTTCTTGAGGCCGACGAGGCGCGCGGTGCCGGGCATGAACTGCGCGATGCCGCGGGCGCCGGCGTGGCTGACGATGCGCGGCTTGAGGCCGCTCTCCTGCCAGATCAGGTTGCCGAAGAAGGCCACAGGCAGGCGATGCTGGCGCGCCGCGCCGGCGAGCGTCTCGCACACGTCCTCGAGCGAGTTGGGCGCCGGCGGCTTGGGCGCGTTCTCCGGCCGCTCGCGCGGCAGCGGCGGCGTGAACACCGACGGCGGAATCGTCGTCGTCACCAGCGGCACCGCGGTGGCGGTGGTCATCGCCACGACCATCGGCTCCGTCTGCGCCGCCGCCGACGCCGCCAAACCCACGCATCCAACGATGATACCTGTTACGCGCATCTTGCCTGCCGCTCCTGTCACGGCGCCGGATCATCCAGCAGCAAGAGTGCGACAAGTTTGTTTCAAATTCGCGGGATTCCGGTCATTAACGTAAAGGCCGCGCCGGCGTTAAGGTAAAGACGGGGGATTTCTGATGACGACGTCCGTGAAAGCCCTGTTTTTCGATGTTTTCGGCACGCTGGTGGACTGGCGCAGCGGCGTCGCCCGCGCGGCCGAGGCGATGCTCGCTCCGCGCGGCCACGCGCTCGACTGGGGCGCCTTCGCCGACGCCTGGCGCGCCGAGTATCAGCCCGCCATGGCCGAGGTGCGCGACGGCCGCATCCCGTTCTGCAAGCTCGACGTGCTGCATCGGAAGAACCTCGACCGCGTCCTGCCGCGCTTCGGCGTGACGCTCGACGAGGCGGCGGCGCGCGAGCTCAACCTTGCCTGGCACCGGCTCGACGCCTGGCCCGACACCGCGCCGGGGCTGGTCCGGCTCAAGCGCAGGTTCGTCCTCGCGCCGGTGTCGAACGGCAACATATCGCTGATGGTGGCGCTGGCGCGACGCAACGGGCTTCCCTGGGACGCCATCCTCGGCTCCGAGGTGGCCGGCGACTTCAAGCCCAAGCCGCGGGTTTATCTGTCGGCCTGCGAGGCGCTCGACCTCGCGCCCGCCGAGTGCATGATGGTGGCGGCCCACGGCAACGACCTGGCCGCCGCGGCGGCCTGCGGGCTGCGCACGGCCTTCGTCGCGCGGCCGCTGGAGCACGGGCCGGGGCGCGAGACCCGGCCGCCGGCGGCGGCGGACATCGTCGCCGCGAGCATCGAAGACCTCGCGGCGCAACTCGACGCATGAGCGGAGCCCGGCATGAGCGAGCAGACGACGATCGGCACCACGCGGCTCGAAGCCTTCTCCGACGGCGTGATCGCCATCATCATCACCATCATGGTGCTGGAGCTGAAGGTGCCGCACGGCGACGACCCGATGCTGCTGCTCGACGCGCTGCCGACCTTCGTCGCCTACGCCATCAGCTTCCTCACCATCGCGGTGTTCTGGGTCAACCACCACGACATGCTGCACCGGGCGCGGCACGCCACCACCGTCGTGCTGTGGACCAACATGCTGTGGCTGTTCTTCCTGTCGCTGGTTCCGTTCTTCACCGCCTATCTCACCGAGGACCACATCACGGCGTTCTCCGCGTCGCTCTATGCGGGCAGCATGATGGTGGTGGCGATCGCGTTCCTCGGCCTGCGCGTCGCGCTGGCGCAGGAGCATCGCGGCGACCCGGTCTATTACGCCGCCTATTGCGCGGCCTCGCTCAAGCACTACGCCGCCATCGCCGGCTATCCCGTCGGGATCGCGCTGTCGCCGGTCTCGCCCTACATCACCGTCGCGGTGGTGTTCCTGATCTCGGCCGCGTATTTCATCCCCGACGCCTGGCTGAAGCAGTTCCAGCCGCTGGTCGGCGGCGGGTCCGGCGGCGGGAGACCGGACGCGGCGGGGTGAGCCCGCTCGCGCGGTAGCGCGCCAGCATGCGCTCGAACGTCTCCGTCAGCGTAGCCTCGATGTCCGGCCGCCGCTCCAGCGCGGCGAGCAGCATGGCGGCGGCCTCGATGGTGGACAGCGCGTCGCCCCGCGGCTCGCGCCGCACCGCGCCGTAGCGCGACGGCCGCTCCGGGTTGAGCACCACGCGCCGGCATTTCAACATCCACGGATTGCGCCACCACAGCGCCTTGGCCTGGCTCCAGGTGCCGTCGAGCAGGATGACGCCCTCGATGGCGGCGAGCGCCGCGTCCTGGTCCCGCTCGGCCTCGCCCTTGCGGTTGATCGCGACCACGGCGCGGCCGGGCAGCGCCTCGGCGGCCTTCACGGAGCCGAGATAGAGCACCGCCCAGCGCCGCGGATCGGCCGGCCGGCCGAGGATTTTGCCGAGGTTCGGCCACGACAGCCCGACCTTCAGCGCCGCGTTCCTCAGGCTCAGCGCGGTCAGCCGCGCGGTGCCGAGCGTGCGGTCCTGTTCCTGCGGGTGCTGCAGGATCAGGACGAACACCGCGTTGTCGATGGGCGTCACCTGCGCGCAGACGCACAGCGCCGCCGGCTTGCCGCAATGCGGGCACGGGGCGTCGCCGGGCGGGCCGGAATCGGCTGAGGTGCCGGTCATGGCCGTGCTTATAGGCGGTTGCGGGTCGCGGGGCGATGCAGTCTTTGACCGAGATCAAGGAGGCGGGACAGGCGTCTCTCTACGGTCCGGCGCACGAGGAGGTGCGCCATGCCCACGGACACGCTGATCGTCGTCACCCTCATCTGCCTCGCGTTTCTCGCCTTCGCCGGATCGCTGGCGTGGATGCAACGGTATGTCCGCAGCACCGGCAAGCCTTGAAAGCGGGCCGACTTTCTTTCGTCGCAACCGGGCTTCTATGATGGGCCATTCGATTTGCAACGGGAGACTTTCATGGCCGGCCTCACGCTCTATCACGCTTCGCCGTCGCGTTCGTCCATCGTGCTGTGGATGCTGGAGGAGATCGGCCAGCCCTACGACGTGAAGCTCCTCAGCCTCAAGGACGGCGACAACCTCAAGCCCGACTATCTCGCCATCAATCCCATGGGCAAGGTGCCGGCGCTCGACCACGACGGCACGATCATCACCGAGGTGGCGGCGATCTGCACCTATCTCGCCGACGCGTTCCCGCAGGCCGGCCTGAGCATTCCCATCGGCACGCCGCGGCGCGGCGTCTATCTCAAATGGCTGTTCTTCGCGCCGAGCTGCTTCGAGCCGGCGGTGGTCGACCGCGCCGCCCCGCGCAAGGACCCGCCGCGCCGCGCCATGCTGGGCTACGGCGATTTCGATATGACCATGAACACCGCCGCGCAGGCCGTGGCCAAGGGACCCTGGGTCATGGGCGAGCAGTTCACCGCCGCCGACGTGGTGCTGGGCGCGCAGATCCGCTGGGGCATGATCTTCAAGATGGTCCCCGAGCGTCCCGAGTTCCTGGACTATGCCGCGCGGCTCGCGGCGCGGCCGGCGGCGCAGCGCGCCGAGGAGAAGGACAAGGCGTTCGCGGCCTGACCCGGACGCCGGGCGTCAGGCCTCCTGGAGCGGGGTCCACGCCACCCCGTCGAGGTTCTCGCGGAACGCGAAGCGCTTGAGATGGTCGATGACCACGGCCTCGCCGCGCGTCAGCGCCTCCCCGCTCGGCGCGTCGAGCCGCAGCGTCAGGGTGTCGGCGCTGGCGTCAAGGGTGCAGACGCGGCCGTCGGCGAACGGGATCGTGCCGTGCTCGGGCGTGAACGAGACGGCGAACTTGTGGCTCCAGTGCTTGCAGAGCTGCTGGAGATACTTGCTGGCGTTGGGGGTGGCGATGCGGGCTTCTGCGGCGGGCATGAACGGTCTCTCCTGATGGTCGGCTTCACATAACGCCGCGGCGGCGGACCGCAAGGCGGCCAGGCCGTAACCTGGAGCTATTCCGGACAAGGCGGCCCAGTGGCAGGGGGGCGGCCGTCGTCACGGCTCCGGCCCGACCACCGCCTTCAGGGCGGTCAGGCCGGCGCAGAGCAGGGCGAACATGACGCCGAGGGCGAGCATGTTGACGACGACCCAGACATAGCCGATCCGCTCGGCGTTGAGGAAAGGATAGGGATAGAAGCCGGTCGCCATGCCGTGGACGAACGTCCAGACCGCGTAGGCGAGCGGCAGCGCCAGCGTCTCCACGACCGCCCGCCAGCGCGGCGCCGCCTTCGGCAGGAACAGCCAGTCGATCAGGAACAGCACCGGCAGCGCGTAATGCAGCGCTACGTCGGCGGCGAAGGACAGGCCCTGCGGCGACCACAGCCGCCGCAGCAGCAGCACGTAGACCACGCCGGTGACGATCATGTAGGTGGCGATGGCGGTGCGAACGTCGGTGCGCAGGACGAAGCGCGTCGCCGCCGCGCGCGGGGCGAGCCAGGGCAGCGTCATCGCCAGGGCGAGCAGGATGTTGCTGACGATGGTGAAGAAGCTGAAGAAGTCGATGGTGCGGTCGAGCGGCGGCAGCCGGGCGAGCATCCCCATGAAGACGACGTATTGCACGGCGATGGCGAGCCAGGCGAGGGCGGCGACGGCGACGCGATAGGCATTCAGCGCCGGCGGGCGGGCGCCGGTGCGGTCGGCAGTGGCGAGGTCCATGGCGCGCATTCCAGCCCGCCGCGCCGGGCCGCGCAACCCCAGGGACGCAGACCTCTTGAAACGCCGCGGAAGGCTTCCAAAATGTCTGGCCGTCCAGACGAAAGGAGTATCCAAGGAGGGTGTGATGGACGACATCCGGCGGACGGACGACCTTCAAACCGACTTTAACGATTCCGGCTTCGACTGGCGGACCCTGGTTCACCCGGCCTCCGCCTATGCCCATCCCCGCGACGTGCTGCGCGATCCTCATCTCACCACCGACGAGAAGCGGGCGGTCCTGTCGTCGTGGGCCTCGGACGCCTGCGCCGTGCAGTCCATGCCCGGGCTCCGCCGGCTGCCCGGGGCCGCCGCGCCGGTCTCCTTCGACGACATCATCGACGCGCTGCGCGCGCTCGACGACGACGAGCCGACCCCGCCGCGTCCGGGCGGCCAGGCCATGCGTCACCGGCTGCGCTGGCGGCAGCGGGACGACGACAGCGGCGCGCTGGCGGCGTGATGCGGGCGCGCCTGCCGGCTCAGCGGAACCGCTCCGCCATTGCGGCGGCGTTGACCATGGCGGCGTAGTCGCGCCGGGTGGCGAACGAGGTCTCCGAGGAGGCGGTAAGGAACGCCTTCACCGCGCGCAGGGTAGGCGCGCTGGCGGTGGCGGCCTGCCTGCGCACGCGGGCGAGTTCTTCCGCGAGCTTTGACGCCGGCGCCACCATGCCGACGATGCCCAGCGCCTGCGCCTGCCGGCCGTCGATGGCGTCGCGGGTGACGACCAGGCGGGCGAGGTGGTTGCGCGGCATGCGCTCGACCAGCGCTGTCATCACCAGGGTCGGCGCGATGTCGTGGTTCATCTCCGGAATCGAGAATTGCGCGTTCTCGGCGGCGATCGCCACGTCGGCGAGGCCGGCGAGCGCGCAGCCGACGCCCGCCGCGCGGCCCTGCACCGCGGCGAAGACCGGGACCGGCGCGTTGCGCAGCGCCTGGTAGAGGTCGAGGATCGGCTCGATCACCCGCTTGCGGATGTCGAGGGCGGTGAGCTTCACCGAGGCGTCGCGCGGCGCGCCGCCGCGCCGGCCGGCGCAGAAATCCGCGCCCTCGGCGGTGAGCACGATGCCCTTGGCGTTTTCGGGAAGGTCGCGCAGCGCCGCCATCATGGCGTCCGCCATGGCGGGATCGAGCGCGTTGCCGTGCTCGGGGGCGGCGAGGGTGATCTCAAGCATGTCGTCGGCGGCAAGCGCGACGCGAACGGCGGCGGTCATGGGCGTGTCCTGCGTGGCTGAAAAGGCGGGGCTCACGCCGCCTTTTCGCACCCGGACCGCGCGGCGTTCAAGAACGGAATGGCGGGAGCCCAGTCAGTCGCGGTGGATTTTCACCACGGCGCCGGTCACCGCGTCGATGTCCATGTAGACGGTGCGGCCGCCGGGATCGCGCCCTTCGATCTCCCACTTGCCGTCGTAATACTGGATCTCGTTGAAGGCGACCACGCCGAAGCTGCTGGCGATGGCCACGGCGCGCTGGATCGACGGGGCCGGGCCCGCATCGGCGAGGGCCGGCGTCGCGAGCCCGATGAGCGAAACGACGGCGAGCGTAGCGAGGGATGCGCGCACGATGTCACCTCCGCGATGTGATGATCGACGCAGGCCAACGCCGGCGGCGCGGGAAGGTTTCCCCGCGCCGCCCGTCGCGCAATCAGTTCCGTGGCGGACGGGAGCCCGTTACTCCGCGGCGTCCTTCTGCGGCACCGGCGGGGTGCCGTGGGTGTGGAACGACTCGATGGTCTTGAGGCCCCAGGCCTGGCCCTTCTTCCGCTCGGCCTCGTTCCAGACGATGGTCTTCCAGTCGGGCGCCAGGATCAGCCGCGCGCCGGCGTTGGCGACCTCGACGCGGTTGCCGCCCGGCTCGTAGAGATAGAGGAAGAAGGTCTGCTGGATCGCGTGCTTGTGCGGGCCGGTCTCGATGAACACGCCGTTCTCCAGCGCGATGTCGGCGGCGCGCAGCACGTCCTCGCGGCTGTCCACGGCATAGGTGACGTGATGGAAGCGGCCCGGCACGCCGGTATGGTCGAGCGAGATCGCGAGCTCGTAGGACTTGTTGGTGCAGTTGAACCAGACCGCCTGCTCGCCGCTCGCGAACACGATCTGCTCGGTGAGGCGCATGCCGAGCTTGTCCATGAAGAAACGGCGCGCGCCGGGAATGTCGACGGCGAAGAAATTGAGATGGTCGAGCCGGCGCACCGAGATGCCGCGCGCGGGATATTTCTGCGCCTGGTTCTTGAGCGCGGGCTTGAGCTCGGGCGGCGGCTGGTACCACTCGGTCTCGTAATAGAGCTCGATCAGGTGGCCGTCCGGGTCGCGGCACTGGTAGGCCGGGCCGTGGCCGAGGTCGCCGTCGTTCCAGCCGACGTGGAATTCCGTGTCTTTGAGCGCGGCGACGCGGCGCTCCAGCGCCTCCGGGCTGCGGGTGCGGAAGGCGGTGTGCACCAGGCCGGAGGTGTTGGAGGCGGTGAGCTTGAGCGTGGCGCGCTCGTAGTCGTCCCAGCCGCGCAGATAGACGCTGTCGCCCTTGCGGCCGGACTCGGTCATGCCGAGGACGTTGACGAAGAACTTGAGGGACTCGTCGGGCTTCGGCGTCAGGATCTCGACGTGGCCGAGATGCGCCAGGTCCATGATGGGTTCGGTCATAGGGCTCTCCTGCGGGCGGCGGCGTGGGGTTGAAGTAATGCCTATAGGGGCGGCCGGGGCGGCGCAAGGTGGGCAGCGGACGCGGCAAACCGCCGGCCGTGTTGTGTTTCGCGGGCGGCGACCCTATCGTTTCGGCCGCTTGAATCGAAAACGGGGAGGGAGGGCGTCATGTCGTCCATCAGGACGTGGCTGGCCGCCATCGGCATCGGCTGGCTCGGCATCGTCATGGCCCTGGCGCCGGCGGCGGCGCAGACGGGAGCGCAGACGGGAGCGCAGACCTGGCCGACCCGGCCTGTGAAGTTCATCGTGCCGTTCGGGCCCGGCGCCGGCGCCGACATCGGCGCGCGCCTCTTTGCCGAAAAGCTGCAGACGATCTGGGGCCAGCCGGTCGTGGTCGAGAACCGTCCCGGCGGCGACAGCATCGTCGCCATCCAGGCGTTCCTGTCGGCCAACGACGACCACGTGTTCCTGTTCGCGCCGGCCGGCAATTTCACCGTCCACCCGTTCAACTACGCGCACCTGCCGTACAACCCGGCGGATTTCGTTCCGGTCGCGCGCGCCTCCAACACCATCCTGGCCGTCGCGGTGAAGGCAGACGCGCCCTACAACACGCTCAAGGAGTTTACCGAGGCCGCGCGCCGGGCGCCTGGCAAGTTCAACGCCGGGCTGGTGCAGGGCATCACCGAGTTCACGTTCTGGGGCTATTGCTACGACCAGAAACTGCAGATCGCGCAGGTGCCCTATCGCGACATCAACGTCGCGCCGACCGATCTCGGCGAGGGCCGCATCCAGGTGGTGATGTCCGCGTTCGCGATCGTGCAGCCGCAGGCGCAGGCCGGGCGCATCAAGATCATCGCCGTCAACAGCAAGACCCGCGCGCCCGTGATACCGGACGTCCCGACCGCGCGCGAGGCCGGCTATCCGTCGCTCGAAGTCGACGGCCTCACCGGCCTGTTCGGCATCAAGACGCTGCCGGACGCACTGAAGGAGAAGATCGCCGCCGATTTCCGCAAGGCCGTCGCCGACGGCGTCATCGCCGACCGGCTGAAATCCACCGGGCAGGTCATCAACGTCGCCGGCCCCAAGGAATTCGCCGACTCCGTCAACGAGCAGAGCGCCAACATCGCCAGGGTGGCGAAGGCGATTGATTACAAGCCGAAGAATTAGGGGGCGTGAATTCGTAGGCCGGGTGGAGCACAGCGAATCCCATAGCAGCGCGGTGCGGATATATGGAAGGCGTAGTAGTCGTGGCGGAACACGGCGACGCGCAGAGTATGGGAGGGGGAGCACCCGAACCAGTTTCGGGGGCTGGATTTCGGGGCGGCCATCGACCTGTTGCTGACGCTTAACGCCGCGAAGTCGCTGCAAGACCTCAGCCCGCTCAAGAGCGTCGGCCTTCATAAGCTCAAAGGCGAACGCCGGGAGCAATGGGCGGTGACCATGAACCGTCGTTGGCGCATCTGTCTCGTGTTTCGTGAAGGCGACGCCTACGAGGTAGAAATCGCGGATTATCACAGAGGACGACCATGACCCCTGCCGTTCACCCGGGCCGGCTTTTGAAGCGGGAGTTGAACGCGCGCGGCCTCAGCGCCAATCGGCTTGCGCTCGACCTTGGCGTGCCCTCCGGCCGCATCACCGACATCCTCAACGGCCGCCGCTCGATCAGCACCGACACGGCCGTGCGGCTCGGCCGCTATTTTGGCACAGCGCGCAGTTCTGGCTCGACCTGTAAAGCCAGCACGACATCGCCAAGGTCGAGAAGGAACACGGCAAGGAGATCGCCCGGCGCGTAAGGCCGGCGGATTCGGCGTGAGATTATTTGTAAGATGGGTTTGTTAATCGATGTTTGAAATCGGATACACCAAATCAGAGATAGCGTTACGGATCATCTCGTCTTCATCACTCCCGCCTCTGCGCTTAGAGCGGTATCGCTTGAAGGCCTTGTCGTAGATGCGGAGTTCGCCCTTGCGTTCAAATGCTTCGTAGAGGACGGGAGGTGATGCAAGTTGTCGCGTCAATTCAATGGACATCGCTTCGAGTGCCATCTGTTTATTGACGATACACATTGCTTTGATGAGTTCAGGAAAATCTTTCGGGTTAATCCCAACCTGAACCTTGGTGTTGCCGATCCCCTTCGATGACATTGTAAAGTTTATTCTCACTTCGCCAGCGGCAGTACTCAGGTCTACTGTTAGGTTCGTTTGGTACCAATATTTTGCGGTCTCGCCACCTCGACGCACGCGCGAATTAGGAAGATCAACCATTATGCTTCTCCAAAATTATAGGAATATTTCCTGCAATATATTTCCCACGAACCGTGGCAGTTTTGGGGCTCGCCGTGAACAATCGTAGCTATTCGGCGGCTTGAACCGGCTTCATTTCAAACACCTGCCCATACTTCGCCGCCTCGGCGATGTCGCCGCGGCGTAAGGCCAGACGCACGGTGTCGAGCTTGAGGGCGTCATTGGCCGACATGGTCGGCGACCAGCTTTCGTCGCTGTAGTGGAGTTCGATCGGCACTTCGGCGGCGTATTTTCCTTCGTGGATCAGCTTGACCGATTTGCGGGTTTCTTTGCTAGTCATTTCGGCTTCCGTTGTTTGAAATCGCTATCCCACAGCTTCGGATCGGGACGATAGGCGGTGACGAGTACGGCGGTGCTGCGGTCGGCCGTAATCGCCCACACCACATGGACAGGGCGGCCGTTTGCATCTTGTTGTAGCGTTAAGACGCTCGGCCCGCGATGCCGATCTGGGTAATCCTCCACGGCAAAGGCTGTAGCAATGCCAGCTAGCGCATCTCCCATTAAAATAGCATCTTTGCCGAGTTCATCATAGCCATGGTCAGAGACCTCGACAGCCCCCGCGAGCACGAGTGTCTGCACGCGCCGCAAGGTCTCGTTCATACCTGTTTCTTCCCCCCGACTACCCGCTCAACACAATATATGTGTCGAGATTACTCCGCCGCCTCAACCTTTCGCTTCTTCCCACTTCCCCGCCCGCTGTCCCGCGCCAGCACCGGCTTGAGATACTGCCCGGTGTAGCTGCGCTTCTCCTTTACGATCTCCTCGGGCGTGCCTTGCGCCACGATCTCGCCGCCGCCGTCGCCGCCCTCGGGGCCGAGATCGACGATCCAGTCCGCGGTCTTGATGACGTCGAGGTTGTGCTCGATGACAACGACCGTGTTGCCGTTCTCGACCAGCTCGTGCAGCACCTCGAGAAGCTTCGCCACGTCGTGGAAATGCAGGCCGGTGGTCGGCTCGTCGAGGATGTAGAGCGTGCGGCCGGTGGCGCGCTTCGACAGCTCCTTGGCGAGCTTGACACGCTGCGCCTCGCCGCCGGACAGGGTCGTCGCCTGCTGGCCGATCTTGATGTAGTCGAGGCCCACGCGGTGCAGCAGCGCGAGCACATCGCGCACGCGCGGCACCGCCTTGAAGAACTCCAGGCCTTCCTCGACCGTCATGTCGAGCACGTCGGCGATGGACTTGCCCTTGAACAGCACCTCCAGCGTCTCGCGGTTGTAGCGCTTTCCCTTGCAGACGTCGCAGGTGACGTAGACGTCGGGCAGGAAGTGCATCTCGATCTTGATGACGCCGTCGCCCTCGCAGGCCTCGCAGCGCCCGCCCTTGACGTTGAACGAGAAGCGGCCGGGCTCGTAGCCGCGCGCCTTGGCCTCGGGCAGGCCGGCGAACCATTCGCGGATCGGCGTGAACGCGCCGGTGTAGGTCGCCGGATTGCTGCGCGGCGTGCGGCCGATCGGCGACTGGTCGATGTCGATGATCTTGTCGAGGTGCTCCAGTCCCTCGATGCGGTCGCAGGGCGCGGGCGCCTCGCTGGCGTTGTTCAGCTTGCGCGCGATGGTCTTGTAGACCGTGTCGATCAGGAACGTGGACTTGCCGCCGCCGGAGACGCCGGTGATGCAGGTGAAAAGGCCGAGCGGAATCTCCGCGGTGATGCCCTTGAGGTTGTTGCCGCGGGCGTTGACGACCCGCAGCACGCGGCGCTGGCGCGGCCGGCGCTCCGGCACCGGCACCTCGCGCTCGCCGGAGAGATACTTGCCGGTCCACGACTGCGGCGCGGCGACGAGGTCCTTGACCGTGCCCTGGGCCACGATCTCGCCGCCGTGGATGCCGGCGCCGGGGCCGACGTCGATGACGTGGTCCGCGGTGCGGATGGCGTCCTCGTCGTGCTCGACCACGATTACCGTGTTGCCGAGGTCGCGGAGCCTTTTCAGCGTCTCGAGCAGCCGCGTGTTGTCGCGCTGGTGCAGGCCGATGGAGGGCTCGTCGAGCACGTAGAGCACGCCCGTGAGGCCGGAGCCGATCTGCGAGGCGAGCCGGATGCGCTGGCTCTCGCCGCCGGACAGCGTGCCGGAGCCGCGCGACAGCGTCAGGTAGTCGAGGCCGACGTCGACCAGGAACCTCAGCCGCTCGCGGATTTCCTTGAGCACGCGGCCGGCGATCTCGTTCTGCTTGGCGTTGAGCTCTCCGGGCAGGGCGAGGAACCATTCGGCGGCGCGCCGGATGGAGAGCTCCGCGACCTCGCCGATGTGCTTGCCGGCGATCTTGACGCACAGCGCCTCGGGCTTGAGCCGGTAGCCGTGGCATTCGTGGCAGGGGATGTCGGTGAAATACTTGCCGATCTCCTCGCGCGCCCACTCGCTCTCGGTCTCCTTGTAGCGGCGCTCCAGGTTGGTGATGACGCCCTCGAACGGCTTCTTCGTCTCGTACTTGCGCATGCCGTCGTCGTAGACGAAGCGGATGGTGTCCTCGCCGGAGCCGTAGAGGATCGCCTCCTGCGCCTTCCTGGTCAGGTCCTTCCACCTGGCGTCGAGGGTGAACTTGTAGTGCCTGCCCAGCGCCTCGAGCGTCTGGTTGTAGTAGGGCGACGACGAGCGCGACCACGGCGCGATGGCGCCCTTGCGCAGCGTCGCGTCCTTGTCGGGAACGATGAGCTCGGCGTCGATCCTCTGCTCGACGCCAAGGCCGCCGCACACCGGGCAGGCGCCGAACGGGTTGTTGAACGAGAACAGCCGCGGCTCGATCTCCGGGATCGTGAAGCCGGACACCGGGCAGGCGAATTTCTCGGAGAACACGATGCGCTCCGGCCCGCTCTGCTGGTCGTGGATTTTGGCGGCCTTCTTGGGCGCGGCGGAGCCCGCCGGGGCCGAGTCCGCGAATTCCACCACGGCCAGCCCGTCGGCGAGCTTGAGCGCCTGCTCGAAGGAATCCGCGAGCCGCGTGGCGATGTCCGGCCGCACCACGATGCGGTCCACCACCACGTCGATGTCGTGCTTGAACTTCTTGTCGAGCGCCGGCGCCTCGGCGATGTCGTGGAACGCGCCGTTGATCTTGACCCGCTGGAAGCCCTTCTTGAGGAACTCGGCCAGCTCCTTGCGGTACTCGCCCTTCCTCCCGCGCACCACGGGCGCCAGCAGGTAGAGCCGCGTGCCCTCGGGCAGCGCCATCACCCGGTCCACCATCTGCGACACGGTCTGGCTCTCGATCGGCAGGCCGGTGGCCGGCGAGTAGGGCACGCCGACCCGCGCCCACAGGAGCCGCATGTAGTCGTAGATCTCGGTGACGGTGCCGACGGTGGAGCGCGGGTTCCTGGAGGTGGTCTTCTGCTCGATGGAGATGGCGGGCGACAGGCCGTCGATCTGGTCCACGTCCGGCTTCTGCATCATCTCCAGGAACTGCCGGGCGTAGGCCGACAGGCTCTCCACGTAGCGGCGCTGGCCCTCGGCGTAGATCGTGTCGAAGGCCAGCGACGACTTCCCGGAGCCGGACAGGCCGGTGAGCACCACCAGCGCGTCGCGCGGGATTTCCACGTCGATGTTCTTCAGGTTATGCTCGCGAGCGCCCCGGATCGAAATGACGCGGCTGTCGGACCGGCGGGGCCGGCTCTTGTCGAACAGGTCGTTCATGGGCTCGGATCGGGCTCGGATCGGGCTCGGACGGTTCTTGCATGGGGCGACGTGGCCGCCCGGCCTTCGGAACGTAGTGAGAACGGGGCGCTTTCGCCAGTGCGAAATGGTCCCTGTGCGCAAGTCCGTCCGGGAACCCGCCCCACCACCGGACGTTACCGCCAAGGGGCGAGGTTCGTTGGAGTTTTCCATGGCGGCGCGCGCCTATTGGTCCGGCCAGATCAGGCTTTCCCTTGTCGCCATCCCGGTGCAGGTCGTGCCGGCCACCAAGCCGGCGGCCAAGCTCGCCTTCCACCAGATCCACAAGCCCTCCGGGTCGCGCATCCGCTACGAGAAGGTGGTGCCCGGCCTCGGCCCGGTCCGCAACGAGGACATCGTCAAGGGCTACGAGCTCGACAACGGCAAGTACGTGCTGCTGACCGACGAGGATTTCGAGCAGGTCAAGCTGGAGGCCAAGAAGTCCATCGACCTGGTGCAGTTCGTCGACCTGCACGAGATCGACCCGCTTTATTTCGACCGGCCGTTCTTCGTGCTGCCCGAGGAGGACAGCGACGCCGAGGCCTACGTGGTGCTGCGCGAGGCGCTGGCCCGCAGGAAGAAGGTCGGGCTCGGCCAGATCGTCATCCGCGGCAAGGGCTCCGTGGTGGCCATCAAGGCCTGCGGCCATGGCCTGATGATGGAGACGCTGCGCTACGCCGACGAGGTGAAGAAGGCGTCCGCCGCCTTCAAGGACGTGCCGGACCTCAAGCCGGAAACCGACCTCGTGGAGCTGGCCGAGGAGCTGATCGACAAGAAGAGCAAGAAATTCGACGCGGCGGCGTTCAAGGATTCTTACGAGGATGCCCTGCGCGAGCTGATCGAAGCCAAGGAGGAGCACCGCCAGGTGCGCCAGATCGAGGAGCAGCCGCAGGGCGCGAAGGTCATCAACCTCATGGACGCGCTGCGCCGCTCGGTGAAGGGCGGCGCCAGCAACGACAACGCGGCCGCCGCCCCTCCGAAGCGGAACGGCCCGGCCAAGCGCACCGCCGCCAAGCGCCCGGCCAAGCGGTCCGCGGCGAAGAAGCGCCGCAAGGCGGCGTGAGCCATGCCCGACCGGCTGCAGCGCTACCGCGCCAAGCGCGATTTCTCGCTCACCGCGGAGCCGTCCGGCGCGAAAAAGCCGGGACAGCGCAAGGGCAGGGAGCTCCGCTACCTGATCCAGAAGCACGACGCGACCCGCGAACACTATGACTTCCGGCTGGAGCACGACGGCGTGCTGCTGAGCTGGGCCTGCCCCAAGGGGCCGAGCCTCGACCCGCACGACAAGCGGCTCGCGGTCCACGTCGAGGATCACCCGGTCGATTACGGCGACTTCGAAGGCACGATTCCCAAGGGCCAGTACGGCGGCGGCACGGTGATGCTGTGGGACCGCGGCACCTGGGAACCGCACGCCGACGACGTGGACGCGGCGCTGAAGGCAGGCAAGCTCGCCTTCGCGCTGCACGGCGAGCGCTGCAAGGGCAACTGGGCGCTGGTGAAGCTGCGCGCGCGCCGTCCCGGCGACCGCGGCAAGGACAACTGGCTGCTCATCAAGGAGCACGACGGCGAAGTGCGGGAGGGCGGCACGCCGCTCACCGAGGCCTACACCACCAGCGTCAAGACCGGCCGCACCATGGACGAGATCGCCCGCGGCGGCGACGTGTGGCAATCGAACCGCAGCGATCCGCCGGCGGCAAAGGCGAAGGCGGCGCGCGGCACCAAGGCCGCCGCCAAAAAAAAATCTGGCGGCAAAGCGGTCCGCAAAGGCGCCGGGAAGGTCCCGGCGTTCGTCGAGCCGCAGTTAGCCACCCTGGTCGATGCGCCCCCCAAGGGCGACGAGTGGCTGCACGAGATCAAGTACGACGGCTATCGCGCGCTTGCCTCCATCGGCGGCGGCAACGTCGTCATCCGCACCCGCGGCGGCCTCGACTGGACCGACAAGTTCTCGCCCCTGGTCGAGCCGCTGCGGGCGCTGCCCTGCGACAGCGCGCTGCTCGACGGCGAAATCGCGGTGGCCGACGCCGACGGCCGCACGAACTTCACTGCGCTCAAGGAGGCGCTGACCGCGCGCAGCAACAACCTCATCTACTACGTCTTCGACCTGCTGTTCCTCGACGGCGAGGACCTGCGCCGCCGGCCCCTGGTCGAACGCAAGGAGCGGCTTGCGGCGCTGTTTAGGGATGCGCCGGAGAACGGCCCGCTGGTCTATTCCGGCCATGTGCGCGGCGAGGGCGACAAGGTGTTCAGGGAGGCCGGCAAGCTCGGCCTCGAAGGCATCGTCTCGAAGCGCGCCGACGATCCCTACGTCTCCGGCCGCAGCGGGCGCTGGCTCAAGGTCAAGACCGAGATGGAGCAGGAGTTCGTCATCGTCGGCTGGCGGCCCTCGGACAAGGCGGGGCGGCCGTTCTCCTCGATCCTGCTGGCGGTCCGGGACCACGGGAAGCTGCGCTACTGCGGCCGCGTCGGCACCGGCTACACCGAGGCGCGGCTCGACGACCTCGCCGCGCAGTTCAGGCGCCACGCGCGCAAAACGCCGCCGGTGCCGGGCATCCCATCCGCGATCCTGCGCCACGCGCGGTTCGTGGAGCCGGTGCTGGTGGCGGAGGTGCGCTTCCGCGGCTGGACCGGCGACGGCATGGTGCGGCAGGGCAGCTTCAAGGGCCTGCGCGGCGACAAGCCGGCGCGGGAGGTGGTTCGGGAGGAGCCGATGCCCGTGAAAAAAGCTTCGCAACACAAAGCAGTAGCGCCGCAAACAAAAGCTTCGGTAAAAGTTGAAGTAGAGGCCGATACGATCGAAGGCATCCACGTCACCCACCCGGACCGCGTGCTCTATCAGGACCAGGGCGTCACGAAGCGCGAGCTGGTCGATTATTACCTCGCCGTGGCCGACGCCATGCTGCCCTATGTGGGCGGACGGCCGCTCGCCCTGGTGCGCTGCCCGGCCGGCGCGGGAGAATGTTTCTTCCAGAAGCACGCCAACCCCGGCTGGCCGGACGCCTTCAAGAAAATCCGCATCCGCGAGAAGTCCGGGGCCGACAACTATCTCTACATCGAGGACCCGGCGGGCCTCGTCGCCGCCGTGCAGATGAACGTGCTGGAGCTCCATCTCTGGGGCGCGCGCGTGGACGACGTGGAGAAGCCCGACCGCATGGTATTTGACTTCGACCCGGACCCGGACCTGCCGTTCGCCAGGGTGAAGGACGCCGCGCGCGAGATGCGCGAGCGGTTGGCCGACCTCGGCCTGGCGTCGTTTCCCATGGCGACCGGCGGCAAGGGCCTTCACGTGGTGGTGCCGCTGGAGCGCCGGCATTCCTGGGACGAGCATCGCGCCTTCGCCGAGGCGCTGGCGCGGGTGATGGCCGAGGAGGCGCCGGACCGCTTCGTCGCCAACATGTCCAAGGAGAAGCGCCACGGCAAAATCTTCATCGACTACCTGCGCAACCAGCGCGGGGCGACCGCAATCGCGCCCTACTCGACGCGGGCGCGGCCGGGGGCCCACGTGGCCTGGCCGGTGTCGTGGGAGGCGATGGGACGTCTGAAGGACGCGCACCCGGCGAGCGTCGCCGATGCGGCGAAGAAGCTGGCCAAGGCGAGGAACCCCTGGCCGGATTACGACCGCGTGAGGCAGGCGCTGCCGCTCAAGAAGCTGGTGAAATAGGCCGCGATTCCCGCTTGCCGGCGGCGCTGGGCCTTGCTAGAACAAAAAGAGAACATAACTGAGGCCACCGATAGCAGGGGAAAAGCCCCGATCGCGCTTGTGGGCGCGGGCGCGGGCATTAGGTTCAAGCGGTCAGGATCAGGAGAGCGTCATGGCAGGGTCGGTCAACAAGGTCATTCTCGTCGGCAATCTCGGCGCGGACCCCGAGGTGCGGCGCATGCAGGACGGCCGCCCGGTGGTGAACCTGCGGGTCGCCACGTCCGACACCTGGCGCGACAAGAACACCGGCGAGCGCCGGGAGAAGACCGAGTGGCACCGCGTCGTCATCTTCAGCGAGGGTCTCGCCAAGGTGGCCGAGCAATATCTCAAGAAGGGCTCGAAGGTTTACATCGAAGGCGCGCTACAGACCCGCAAATGGCAGGACAAGGACGGCCAGGACCGCTATTCCACCGAGGTCGTGCTGCAGGGCTTCAACGCGACGCTGACCATGCTCGACGGCCGGGGCGGGGGAGGCGGCGGCGACGTGTTGTCGGACGATACCGGCTCGGACTTCGGCTCGCCGGGCGCGACCGCGGGCCGCCAGCGCCAGCCGGCCATGGCCGCGGCGGGCGGCGGCGGCCGGCGCGGCGACATGGACGACGAGATCCCGTTCTGATCTGTAAATCCGCCGGCTGGCGGAACGCGAAGCGGCGGGGCCGACAGGGGGCGTGGCGTGCGCCGCTACCGTGCCGCGCCGGCTGATCCGCACCGCCCTGGAACTGCCCCACCTGCACGGCGTTACTCCGATGGAGGCGACGTAAGGCCGCATCCTCAATCATCGGAGCACGACCTCATGAAGACCCTCGCACTCGCGGCGGCATGCGCGCTCGTCGCCGCGCCCGTCCTGGCCCAGACCACGGCGCCGTCCGGTCCCTCGGCGCAGCCGCCGTCCGCCGCATCGCCCGACACCACGCCGAGCCCGTCGCCGCGGCCTTCGAATCCGTCGACATCCGGCGCCGCTGCGCCTTCGGCCGCGGATTTCGCCACCAAGGTCGCGATCAGCGACATGTTCGAGATCCAGTCGAGCGAGCTCGCCCGGCAGAAGGGCGACAAAAGCGAGAAGCCGTTCGCGCGCCGCATGATCCACGACCACACCCAGACCACGGCGCAGCTCAAGAAGCTGGTCAGCGACGGCAAGGTGCAGGCTCAATTGCCGACCGCGCTCGACAGCGAGCACCAGCAGATGCTCGACGACTTGAAGGGGAAGACGGGCAAGGACTTCGACCGGGCCTACAACGACGCCCAGAAGAAGGGTCACGAGGATGCGGTGGCGCTGTTCACGGCCTATGCCCAGAACGGCGACAACCCCGCGCTCAAGCAATGGGCGTCGAAGACGCTGCCGCACCTGAAAGAGCACCTGAGGATGGCCAACGAGCTGAAGTGACGCGGCGGACGAAAGCCGTCGCGTCGGCCGAGCGTCCGGCAGGGATCGCCGGGCGCTTGGCTCGTCGCCCGTCCTCGCGGGCGGTCAGGCCCGCGACACCACCGGCAGCAGCGCGCGCAGGCGTCCGTCGCGGAAATAGAGGCCGCCCCAGGTCATGAGCCCGAGAACCAGGCAGATGACCTGCGGCGGCGAGCCGATCTCTCCCAGCCGGAAATGGGTGCAGATGGCGCCGCCGAGAAATCCGGTGATGAGGATCGCGCCGAGCAGCGCCGTCTGCGGAACGGCATAAAGCACGGCGCAGACCAGGGTGACGATCCCGAGCGGCGCCGCCAGTCCCGAGGCGAAGCCGGTGGCGTCCATTTCCGCCTGCAGCGCGCCCGGCGCGAACAGCTGGGTTCCGCCGTCGATCAGCAAAGCGAGCACCACCAGCGCCGACAGCACGCGCCCGATCCAGACAGTCGTTCCAGTCATTCTTCTCCCCCAACGGCCGATTGAAGATCGCGATTTGTGGCAGGGCCCGGGGTCGGCGGCAAGGGGCGCGCCGGCGCATTCCCCATCATCTCAGCGCCGCGCGCACGCCGTCGATCACGTATTGCACCGCGAGCGCGGCAAGGATGACGCCGAGGAGCCGCGACAGCACCACGTTGCCGGTGATGCCCAGCCCGCGCCGGATCGCGCCGGCGAAGCAGAAGCCGACGAAGGTGAGGGCGCAGACCGCGACGATGATCCCGATCAGCGCCGCCGTCAGCGTCCAGGTGTGGGCGAGGCCGGAGAACAGAAGCGTCGCGGCGATGGCGCCCGGCCCTGCCATCAGCGGGATGGCGAGCGGGAACGCGGCGACGTAGCGGATGTGCTCCTCGAGGGCGCGCTCGGCCGCCTTGCCCTCGCGCTCGGTGCGGGTGCCGTAGACCATGTCGGCGCCGATCCAGAACAGCAGCAGGCCGCCGGCGATCTGGAACGCCGGCAGCGAGATGCCGAGCCAGCGCAGCAGCGCGTCGCCGATCAGCGCCGTGCCGATCAGGATGCCCGCCGCGATCACGCAGGCGCGCACCGCAACGGCGCGGTGGGTGGCCGGCGGCAGGTCCTCGGTGACGCCCACGAACACCGGGGCGAGGCCGACCGGATCGACCACGATGGCGAGCGTGACGAAGGCCGAAACGACGTAGTCGAGGAGCATAACGGGCGCCCGGCGCGGCGTGGGACGAGGCCATCCGAGCACGTTGCCGCCGGTTTCGGAAGGGCGGCCGGGGGACGCCTGCGCGGGACCTGCCGATGCCGCCCTAACGCGCTGAAAAATTTGGCAAAACTATCGCGCGCGGCGTGGCGGTCCGGGTTGGCAATGGTTAGCTGGATGGGGTATCAAGCAGGCTCATTCCGCCATCCAGATTCGCAAGGCTTCCGTTGGCAGACGACGACAACAACAACCAGTCCCCGGGCGAGGGCGCGCCCTCCGACATCCGCCCAGTCTCCATCGTCGACGAGATGAAGCGCAGCTACCTCGATTACGCCATGAGCGTGATCGTGGCGCGGGCGCTGCCGGACGCGCGCGACGGCCTCAAGCCGGTGCATCGCCGCATCCTCTATTCGATGCACGAGCAGGGGCACACCCCCGACAAGAAATACGTCAAGTCGGCGCGCGTGGTCGGCGACGTGATGGGCAAGTATCACCCGCACGGCGACCAGGCGATCTACGACGCGCTGGTGCGCATGGCGCAGGACTTCTCCATGCGCCTGCCGCTGATCGACGGCCAGGGCAACTTCGGCTCGGTGGACGGCGATCCGCCGGCGGCCATGCGCTACACCGAATGCCGGCTGGCGCAGCCGGCCATGGCGTTGCTCGAAGACATCGACAAGGACACCGTCGATTTCCAGCCGAACTACGACGGCAACGAGAACGAGCCGGTGGTTCTGCCGGCGCGCTTCCCCAACCTGCTCGTCAACGGCGCCGGCGGCATCGCCGTCGGCATGGCGACCAACATCCCGCCGCACAATCTCGGCGAGATCGTCGACGCCTGCATTGCGCTCATCGACGACCCCGCGCTCGGCATCGACGACCTCATCAAGATCGTGCCGGGACCGGACTTCCCGACCGGCGGCACCATCCTCGGCCGCCAGGGCATCCGCGCCGCCTATCACCTCGGCCGCGGCTCCGTCGTGGTGCGCGGC
>Ga0182749_1000885_pt1 | contig 25157 bp, 21 predicted proteins | sample eDN3rd37CKraftMG_FD_128875 | JGI IMG/M metagenome (GOLD analysis project Ga0182749, IMG submission 128875) | Enriched Miracle-Growth compost microbial communities from Emeryville, California, USA - eDNA 3rd pass 37_C Kraft MG (version 2) (version 2) ...
GCCCCTGGACTACGAGATCTCTGTGGTGCTGGCGCGCGGGCAGGACGGCGCCATGGCCCTGTATCCGTCCGCACGCAATGAACATCGTGACGGCATTCTTGCCGTCTCCACGGTCGATGCGGCACGTGAAGGCCAGGGAGGCGTGGACGAACAGGCTGCACAGGCAGCTCGCAGCATTGCCCAGGCGCTGGGCTATGTCGGTGTCATGTGTGTCGAATTCTTTGTGCTCAAAGATGGACGCCTGGTTGCCAACGAGATTGCACCCAGGCCGCACAACAGCGGCCACTACACCATGGATGCCTGCGCCTGCAGCCAGTTCGAGCAGCAGGTCCGGGCCATGGCCGGCCTGCCCTTGGGCGATACGGCCTGCCTTGCATCGGTCGTCATGCTCAATATCCTGGGCGATATCTGGTTTGACGCAGAGGGCGCCATGCGCGAGCCCGATTGGCGTGCCGTCCTGGCGGTGCCGGGCGCCCGTCTGCATCTGTATGGCAAGACGCAAGCCCGTCGTGGGCGCAAGATGGGGCATGTCAATGTCGTGGGCGAGACGCTGGCCCAGGTCCGGGAGCGTGCCTCGCGGGTGGCAGCCGCGCTGGGCATTGCGTACGAAGGATGATCCATCATGAGCAGCGTCCCGTCCGATAAAGGCAGCCAACTGGCCGAGGGGGCGCGCCGCCTGGCCGAGGGGCGGCTTGTCGCTTTCCCCACCGAGACAGTCTACGGACTGGGCGCCGACGCCGAGAACCCGGCCGCGATTGCCGCGATTTATGCTGCCAAAGGGCGGCCCTCAAATCATCCCGTCATTGTGCATGTTGCGCCGGAAGCGGACCTTTCCTATTGGGCCTCTTCCATACCTGCCGAGGCGCGCGCACTGATCCAGGCCTTCTGGCCTGGGCCGCTGACGCTGATTCTTCCACGCGCAGACCATGTCCCGGCCGCTGTCAGCGGGGGGCAGGACAGCGTGGGTCTGCGTTGCCCTTCGCATCCGGTGGCCCAGGCATTGCTGCGTGAATTTGCGCGCCTCAAGCCTTCGGGGCAGGGCGGTGTTGCGGGCCCATCGGCAAACAAGTTCGGACAGGTGTCTCCCACGCATGCCGCCCATGTGCGTGCCGAGTTTTCGGATCTTGGCCCCGATGAGTTGCTGGTGCTCGAGGGCGGGCCTTCGCAGGTGGGAATCGAATCCACCATTATTGATGTATCCAGGCTGGATCGCGGCGTTGGGCCGGTATTGCTGCGGCCCGGCCATATTACCGCGCGGCAGCTGGCCGAGGTGCTGGGCATGGAACCGGCCAGGCCCGACGCGGCCGCTCCGCGTGTATCGGGTTCTCTCAAGGCGCATTATGCGCCCCGCACGCCGCTCAGGCTCATGAGCCGTGCCGCCATCGATGCACTGGCGCAGGCTGGGGACGGCGCAGCGGGCCGTTGCGTTGCCATTGTATTTGGCGAGCCGCCCCGGCAGGCGGCGGGTCACATCGAATGGCGCAGCCAGGCTCCCGACGCGGCGCTGTTTGCCAGGTCGCTTTATGCGCTGCTGCGCGAACTGGATCAGGGCGGCTACGATCTGATCATTATTGAGCAACCGCCTGCAGACGAAACATGGCGTGCCGTCAACGACCGGCTGGGGCGGGCGGCAGCGGCTTTTGAAGAGCGGTAGGGGGCTATACCCCAAGGTATCGGGCCAGCAGCGCCGATTGCCGCGACAGTGTGGCACTGTCCCTTTCTTCGACGACTTTGCCTTTTTCCAGCACCACGCAGCGATCAGTGTGCGCCAATACCTTGCGGTAGTTGCGATCCACAATAAGGGTTGCAACGCCGGTTTCGCGTATAGCGTGGATGATGCGCCAGATTTCCGCAATGATCAGCGGGGCGAGCCCCTCCGTTGCCTCGTCCAGTATCAGCACGTCGGGATTGGTCATGAGGGCTCGGCCAATCGCCAGCATCTGCTGTTCTCCGCCCGATAGCTGTTGTCCGCCGTGGCCCAGCCTTTCCTTCAGCCTGGGGAAGGTTTGCAGGACGCGATCATAAGTCCAGTCGCGCCGGCCTTCGTAGCTCGGACGCGCTGCCACCAGCAGGTTTTCCCGCACATTGAGATTGGGGAAAATGCCTCGCCCCTCGGGTACATAGGCGATGCCCAGGCGGGCAACCTGGTGCGGGGCGCGCGCGCCGCTTTTGCCGCGTATGGCGATCTGGCCCTGCGTGGGCGCGATGTGCCCCATCAGGCTGCGGATCAGCGTGGTCTTGCCCATGCCGTTGCGGCCCAGCAGGCCGACGGATTCGCCCGCATCGATCCGCAGGCCGACACCGTGCAGGACATGGCTGGCGCCATAATGGACATGCAGGCCTGTGGCCTGTACGAGCGGGCTCATGCGGCGTCCTCCCCGAGGTAGGCAGTCTGCACCTGTGTGTCGTTCCGTATGCTGTGGGGGTCGCCACGGGCGATCACGGCGCCGTTGACCATGACCGTGATCTCGTCTGAAATCCGGAACACTGCATCCATGTCGTGCTCGATCAGCAAAATGGCGTGGTCGGCCTTCAGGGATGCCATCAGCTCCAGCATGCGACCGGTTTCTTCGGCGCCCATCCCCGCCAGCGGCTCGTCCAGCAGCAGGACGTCAGGGTATGTGGCCAGGCTCATGGCAATTTCCAGCTGGCGCTTGCCGCCATGCGAAAGCAGGCCAGCGGTGCGCGCTTGCTCCTTGTCCAGGCCAGCCAGCGCCAGTGCGCGGTCTGCCGCGTCGTTGCTGGCCCGGCAATGGCGTGCGGCACTGTGCCAGCGCCAGAAATGCTGATGTCTGGCCTGGGCTGCGATGCGGCAGTTTTCATGCACGCTCAGAGAGGGGAAAATGGTTGTGCGCTGGTAGCTGCGGCCCATGCCGGCCTGGGCGCGGCGCGGCTGCGACCAGGTGGTCACGTCCTGATCCCGCAAGATAATGCTGCCGGCATCTGGCGCCAGCTCGCCCGCCAGCACGCTGACCAGTGTGGATTTTCCGGCGCCGTTGGTGCCGATCACGGCATGCACGGCGCCGCGCTGCAGATCCAGCGATACGTCGTCTATGGCGGTCAGGCCGCCAAACCGCCGGGTGATATTGCGGGCCGAAAGCAGGGTTTGTGTCATGACGCATCCTTCACAAGACAGGCGCCGCGGGTGTGGTCTTGCCCTTGTTCGGGCGGGGGCGGCGAAGTTCAGGCAGGCCTGCAAGCCCGCGGGGCAGCAGGGCAACCAGGGCGATGATGGCGAGCCCGAAGGGCAGGTGCCAGTGCGTGGCGAAATCGCCGAGCAAGGCCTGCGACTGGAACAGTTCTTGCAGCAGTGTCAGGGCGATCGCGCCCACAATGGCGCCCCACAGGCGGCCGGTTCCGCCCAGGATCACCATCAGCAATACAAGGCCCGACTGTTCCCAGGCCAGCAGCTCGGGGTTGACGAAACCGTCCTTGGCCGCGTACAGGAAGCCGGCAATGCCGGCCAGGCCGCCCGCGACGATATAGGCAACCAGCTTGTAGCCATAGGTTGAGAACCCAGCGGCGCGCATGCGCTGTTCGTTGACGCGTATGCCTGTCAACGCCGCGCCATACCGCGAGCGCATCAGCATGGCCAGGAAAGCCCAGGTCAGCAGCAGGCAGGCAAGCGTGAACAGATAGAACCCGTAAGGGGAGTCGATGTTCAGCAGTACCAGCTCGCCCAGCCTGAGCTCGGGGCGGAAATAGAGATAGATCCCGTCTGTGCCGCCGCCCACCGATGTGTCATGGAACACGTAATAGGCCATCTGGGCGAATGCGAGTGTCACCATGATGAAATAGATGCCGCGCGTGCGCAGGGCCAGTGCGCCGGTGACAGCGGCATATAGCATGGCGCCCAGCATGGCGCCGGGCAGCAGCCAGAACATATTCCCCGCGCCGGATTCGGGCGCGAGCAGGGCGACGAAATAGGCGGCAATGCCGAAAAAGGCGGCATGCCCCAGGCTGGCCAGCCCGGCGCCGCCTACCAGCAGTTGCAGGCTCAGGGCGAACAGGGCGTAGATCATGATCTTGATGCTCAGGCCTGTGTAGTAATCGGACAGCGCCAGAGGCAGCAGCGCCGCCGCGCCGGTCAATGCCGCCAGGGGCAGCAGGGTGCGTAGCTTCATATGCATGGGGTCAGCCTTGACGGAACAGCCCTTCGGGCCTGAACAGGAGGACGGCGGCCATCAGCAGGTACACCATGACGCCGGCTGCCGCCGGAAAGAAAACCTGGCCAAACGTATCGACAAACCCCACCAGCATGGCCGCCACGAATGCGCCCCGGATGGAACCGATGCCGCCGATGACAACGACCACAAAACAGATGATGAGCACAGCATTGCCCATGCCGGGGTAGACCGAAGATACCGGCGCGGCCACGGCGCCGGCCAGCGCCGCCAGGGCCACGCCAATCGCAAAGACAATGCGGAACAGCCTGTTGATGTCTATGCCCAGGGAATCGATCATCTCGCGATTGCTCGATCCCGCCCGTATCATCATGCCCAGCCGGGTGCGTGTCAGCACCCAGTACATCAGCCCGGCAACCAGGAGGCAGACGGCGGAAATAAACAGGCGGTAGGCGGGATAGGTCATGACGCCGCCCAGGGGAATGGACCCCTGCAGCCAGTCGGGCACCGGAACGCCGTGTACATCGTTGTCAATGACGAGGGTGCGCAATTCCTCGAAAACCAGGATCAGGCCATAGGTCATGAGCACCTGCTGCAGATGGTCCCGGCGATACAGGAAGCTGTAGAAAGCCCATTCGAGAAAGTATCCCATGAGCGTGGCCAGGGCCACACAGGCCAGCAGTGTGGCGATGAAACCCGCGCCCAGGTGCTGGGCAATCAGCGGCTGCAGGGCAAACGCCATATAGGCGCCCACCATGTAGAAGCTGCCATGGGCAAGGTTGATGATGCCCATGATGCCGAAGATGAGCGTCAGCCCGCTGGCAACCAGGAACAGCAGCAGGCCGTATTGCACCGCATTGAGGCACTGGATGAGAAAGATAACCGGATCCAAGGTATGGTCCTCCCGGATTCAAGCGCGGAATATGCCCGGCGCGCTGACGGATGCGGGGCGCCGGGCTGTCTGGCCGGAAATTACAGTTTGCAGCCTCGGGCCGGGTCGGCCAGGGCCTGGACGGCCACGCCGATATCCTGGTTGTGACCGCCCTGGACTTGGCGCAGATAGATGTCCTGGACGGGGTTGCCGGCCTTGGACAGCGTGAATTTCCCGCGCGGGCTGTCTATCGTGGCGGATCGGATGGCGGTGCGCAGTTCATCCTTCCTGGATACATCGCCATTGACGGCTTTCAGGCCAGCCTCCAGCATCTGTGCCGCGTCATAGCCCTGCACCGCATAGACGTCAGGCGCCATGCCGGGATACTGTTTTTCGTAACTGGCGCGAAAGGCGTTGTCGCGCGGCGTGTCGAGCCCGTCGGCATAGTGCAGCGTAGTCAATATGCCCTTGGCCGCATCGCCCTGCGCCTCCAGCGTGCCATCGGTCAGGAAGCCGCTGCCCAGCAGCGGTATGGTTTTGTCCAGGCCGGATGCGGCATAGTCCTGTACGAACTTGACCGCGCCGCCGCCCGCAAAAAAGGTATAGACCACATCGGGCTTGATCGACGCGATTTCTGTGAGCAGCGGCTGGAATTCGACTTTGGGAAAGGGCAGGGTCAGGTTTTCGACCACCTTGCCGCCGGCCTTTTCAAACGATTCCTTGAAGCCGTCGGTAGACTCTTTTCCCGCAGCATAATTCCAGGTGATGGTTATGGCCGTCTTGTAGCCTTTCTCCGCCGCCACAGGTCCCATTGCATAGCCAGGCTGCCAGTTCGAGAAGGAGGAACGAAAGATGTTCTTGCTGCAGAGCGGGCCGGTGATGGCGTCCGCGCCCGCATTGGGGATGATCAGCGTCGTGTCGGAGCCCTTCGCGGCCTTAGCCAGCGCCATGGCCACGCCGGAATGGACGGTGCCGATCAGGATGTCGACCTGATCGCGCTTGATGAGGCGATTGGCGTTTTCTGGAGCCTTGGCGGGGTTGGACTCATCATCCACCTTGAAGTATTCCAGATCCTGGCCGGCCAGTTTGCCGCCCTGTTCCTCGACGTAAAGCCGAAAACCGTTCTCGATGGCTTCGCCTAGCTTGGCATAGGTGCCGCTGTACGGCAGCATGAATCCTACCTTGACACCCGCGCTGGCCGTGCCGGCCCCAAGCGCCAGCAGCGCCGCGAGCGTACCGCAGGTTGTGATCTTTTTCATTGTTGTCTCCTCGTTTCTTTAAAGGGGAAGGTGTTGCTCAAAGCAGGGTTTCGTTGAGGGATCGGATCATTGCGCTCACTTCCGCAATGACTGCCGCAGGCTGGTCCTTGTGCGGAGAGTGGCCGCAGTTTTCCAGAATGCTGGCGCGGGCCTGCGGTGTGTGGCGCTGGATGCTTTCGACTTGCCGCAGCGTGCCGTATTCGTCATCCCTGCCCTGGATGACGAGCACGGGGCAGCGTATCCCCGGGAGGTGGTGTTCGATATTCCAGCCGCGGAAGGCCGGGTCGAGCCAGACATCGTTCCAGCCCCAGAAGGCGGAGTCCACGTCATCGTGATAGCGCGCCAGCCTGTCGCGCAAGCCGGTGTTCAGGTAAGCCGCGCGGGCGCGCTCGATGTTGTCGATGGTGATGTCCTCGACAAAAACATGCGGGGCGGCGGCGACAACGCCGCATACGCGGTCTGGATACATGGCTGCATGGAGCAGGGCGATAGACGCGCCGTCGCTGTGCCCGAAGAGCACTGGGCGCTCGCCTTCCAGACCCAGGGTCCGGAATAGCGCCGGCAGGGCTTCGCGGGCCTGAGCCTGCATGAAATCAAGCGGCCATTTTTCCTCATGCGGCCTGGGCGTGCTTGCACCATAGCCATAGCGGGAGAAGACCAGGCCTCGGCAGCCTGCGGCGGCGCAGACCTGTTCCGGCCAGCCCTTCCACATCGCGACGGACCCCAGGCCTTCGTGGAGGAAAACCACCAAGCCCTGGCCACGGTCGTGGGCCTCGATCCATTGGCACTCTATCTCCATGGGGCGGCCCTGGAATTCGATGCGAGCCAGTGTGGGGGCGACGATTGCTTTCATGTGGAGATGGTTTCGTTAAGCTGTCGAAGCCTGAAGCGCTGTATCTTGCCCGTTGCTGTCTTGGGCAGCTCTTCCAGGAAGTGGATGCTGCGGGGGTACTTGAATGGAGCCAATTGCTGCTTTACATACTGCTGCAGCGCGCGCTCAAGCGCCGTGTCGGCCTCGACGCCTTCGCGCAGCACCACGTACGCTGTTGTCTTGACCAGACCGTCATCGTCCGGGACGCCGATCACCGCAGCCTCCAGCACCGATTCATGCTGTATCAGCGTATTCTCGACCTCCACGGGCGAGACATACTGTCCGCTGACCTTGATCATGTCGTCGCTGCGGCCAGCGTAGGTGTAATAGCCATCGTCATCGCAGCTGTATTTATCGCCGCTCTTGAGCCACTGGCCCCGGAAGGTATCGGCCGATTTCTCGCGATTGTTCCAGTACATCAATGCGCTGCTCGGGCCCTTGATGTACAGATCGCCTATGGTTCCGGGGGGAACCGGCTGCCCTTGTTCATCGCGCAGCTGGACCTCGTATCCCGGCACGGGCTTGCCCGTTGTGCCGTAGCGCAGCTCGCCGGGCTGGTTCGACAGGAAGATGTGCAGCATTTCGGTCGATCCTATGCCGTCCAGAATGTCCGCGCCGAAATGCTGTCTGAAGCGATCACCAAGATCCCTGGGCAATGCTTCGCCCGCGGATGCGCAGATGCGGATGGCAACCTGCTCGCGCGCCGGCAGCGCGGGTGAGGCCAGCATGCTTGCATACAGTGTGGGCACGCCGCAGAATACGGTCGGGCGATGTTCGACCAGGCGGCGGAACACGGCTTGCGGTGTGGGCCTTTCATCCATCAGTACTGTGGTTGCGCCCACCGAAAGCGGAAATGTCAGGCCATTTCCCAGGCCATAGGCGAAGAACAGCTTGGCCGCGGAAAACACGACATCGTTTTCGCGCACACCGAGTATCGGTTTGCCATACAGCTGCGCCGTATGCCAGAGGTTGGCATGGGTGTGCACCACGCCTTTGGGCTTGCCGGTCGAGCCGGAGGAATACAGCCAGAACGCAATTTCATCCGCGCCGGTATCGCACGGCTGCGCAGGCTGGGTGTTTGCCAGCAGCGCATCAAAGCTCGTGGCGTCTGCCGCCTGGGCGCCATCGGCGCCGCTGGCCACGATATGCCTGAGTTCATGGCCGCCTTCCTGCATGGCCTGCCGCAGCACCGGGAGCAGCGGATCGGATACCAGGGCAGCCTGGGCGCGGCTGTGGCGAAGCATATAGGCGTAGTCCGCAGGCGTGAGCAGTGTATTGACGGCGACGGGCACGATGCCTGCATACAGGGCGCCCAGGAATGCAACCGGCCAGTCCGTCGTATCGTGCATCAGCAGCAATACACGCTCTTCCCGCCGCAGCCCCAAAGCCAGCAGGCCGCTGGCGCACTGCTTTATGCGCTCTGCCAGCGCCCCGTAGGTCAGGGTTTCCCGATCGTCGATATACGCAGCCTTGTCGGGGCGGCAGGCATTGAGTTCCATGATATGCGCTGCAAAGTTCAGCGCCTGTGGACAGCTAGGCATTATTGTCTCCGGTTCTTGATCAGGCCCAGGCATGCAGATCAGGACATTGCGCCCTGGCGTGCCGGGTCATGCAGGGGTCAGCGTCGAGTGAACTCGATCTCGCCTCGGGGCAGTAGATACAGAATCAGCGCGCGGCCTTGCGTAACGGTGGGGCTGTGCGCACTGTCAGGGCCGTAGACCAGCCAGCCCGCGCCCTGGCCATCGAAGCGCGCCTGGGGGTCGACAGGCATGATGAAGTCGATTTCACCGCCGGGGTGACGGTGATGGGGCCCAGCGATATCGTTCATGTCGACGACATCCACCGAGAAGCCGTTCAGCGTCTTACAGGGCTCGATCACCCGCCCGTAGCGCAGGCCGCGGTGCTCATGCTGGCCCATCCAGCCTTGCGCCATGCCTTGCACACAGGTTTGCCTGATTGCCAGGGCAGCCTCCCCCTCGTAGGGAAACTGTTGATTCAGATCCCGCTGCAAGGCTTCGTCCAGTGTACGATTGCCTATTGCCTCGGTGATTGTGCTGATCAGAGCCTGAAATGACTGAATATCGCTCATGGGATAGTCCTCTTATTCATGCGGGCGAGCCACCGCTGTTGCAGTCTTGCTGTTCGGGGCATGACATGACGAGATCTTGATTCACATCATATTTGCCACCGTGTCGGATGCAAATTAGGCCTTTTGATTCCAACTGTCAAGCACTATAATGCATATTAAGACGTATATTAGGGTTATACAGAGTGAAAAATAAAGCATACGAGCAGGTGTCCTCCTCTGTGGTGCCAGACGTCAGGCAGGGAGGGGACCCCTTTCTTGCTTTGCTCGGCGAGCGAGTGCGGCGCATGCGCGCGATACGGGGCATGACGCGCAAGGAGCTTGCGCGCGCAGCCTCGGTTTCCGAGCGCCATCTGGCCAATCTGGAGCAGGGCGTTGGCAATGCGTCGATACTGGTCCTGAGGCAGATCGCCGGTGCGTTCAATTGCGTGCTGGCAGAGTTGGTCGGCGATATGACCACTGCCTCGCCGGAGTGGCTGCTGATACGCCAACTGCTCGAAAACCGACCCGAACCCGAGCTGCAGCGGGCCCGGCAGGCGCTGGCCGATCTATTCGATGACCCGATCGCCCGCAGCCGCGACAGGCTCAAGCAGATCGCCCTGGTGGGGCTGCGCGGCGCGGGGAAATCCACGCTGGGCCGCATGCTCGCCGCCGATATTGGCTACCCCTTTGTGGAGCTGAGCGCCGAGATCGAGCGGGTCGCTGGCTGCGGCATACTTGAAATTCACAGCCTCTATGGCCCCACCGCCTACCGTCGCTATGAAAAGCGGGCGCTTGAGGAAAGCCTGCAGCTGTACCCGGAAATGGTGCTGGCCACGCCTGGCGGCCTTGTGTCCGAACCCGCGACATTCAACCTCTTGCTGTCTCATTGCTATACGGTGTGGATCAAGGCCTCGCCGGAGGAGCATATGCAGCGTGTCATGGCCCAGGGCGACTTCCGGCCCATGGCAGGCAACAACGAGGCCATGGCTGACCTGAAGCGCATTCTCTCCAGCCGCGAGGGTTATTACTCCAAGGCAGACTGGCAGTGTTCCACCACAAATGTCACCCTGCAGGATTGCTTCGGCCAGCTGCGCCACCATGTGCGCGGCGCAATCGGGCTCGACTTCTGAGCCTGCCCTGTTTCGGCAGCAGCCCGCCTGCCGGCGCGTCCGTTCCAGCACTGCAGTCATTCCGGCATTGAGGGATTGTCTGCACGGCAGCTTCCCTTCTTGCGACCAGTGCTGGCCCCGGCCCGCATCCCCCGCTGCCTATTTTCGCGCCAGCCCTGCTGTTTCGCGGCGTCCGTCGCGGAAGCGGGGCCGAAGTAGGCGAGCCAGTTGTTACAAATCAAAAGTGCATTTTTATGCATTTCTGATTGACATCGCCATTTAACTGCAATATTCTGCATCTAACGCCACAAAACGGCACTATTGTTCATAACTCTTGATTGGAAGCGCATCATGAACGAAGCCAGCCCTCGCGTAGACTTTCGCACGGATCCATCGCAGTACAGGCACTGGAATCTCTCTTTTGAAGGCCAGACCGCTACCCTGGCCATGAATGTCGCCGAAGACGGCGGCATACGCCCAGGCTACAAGCTCAAACTGAATTCATACGACCTTGGTGTGGACATCGAGCTGCACGACGCCATCCAGCGCATCCGCTTTGAGCATCCTGAAGTGCGCAGCGTCATCGTCACCAGCCTCAAGGACCGTGTCTTCTGTTCCGGGGCAAACATTTTCATGCTGGGTCTGTCGACTCATGCCTGGAAAGTGAACTTCTGCAAGTTCACCAATGAAACCCGAAACGGGATGGAGGATTCGAGCCGCCATGGCGGCCTCAAATTCATCGCCGCCCTCAATGGCGCCTGTGCGGGGGGCGGCTATGAGCTGGCAATGGCTTGCGATGAAATCTATCTTGTCGATGACCGGTCTTCGGCGGTCGCCCTGCCCGAAGTGCCGCTGCTGGGCGTCTTGCCTGGAACCGGCGGCCTGACCCGGCTGACCGACAAGCGCAAGGTGCGTCGCGATCATGCCGATATTTTTTGCACGCTGGTCGAAGGTGTGCGCGGCCAGCGCGCCAAGGATTGGCGCCTGGTCGATGCGATTGCCAAGCCCGCACAGTTCGAGCAGGCCGTCAAGGCACGCGCTCTTGAACTGGCCGGCCAGAGCGACCGTCCGTCCGATGCGCGGGGCGTGGCGCTGACGCCGCTGCAGCGCATCGATGGCGCGGACAGTATCGAATACAAATACCTGAGGGTCGATATGGATCGCCAGCAGCGCGTCGCTACCTGGACGATACGCGGGCCGGAGCAGGCGTCGCCTGATAATGTGGATGAGATTGTCAGCCTGGGCATTGACTGGTGGCCGCTGCAGTTTGCCCGCGAGCTGGATGACGCCATCCTCAACATGCGCACCAACGAGCTGGATATCGGCACCTGGGTATTCAAGACGCAAGGCGATGCCGCGCATGTCCTGCAGACGGACGAGGTGTTGCAGCGCCATGCCGGGCACTGGTTTGTGCGCGAGACACTGGGTTTGCTGCGCCGGACACTGGCCCGCCTGGACGTGACCTCGCGCTCAATGTTTGCGCTCATCGAGGCGGGCTCATGTTTCGCAGGCACGCTGCTTGAGCTTGCGCTTGCCTGCGACCGGATCTATATGCTGGACGATCCCGATCAGCCGTCCCATATCGCCCTGAGCAGCCTGAATTTTGGGCAGTATCCCATGGTCAGCGGGCAAAGCCGCCTCGGAGCGCGCTTTTATGAGGAATCGCCTGCCATCGAAGCCGTGCGCAGCCAGCTTGGCGCCAGCATTGGCGCGGCCGATGCCGAGGCCCTGGGGCTGATTACATTTGCGCTCGACAGCATTGACTGGAGCGATGAGATCCGCATCGCCATCGAGGAGCGCAGCGCGCTCTCGCCTGATTCCCTGACTGGCCTGGAGGCGAACCTGCGCTTCGGCGGCCGGGAAACCATGGAAACCCGCATATTTGGCCGGCTTTCAGCCTGGCAGAACTGGATCTTCTATCGCCCCAACGCCTCAGGCGAGAAGGGTGCGCTCAAGCTGTACGGCAAGGGCGAGCAGGCCAGCTTTGACTGGAGCCGCGTCTGAACGCGGTCCCCACAACGAATAAAAGGAGCCACAGACATGTCCGGCATCAACTACTCGGAAAAAATCCCCAACAACGTCAACCTGTCGGGTGATCGCGCCCTGCAGCGCGCCCTCGAACACTGGCAGCCCAATTATCTTCAGTGGTGGCAGGAAATGGGACCGGACGGTTCCCATGGCTTTGATGTATACCTGCGGACCGCAGTGAGCGTGCAGCCGGACGGCTGGGCCCACTTCGACCATGTGAAGATGCCGGATTATCGCTGGGGCATTTTCCTGGCTCCCCAGGATGGCCAGCGCAAGATTCATTTCGGCGAGAACCTTGGCCGCGACGTCTGGCAGGAAGCGCCCGGCGAACACCGGGCGAACCTGCGCCGCATCATTGTCACGCAAGGCGATACCGAGCCTGCATCGGTGGAACAGCAGCGCCACCTTGGGCTGACTGCTCCCTCGCAGTATGACCTGCGCAATCTTTTCCAGGTCAATGTCGAGGAAGGCCGGCATCTGTGGGCCATGGTGTACCTGCTGCACCGCTACTTTGGCCGGGATGGCCGCGAAGAGGCCGATGCGCTGCTGCAGCGCAATTCGGGCGATCAGGATAGCCCGCGGATTCTTGGCGCGTTCAATGAAAAGACGCCCGACTGGCTGGCCTTCTACATGTTCACCTATTTCACCGACCGCGATGGAAAATTCCAGCTGTGCGCGTTGGCCGAATCCGGCTTCGATCCGCTGGCCCGCACGACCAAGTTCATGCTGACGGAAGAAGCCCACCACATGTTTGTGGGGGAGTCCGGGGTGTCGCGCGTACTGCAGCGCACTGCGGAGGTCATGAGCGAACTCAAGACTGAGGATCCCGACACGCTGCGCGCCGCTGGCGTCATTGACCTGCCGACCATACAGCGCTACCTGAATTTCCATTACAGCGTCACCATCGATCTGTTCGGCGCCGACCAGTCGTCCAACGCGGCGATCTTCTATAGCGCCGGCCTCAAGGGCCGTTATGAGGAAGGCAAACGCGGCGATGACCATCAGCTCAAGGACGATACTTACAGGGTGCTGGAAGTGCGTGATGGCAAGCTCGCAGAGGTCGAGGTTCCCATGCTCAATGCCTTGAATGAAGTGTTGCGCGACGACTTCATCAAAGACTCCATGGCCGGCGTTGGGCGCTGGAACAAAGTGCTGGAGAAGAAGGGTATCGCTTTCAGGCTGCAGGTGCCTCACAAGGCATTCAACCGCCGCATCGGAAGCCTGGCAGGCATTCGTGTCGCGCCCGATGGCGTTGTGGTGAGCGAAAGCCAGTGGAATGCCCACCAGCATGAATGGCTGCCCACTGCGGAAGACCGCGAGTTCGTGGCCTCGCTGATGGGCCGTGTCGTCGAGCCCGGCAAGTTCGCCAACTGGATTGCGCCGCCCGTCATAGGCATCAACCGGCAGCCCATCAATTTCGAGTACGTCCGTTTCAACTAACCAGCAAGGCGGCCCCCCTCTGGGGCCAGCCCTGATCGCCTGGCCCGCCGGGCGCCAGGAGGCAGCCATGAATGCACCGATTCCTTCCCGTATCCTGAATCAGCACCTGATCGACCCTGAGGTCTGCATACGCTGCAATACCTGTGAGGAAACCTGCCCGATAGATGCCATCACCCACGACAGCAACAACTATGTCGTGGACCCTTCCATCTGCAATGCCTGCATGGCCTGCGTGCCGCCGTGTCCCACGGGCGCGGTGGACAGTTGGATCAAGGTGCTGGCCGACAAGGCATATTCAACACAAGAACAGTTTGGATGGGATGAGTTGCCCGCCCCGCAAGATTTGCCCGAGGAGACTGCGGATCAGGGCCATGCCGGGGCTTCGGCGGAAGCGGAGCCCGAAGACGATACGGCAGTGCTGGATGGATTGCCATCCACCAGTGCCGGAGCCAGCATTCCACCCTGGTCCGCTGCCCACCCCTACGTCAACCTCTATACCCACAAGAACCCCGTCACAGCCACCGTGGTCGGCAATTACCGGGTGACAGGCGAAGACACCGAAAGCGATATTCACCATATCGTGCTGGATTTCGGCACGGCGACGTTTCCCGTGCTTGAAGGCCAGTCCATTGCCATTTTCCCGCCTGGCGAAGACGGACAGGGAAGGCCTTATCATGCGCGCCAATACTCTATCGCCAGCCCGCGCGACGGCGAGCGGCCCCGCTACAACAATCTCGCCCTGACGGTAAAGCGGGTCACCACGGGGTTTGACGGCGAACCGGTGCGCGGCGTCTGTTCCAATTATCTGTGCGATCTGAAGAAGAACGACAAGGTGAAGGTCATCGGGCCGTTTGGAAACGCCTTCCTGATGCCCAATCATCCCGGCGCCAATATTGTCATGATATGCACGGGAACGGGGTCGGCGCCCATGCGCGCGATGACCGAGCGGTGCCGCCGGCTGTTCAAGGAGACCGGGTTCGACGGGCGGCTGATGCTGTTCTTTGGCGCCCGCACCCAGCCCGAGCTGCCTTATTTCGGGCCGCTGATGAACCTGCCGCGCGATTTTATCGACATTAACCTGGCGCTTTCGCGCGAGCCAGGCAAACCCAAGCGCTATGTGCAGGATCTCATGCGCGAGCGGGCCGAGGATGTTGCGCAGCTGCTGGACAGCGAGCATACCTGTATCTATGTATGCGGACTCAAGGGCATGGAAACAGGTGTGCTGCAGGCCCTGCAGGCCATCGCCTCGGATGCCGGGCATGACTGGGCAGCCCTGCATGCCCGGCTCAAGGCGCAAGGCCGGCTGCACTTCGAGACCTATTAGCGTCTGCTTCTGGCCCTGGCGCGAGGATCATTGTTTCAGGGGGACGGGCAGGGTGGGGAAAGACGGGCCGCGCGAAAAACGCTGCCTGTTGCTACACTTGCGTGTTTATATCCTCTGTCTATAAAGATCCATGAAATACGACGATCTCAAGGTTGGGGCGGTGATGACTTTCCCGCCTGTCGTGGTAACGGAAGAAGAAATGATCTCCTTTGCCCGTCAGTACGATCCACAGTGGTTCCATGTGGACAAGGAGGCTGCCGGCGAAGGCCGCTGGGGCGGGCTGATTGCCAGCGGCTGGCTTTCATGCGCCATTGCCATGCGTCTGGTGGTGGACAACATCCTGCACGATTCCGAATCATTCGGCTCGCCGGGCCTGGAGAAGCTGCGCTGGCTGCGTCCAGTGCGGCCGGGCGACGCGCTGAGCCTGCACGTCACGGTTGATTCCAAGCGGACTTCGTCCACGCGAAGCGACCTGGGCATCGTCCGCTGGTCGTGGCAGCTGTTCAACCAGAACGGCGAGGAGGTGCTCGATACCGAGGTCACCAGCATGTTCGACCTTGGAACCGGATCGGCCTGACATAAGGCCGCTTCAGGCCGGTCAGCCAAAGAACCAGTAGCAGATCGCTATCGAAGCGAGCATCCCCGCAAAGTCGGCCAGCAGGGCGCAGCCTACCGCATGGCGCGCGCGCTGTACACCGACGGCGCCAAAGTACACCGCAAGCACGTAAAAAGTGGTTTCGGTGCTGCCCTGTACAGTAGCGGCGAGCAGGGCGGGGAAGCTGTCCACACCGAAGTGCTGCATGGTTTCGATGAGCATGGCGCGCGCGGCGCTGCCCGAGAAAGGTTTGACAAATGCCGTGGGCAGGGCATCGACAAAGCGCGCATCCAGCCCCATACCATGCACCGCCCAGCGCACGCCATCCAGGATGACGTCCAGCGCACCCGAGGCGCGCAGCACCCCTACGGCGCAAAGCATGGCCACCAGATAGGGCAGGAGGTCGCGCGCGATATTGAAGCCCTCTTTTGCGCCTTCCACGAAGCATTCGTAGACGGGTATCTTCTTGCGCCAGCCGGCCAGCAGGAACAGCATGATGATGCCGAACAGGGTCAGATTACCCAGCAGCGACGACATGGCGGAGATCGCCGCGCTGCTCATAGTGGCCAGCAGCGCCATGAAGCTTCCCAGCACCAGCGCGAAGCCGCCGAGCCAGGCAAGCACGACAGGGTCATGCAGGCGCAGACGCTGCATAAGCGCCACCGACAGCAGGCCGACCAGGGAAGAGCAGGTGGTCGCCAGCAGAATGGGCAGAAACACCATGGCGGGATCGGGCGCGCCCTGCTGCGCGCGATACATGAAAATGGTGACCGGCAGCAGGGTCAGGGAGGATGCGTTGAGCACCAGAAACAGAATCTGCGCATTGGTCGCCGACTTTGGGTCGGGATTCAGGGTCTGAAGCTCGCGCATTGCCCGCAGGCCGATAGGCGTGGCGGCATTGTCCAGCCCGAGCCCATTGGCCGCGAAGTTCAGCGTGATCAGCCCAAGCGCGGGATGGCCGGGGGGCACGCCGGGCATCAGCCGGCTAAAGAGCGGCGAGAGCAGCCGCGCGAGCCGGTCCACCAGGCCGGCGGCCTCGGCAATCTTGAGAAAGCCCAGCCACAGGGTGAGCGTGCCGAACAGCAGCACCATCACCTGCACTGACAGGTCCGCCATTTCAAAGAGCGCGCCCACGATCCCGGCAAACACCTGCGTGTCGTGCAGCACAAGCCACTGATAGAGCCCCGACAGCGAGGCAACAACGAAAAAGGCGAGCCAGAGCGTATTGAGCATAGATCCTGAGGCGCGGTGGTGTCCGGGTTTGGCCAGACATGATTGTCGCAGAACCTGCCCCGCAGGTGGTACGGGCAGCTATCCCTCTGTACTGCTTTCAGGGGATAATGGCTTATCCAGTAGTCCTTATGGGAGTGCATATTATGGATTGGAGAGCCTGGCGCCGCCGCTGGCTGACCGAACCCCTGTACCGCATGGGCCGCAAGGCCATGCCGCGTCTGTCGGATACCGAACGTGAAGCCATAGACGCAGGCGATGTATGGTGGGACGCGCAATTGTTTTCTGGTTCGCCAGACTGGCCGGAGCTGCTGAACCTGCCGCCTGCCCGGTTGAGCGAGGAAGAACAGGCGTTTCTCGATGGCCCGGTTGCGCAGGTGTGCCGCATGCTGGACGACTGGCGCATCAACTGGAAAGATGGCGACCTTCCCGAAGAGGTCTGGTCGTTCCTGAAGCGCAATGGCTTTTTCGGCATGATCATCCCCAAGGAATATGGCGGGCTGGGTTTTTCTCCCTATGCGCACTCGGAGGTGGTCAAGCAGATATCCGTGCGCTCCGTCACGGCAGCCGTGACCGTGATGGTGCCCAATTCGCTTGGGCCGGGCGAGCTGCTGCTGCAGTTCGGCACCGACGAGCAGCGTCAATATTGGCTGCCGCGCCTGGCCAAAGGCGAGGAGATTCCCTGCTTCGGGCTGACCAGCCCCGAGGCAGGCTCGGACGCGGCGTCCATGGTTGACACGGGTGTCGTCTGCCGCCAGGAGGTGGATGGCGTGTCGACCCTGGGCATCCGTCTTAATTGGCGCAAACGCTACATCACGCTTTCGCCGGTGGCCACGGTGCTTGGCCTGGCATTCAAGCTGTCCGATCCGGACGGGCTGCTGGGTGACGATCCGGAGCCGGGCATTTCCGTTGCACTGGTCCCTGTGAGCCTGCCGGGCGTTGTGACCGGAAGGCGTCACCTGCCGGCCATGCAGGCATTCCAGAATGGCCCCACCGAAGGCCACGATGTATTCGTGCCCATCGATGCACTGATCGGCGGGCCTGAACAGGCGGGCAAGGGCTGGCAGATGCTCATGAGCGCGCTTGCGGCGGGGCGCGGCATATCGCTGCCTTCCCTGTCCAGCGCCGCATGCATGTTCGCCGCCCACACGTCTGGCGCATATGCGCGCGTGCGTACCCAGTTCGGCATCCCGATAGGCAAGTTTGAAGGCATACAGGAAAAACTTGGCCACCTGGCGGCCAATGCCTATGTCGTCGAGGCTGCCCGCCGCCTGACCTGCGCGGGGCTGGCCACGGGCGTCAAGCCTTCTGTCGTGTCAGCCATCATGAAGCTGCACGCGACCGAGCGCATGCGGCAGAGCGTGAACGACGCCATGGACATCCACGCTGGCAAGGCAGTGATCGACGGGCCGCGCAATTATTTGGGCGGCCTGTACCGGGCCCTGCCAGTGGCCATTACCGTGGAAGGCGCAAACATCCTTACGCGCAATCTGATCATCTTTGGGCAAGGCGCCATTCGCGCCCATCCTTATCTGATGCGGGAGATCGAGGCGATCAACAATGCCGACGAGCGTGCGGGGGAGGATGCCTTCGATGCCGTCATCTGGCGCCATCTGGCCCACAGCACGCGCAATGCCTTGCGCGCCGCGGGCCATGCCTGGACGGTTGGCATCTTCGCCAGGCCGCCCTCAGGCGTAGGGTCGGCGGCGCCATACTATCGGGGCGTATCGCGCTGGGTCACTGCGTTTTCTCTTGTGTCCGAGCTGGCATTGCTCACCCTGGGCGGCTCGCTCAAGCGCAAGGAAATGCTCTCGGCGCGGCTGGGCGATGTGCTGGCCGAACTCTTCCTGATTTCGGCGGTGCTCAAGCGCTGGCATGATGAGGGCCAGCACGAGGCAGATCTGCCGCTGTTGCGCCAGTGCGCGCTGCAGAGCTTTGCGACCATAGACAGCAAGCTGGACGAGGTGCTGGACAACCTGCCCTCGCGTGGCGTGGCCTGGTTGCTGCGCATTCTGCTGCTGCCGCCATGGTCCCGCGCGCGGCGTCCGTCGGACCGTGTCACGGCCGCGTGCGCCGATATTCTGCTCGGGCCTTCAACCGCGCGTGACCGGCTGGTCGGGGCGGTATGGGAAGGCCATGACAGCGCAGCCGTCGAGCAGCTGGAGCGCGCTTTCGAGCTTGTGGTGGATGCGCAGCCCGTGCTCGACAGGCTGCGCCAGGCAGGCCTGGACGACTGGCATGTGGCCCATGAGCGCGGCGCCATCACTGACGAACAGGCGCAAGTGCTGCGGGCCGCCGAAGAGGCTGTCGCCGCAGTGATCGAGGTCGATGATTTTGCGCCCGAGGAGCTTGTCAGGCATTGAGAAGCAGCCCCTGGAGGCTGCGGGCCGTTACGCATTTCGGGGCGTGAAGCCTTGCCTGCGGAACGGCCCAATACTGCGGACGCGGTATCAGTCGTTGCGGCCCTTGCGCTGGATGAGCTCGATTTTGTAGCCATCCGGGTCCTCGACGAAGGCGATCACCGTCGTGCCATGTTTCATGGGCCCTGCCTCGCGCACGACTTTTCCGCCACGCTCCTTGATCCGGGTACAGGCATCGTAGGCGTTTTCCACTTCAAGGGCGATATGGCCGTAGGCGTTGCCCAAGTCATAGCTGGCCGTATCCCAGTTATGGGTCAGTTCGATTACCGCGCCTTCGTCTTCATCCTGGTATCCGACGAATGCGAGGGTGAATTTACCGTCGGGGTAGTCTTTCCTGCGCAGCAGGCGCATGCCCAGGACATCGGTGTAAAAGGACAGCGAACGGTCGAGATCGCCGACGCGCAGCATAGTGTGCAACAAGCGCATGGAAGGTGCTCCTGATCAGGTACGTGAATACAAAGAGCAGTTTATCAGGATGGCACCCTGCTGGCCGTGCGTCGGGTCGCCTGGATCGGTTAGGTTCAGATCAGCGGCAGTGAGGCCGGATCGTGCTGCTTCAATTTGTCGCGCGCTGTCTCGAAGCCGGGGAGGATGCGGCCCACCTCCCGCCAGAAGGCGCTGCTGTGGTTGAGCTGGCGAAGATGAGCGATCTCGTGGGCGACGACGTAGTCAATGACATCGGGTGCAAAATGGATCAGCCGCCAGTTCAGCATGATATTGCCGTCGCTGCTGCATGAGCCCCAGCGGGTGGCGGCCGAGGAGATGCGCCAGCGTTTTACGGCAAGCCCGTTGCGGTCCAGGAAATGCCGCAGCCGTTGGCCGAACCATGCATGCGCCTGTTGCTGCAGCCAGGCCTGGGCGCTGTCGCGCACCCGGCTGGGATCCGCATCCGAGGGAAGCGGCAGCGTCAGCAGATCGCCTTCGGACGGGGCGAAGGCTTCGCCCGAGAAAGAAGGTGTGCTGCGCGCGCCATCGAGCGCCAGCGTGATGCGCACGCCCATGTAGGCCAGGGTGCCGCCTGGGCGCCACTGCATGTCCGCCATTGCCTGCTGCGCCTGGCGAGCCTGGCGTGCGCGCAGCTTGCCCAGTATCCAGCCGGCCTTCTCTTTCACGGCACTGTCGATCTGTGCCAGCGTGACCCAGTTGGGCGCCGTGACCTGCAGGCCTTCATCATCCACTGTCAGGCCTATGCTTTTGCGGCGGGAGCGGCGCAGAACAAAACCTATGGTCTGCTGGGGCGTGGCGACCTCACGCCAGCGGGCATTCATCGGCAGTGCCGCGGGCATCGGCGTGGGGACGGCTTGTCCGTGGGTGTGGGACAGAGGTGTATCGCTGCGGCCTGCCGAAGGCTTGGGCCGCAGGCCGGGGGAAGGCTCGGGCGCCGGCGCGCGGGGTGTGGGCGCTGGCGGCAAATCGCCAAACAGGTCGAGTTGTTCAGCCGCGCCCATAGCGTTCGGGGTTGAGGACGCGCATTTCACCCTCGATCCAGTCTTTTACCTTCTCGTTCAACTGGTCTGCGGTAAGGCCGTCCGGGTGGATGAGCGGGCCTATCGATACAGTGACCAGGCCTGGCTTCTTGATGAATGCCTTGCGGGGCCAGAGTTCGCCCGCATTGTGGGCGACCGGAATGACGGGCGTATTGGTGCGCGATGCCAGCAGGGCGCCCCCCATCTTGTAGCGGCCCGTTTTGCCGGCGGCGATGCGCGTGCCCTCGGGAAAGAGAATAGGCCAGCGGCCTTCGTCTATGCGTTGCTGGCCCAGGCGTATGACTTGCTCAAAAGCATCGCGTCCTTTGCTGCGGTTGATCGGTATCATCTGCAACAGCGCCAGGCCCCAGCCAAAGAACGGCACGAGATGCAGTTCTTTCTTGTAGACGAAGCACAGCTCGCGCGGCATGTGCGCCGGGAAAAAAAGGGTTTCCCATGCAGACTGGTGCTTGGAGAGCACGATGCCGGGCCCGTCGGGCAGGTTTTCCCAGCCTTTGACCTGCCAGCGTATGCCAAGTATGACTTTGGCCCCCCAGAGCGCCATGCGGGGCCACCCAACGGTCAGGCGATAGCGCCAGCGCCGGGGCAGCGGGGCCCACAGCAGGCAGGCTATGGCGTAAGGTATGACCGTGACAATGAGAAATGCCTGATACAGGATGGCGCGCAGGACGCTGATCATGCCGCTTCATCCTCAAGCCAGACATCTACCGCGGCAGCCAGGTTTTCGGCCACACGTGTGCCAGAGGGCAGATCGCCCTTGTCCAGCGTCTTGCGGCCATTGCCTGTCAGCACCAGCCAGGGCGCGCACCCGGCGCTGCTGGAGGCTTGCAGGTCGCGCAGCGAATCGCCCGCAGCCGGCACCGCCGTCAGATTGACTTCGTAGCGCCGGCCGATGTCTTCAAACAGGCCCGGCGCTGGCTTGCGGCAGTGGCATCCGTCATCCGGCCCGTGCGGGCATACGAATATGGCGTCGATCAGCCCGCCCGCCTGTGCAACCTCGCGCCGCATTTTCGCGTGGATGGCGTTCAGCGTATCCATGCTGAACAGCCCGCGCGCAATGCCGGACTGGTTGCTGGCAATGACCACCCTCCATCCCGCGCGGGACAGCCGTGCAATGGCGTCCAGGCTGCCGGGCAGCGCAACCCATTCGTCAGGGCTCTTGACGAAGTCGGGGCTGTCCTGGTTGATGACGCCGTCGCGATCCAGTATGGCCAGTTTCACCGTGCAAGCCTCGAAATATCCGCAACCTGGTTCATGAGGCCATGCAGCTGCGCCAGCAGGGCCAGGCGGTTGGCGCGAATGGCGGGGTCTTCCGCCATGACCATCACGTCGTTGAAGAAGGCGTCTACCGCATCGCGGGCCTGCGCCATGGTGGCCAGGCTCTCGGCGAAATTGCCCTGGGCGAATTGCGCGCGAGCCTGCGGACCCAGGCGCCCGATAAGCTCGGCCAGCGCCTGTTCCGCCGGTTCTTGCAGACGGGCGGCGTCCACTACGCCCGGTTCTCCCTCGGCCTTCTTGAGCAGATTGGAGATGCGCTTGTTGGCCGCGGCCAGGCTTTCAGCCTCTGGCCGGCCCGCAAAGCCTGCGCAGGCGTCCACGCGCGCATGGACCTGATGCAAGGGCGGCGAGAGCGCGAGCACGGCATCGACCACATTGCGGTCGGCATCAGCGGCGAGCTGGTTGCGGTAGCGCTCGTATATGAAGGCCTGGATTTCCTGGACGGTGTCTTCTGCCAGCACGCCTGGCGCAAAGGTGGCTGCCGCCGCATCGAGGAGGCCTGTGAGCGGCAAGGTGGCGCTGTCGCTGGTCTTGAGATAGCCGCCCGCCTGCAACTGCTCATAGGCGCTGATGATGCCAAGTGCCGCGCGGCGCAGACCGAAGGGGTCGCGTTCGCCGGTAGGCGCCAGCCCAATGCCCCAGATGCCGGTCAAGGTTTCGGCGCGGTCGGCGATGAACAGCGCGGCGCTGGTCAGAGTGTCCGCCGAGACGGGCTCGTCAAGGCGGATGCGGTATTGGTCGCGGATCGCAAGCACTACGTCGGCAGCCTCGCCATCAGCCTGGGCGTAATAGGCGCCCATGATGCCTTGCAGCTCGGGGAATTCGCCCACCATGCTGGAGCCCAGATCCGCCTTTGCCAGCAGGGCCGCGCGGCCGGCGTGGGTGGGGTCGCCGCCCAGCTGTTCGGCGACGTAGTGCGCGATCTTGCGCACGCGTTCGACGCGGTCCAGCTGCGAGCCCAGCTTGTTGTGGTAGACGCTAGTCGACAGGCCCTCGACCCGCTCCGCCAGCGGCAGCTTCAGGTCGGTCTCGAAGAAAAACCGGGCGTCGGCCAACCTCGGGCGCACCACCCGTTCATTGCCTTCGATGATATTGGTCGCATCGTCGACCTGCATATTGCTGACGATCAGGAATCGGTGCGTCAGCTTGCCGCCGGCAGGCTCGAACAGCGGAAAATATTTCTGGTTCAGCCGCATCGTGAGGATCAGGCACTCGGGCGGAACCTTGAGGAATTGTTCCTCGAACTGGCCTTCATAAACAGTGGGGTGCTCGACCAGGGCCGTGACCTCGTCCAGCAGGGCGTCTACCTCCGGACCTTCGCCCAGTGTTGCGCCCAACTCGCCGGCCTTGGCCAGCAGCTGCCTGCGTATCTGTTCGCGGCGTTCTGTGAAGGACACCACAACCTTGCCCTGCACCGCCATCAACTGTTCGTAGCCGTCCGCATCGTTGAGCGTGATTTCGCCCTGCGACATGAAACGGTGGCCGAGCGTGCTGCGGCCTGCATCCAGGCCCAGCGCCCGCACAGGCACCACGGCGTTGCCCAGCAGGGCCACCAGCCGGTGGGCGGGGCGCACGAACTTGACACTGGTGACCCCATCGGCAAGCTGGTAGCGCATGACCTTGGGTATGGGCAGATTGGCAATGGCGTAGTCCAGCGCTTCCTGCAGGCCGTCGGCCAGCGTCCTGCCCGGCGCCACACCATTTGCATACAGGTAGTCTTGCTTGCCGTCCGATTCGCGTACCAGCGCATCCGCCGACAGGTGTTGCAAGCCCTTGGCGGCCAGCTTCTTGGCCAGTGCCGGCGTGATCTCGCCCGATTCCGTCAGGCCGATCTTGGCAGGCATCAGCTTCTCTGTATAGGGCTGATCCGGCGCGCGCTCAAGCACGGCGCTCAGGCGCACCGCGAGGCGTCGAGGGGTGGCGAAGTCTGTGACGGTGCAGCCTTCGGCCAGCAAATGGTGCTGGTCCAGCACCTTGCGCACGCCTTCGGCGAACGCCTGTCCGAGCCTGTTCAGCGCCTTGGGCGGCAGCTCCTCGGTAAAGAGTTCGAGCAGCAAGGGGAGGGCGGCGGCGCTCATTGGGCGGCCTCCTCGGCGGACTGGGCCAGCATGGGGAATCCTAATTTCTCTCGTGAATCGTAGTAAGCCTGCGCGACGGCGCGCGACAGGTTGCGGATGCGGCCAATATAGGCGGCGCGCTCGGTCACGCTGATGGCGCCACGGGCGTCCAGCAGGTTGAAAGTGTGGGCGGCCTTCAGGGTGGCCTCATAGGCGGGCAGCGCCAGGGGCACCTCGATCAGGCGCTTGGCCTCGGCTTCGTAGTCGTTGAAGTGGGCGAACAGCATGGACGTGTTCGCATGCTCGAAGTTGTAGGTAGACTGCTCCACCTCATTCTGGTGGAATACGTCGCGGTACAGCACCTTGCGGCCATCCGCGCCTTCCGTCCAGACCAGGTCGTAGACGCTCTCGACGCCCTGCAGATACATGGCCAGGCGCTCCAGGCCGTAGGTGATCTCGCCTGTGGCCGGCGTGCAGTCCAGCCCGCCGACCTGCTGGAAGTAGGTGAACTGGGTGACCTCCATGCCGTTGAGCCAGACCTCCCAGCCCAGGCCCCATGCGCCCAGCGTGGGGTTTTCCCAGTCGTCCTCGACAAAGCGGATGTCATGCGCCTTGGGATCGATGCCCAGCGCCTCGAGCGAGCCGATGTAGAGGTCCAGGATCTCGGGGGGCGCGGGCTTGAGCACCACCTGGTATTGGTAATAGTGTTGCAGCCGGTTGGGGTTCTCGCCATAGCGGCCGTCCTTGGGGCGGCGCGAAGGCTGCACATAGGCTGCGCGCCAGGGCTCTGGCCCGATGGAGCGCAGGAAAGTCGCCGTGTGCGAGGTGCCTGCGCCGACTTCCATATCGTATGGCTGTAACAGCGCGCAGCCTTGCCGGTCCCAATATTGCTGTAGCGTTAAAATGATCTGCTGAAAAGTGAGCATGAGCGATGGCCAGTAGAGCGAGTTGCCGCAAAAGTTCTCAATTTTAACTGGTTCCGCTTGAAGCAGAGAC
>Ga0182749_1000894_pt1 | contig 24988 bp, 26 predicted proteins | sample eDN3rd37CKraftMG_FD_128875 | JGI IMG/M metagenome (GOLD analysis project Ga0182749, IMG submission 128875) | Enriched Miracle-Growth compost microbial communities from Emeryville, California, USA - eDNA 3rd pass 37_C Kraft MG (version 2) (version 2) ...
CGGTGCGTCCGCGAAGTCCGCTGCGTCCGCGAAGCCGGAGGCCTCCGATGAGGCGGCGGAGGACGCAACGTCCGAGAACGCCACCGAGGCACCGGTCGAGGAGTCGGCCGAGCAGGCGGAGGCCATCGCCGAGGAGACCGCGGAGGTCACTGCCGAGGAATCCCCCGCCGAGGGCGACGCCCCGGCCGAGGACGCCGCTTCCGCCGAGGGCGACGCCCCGGTCGAGGACGACGCCAAGTAGCTCACCCGTCACAACGGCCCGGTCCCTCGCGGGATCGGGCCGTTTTCGCGGATCCGGGCCCGAATAGAATCGCAGCGTGGATGACGGTTCCGAGGCGCCCACCCGCCTGAGGCTGGACATCGCCTACGACGGCTCGGGCTTCAGCGGCTGGGGTGCGCAGCCCGCGCTGCGCACCGTGCAGGGTGTGCTCGAGAGCGCGCTGGCGACCCTCTTCTCCCGCTCGGGCCCCTCGCCGCGCCTGGTCGTCGCAGGACGCACCGATGCCGGGGTGCACGCCATCGGGCAGGTCGCGCACGTCGATCTCACCGCGGCGCAGCTGGCGACCCTCGCCGTGCATCGGGGGGCGCCGGCATCCACCGATCCGCCCTCGACGCTGGTGCGGCGGATGAACGGCATCGCCGGGCTGGACTCCGACGTCTGGGTCACCGCCGCATCGGTGGCGCCCCCGGGCTTCGACGCGAGGTTCTCCGCGGTCTGGCGCCGCTACCAGTACCGGGTCGCCGATGCCAGAGGCCCGCGCAACCCGCTGGAGCGCGGGCGCACGCTGTGGTACCCAGCCGAGCTGGACCTCGATCGCATGAACGCCGCGGCGCTCTCCCTGCTCGGCCTGCACGACTGGGCCGCGTACTGCAAGCCGCGCGCCGGCGCGACCTCGATCCGCACCCTGCAGGACTACCGCTGGTCCCGCGACCCGGACGGCGTGCTCGTCGCCTTCGTGCAGGCCGACGCCTTCTGTCACAGCATGGTGCGCGCCCTGGTCGGTGCGACCCTCGCGGTCGGGGAGGGGAGGCTGGAGGTGGACGCCCTCCGCGTCATCCGGGATCGCCTGGTGCGCAGCAACGATTTCAAGGTCGCGCCGGCGAAGGGCCTGACCCTGGTGGAGGTCGGATATCCGCCGGACGACCAGCTGCTGGCGCGGGCCGAGCAGACCAGGGCGGTGCGACCGGCGCTTCCCGGCGCTCCGGCCGATCCCTAGTCGGCGGTGACCGTCAGCACGGTGTCGGTCGCCGGGTCGGCGCCGAGGTAGCGGAAGGTTACGGCGTAGGTGCCGGGCGCGCCGAGGGTGACGTACCTGGTCTGCTTGCCCGCGGAGTCGAAGATCCAGGAGCCGGGGTAGTCGAGACCGTCGATCTCGATCGAGATCGACTCTCCGGCCCAGCCGAGCAGATCGAGCTCGAACGGCACTCCGGCCGTGGCGGACATCGTCTCCGTCGGCACCGCCAGCGTGGGGCGGAAGGCGAACGGCCCGATGACTGCCGGCTCGGAGAGGTTGCCCGCGACATCCTCCTGCCGGAGCGCGAGCGAGGTCGTGGTGGGCGGCAGCCCGACGAGCGGGCCGGTGTCCCAGCCGCCTGCGTCATCAGCGACGACGCTCGTCACGACGGCGTCGTCCTGGTCGGTCACGGTGACCGTGGCGCCGGGCTCGGCGGTGCCGGTCAGCCGGGGGACCGTCGGCGAGTCGTCGGCGGGAAGCGGCGAGCTCAGCACCGGGGGCGAGGCCGAGACGTCGGGATCGACCGGATCCGCGGGTCCGGTCGGGGTCTCCGGCTCCGCGGGGACGACGGCCGGCGGCGTCGCGGCGACCGGGACCGGGGGCGGCGCGGGCGCAGGGAGGGGGGCCGGCGTCTCGACCACCGGGTCGGCCGGCGCGGGCTGCGGATCGGGGACGCTCTGCTCGGGTCCGGACGGCAGCGTGGGCATCGTGTCCGTGCCCGACTCGGCCACCACGGGCGCATCGTCATCCGGCGCCGGGGCGAGCACCGACAGCGCGGCCCAGGTCCCGCCGCCGATCACCAGGGTGGCCGCGATGCCGGCGCCGACCAGCCAGCCGGACGCCCCGCCGGCGGCGACCGACGCGCCGCCGGCGACGACCGCGCCCTGACCGGCCGCCGCGGCCGAGACCCCGGCCTGGGCCAGTCCGTTCGACGCGTGGAGGGAGGCGAGGTACGCCGTCCCGGCCGCGCCGCCGAGCGCCAGCGGGAGCACCACGATCGCCAGCCGGGAGCCGAGGTCCTCGATCTCCTCCGAGACGATCAGGCACCGGGTGCAGCCCGCCAGGTGGCGGGTGGCGCGGGCCATGTCGCGTTTGGAGAGGTCGTGGCGGGCGTAGCGGCCCATGCGGGTGAGCATCCACTTGCACTCCAGCGACGCCGAGTCGTCGTTGATGTGGGCCTGGATCCACGCCTGCCTGAGCCCCTCCCTCGCCCTGAGCGAGAGCGCCGCCGTCGCGTTCGCGCTGAGGCCGACCAGAGTGGACGCCTCAAGGGGCGACATCCCCTCGACCACCGTGTACCAGAGAACCGTCTGCCAGCGATCGGGGAGGGACCGGAAGGCTCTGGCGGTCAGGCTCCTGTCGAGCGCGACTATCGCCGGATCGGCCAGGGTGCTCTCGTCGGGGACGCGGTCGAGGTCGTCGACCGCATCCTCCCTGTCGGTCGTCGCGATCCGGGAGGCGAGGTTGCGGACGGTGACGAAGAGGTACGGACGGAATGCCCCGGATGGGCCCTTTCCGTTGCGGATCGCCTGCAGGATGCGGGCGTACGCCTCGGCGACCAGGTCATCCGGGTCGGCGACGGAGCGGAACTGGGACGCCGCCCGCAGCGCGGCGTCGGCGTGACGAGTCCAGAGCTCGCCGAAGGCGTCGACGTCGCCCTCGCGCGCCCTCTCGACGAGGGCGCCATCCGATGGCGACTCCTCGGGGCTCATCGCCGATGAGTTGGTCACGTGTCATCCGTCATGGTCGGTCCTGCTTCTTATTAACAGACACGAAGCATCGAATCTATGACGCGGAAAGCGGATATCCACAGGTCTCGCGTCCGAATCAAATACTTTCCGATATTCGCGTCATGATCCATGCGGTCCGGAGTGCTCAGTGCAAGGAAGGTCGGAACACCGGGATCGAAGGGAGAGGCGATGACGACGGCGATGCTGCACATCATCGTCCTCCTGGCTGCTCTCGCCGCCTCGCTGGGCCTGGCCTGGTGGGCTCTTGTGCTCAGCCTCCCGCGGTACAGGCGCGGCGGGCGGACCATGGGCCGCGACCTCTCCCCGGTGGTCGCAGCCGACCCTTCGGGTAACCCGAATACGCCCGGAGGGCGCTGACAGGACCCGCAGCCTCATACCCGATACGGGCTGCGGGTCCTGGACCATCCCGCTCGGTTGACCGCTGCGGCACGCGTGGTCTAAACTCGTCCCTTGGTGTCTGCGCCACCTGCATGGCACCCGGACTTGAGCCCTCCACCGGCACGGTTCCCCCAGATCCTGGCGGAACGACCACGGAGCGGGATTCACGAACGCCTCAGTCGAACAGAAAGCAGCAGTACTGTGACGCGCACCTTCTCTCCCACGCCGGCGGACGTCAAGCGAGAGTGGCTGATCATCGACGCCACCGACGTCGTTCTCGGCCGCCTCGCCAGCCACGCGGCCACGCTCCTGCGCGGCAAGCACAAGCCGACCTTCGCACCGCACATCGACATGGGCGACTTCGTGATCATCATCAACGCCGAGAAGGTCGCGCTCACCGGCGCGAAGCTCGAGAAGAAGACCGCGTACCGCCACTCCGGCTACCCGGGCGGCCTGTCGGCCACCAGCTACGCCGAGCTGCTCGAGAAGCACCCCACCCGCGCCGTGGAGAAGGCCGTTCGCGGCATGCTCCCCAAGAACTCGATCGGTCGTGCCCAGCTCACCAAGCTGAAGGTCTACGCAGGCGCCGAGCACCCCCACGCTGCACAGCAGCCCACGACCTACACCCTCGGCCAGGTCGCGCAGTAGCGCGGACCAGAAGACACAAGGATTCCCCTCATGGCGAAGATCGAAGACACCATCTCCGAGACCAGCGAGACCGCTGTCGGCTCGTACACCACCGAGAGCGCGGCCGAGGAGGCGCCCAAGGCGCCCCGCCCGGTGCTCAACGTTCCCGGTGCGGCCGTCGGCCGACGCAAGCAGGCGATCGCCCGGGTGCGTCTCGTCCCCGGCTCCGGCACCATCACGGTCAACGGCCGTGAGCTCGCCGACTACTTCCCGAACAAGCTGCACCAGCAGCTGATCAACGACCCGTTCAAGGTGCTCGACCTGCTCGGCAGCTATGACGTCATCGCCCGCATCACCGGCGGCGGACCCTCCGGCCAGGCCGGTGCGCTGCGCCTCGGCATCGCCCGCTCGCTCAACCAGATCGACGAGGAGAACAACCGCCCCTCGCTCAAGAAGGCGGGCTTCCTCAGCCGGGACGCTCGGGTCAAGGAGCGCAAGAAGGCCGGTCTCAAGAAGGCGCGCAAGGCTCCTCAGTTCTCCAAGCGCTGATCCTCGCGAGCTAGGCGCACCATTGCCTCGCCTCTTCGGCACCGACGGAGTGCGGGGTCTCGCCAACCGGGACCTCACCGTCGAGCTGGCTCTCGGCCTCGCCCAATCCGCCTCCGTGGTGCTCGGAAAGGGCAGGCACGCCGACGGCCGTCGTGCTTCCGGCCGGCGGCCGGTAGCGGTCGTCGCCCGGGATCCGCGCGTCTCCGGCGAGTTCATCTCCAATGCGGTGATGGCCGGCTTCGCGAGCTCCGGCGTCGACGTGCTCGACGCGGGGATCATCCCGACCCCGGCCGCCGCGTTCCTGATCGCCGATGTCAAGGCGGACTTCGGCGTGGTGATCTCCGCCTCGCACAATCCCGCCCAGGACAACGGGATCAAGTTCTTCGCTGTCGGCGGCACCAAGCTGCCCGATGAGGTCGAGGACCGCATCGAGGCGGCGCTGGGGCAGCCGAAGCTGGCTCCGACCGGGGTGGAGGTCGGGCGCATCCGCCGCTTCGCCGACGCGGAGGACCGCTACGTCGTCCATCTGGTCTCGACCCTGCCGCATCGTCTCGACGGACTGCACGTGGTCATCGACTGCGCGAACGGCGCCGCCTCCGGGATCTCGCCCGAGGTGTTCACTCTCGCCGGTGCGAGGGTCACGGTGATCGGCTCCGACCCGGACGGCCTCAACATCAACGCCGGCGTCGGGTCGACGCACCTCGACGTGCTCTCCGCCGCGGTCGTCGAGCACGGCGCAGACCTCGGGATCGCCCACGACGGCGACGCCGACCGCTGCCTGGCGGTGGACCACCTCGGCCGGCCGGTCGACGGCGACCAGATCATGGCCATCCTCGCGCTCTCGATGAAGGAGCGCGGACTGCTCGCCCAGGACACCCTGGTGGCGACGGTGATGAGCAACCTGGGACTGCGCATCGCGATGGCCGAGAACGGCATCACCCTGCTCCAGACCGCGGTGGGGGACCGCTACGTGCTCGAGGCGCTCACGGAACGGGGGCTGAGCCTCGGCGGGGAGCAGTCGGGTCACGTGATCATGACCGACTTCGCGACCACGGGGGACGGCATCCTCACCGGTCTGCACCTGGCGGCGGAGGTCGCCCGCACCGGGCGGTCGCTCGCGGAGCTCGCCTCGGTGATGACCGTCTACCCGCAGGTGATGATCAACGTGCGCGACGTCGACCACCACGCCCTCGCCACCGACGGGGTCATCGCGAGCGCGATAGTCGAGGCGGAGGCCGGGCTCGGCGACGCCGGCAGGGTGCTGCTGCGTCCGTCCGGCACCGAGCCGATGGTGCGGGTCATGGTGGAGGCGGAGCAGCACGGCGAGGCGCAGGAGATCGCCGAGTCCCTGGCTGCGGTGGTCAGGGAGCGGCTCGCTCTCTAGCCTCGTATACTCGCGTTCCGTTACCGAAATACGGAAAGGACGAGGATGAGCGTGGCATCGCCGCAGGGGCGCAACCGTCCGCGCCACCGCATGATCGACCGCATGGCGACCATTCTCGACGCCGCAGCTCGGTCGCGGACCGGTCTCACGCTGAGCGAGCTCGCGCGGATCATCGACGCCCCGGTCAGCTCGACCCAGGGCCTGGTCAACGGCCTCGTGGCGACGGGGTTCCTGGATGAGCACGATCGCTCGTACACCCTCGGCGGCGCGCCGTATCTGCTGAACCTCATCGCCGGGCGCCGCTTCGTCTCCCAGGTGACCAGCGAGGCCCTGGACGAGCTCCGGGCGACGACCGGGCTCACCGCGACGCTCGCCATCGCCGTCGGGTGGAACGCCTTCTACGTGGACCACAGCTCGAGCAACCAGCGCTGGGCCTACCTGGCGGAGAACTACGTTCGGCGCACCCTCATCCAGTCCTCCAGCGGCCTCGTGCTCATGGCGGGCATGGAGAAGCGCGACGTGTGGACCTACCTCCGCTCGCTGCCGGAGTCCGAGGCGTGGCGGATCGAGCGGTACTTCCAGCTGCTGCCCGAGATCGAGGAACGCGGCATCTGCGCCGCCCCGGGGATCGCGCCGGACGGGGACGCCGTCTCGGTGGCGATCCGCGAACGCGGCAGGATCGTCGGAGCGGTCGGACTCGGCGGATCGGTCGAAGAGGTGGCCGAGCACAAGGACGAGATCGTCGAGCTGCTGATCGCCCGCGCGAAGGAGTGGGAGGTCTAGAGCTTCCTCAGCAGGACGCTCCGCACCGTGTGATCGGCGCCCTTGCGCAGCACCAGGTCGGCGCGGGACCGGGTCGGCAGGATGTTCTCCAGCAGGTTCGGCTCGTTGATCGTCGTCCAGATCTCCTTCGCGTAGGCGACGGCTTCCTCGTGGCTCAGGTCGGCGAAGCGGTGGAAGTACGACTGCGGACTCGCGAAGGCTCCCTGCTGGAGCTTGAGGAAGCGCTCGACGTACCAGTTCGCGATGTCGGAGGTCCTGGCATCCACGTAGACCGTGAAGTCGAACAGGTCGCTGACCGCGAGCGCGTTCTCGCCGGTTGCGGGCTGGAGCACGTTGAGGCCCTCGACGATCAGGATGTCCGGCCGGCGCAGCACCGTCGCGGCGTCCTTCACGATGTCGTAGCTGAGGTGGGAGTAGAAGGGGGCGCGCACCTCGTCGACGCCGCTCTTCACCCTGGTCACGAAGCGGAGCAGCCCGCGCCGGTCGTAGGACTCCGGGAAGCCCTTGCGATGCATGATGCCGCGGCGTTCCAGCTCGGCGTTCGGCAGCAGGAAGCCGTCGGTGGTGATGAGCTCGACCCGAGGGGTGTCCTCCCAGCGGGAGAGCAGTTCGCGCAGCAGTCTGGCGATGGTCGACTTGCCCACCGCGACCGATCCGGCGACCCCGATGACGAAGGTGGTGCCGCTCGCCGGCCGTCCGAGAAACCGCGCGGTCTCCTGACCGAGCCGCCGGGCGGCGACCGCGTAGAGACTGATCAGCTTGCTCAGCGGGAGATAGACCTCGCTGACCTCGTCGATGTCGAGGCGGTCGCCGAGTCCGCGCAGCTCCACGATCTCGGTGGGGCTGAGCGGCTGCGGCATGTTCGGGGCGAGTCCTGCCCAGTCCGAGCGGGCGATCTCGAGGAACGGCGAGGTGTTGCCGTTCCCCCCGCCGGTGGAGCCGTGATCAGCCATAGGTGATCAGGGTATCGCGACCCGGCCCGGCTAAAATCAACTCCCATGTGCGGAATCGTGGGATATGTCGGCTCCGACCGGAGTGTGGAGGTGCTGATCGGCGGTCTGCGCAGGCTCGAGTATCGGGGCTACGACTCGGCGGGAATCGCGGTGATCGACGCCGCGGGCGCGCTGCAGACGCGCAAGCGCGCGGGCAAGCTCCAGGTGCTGGTCGACGATCTCGACGCGGTCGCGGTGCCCGACGGCTCCACGGGCATCGGGCACACCCGCTGGGCGACCCACGGCGGACCGAACGATGAGAACGCCCATCCGCATCTCGGCGATGACGGCAAGCTCGCCCTCATCCACAACGGCATCATCGAGAACTTCGTCGAGCTCAAGGACGAGTTGCTCGCCGAGCATCCCGAGACGGTGTTCAGCAGCGAGACGGATACGGAGGTCGCGGCGATCCTGGTCGGACTGGAGTTCCAGCGCACCCAGGACCTGGCCACGGCCCTGCGCAACGTCGTCGCCCGGTTGCGCGGCGCGTTCACGCTGCTCGTGCTGCACCGGGACCGCCCTGGCGTGGTGGTCGGCGCCCGCCGCAACTCCCCGCTGGTGATCGGGCTCGGCGACGGCGAGAACTTCCTGGGATCGGATGTCGCGGCATTCGTCGAGCACACCCGCCGTGCCGTCGAGATCGGACAGGACCAGGTGGTGACCATCACGCCGGAGGCCGTGACCATAACCGACTTCGACGGCAACCCCGTCCGGTCGCGGGAGTTCGAGGTGTCGTGGGACGCCTCGGCCGCCGAGAAGGGCGGCTGGTCGAGCTTCATGGCCAAGGAGATCAGCGAGGAGCCCGCGGCGATCACCAACACCCTGCTCGGCCGCGTGGCGGACGGAGCGGTGAGGCTGCCCGAGCTGGACGCCCTCGACCTCGGCGACGTCCAGCGCATCCTCGTCCTCGGCTGCGGGACCGCCTCCTACTCCGGGATGCTCGCGAAGTACGCGATCGAGAAATGGGCGAGGGTCCCGGTGGACGTGGAGCTCTCGCACGAGTTCCGGTACCGGGACCCGATAGTCGACGGGCGGACCCTGGTGATCTCGGTCAGCCAGTCCGGCGAGACCATGGACACGCTGATGGCGGTCAAGTACGCCAGGGAGCTCGGTGCGGCGACGCTGTCGATCTGCAACACCCAGGGCTCGACGATCCCGCGGGAGTCCGACGCGGTCCTCTACACCCACGCCGGGCCGGAGGTCGCGGTCGCCTCGACCAAGGCCTTCGTCGCCCAGGTGGCGGCCCTGTATCTCTTCGGCCTGCACCTCGCCGCGCTCCGCGGCACCCTGAGCGCGGACGAGATCGCCGGCTTCCTCGGGGAGCTCGCCGCCCTGCCCGAGCAGCTGGAGATCGTGCTCGAGCAGCAGGACTCGCTGCGGGAGCTCGCCGGCTGGATGGCCGATACCAGGTCGGTGCTCTTCCTCGGACGCCATGCCGGCTACCCGGTGGCGCTGGAGGGCGCGCTCAAGCTCAAGGAGCTGGCGTACATCCATTCCGAGGGCTTCGCCGCCGGAGAGCTCAAGCACGGGCCGATCGCGCTCATCGATCACGGCCAGCCGGTCTTCGTGATCGTCCCGAGCCCTCGGTCCAAGGACTCGCTTCACGACAAGGTGGTCTCGAACATCCAGGAGATCCGGGCCAGGGGCGCGAAGGTGCTGGCGATCGCCGAGCAGGGCGACGCGGCCGTGCTGCCCTTCGCCGACCGGGTGATCCCCATCCCGCTCGCCTCGACCCTGTTCGAGCCGCTCCTCGCGGTGATGCCGCTGCAGATCTTCGCCATGGAGCTCGCCGCGGCGAAGGGCCTCGACGTGGATCAGCCGCGCAACCTCGCCAAGTCCGTCACCGTGGAATGACGCCGTGATCCTCGGCATCGGCGTGGACGTGGTCGATCTCGCCCGATTCGAGCGGGCGGCCGATCGCACGCCGAAGCTGCTGGACCGCCTGTTCGCCCCGAGCGAACGGATCAGCGGGGGCGAGTCCCGCTCGCTGCGGTCGATGGCGGCGCGGTTCGCCGCCAAGGAGGCGTTCATCAAGGCGCTCGGCGGCTCGGACGGGGTGCGCTGGCACGAGGTCGCGGTCGTCTCGGACGAGCAGGGGAACCCGTCGATCGAGGTGCACGGCGGCCTGCGCGAGCACCTCGCCCGGCGCGGCATCGAGACCGTCCACCTCTCGATGAGCCACGACGCGGGAATCGCCATCGCCTACGTGATCGCCGAGGGGCGCGGATGACCGGCCGGCCCATGCGCCAGGCGCGCGTCGATCTCGGGGCGATCGCCGGCAACATCGGCGTGCTGAAGGCGGCGGTGCGGACCCCGCTGACGATGGTGGTGGTCAAGTCGAACGCCTACGGGCACGGTGCGGTCCCGGTCGCCCGGACGGCGGTGGACTCCGGCGCCGACTGGCTCGGCACCGCGTCGATCGAGGAGGCCGTCGAACTGCGCGCTGCGGGCATCGGCGCTCCGATCCTGGCCTGGCTGCACGATCCAGGCGCGTCCTTCCACGCCGCGATCGCCGCCGGGATCGACCTCGGCGTGAGCTATCCCGATCAGCTGGAGCGGGTCGCGGCGACGCCGGGACGGGCCAGGGTCCAGCTCAAGGTCGACACCGGGCTCGGCCGCAACGGCAGCGCGCCCGACGAGTGGGAGCGCCTGTTCGCCGCGGCATCCGCTCACCAGTCGGCCGGGCGGATCGAGGTGACCGGTCTCTGGAGCCATCTCGCCAACGCGGGCGAGGCCGCCGACCTCGACCAGGTCGCCGAGTTCGAGCGGGCGATCGCGCTGGCCCACGAGGCGGGACTCGATCCGGAGCTGCTGCACCTGGCGGCCACCGCCGGCGCGCTCCGGGTTCCGGCGGCGCGCTTCGGCATGGTGCGGCTGGGCATCGGCGCCTACGGGCTCTCGCCGTTCGACGATGCGAGCTCGGCGGACCTCGGACTCAGGCCGGCCATGGAGCTGAGCGCCGTCGTCGCCTCGGTCAAACGGATGCCGGCCGGCACCGGCGTCTCCTACGGTCACGACTACCGCGCCGGGGCATCGAGCACCCTGGCCCTGGTCCCCCTGGGCTACGCCGACGGCGTGCCGCGGCATGCGTCGGGTCGCGGCACCGTCTCGATCGGCGGCACTGTCCACACGATCGCCGGCAGGGTGGCGATGGACCAGTTCGTCGTCGACGTCGGAGACACCGGGGTGAGGGTGGGCGACCGCGCGGTGCTGTTCGGCGACCCTGCGACCGGCGTGCCGTCGGCCGAGGACTGGGCGGCGGCGGCCGGCACCATCAACTACGAGATCGTCACCAGGATCGGCGCCCGGGTCGAGCGGACCCACGTCTGATGCGCCTCACGATCGAGACTCCGGAGCAGATGGAGCGGTTGGGCGCCGCCGTGGCACGGCTTCTGGGCGCGGGCGACGTCGTCGCCCTGGACGGCGAGCTCGGCGCCGGCAAGACCACGCTCACCCGCGGCCTGGGCGCCGAGCTCGGGGTTCGCGGCACCGTCGCCAGCCCCACCTTCGTGCTGGCGCGCACCCACCCCAGGGTGGAGGGCGAGCCGCCCCTGGTGCACGTCGACGCCTACCGGCTGCCCGGGATCGCTGAGCTGGACGATCTCGATCTCGACTTCGCGGGGTCCATCGTCGTGGTGGAGTGGGCCGAGGGCATGCTCGACGGCATCGTCGACTCGTGGCTGGGCATCCGCATCGATCGGCCGACCGGCGGGGCTCCGGACGACGAGGAGCAGCCCCGCGAGGTCGAGATCCTCGGCCACGGCCCGCGCTGGGCCGGCTTCGATCCGGCGGACCTTAGGCTGGCCTGATGCTGCTCGCGATCGACACCTCGGCCGGCACCGCGGTCGCCGTGGTCGACCGGGAGGGCGGGGTCCTGGCCGAGGCCTCATCCGCCGACACCCGGATGCACGCCGAGGTGATCGGCACCATGATCGCCACGGTGCTCCGTGAGTCCGGGGCCGCTGCGGCCGCGCTGTCGGGCGTCGCGGTCGGCATGGGACCGGGGCCGTTCACCGGGCTCAGGGTGGGCATCGCCGCCGCGCAGGCGTTCGCCCAGGGGGCGGGCCTGCCCGTGCTGCGCCTCGGCAGCCACGACGGGATCGCGGCCGGGTTCTACGGGAGCGGCGCGACCGGCCCGCTCCTCGTGGTCACCGACGCCCGCCGCCGCGAGCTGTACTGGTCGACCTTCTCCGGTGTCGACGGGGACGGCATCCCGGTGCAGGAGAACGGTCCGGCACTGAGCCGGCCCGACGGGCTTCCGGATCTTCCCGCGTACCGTCGCCTGGACGCCGACGAGGTCCCGGCCGGCGCGCTCGGCCTGCTGGCCGAGCGGATGTCCGCCGCCGGTCGCGGCTTCCTCGGCCCGGCCCCGCTCTATCTGCGCTCACCCGACGTGACGGTCCCGGGCGCACCGAAGCGGGTGAGCTGATGGGCTGGATCCTGCGACGCGCGACCCCGGACGACCTCGACGCGATCATGGCGATCGAGACCAGCACCTTCACGACCGATGCCTGGTCGGCCGAGGCGATGCGCGGCGACCTCGGCGGCATCCATACCTACTACCTGGTCGCCGAGCGCGATGACGACTCGCGCGCGATCGACGGCTACGCCGGGCTGCTCGCGCCGGCGGGGGCCTCCAATGGCGACATCCAGACGATCGCGGTCGCCGAGCCCGCCCGTCGTGGGGGACTGGGGAGGGCGCTGATGAACGCTCTGATCGGCGAGGCGCGCAGGCGAGGCGCGCGCGAGATCTTCCTCGAGGTGCGCGCCGACAACCCGCCGGCCCGCATCCTGTACGAGTCCCTCGGCTTCGAAGGCATCGCGACCCGCCCGAAGTACTACCAGCCGGATGGCGTGGATGCCGTGGTGATGAGGCTGCGGGTCCCCGATCCGGTCACCCGACCGGCGGTGGGCGCATGAGCGCGCCGCTCGTGCTCGGCATCGAGACCAGCTGCGACGAGACCGGGATCGGGATCGTGCGCGGCACCGAGCTGCTCGCCAACGTGATCTCCTCCTCGATGGAGGAGCACGCCCGCTACGGCGGGGTGGTGCCGGAGATCGCCGCGCGCGCCCACCTCGAGGCGCTCACGCCGGCGATCGATGCGGCGCTCGCCGAGTCCGGAGTCGCCCTCGCCGATCTGGACGCGATAGCGGTGACCAGCGGACCGGGCCTCGCCGGGGCGCTCATGGTCGGGGTCGGCGCGGCCAAGGCGCTCGCCGTCGCGCTGGACAAGCCGCTCTATGCGGTGAACCACCTGGTGGGGCACGTCGGGGCCGACGTGCTGCGCGAGGACGGCACGGACATCGAGCTGCCCACCGTCGCGCTGCTGGTCTCCGGCGGGCACACCTCGCTGCTGCTGGTGCGCGACCTGATCTCCGACGTCGAGCTGCTCGGCGAGACCATCGACGACGCCGCCGGTGAGGCCTTCGACAAGGTCGCGAGGCTGCTCGGCCTGCAGTACCCGGGCGGCCCCGAGATCGACCGGGCCGCGATCGGCGGGGATCCCGAGGCCATCCGGTTCCCCCGGGGGCTCAGCCTGCCCAAGGACCTCGAGAAGCACCGCTACGACTTCTCCTTCTCGGGTCTCAAGACCGCGGTCGCTCGCACCGTCGAGCGCTACCGCGACGAGGGCGAGGAGGTGCCGGTGGCGGATGTCGCCGCGAGCTTCCGCGAGGCGGTGGTCGACGTGCTGCTGACCAAGGCCCTGGCCGCCTGCGCCGATCTCGGCGTCCCCCGCCTCCTGCTGGGGGGAGGGGTGGTCGCCAACTCCCGCGTCCGCGAGGTCGCGTCCGCGCGCTGCGCCGCGGCCGGAGTCGCGCTCAGGGTGCCGCCGCTCTCCCTGTGCACGGACAACGGCGCGATGATCGCCGCGATCGGAGCCCAGCTGGTGGCGGCCGGCCGGGCTCCATCCGGCCTCGGCTTCGGCGCGGACTCCACCCTCCCGGTGACGGTGGTGCAGGCCTGAGCGCCTTCTGACAGTCTGGAGGTCGACGAGAATCGAGGAATCCGTGTCAGACGCCCAGCAGCCGCCAGCACCCCAGCCCGCTCCGCCGACCGAGCCCGCGCAGCCGGTTCAGGCCGTCCCGGTCTACCAGCAGCAGCAGTACGCCTACCCGCCGTCCCGGCCGACCAACACCTTCGCGATCGTGTCCTTCGTGCTGGGCTTCGTGATCTCGCTGGGAGCGGTCATCTTCGGCCACATCGCGCTGAACCAGATCAAGCGCACCGGGGAGGGCGGGCGCGGCTTCGCGATCGCGGGCCTCGTGCTCGGCTACGTCGGGATCGGCGTCACCGTGCTGGTCGTCGCCGTGTACGTCGTCGTCATCGTCTTCGCCCTGATCGCCGCAGGCGGGGTGGCGAGCCAGTCGGGGTACAGTGCCACGTGATCGGTGCGACACGCGCGTTCGTGCGTTGACACCCATTCGGGGGGCTGCAACCATGGGGCCTCGTAATTCGTGAATTCACAGAAGACTTGGAGAAAACATGTCGGACATCACTCCGCCACCCACCCCGCCGGCCGCACCGCCGCCTCCCGCGACCCCTTCGGCCGTGCCGGCCGCGAGCCCGAAGCAGGGTCTCAGCCTCACCGGATTCATCGTCGGGATCGCCTCGCTGGTCTTCAGCTGGGTGCCGTTCTTCGGCCTCATCCTCGCCATCGCGGGAATCGTGATCAGCCTCATCGCCCGGACGAAGGAACCCGCCGCGCCGAAGTGGATGTGGATCGTCGGCCTGATCACCGCCATCGTCGGTGGCGTCACCGCGCTGTTCGTGACCATCTTCACCATCATCGGGATCGTCGCGCTCGCCTCGCTTCCGGCCTACAACTACAACTACTAGGCCGATCCTGAGCGATGGCCCGCGCGCGAGCGCGGGCCATCATTCGTTCACCGATGGGGCCCGTTGCGGCTCGTGGCTCCCGTTGCGACGGGAGCAGACAGCCGCAACGGGCCCCATCGCGGCGTCAGGCCGTCACCCGCTCGGCGAGCAGGGCGGAGTGCCTGCCGGCCACGCGGGTGAGGAACAGCGTGGCGCTTCGCCCGCCCCTCAGGGACAGGCGCCTCCGGAGGGCAGCGGGGTCGACATCCACCCCCCGCTTCTTGATCTCGAGGGTGCCGATGCCCCGGGCGGCGAGCTCGCGCCTGAGCAGCCGCTCGTCCAGCGGGAATCGCTCGAGCACGCGGAAGCAGGCCGCGAACGGCGTGGGAACCGCCCGATCGGCGGTGAGGTAGGCGATCCCGTCGCTGAGCATGCCGGCGCCCAGCCGCCGGGCGAGGTCGCCGATCAGCCTGGCGCGGATGACGGCGCCGTCGGGCTCGTAGAGGTACTCCCCGAGATCGCGCGGCTCGGCGTCATCGCTGTCGGCTCCGGCGCTGAGCTCCGCCGTGCCCTCCGGGCCGAGCACCAGCGCCGATCGGCCGATCCCCTCACGGGCGGCCGCGCCGAGCCAGAGCCCGAGCTCGACCACCTGGCCGTCCACCGACACCCACTGGGCCTCCGCCTCATCCGGGATGAGGTCGCGATCGATGCCGGGCCCGAGCTTGATTCCCGCCGCCCTGCCGGCCGCCAGCCCCAGCGCCTCGTCGAGCGAGGGGGAGTAGTCGTCGGGATCGGCGATCCGCGTGGTCTGTCCGTGGCCCCCGGTGCGCCGGGCCGGGTCGAGGTAGACCCCGTCGACGGCGGAGAGGTCGGTGGATGCCGCATCCTGCGCCAGCACCGTCACCGCCGGCCACGGGGCCAGGTTGTATGCCGCGATGGCCGCGGTGACCTCGTCCCGCTCGACCGCGGTCACCTCGAGCTCGAGCGAGGCCATCGCCATCGCGTCGCCGCCGATCCCGCAGCCGAGGTCGGCGACCCGGGTGACGCCCGCGGCGCGGAACCGGCCGGCGTGGATGGCGGCGACCCGCAGCCTCGTCGCCTGCTCCAGGCCGGACTCGGTGAACAGCATCCGCTCGGCGAACTGGCCGAACTTGCCCCTCGCCCTCGAGCGCAGCTTCGCCTGGGTCAGCACCGCCGCGACCAGGGCCGGCGGATGCCCCTGGCTGCGCAGGGCGGAGACCATCTTCAGCACGTCGGCGCCGGTCTCGTACCGGGGGAGCGAGTCGAGCAGGCGCAGCCCCTCCGGCGACAGCAGGGTGACCAGCTCGGAGTGTTCCACCTCCCCATTGTCGGCGTTCCGGCTCATCGTCGCCGCAGCGGCGGCGACATCGAGCCGGAACGCCGACAATGGGGGGACACTGGCACTCGCCTTGCACGAGTGCCAGCGAACGCCGTACAGTGGTTCTGGCACTCTCACAGTGAGTGTGCTAACCCACAGTTTTGAGAAAGAAGAGGTCAACCGTGTCGGTCTCCATCAAGCCGCTCGAAGATCGCATCGTCATCAAGCAGGTCGACGCCGAGCAGACCACCGCCTCCGGCCTGGTCATCCCGGACAGCGCGAAGGAGAAGCCCCAGGAGGGCGAGGTCCTCGCCGTCGGCCCCGGCCGCATCGATGACAACGGCAACCGCGTGCCGCTCGACATCTCGGTCGGCGACCGCGTGATCTACTCCAAGTACGGCGGCACCGAGGTCAAGTACGACGGAGACGACCTCCTGGTCCTCTCCGCCCGCGACGTGCTCGCGGTGGTCGTGCGCTAGCCTTTCGCTCCTCGCGATGCCCGTCCGGTTCATCCGGGCGGGCATCGCGCATTCCGGCGTACCATTCGGTGTGCCCAGCTCCACTCGCGCCCCGCTCTCGCGGGAGCGCGTCGGCATCGTCTTCGCCTTCTCCGCCTTCCTCCTCTGGGGCGTCCTGCCGGGATACTTCCTGCTGATGAAGCCGGCCGGTCCGTTCGAGATCGTGGCCTGGCGCATCGTCTTCTCCCTGGTCTTCTGCGCGGTGCTGCTCACGGTCACCCGCGCCTGGCCCGCCTTCTTCGCGATCCTCCGTCAGCCGAAGCTGCTGCTGCTCATGGCCCTCGCCGCGGCGCTCATCTTCGCCAATTGGCAGATCTTCGTGCTGGCCACCCTCAGCGGCCACGTCATCGAGACCTCGCTCGGCTACTTCATCAATCCGATCGTGACGGTGCTGCTCGGCGTGACCCTGCTGGGGGAGCGACTGCGTCCGCTGCAGTGGACGGCGGTCGGCGTGAGCGTCGTCGCCGTGCTCGTGCTCGCCATCAACTACGGCGTCTTCCCCTGGATCTCGCTGACCCTCGCCTTCTCCTTCGGGCTCTACGGCCTGGTCAAGAAGAAGGTGGGGCCGCAGGTGGATGCCGTGAGCGGCCTCACCCTGGAGACACTGTGGCTGTTCCCGGTGGCGGTCGTCCAGCTGATCGTGGTCGGCCTCAGCACCGGGCTGGTGATCGGAACGGTGAGCCTCGGCCACACTCTGATCCTGGTCAGCGCCGGGGTGGTCACGGCCACGCCTCTGCTGTTCTTCGCAGCGGCCTCCCGCCGACTGCCGCTGGTCTACACCGGCCTGATCCAGTACGTCGCCCCGGTGCTGCAGTTCCTGTTCGGTGCCTTCGTGCTGCACGAGGCGATGCCGACCGCGCGCTGGATCGGCTTCGGGCTGGTCTGGCTCGCCCTCGTCATGCTCAGCATCGACCTCGTCGCGGCGGGACGGGCCTCGCGTCGCGCCTCGACGCTGCCCGGCTGATCGGTCGGTAGGGTTCTGGTGTCGCCGGGGAGCCGCCCGGCCGAGGGGAGGGCCTGAATGCCGTCGCGCCTCGCGATCGCCGTCGCGGGCGGCCTGGCCGTCTCCCTGGCACTGACCGCCTGCTCGGGCGAGCCGATGCCGGTGCCCACCCCGAGCGCGTCGGCGACGCCGAGCGGATACGGCGTTCTCCGCATCGGGACCCTGTTCCCGGTGACCGGCTCCGCCTCCTACCTGGGGTCCGGCCAGGCCGCCGGCGTGGAGGTCGCGGTGCGGGAGATCAACGAGGCCGGCGGGGTGGGCGGCGCGCCGGTCGAGGTCTTCCACCGCGACTCGGGCGACATCAGCACCGGGACCGCCGAGGCGTCGTTCGCCGAGCTCGAGGCCAAGAAGGTGGATGTCGTCATCGGCCCGTCCTCGTCGGCCCTGGCGGAGCGGCTCTTCGCTACCACCGCCGCGGCCAAGGTCCCGATGATCACCCCCGCGGCGACCTCGGTGCGTCTCAGCGAGCTCGGATCGAGCGGCTACCTCTACCGCACCGTGCCCTCGGCGGCGCTGCAGGGCGCTGCGCTGGCCAAGCTCATCGACGGCGGCGACAAGCCGAAGGTCGCCCTGATCTCCCTCCGCGATGACAACGGCACGGCGCTGCGCGCCTCTCTGGGAGCGGCGGTGAGGGAGGCCGGGGGCGCGCTGGTGGCCGATCAGGCCTTCACCGCCGAGACCAAGGACGTCACCCCGATCGTGGATGCCGTGAAGGCCGCGGCGCCCGACGGCGTGGTGCTGGCCGGCCCGTTCAGCGCGATGGCGCAGAACACGGCGATCATCGCCGCGCTCACCGCCGCCGGCTACGGCGGGGCCAAGCTCTGGCTCACCGGCGACACCATGGCCGACTACTCCCAGGCGCTCCCCGCGGGGACGGTCAAGGACGTCAACGGTCTGCTCGCCGGAGTGGATGCCGGAGCCGACTTCACGGCACGGGTGAAGGCCGCCGACCCCTCGGTCACCGGCATCCTCTACGCCGCCGAGGCCTACGACGCGACGATCCTGGCGGCGCTCGCCGCCACCGTCGCCGGAGACGACGGCGGTCCCTCGATCGCCGGGGAGCTGCGCGCGGTCTCCGCCGGCGGCATCAAATGCACCGCATACGCCGAGTGCCTCTCCGTGCTGAAGACGCGTTCCGACATCGACTACGACGGCCTGACCGGCGCCATCGCCTTCGACTCGCACGGCGATCCGAGCCCCGCGCACTACGGGCTCTACCGCTATGACGCCGGCAATCGCTTCGTCAGGGTGGGCTCGACGACCGCCGCGCGCTGAGCCCGGCATCGACTTGTGGTGACTGTGGCGGGGCAATAGCGTGGGACGTCGGACACCGCCCCAGCGTGAGCCGGGCTGACCAGCCGGTCACGTGAAGGAGAACAGTGAGAACGAGCAGCACCCTCAGGGCGATCGGCATCGCCGGGGTACTCCTGCTTCTCGCCGGCTGCACCTCGACCGGCGAGGACGAGAAGCAGCGTGAGCCGCTCGCGCTCACCATCGGCGCCCTCCTGCCGCAGACCGGAGCCTATGCGGCGCTCGCCCCGGCGCAGGCCGCGGGCATCGAGCTCGCCGCTCAGGACGTGAACCAGGCGGAGCTCGGGATCACGGTCACGGTGCAGACCCGGGACTCGGGCGACGCCTCCACTCCGGCGGTCGCGGCGACCTCGATGACCGACCTGCTCACGGCGAAGGCCACGGCGGTCGTCGGCGCGACATCCACCGAGGTCTCCACGGCGGTGCTGAAGACCGCGGTCGCCGCCGGGGTCGTGATGATCTCGCCGCAGAACAGCGATCCCTCGTTCACCGGCATCGACGACGACGGCCTCTACTTCCGCACCTCGCCTTCCGACGCGCTCGAGGGCGCGACCCTGGGCAAGCGCATCGCGGCCGACGGGGCGAAGCGCCTGGGCGTCGTCATGCTCGACGACGAGTACGGCAGCCAGCTCCGCAGCGCGGTGCGCTCGGGCTTCGAGTCGGCCGGCGGTACCGTCGCGGCCACCGCGAAGGTCGCGGCCGACACCACGGACTTCGCTCCGACCGTCGCCGAGATCGCGCAGGGGAAGCCGGATGCCGTGGTCCTGATCACCGGGACGCAGTCCACGGCGATCGTCCCCGGCCTGATCGCCGCGGGGATCCCCGCGACGAGCCTCTACTTCGTCGACCGGAACACCCTGCAGTACGGCGCCGACATGCCGGTGTCGCTGGAGGGCGCGACCGGAACCCTGCCCGGCCCGACCCTCGACCCCTTCTTCGAGAAGCGGCTGCGCGAGTTCAACCCGGCGCTCACCTCATTCGCCTACGCGCCGGAGGCCTACGACGCCGTGGTGCTGCTGGCCCTCGGCGCGCTCGCGGCGGACTCGATCAAGGGCGACGCGATCGCGGCCGAGCTGCGCGGGGTCTCCGGCGGCACAGGGCACGGAGAGAAGGCCACGGATTTCGCCTCGGCGGCCCAGATCATCATCTCGGGGGATCCGGTCGACTACGACGGCTACTCCGGCCCGATCCGCTTCGACCGCAACGGCGATCCGGCCGGTGCGGTGATCGGCTTCTACCGCTACGGCGCCGACAACCGCTTCGTCAGGCTGGACTGAGGCTCGATCGAAGCCGGGTCGCGATCGCCTCGAGAGACGATCACGACCCTGCCGGCGCATCCAGCGGTTAATATTGGTCAACCGGAGTCCAGCGTCGCGGTCCGGGCCACTCCACCTGCTTGCTCTGCTTGCTCGAACCACAATGAGGACACATGGAACAGCCGGACCCCTTCGGTTTCGTCGGACTCACCTATGACGATGTGATGCTCCTGCCCGGGCACACCGACGTGATCCCCAGCGAGGCCGACACCTCGTCCCGGCTGAGCCGCCGGATCACGGTCGCGGCCCCGCTGGTCTCCAGCGCGATGGACACCGTGACCGAGTCGCGCATGGCGATCGCGATGGCCCGCCAGGGCGGTCTCGGGGTGCTGCACCGCAACCTCTCCATCGAGGACCAGGCCCGCCACGTCGACAAGGTGAAGCGCTCGGAGTCGGGCATGGTCTCCAATCCCGTGACCACGAGGCCCGACGCGACAGTGGCCGAGGTGGATGCGCTGTGCGGCCAGTTCCGGGTCTCCGGTCTGCCGGTGGTCGAGGGCGACGGAACCCTCGTCGGCATCATCACCAACCGCGACATGCGCTTCGTCTCCGACTTCGAGAAGAAGACGACGCTGGTGCGCGACGTGATGACCTCAATGCCCCTGATCACCGCGCCGGAGGGCATCGACCCCGACGAGGCGATCGCGATCTTCGCGCAGCACAAGATCGAGAAGCTTCCCCTGGTGGATGCGGCCGGCCGGCTGCGCGGGCTGATCACGGTCAAGGACTTCGACAAGAGCGAGAAGTACCCCAACGCCACCAAGGACGAGGAGGGCCGGCTGCGCGTCGGCGCGGCGATCGGCTTCTTCGGCGACGCCTGGCAGCGCGCCGGAGCGCTGGTCGACGCCGGGGTCGACGTCATCGTGGTCGACACCGCGAACGGCGACTCCAAGGGCGTGCTCGACATCATCGCCAGGCTCAAGGGCGACCCGGCGTTCTCGCAGGTCGACGTGATCGGCGGAAACGTGGCCACCCGCTCCGGCGCTCAGGCCCTGGTGGATGCCGGGGCCGACGCGATCAAGGTGGGTGTCGGTCCCGGCTCCATCTGCACCACTCGTGTCGTCGCCGGCGTGGGCGTGCCGCAGGTGACCGCGGTCTACGAGGCCTCGCTCGCCGCCCGGGAGCACGGCGTCCCGGTGATCGCCGACGGCGGCCTGCAGTACTCGGGAGACATCGCCAAGGCGCTGGTCGCCGGCGCCGACACCGTGATGCTCGGCTCCCTGCTCGCGGGCACTGACGAGAGCCCGGGCGACCTGGTCTACGTCAACGGCAAGCAGTTCAAGAACTATCGCGGCATGGGCTCCCTCGGCGCGCTGAGCGACAGGGGCAAGAAGACCTCGTACTCGCGAGACCGCTACTTCCAGGCCGACGTGCCGTCCGACGCCCAGCTCATCCCGGAGGGCATCGAGGGTCGCGTGCCGTACCGCGGCGCTCTCGGCGCGACCGTGTACCAGCTGGTCGGCGGACTGCGGCAGTCGATGTTCTACACCGGCGCCCGCACCATCGCCGAGCTCAAGGCGAACGGCAAGTTCGTGCGGATCACTCCCGCCGGCCTCAAGGAATCGCACCCCCACGACATCCAGATGACCGTCGAGGCGCCCAACTACTCGCGCTAGCCGCCCTTCGCGCTGTCCCTCCGCTATCCGGGCGGTTTCGGCGTAGCCGGGCGCCTCGAAGCGCCCGTCTCCGCCGAACCCGCCCGCGCCGCGCGTGGACCGTCCGGTCATCCACTCCTCCACGGAGGAGACGGGCGGCAGTGCTCCCCGTCTTCGTCGTCGGTGGCTCGGGAGAGCGGCGGGCAGCGGACCCTGGACGGATGGATCCCGACTCCGAAGCGCTCACCTTCTCCCGAGACGTCCTCGCCCGGGGCGAGGACCCGCGCGAGCTCGCCCGCGCCGTGGCGCGGGGCCGCCTCGTCCGAGTCCGCCGGGGCGCGTATCTCCCGGCCGCTCGCTGGCAGCGCCTCGGCGAGACCGAGCGCTACACCTTGACGATCCTCGCGGCCATCGGCTCGGGCAGGGTCGATCCGGTCATCAGCCACATCTCGGCGGCGGTGCTCTGGGGAGCTCCGGTCATCGGCCCGATGCCGAAGCTCGTGCACATGCTGGCGACCGAGGCGGCGGGCACCCGCACCGAGCACGGCTGCCGCAAGCACGCCACGCGTCATCACGACGACCTTGAGGTCAGAGGTGGGCTCCGCATGACGAGCCTGGTCCGGACCCTGGCGGATGTCGCGGTCGACTGTCCGTTCGTCACGGCCGTCGGGATCCTCGACTGGGCCTTCGCCGAGCACGGGCTGTCCGCGGAGGCGGTTCTCGAGCACCTTCGTCTCCTGGGGGTGAGCCGCGGGCTGAGGCGCGCCGAGCGCGCCATCCGATTCGCCGACGGGCGGTCGGGGTCGCCCGGCGAATCGCTGAGCCGGGTCCGGATGCACGAGGCCGGCCTGCCGGCGCCGGAGTTGCAGCACGAGTTCCGCGACAGCGCCGGGCTCATCGGGATCGTCGACTTCTGGTGGCCCGAGTTCGATCTCGTCGGCGAGTTCGACGGAGTCGCCAAGTACGTGCGCGAGGAGTTCAGGGCGGGGCGAGACATCGCCGACATCGTCATTGCCGAGAAGCGCCGAGAGGATCGCATCAGGGCGCTCGGCCCGCGCTTCGCGCGATGGGGCTGGGACACGGCGTGGCCGCCGTACCGGCTCGCCGCTGTGCTGCGGGAGGCCGGGTTGCCCGCCACGCGCAGGGTCTGAACCGATGACAGCCGTGTTCCGGGCGCTTTCGGCGAAGCCGGGCGCCATCGGTCGCCCGAGTCCGCCGAACCCGCCCGGATTCCGGGACAGCGAAGCGGAAACGGCCGGGGAGGCGGGGCGGAGGGGCAGCGGGGCGGAGGAGCGCGGAGCCCGCTCCGGCCGCGCGGGCCGGCCCGCCGGTAAGCTCGACCCGTGAGTGACATCGAGATCGGCCGGGCCAAGCGCGCGCGTCGGGCGTACGCCTTCGACGACATCGCCATCGTTCCCAACCGTCGCACCCGCGACCCGCAGGACGTCTCGGTGGGCTGGAGCATCGACGCCTACCAGTTCAGCGTCCCCTTCCTCGCGGCGCCGATGGACTCCGTCGTCTCGCCGCAGACCGCCATCACGATCGGCCAGCTCGGCGGCCTCGGCGTGCTCGATCTCGAGGGCCTCTGGACCCGCTATGTCGACCCGGAGCCCCTGCTCGAGGAGATCAGGACGCTGCCGTCGGACCAGGCGACCAAGCGCATGCAGGCCATCTACTCCGAGCCGATCAAGCCGGAGCTGGTAACCCGGCGCCTCGCCGAGATCCGGGCGGCCGGCGTCACCGTCGCGGGGGCCCTCTCCCCCCAGCGCACCCAGGAGCTCTACGAGACGGTGGTCGACGCGGGGGTCGACATCTTCGTGATCCGAGGCACCACGGTCAGCGCCGAGCACGTCTCCAAGAACCAGGAGCCGCTCAACCTCAAGAAGTTCATCTACGAGCTCGACGTCCCGGTCATCGTCGGCGGCGCCGCCGGGTACACGCCGGCGCTCCATCTCATGCGCACCGGGGCGGCCGGGGTGCTGGTCGGCTTCGGCGGAGGAGCGGCCTCCACCACGCGGGCGAGCCTCGGCATCCATGCCCCGATGGCGACGGCGATAGCGGATGTCGCCGGCGCCCGTCGCGACTACATGGACGAGTCGGGCGGCCGCTACGTGCACGTCATCGCGGACGGCGGACTCGGGACGAGCGGGGACATCGCGAAGGCCTTCGCGGTCGGCGCGGACGCCGTGATGCTCGGCTCGACCCTCGCCCGCGCCACCGACGCGCCGGGTCGCGGATACCACTGGGGAGCCGAGGCGCACCACTCGGAGCTGCCCCGAGGGCACCGGGTGGAGGTGGGCTCGATCGCCCCGCTCGAGGAGATCCTGTTCGGCCCGTCCAGGTCGGCCGACGGGTCGGTCAACCTGGTCGGCGCGCTGCGCCGCTCGATGGCGACCACGGGGTACTCGGATCTCAAGGAGTTCCAGCGGGTCGACGTCGTCGTCGCGCCGTACCGGAGCTGAGCATCCGCTCGCTGCCCCGCGGGTAGGCTGGCGCACGAGGGAGGGCTCAATGGTCAAGCAGAAGTCGGCAGCCCGTTCGTCGAAGCTGGGCCCCGCGGAACGGGCAGCCGCCATCGCCGCGCTCAAGGAGAAAGAGCTCGACATCCTCGTGATCGGCGGCGGGATCGTCGGCACCGGTTCCGCGCTGGACGCCGTCACCAGGGGCCTGACGGTGGGCATCGTGGAGGCGCGGGACTGGGGCAGCGGCACCTCGAGCCGATCGTCCAAGCTGGTGCACGGCGGCATCCGCTATCTGGAGCAGCTGGACTTCAGGCTGGTGCGCGAGGCCCTGCAGGAGCGCGGCCTGCTGCTGCAGCGGATCGCGCCGCACCTGGTCAAGCCGGTGCGCTTCCTCTACCCGCTGCACAAGCGCTTCGTCGAGCGGGTCTACATCGGCACCGGCATGATCCTCTACGACCTGCTCAGCTACACCGGCGGCCGGCCGCCGGGGGTCCCCCACCATCGCCACCTCAGCCGCACCCAGGTGCAGCGGATCGCCCCGAGCATCGCGCACGACGCGATGATCGGCGGAATCACCTACTACGACGCGCAGGTCGACGACGCGCGCTACGTGGCCACGCTCGCCCGCACCGCGTCCTTCTACGGCGCGCATGCCGCGAGTCGGGTCAGGGTGGAGGGCTTCCTCAAGGTCGGTGAGCGGGTGGTCGGCGTGAAGGCTCACGACCTGGAGACCGGGGAGCGCTTCGAGATCCGGGCCAGGCAGGTGGTCAACGCCACCGGCGTCTGGACCGACGACACGCAGTCGATGGTCGGCGAGCGCGGCCAGTTCAAGGTGCGGGCGTCGAAGGGCGTGCACCTCGTCGTGCCGCGGGACCGCTTCCACTCCACGGTGGGGCTGATCCTGCGCACCGAGAAGAGCGTGCTCTTC
>Ga0182749_1000896_pt1 | contig 24962 bp, 23 predicted proteins | sample eDN3rd37CKraftMG_FD_128875 | JGI IMG/M metagenome (GOLD analysis project Ga0182749, IMG submission 128875) | Enriched Miracle-Growth compost microbial communities from Emeryville, California, USA - eDNA 3rd pass 37_C Kraft MG (version 2) (version 2) ...
CCGAAGCCTGCCGTTGCGGGCGACGCGTCGGCGGCCCCGACCGTGGTCGCGTCCGCGGACGAGTCGGTCTCGACCGAGGAGCCCGAACAGGGCGACGCGGCCGATACGTCCACCGCTCAGGACGCCGGTCCTGCCATCCCCGCCAAGGTCGCGACCAAGACCGGCCCGGACGTGCCCGCGACCGCCTCGGCGAGCGGGGGCGGCGGACCCGGCACCGGCTCCGACACCATCGAGCCGATCCGGGTGAAGACCGTGAAGGTCAAGGCCGCCATGGTGCCGTTCGTCGCCATCCCCGGCGCCAAGAGCCAGACGGCGACCGCCGCGCCGGCCTCCGCCGATGCCAAGGCTGATGCCAGGACTGCCGCGCCCACGGTCGTCGCGAAGGCCGAAGCTCCGGCGCCCGCCCCGGCGGTCGCGCGCAGCGCCATGAGCGAATGGATGATCCAGGTCGGCGCGCTGGAAACCGAAAAGGACGCCGCCGAGCGCATCGCCAACGCCCGCGCCAAGGCGGCGAGATTCCTCGCCAGGGCGAAGTCCTTCACCGAGCCGATCGTCAAGGCGGACATGAAGCTGTGGCGCGCGCGCTTCTCCGGCATCAGCAAGGAAGACGCCGAAGCCGCGTGCAAGACGCTCAAGAGCGCCAAGATCGTCTGCATCACGCTGAAGAACTGAAGGCCCGCCGCAGGCAGCGGCGCGGCGGCGACCGCTAAAATCCGAAACAGATTGGTAACGCTCTGGTGGCAGGGTTGCGGCGCGCCGATGTAGGGCGCGCGTAGAGCGTCAGCGTAACCAGTCACCTCTGATGGCGTCGAAGAAGAACATCCTTGGCTTCATTGACGCGAGCCGCGAGGTACGTCGTCCCCCCCTGGTCGGGGTGCAGCTTTTTCATGAGCGAGCGGTGGGCGCGGGCGATGTCCTCCGCCGAGGCCCCCGGCGCCACGCCAAGGATCTGCTGGGCCTCCTGTTCGGTCATTTTGCCGCTGCCCGGCGCATGACCCTGCCCCGCTGCCGCACCACCATCCGCGTGTTCACGCCAGCCGGCAAACCGGCGATCAAGATAAGCGGACAGTAGCGCGCGGCTGTCGTCGTCGACGCTGCCGAGCAGGCCGACGAGCGCCGTCCTGTCGAGCGTGTCGAGGTCGCGGCCCTGGTAGCGCCCGGCGACGACGCGGCCGGTCATGGCGCCGCTGTCATGGTCGAGCGACATCTCGATGAACGCCGTGCGAACGTGCGACTGCCGGCCCGGGCTTTTCCTCGCCCGCGCCCCGGGGCTCGCGGCCGACCACGGCACCCAGCCCAGCAGGCCGAGTCCGGTGACGCCGAGCGGCACCGCGACGGCAATCTCGCCGCGCAGCATGAGGACGCCGGCCAGCGCCAGCAGGGCAATCCCGCCGGCGGCCTTCATCCCGATCGCCAGACCGCGCGGGTTCGCCTTCACGAAACCGTTGATGAACCACAGGATGATGCCGAGCGCGGCGAGACCGAGGAGGAGCGTCATGACGGCTTCAACTGCGCGAGCAGGCGGGTCGCGGCGGCGCTCGCCGGCGCCTGTTCCAGCGCGGCATAACCGCCGGCCGCATAGGCCGCGACGGCGCGCAGCAGGTCGGCCAGCTCCCGCGCCGAGCCGGGGCTGAAGCGGGAATAGGCGCCGCCGGAAAGCCGCGCGATCTCGCGGAACGCCCGTGCCGCCACCGGGTCGTCGCCCTCCTGGAACACGAAGGCTGGCACCCCGACGAGGCCGAGCTCGCCGGCCCTGGCGCAGAGGTCGTCGAGCGCCTCCTCCATGGCATCGCCGACGAACACCAGCGCCCGCACCTTCGCGGCCTCGTTCTCGCGCCGGGCATGGGAAAGCACCTTGCCGATCTGGGTGTTGCCGCCGCGGCAATCGATCCTCTCCATCAGCGCGGCAAGCTGCGCGGCGTCCGAGATCCAGCGCGAGGCGCGGCATTCCAGCAGGCCGCGGTAATAGACGAGCTGCACGTCGAGCCCGCCGGTTATGGCCGCCGCGCGGAACATGTCGGCCTGCAATGCGCAGGCGATGTCCCAGGTCGGCTGCCGGCTCATGGTGGCGTCGAGCGCGAAGATGAGCCGGCCGCGGCCGGCTGCCGGCCTGGCTGCGGCCATGGCGCGGGCCTTGTCGAGGAAAGCATCGATCTCCGCACGCCGCGACACCGGCATGTCGCTGCGGGTCGCGGGCGCTGGGGTACGGTCGTCGGCCATGGGCCGATTATATAGGAAACGCGGGCGGAGACCTGCAGAGCGCGTGGCCCGCTCAGTCCGCCAGGATGTCGTCGTGCAAATCGAGCGGCCGCGCGGCGGCCTGGGCCCATTCCGCGCGGGCCTCGACGCGGCGGCGGCCGCGCTCGTCGATCGGCAGCTTGAGAGCCGCGAGCAGCGCCTCGACCTCCTGCCGCGCGGTGAGATGCGTCATGCTCGGACGGGTGCCGAGCGTCTCCTCGTCGAGGTCGTCGAGCGCGGTGAGGCCGCGCGGGAAGAACTCGCGATAGACCACGCGCTCGGCGAAGCCGTCGATGAAGCGGAAGCCGAGCTGGCGGGCGAGCTCGTGCACGCCCTGCCCGACCAGCCGCTTGTTGCGCGAACCGAGCATGGAGAGGCGGTTCCTCACCACCACCCAGTCGATCATCTTGCCATCGACGATGCGGCGCTGGCGGCGCGCCTCCCGCACCAGCTCCGCATAATGGCTGGTGTTGGAGACGGCGAAGGTCTGCGGGTCGACGCGCGCCAGCACGTCAAAATCCACGAAACTGTCGTTGAGCGGCGTGACCAGCGTATCCGCCATCGAGTGGGCGAGCCGCGCCAGATAGGTGTCCGCGCCGGGCGTGTCGATGACGATGAAATCGTGGGTGTGCTCGACGCTGGAGATGGCCGAGGCGAAGGCCGAGAACTCGGCCGCCTCGTTCTCGTCGATGCGCAGCCCCTGGCCGAGCGCGACGCGGAAATGGGTCGGCAGCTCGAGGCGCAGGCCGGCGCGTCTGGCCCAGGACCGGCGGTTCTCGATATAGTGGCTGAAGCTGCCCTGGCGGGAATCGAGGTCGATGGTGGCGACGCGCTGGCCTGCCTTCAGCAGCGCGACAGCGACGTGCATCGACGTCGTCGATTTGCCCGAGCCGCCCTTCTCGTTGCCGACGACGACCACATGCGCGGACGCTGCGCGGCCCAGATCCTGTTCGACTTCGGCGGCCTTGACCAACATGGCTCCCCCGCTCCGATCATTTTTCTTTTCATATTATTCAACCGTCAAGTTTATTTGCGCGGTCGCGGCTGTTCATCGTTAATCTTGACCAATAACAGACGAGCGACAGTAACCATAAGGCCGGGGGACCTTAGAACCATGACAAAGCGCCCGATCATCGCTCGCACCAAGGCGGCGCTGACGCGAAGCATCGACGGTTTCCGCTCGGCCGGCGAGAGCGTGGCGCTGGTCCCGACCATGGGCGCGCTGCACGCCGGCCACCTCGCGCTGGTGCGGCTCGCCCGGCGCAGGGCCGACCGCGTCGTGGTCTCGATCTTCGTCAACCCCACGCAGTTCGCGCCACACGAGGACTTCTCGCGCTACCCCCGGACCTTCGCGGCGGACGTCCGGGCGCTCGCCGGCGAAGGCGCGGACCTCGTCTGGGCCCCGTCGGTCGCCGAGATGTACCCGGAGGGCTTCGCCACCCGGATCGTGCCCGGCGGCGCGGCGCTGGCGGGGCTGGAGGACAGGTTCCGCCCGCATTTCTTCGGCGGCGTCGCCACCGTGGTCGCCAAGCTGTTCCTGCAGGTGCGGCCGGACACGGCGATATTCGGCCAGAAGGACTACCAGCAGCTCAAGGTGGTGACACGGCTTGCCCGCGACCTCGACCTGCCGCTGAAAGTCGTCGGCGCGCCCATCGTGCGCGAGCGCGACGGCCTCGCCCTGTCCTCGCGCAACGTCTACCTCTCGGCCGAGGAGCGCGCGGCCGCACCCGTGCTCCACCGCGCCCTCAAGGCCGCGGCCCGGGACATCGGGGACGGAGCGCGGATCGGGACGGCGCTCGCCGCGGCGCGGCGCTCGATTGCGAAAGCCGGCTTCACCATCGACTACGTCGAGGCCCGCCACGCCGAAACACTCGCGCCGGTGAAGACGGCGGACGGCGGGCCGGTCCGCCTCCTGGTCGCGGCGACGATCGGGCGGACGCGGCTGATCGACAACCTGGCGGTGTGATTACGCCCGTTCCAGGATGGTGAATTTCGGCCGCTCGCCCGCGGCCTTGCCGGTGATCGGCGGCCGCGGCAGCTTGGCCTCGCCCGGCTCGATGACGAACGTGTAGTCAAGAGAATACCACGGCCCAGTCACGTCCGGCGCCGGCGCCTTCTCGTTCTCGTGACGGACGTACTTGCCGACCAGCGCCTCGGTGACGCCGAACTGGACGTCGGTCTCCAGGTTCTTGTCGTCGTTTGAATAGACCTGGGAAATGTGGGTCTTGTAACCCGGCTTGTAGATCAGGAAATGAATGTGCGCCGGCCGCATGTTGTGGCGGCGCTGCGCGCGGATGAAGTCGCCTACCGGCCCGTCCACCGGGATCGGATAGCCCGCGGGCTTGATGGAGCGGAAGGCGATGTGGCCGTCCTTGTCCGTGGTGAACTTGCCGCGCAGGTTCATGTCGGCCTGGCCGGGGTCCTGGTTCTCGTAGAAGCCCTCGGTCGAGGACTGCCAGACGTCCACCTCGGCATCGGGGACCGGCTTGCCGCTCATGTCCTTGACCCAGGCGTTGACGAACAGCGGCGTCCCCGGCGTCGGCGAGCGCACGATCGAGCCGCCGTTCTCGGTGCGCGGCGAGTCGAGGCGCCAGAACGGGCCGAGCATGTTCGCGGTGGTCTCGGTCTGGCCCTTGTTGCCGTTATTGAGCAGGCAGACCAGCGTGGAGACGCCGAGCGAGCCCGCCATCAGCACCACCTCGTTGTGGGTCGGCGTGGTCTTCTGGCCCAGCGCGGCGATATAGCCGCAGGCCTGATGGAATTCCTCCTCCGTCAGCCTCGCCTCCCGGATGAAGGCATGCAGGTGGCGGATCGCCGCCCCCATGATCTCCTTGAATCGCGGGTTCTGCGCACGCTCCAGCTCGCTGAGCACGGCCTTGGTGACGTCGTTCTGGTCCTTGATGATCATCGTCGCGTTTCCATCGCCTTGGATCGTTTCCAGTCACCCTAGCACGCGCCCGGCGGGCGAGGCATCCGCCTACAGCAATCCCAACCCGCGCAGCTCGCGCCGCAGGTGCTCGGGCATGGCCTTGACGCCGGGCGCGGCACGGTCGAGGTCGCGCGGGGCGTCCTTGTCCTCCAGATAGCGCCACCCCTGAAAGGCGCGATAGGGCCGCGGCTCGACCGGCACCACCTTCGGTCCCAGCACCAGGCGACAGCGGCCGATGCCGTCCCTGTCGCGGTAGGGCCGGATGGCCCGCAGCGGCTCGCGGCACATGATCTGGCCGCGGATCACCCAGTAAAGCGAGCCGCCGTCGAGCAGTTCCTCGGCGCGCTTGGGCACCATGCGGGTAACGTGGATGTGCTCGGGCTTCTCGCTCCTGCGCTTTTTGTCGGCGAGCCGCTTCTTGATCCAGTCCTCCAGGTCCTGGATCGACTCGGCGCCGACGCAAAGCTTGATCAGGTGAAGCGCCATCGGCCTTTACGGTCTTCTGTTGAGGTTGAACATGATGCAGCGCGTGGCGACCAGGTTGCCGTCGGCATCGCGCGTCGCTCCGACAATAAGCCGTTGCGGGCCGGCGGTGAAATCCCAACCGCAATCGGTCCCCAGATCCGAGAGCACCGTGAGCGTGCGCATCGGCATGCGGCGGAGCACCGACTGGAGCCGCAATTCCAGCCGGGGCGAGACGCCCTTCACCGCGGCCCAGACCCGGAAGCTCGTGACCTGGCGGCGGCCGGACACGTCACGCTCGGCGCGCACCACCTCGCCGTCGAACACGTAGGGGGTCTCGGCCACCACCTGGTCGTAGGGTTCGAGCGGACACTTGCAGGCCTGGGCCGGCAGGGCCCACGCCGCCAGGATCGCCGCGCCGAGCAGCGGCTTCATGCCGGCCGCTCGATGGTGACGACCGCCGCGCGCTCGGCGACCTGCGCGCCGGCCGTGGCCGCGATCCGCGCCACCCGGCCGTCGAACGGCGCGAGCAGCGCGTGCTCCATCTTCATCGCTTCGATGAGCGCGAGGCGCTGGCCTTTGCGGACCGCCTCGCCTTCCGCCACCAGCACCGCGACCACCTTGCCATGCATGGGCGCGCGCAGCACGCCGTCGCCCCCGGCATCGGCCGCCCCGGCGCCGACGCCCGCCCGCGCGACCACGGTCTGGCGGCCGCCGCGCAGCACATAGGCCGCGTCCCCGCCATCGACGACAACCGCATCCGCCGCGGGTTCCTGCCCGGCGACCGTCACCTGCGGTCCGGCGGGGCCGAACGCCAGGTGCGCGGTCATCGGCGCTCCGTCCACGGTCATGGACCATTCGACCGCGCGGGGACCGCTCAACTGAAATCCATCGGTCGCGTCCCACGGCGATGCTCCGGCCTCGCCGGCAAGCCGCGCCATCTCCTGCGCCAGGAGCCGCGCCGCTCCGGCGGCCGCCGCCGCGGCGTCGGACGCGCGCGGCACGGCGCCGAGCGCAGCCAGATGCGCGTCGATGAAGCCGGTGTCGAAACGGCCGGCGCGAAAGTCCTCGGCGCGCAGCAGCGCCGCCAGGAACGCCGCGTTGGTGCGCGGCCCGGCAACGACGATGCCGTCGAGGGCGACAGCCAGGCGATCCAACGCCTCGCCGCGCGTCGGTGCGTGGGCGATCAGCTTGGCGATCATCGGATCGTAGTACGGCGTCACCGCGTCGCCCGCTTCGACGCCGGCATCGGCGCGCACGCCGTCCGGCACCGTGAACGCCAGCAGCCGGCCGGACGACGGCAGAAAGCCATGCTCCGGGTCCTCGGCATAGAGCCGGGCCTCGACCGCGTGGCCGTCGAAGCGGACGCCGTCCTGCGCGAGCGGCAGCGGCTCGCCGGCGGCGATGCGGAACTGCCACGCGACCAGATCGAGCCCGGTGACCGCCTCCGTCACCGGATGCTCAACTTGAAGCCGCGTGTTCATCTCCATGAACCAGAAGGCATTTTCGCGCAGGCCATCGGACCCGTCGGCGATGAACTCGACCGTGCCGGCGCCGACGTAGCCCACCGCCTGCGCCGCCGCGACCGCGGCGCGGCCCATAGCGTCGCGCACCGCCGGAGTCATGCCCGGGGCCGGCGTCTCCTCGATCACCTTCTGATGGCGGCGCTGCAGCGTGCAGTCGCGCTCGCCGATATGGATGACGTCGCCGCGGCTGTCGCCGAACACCTGCACCTCGATATGGCGCGGCGAAGCGACGTAGCGCTCGATCAGCACCCGCGCGTCGCCGAACGCAGCCTCCGCCTCGCGCTGCGCCTCCTCCAGGGCCGCGTCGAAGGCGGCGTGCCTGTCGACGCGCCGCAGGCCGCGGCCGCCGCCGCCGGCCACCGCCTTGATGAGCACCGGATAGCCGAGCTCGTAGGCCTTGCGCTTGAGGAAGGCGGCGTCCTGCTGCGCCCCGTGATAGCCCGGCACCACGGGGACGCCGGCTTTCGCCATCAGCGCCTTGGCCTTATCCTTCATCGCTATGGCGCGCATCGCCGCCACCGGCGGGCCGACGAACACGATGCCGGCGTCGGCGCAGGCCTGCGCGAATTCGGGATTCTCCGACAGGAAGCCGTAGCCGGGATGGATGCAGTCCACCCGTGCCTCGCGCGCCGCGGCGACGATCTTTTCGATGGCGAGATAGCTGTCGCGCGCCGGTCCCGGCCCGATCGGATAAGCCTCGTCGCAGGCGCGCACGTGCATCGCCCCGGCGTCGGCTTCCGAGAACACCGCGGCGGTGCGCAGGCCGAGCCGCCGCGCCGTGCGCGCGATCCGCACCGCGATCTCGCCGCGGTTGGCGATGAGAACCGAGGACAACATCGCCCGCTTTCTACACGCGCGCGGCGGCAAATCCTATTCGGCGGCCGATTGGGCGGGCGACGGCGCCTGGGCGGCGGGCGCAAGCGGCACCGGCGCCTGCTGCGGAGGCTTCGGAGCGGCGGCGCCGCGAGGCGGCGCGGCGCGGGCCGGCGCGGGCTTGCGCGCCTGCGCCGTCTCCTTTGGCGGCGGCTTGTCGGCCGCAGGCGGAGACGGCGCAGGCTCCGGGTTCATGATGCTGACCGGCGGGATCGATTCCGCGGAGGGAAAGTCGTATTTCGACGACATCGGAACGCCGGTCGGCGGCGGCGCGGCGCCGCTGATCTTGGAATCCGTCAGCGCGCCGTGGCTCTGATCCCAGCCGATGGAGTAGCGCGCGACCAGGGTCTCGAACGGCTTGTCCGCGAGGTTGGCGCGGACCTTGACGAAATTGTGCAGCAGGGCGAGCCCTTCGCACTGCTCCGGCTTGCAGTTGGGCTTTTCCGCCATCACCTGCGCCACGATGCCGAAGCGATCGCTCTCCAACCCGCGGCGCAATGCGTCGAGCGTCGGCAGGTAGCCCGCATCGCCGCTGCGATTCGCCGCGTGGACGCCTTCGGCCAAAAGGTCGATGCGCGCCCGCACGTAGGTCACGGCCGCTGCGACGGTCTCCGGGCTGCCGAACAACGCCTTCTCGCAGCCGAGCGCCAGCGGTTCGCCGGCATCGGCGTCGAGGCAGGCGAGCGGCGAGCCGGGCACCAGCGCCCGGGCCATGAGCGCGTCCGCGCGCTGGGCGAAGTCCTGCCGGGCGAAGCCCTCGCCGTTGCCGCCGCGGTCGATCCCGGCCCAGGCCAGATAGCCCACGACCGCGACGCAGGCGAGCGCCGCCAGCACGCGCAGCGCGCCGGCGCGCGCCAGCGCCACCGCGGCCAGGGCCACGAACACGGCGGCCGCGGCAGCCGACAGCCAGACCGGGAGCACGAGCGCTCCGGTGACCGGATCGAATTGTGGCATCACGTCCTCCTCGCGCAACCGAAGCCGCGCGCCCTCCTCGCCGCCGCCAGCAGGGACAGGCCACTATGGCAGAACGCTTCCAAGTTGCACCAGAGGGCAACGAGGCTGCGCAGCCATGCCGGCCGGCCCGGCTCGCGACGCCAAGAGGCTGACAACCTGCCGTTTCCGGCTATGGTTGGGCCGCGGTCCGGGACCGCTGGCGCAACCGGCATCACGACATCGTGGCGTTGGTGGGGCGCGGCGGTTCCGGTACTACGTCCATCCCATCCCTTGCTCCGGCACCATCCATGAACGCACCGGCATCCCCAGGCATCATCCCGCCGCGCTCGGGCGGGCCCGTCGATCCCAAGGCCATCGACGACCTCGTCGCCGCCAACCGCATCCTCGCCGACCAGGGCGTGCTCGACGGCTACGGCCATTGCAGCATCCGCCACCCCACGGCGCCCGACCGCTACTTCCTGTCGCGCTCCCTGTCGCCGGCGATCGTCACCGCGGCCGACATCATCGAGTTCGATCTCGATTCCAACCCGGTCAACCAGAACGGCCGCAGGATGTACCTGGAGCGGTTCATCCACGGCGAGATCTACAAGGCCCGGCCGGACGTCAACGCGGTGGTGCACACCCACTCGCCGACGGTGATCCCGTTCGGCGTTTCCACCGTGAAGCTGCAGCCGATCTGCCACATGTCGGCATTCCTCGGCCCCGGCGTGCCCAACTTCGAAATCCGCGAGGCCGCCGGCATGACCGACCTCCTGATCCGCGACGACAAGCTCGGCGCGGCGCTGGCGCGCACGCTCAACGGCTACGATGTGTGCCTGATGCGCGGCCACGGCAACGTCTGCGTCGGGCCCGACATCGTCACCGCGGTCTACCGCGCGGTTTATACCGAGGTGAACGCCAAGCTCCAGGCCCAGGCCATCGCGCTCGGCGGCCCGGTCACCTATCTCGCGGAGGGCGAATGGGAGGCGATCGTGAACCGGGGCGACAAGAACTTCGACCGGCCCTGGCTGATGTGGAAGAGCCGCATCAGCACGACATGATGACGCCGGAAAGCACCATCAGGATGCGGACCATGATGAAACGTTTCGTGCTGGCCGCGGGCTTGAGCGCGGCGCTTGCGGCGGCGGCCCAGGCGGAGCCGCTGCTGTCGCAGGGGATCGGCGCCTCGCCCTGCGCGCGGGTGGCCGATGACATCAAGCCGGACGCCGGCCTCGGCGAGCCGGTCAACCTGATGATCTATTCCTGGGCGCAGGGCTACGTCAGCGCCGCCAACGTCGCCCTGCTCGAATACGACGGCCGCCATGTCGACATGAGCGCGCTGACGGACAGCCGCGTGCTGCATCTCATCCAGGACTACTGCAAGGCGCACCCGGAGAAGAAGCCCGCCAACGCGCTCGACGACTACATCAAGACCACGAAGAAGATGAAGGCCGAGTGGAAGACCGGCACCGTGGAGTGGGACCAGTAAGGCGCGCCGCGCCCTACCGGATCGCGATCGCCGCGGTCTTCGCCCGGCGCATGGGCTTGACCGGACGGGCGTTGCATCCGGCGCCGCGAGCCGGCACAACGGGCCATGCTCGTCATCGATGACCTCTCCATCCGGGTCGCCGGACGCCTGCTGGTGGATGGCGCTTCCGCGCGCATTCCCGATGGCGCGCGGGTCGGGCTCGTCGGCCGCAACGGGACCGGCAAGACCACCCTGTTCCGCGTCATCGCCGGCGAGATCGCCGCCGAGCACGGCACGGTGACGACCGGCGCGCGCGAGCGCATCGGCCGGCTGTCGCAGGAAGCGCCGGCCGGTCCCGAATCGCTGATCGATACCGTGCTCGCCGCCGATACCGAGCGGACCGCCCTCCTCGCCGAGGCCGAGCGCGCGACCGATCCGCACCGCATCGCCGAGATCCAGACGCGGCTCGCGGACATCGGCGCCCACGCGGCGCCCGCCCGCGCCGCGGCGATCCTTCACGGCCTCGGCTTCTCCCACGAGGCGCAGCAGCGGCCCTGTGCGGAATTCTCCGGCGGCTGGCGCATGCGCGTCGCGCTCGCGGCGCTGTTGTTCTCCGAACCCGACATCCTGCTGCTCGACGAGCCGACCAACTACCTCGATCTCGAAGGCACGCTGTGGCTCGAAGACCATCTCGCCAAATACCCGCGCACGGTCATCGTCATCAGCCACGACCGCGATCTCCTGGAGACCGTGGTCGATTCCATCCTGCACCTGGAGCACGGCAGGCTGACGTTCTACCGTGGCGCCTACGGCCAGTTGGAGCGCCAGCGCCGCGAGCGCGCCGCGCTCGACCTCAAGACCGCGAAGAAGCAGGAGGCCGTGCGCAAGCGGCTCACCGCCTTCGTCGAGCGGTTCCGCGCCAAGGCCACCAAGGCGCGGCAGGCGCAGTCGCGGCTTAAGCTCCTCGCCAGGCTCGAGCCCTCGCCGGCGCTGGTGGCGGGCGAGGTGCGCGAGATCGCGTTTCCCGCGCCCGACAAGCCGCTGTCGCCGCCGATCATCGTGCTCGACGGCGTTGTCGTCGGCTATGAGCCCGGCAGGCCGGTGCTGCGGCGGCTGACGCTGCGCATCGACGACGACGATCGCATCGCGCTGGTCGGCGCCAACGGCAACGGCAAATCGACCTTCACCAAGCTCATCACCGGCCGGCTCGCGCCGATGGCCGGCACGATGACTCGCGCCGAGCGGATGAAGACCGCGTATTTCGCGCAGCACCAGCTCGACGAGCTCAATCCGATGGCGAGCCCTTACGACCATGTCCGAAAGCTGATGCCCGACGCGCCGGAAGCGAAGGTGCGGGCGCGCGCCGGCGCCATCGGCTTTCCGGGCGAGACCGCGGACACGCCGGTCGAGAAACTGTCCGGCGGCGAGAAGGCCCGGCTGCTGCTCGGGCTCGCGACATTCGACGGCCCTCACCTCATCGTGCTCGACGAGCCGACCAACCATCTCGACATCGACAGCCGCGCCGCCCTGGTGAAGGCGATCAACGAGTTTCCCGGCGCGGTCGTTCTGGTGTCGCACGACCGCTACCTGATCGAAGCCTGCGCCGATCGGCTCTGGCTTGTCGCCGACGGCGGCGTCACGCCGTTCGACGGCGACCTCGACGACTATCGCCGGCTGGTGCTCGCCGGGGACGCCGCGCGCCAGGAGAAGGCCGCGCCGCGCGCGGGCCGCGCGGAGCAGCGCCGCGCCGCGGCGGAAAGGCGGGCGGAGCTCGCGCCGCTGCAACGGGAGATCAAGGCGGCGGAAGCCGAAGCCGCGACCCTATCCGCGCGCATCGCCGAGATCGACGCCCTGCTGGCCGACGAGACACTCTATCGGCGCGAGCCGGCGCGGGTCGCCTCGCTCGGCAAGGAGCGCGCAGACGCCTCGGCGAGACTGAGGGCGGCCGAAGATCGGTGGCTGGCGCTGAGCGGCGACTACGAGCGCGCGATGGCGGCCTCGCATGAGGCTTAAGCGCATGATCCCGAAAAGTTGCAGACTTTTCGGATAAGATCATGTTCAAAAACAAAGAGAAAGCGCCCGACGATCAATCCGAGTGAATCAGAGTCCGGGAGATCAGGTCGCCGGCGACCTGGCGGCCCTTTTGGCCGGCTTCTTCTTGACGGGCTTGGGAGCCGGCGGGGGCTCGGGATTGCCTTCCATCACTTTCAGCCGCCCCGCGACGAACCGATAGGTCGGATGTTCCGGCGTGTCGTAGATCATCGTTACAGTGCGCTCACCGCTCTCGTTGGCGCCGATCTGCACCTGCGACGGCCGCCCCGCGGCGCGCACCACCTCGCATTCGCTCATTTCCAGCGCCACGGCGTGCGGGACCGCCGGCGGCACCGCGGCGGCGTCCGGCGCGGCATCCGCGACCTTCTGCTCCGGCGGCGCGGCCGATGCGGCCGGCCCCATATCGGCGCAGGTGCCGTCGGCGCTGACCAGGTCCGTCGGGGAAACGGGAGTGCGGATGCGCTCCTTCGGCGCGAACTGGGTCGGGTTCGGCGGCACCAGCGTGCCCATGTCGAAGCGGTTGGCCTGGATCTGGTCGAAGCTCGGGACGCTGTCGCAGGCTGCAAGTCCGAGCAGGCCGGCGCCCAGCAGCACCAGCCGTGTCGCAGCGCCCAGTCCGCCTGCGTATCGCATCCAGCCTTCCCCCATGCGGCGCGCGGAGCGCCGGAACCCGCTTTCAAATCGCAGTTTGCGTCACAACCATGGCGGCGATCCACGGTTCGTTCCGTCCGCCCGCCCAGTGCCGCGCGCAGTGGTTAACGCCAGCGCCCTCAGGCTTTCTTTTGCCACCGGCCCTGCCCGTCGGTCTGCCAGTAGGCGACCTCGAGGCCTTCCGCCTTGGCGGCCGACCATTGCGCGCGCGCCGCCGCCACCGCATCCGGGTCATCGCCGTCGAACAAAACGGCGATGCGCTGATAGGCCGCGGCATCGGGCGGGAGCGGCGCGCCGTCGATCAGGAAACGGATCGCCGCGCCGTTCGGATTGCCGGCGCCGGCGCTCAGCAGCACCGGCTGGTCGGCGGCGTTCGGCTCCCGGTCGGTGCCGTGCGGCAGGAAGCTGTCGTCGCGGAACGTCCACAGGTGCGCGTCGAGCGCGGCCAGCCGGTCCTCCGAGGCCTGCACCGCCGCGCGCCACCCGCGCTCCAGCGAGCGTTCGAGCAGGTTGGGCAGCACCGTTTCGACCGGACGGTTCTGCAGGTGGTAGAAATAGACTTCAGTCATGCCCTTCTCGGCCGCGACGCCTAACCTTCGTAGTGTTCCGCCACCAGGCGGTCGAGCAGGCGCACGCCCCAGCCGGAGCCCCAGCTCCGGTTGATGTCAGTCTGCGGCGCGGCCATGCCGGTGCCGGCGATGTCGAGATGGGCCCACGGCGTTTTGCCGACGAAGCGCTGCAGGAACTGCGCCGCTGTGATCGAGCCGCCGTTGCGGCCGCCGGTGTTCTTCATGTCGGCGAAGCGCGAGTCGATCTGCTTGTCGTATTCCGGCCCGAGCGGCATGCGCCACACCCGCTCGCCGGTGTCGAGGCCGACCTTGGTGAGCCGCTCCGCCAGCTTGTCGTCGTTGGAGAACAGGCCGGCGTATTCCTGCCCGAGCGACACCAGAATCGCGCCGGTCAGCGTCGCGAGGTCGATCATGAACTTGGGCTGGAAGCGGTCGGCGACGTAATGCAGCACGTCGGCCAGCACCAGCCGGCCCTCGGCGTCGGTGTTGATGATCTCGATGGTCTGGCCCGACATGCTGGTGACGATGTCGCCGGGACGCTGGGCCTTGCCGTCCGGCATGTTCTCCACGAGACCGATGGCGCCGATGGCGTTGACCTTGGCCTTGCGCGCGGCGAGCGCCTGCATCAGGCCGACCACGCAGGCCGCGCCGGCCATGTCGCCCTTCATGTCCTCCATGCCGCCGGCCGGCTTGATCGAGATGCCGCCGGTGTCGAAGCACACGCCCTTGCCGATGAAGGCGACCGGCTTTTCGCCGCGGGAGCCGCCGTTCCAGCGCATCACCACCAGCCGGCTCTCGTGCATCGAGCCCTGCCCGACGCCGAGCAGCGCGCCCATGCCGAGCTTCTCCATGGCCTTGACGTCGAGCACCTCGACAGCGACGCCAAGCTTGCGCAGCGCCGTGGCGCGGCGGGCAAACTCCGCCGGATAGAGCACGTTGGCGGGCTCGTTGACGAGGTCTCGCGCCAGCACCACGCCGTCGGCGACCGCGCCGCGCGCGGCCCATTCCCTCCTCGCCGCCGGCGCGCTGCCGACGCCGATGGCGAGCCTGACCGCGGCCGCCGCGGCTTCGTCCTCCTTCTTCTTGGTCTTGTAGCGCTCGAATCTGTAGGCGCGCAGCCGCGCGCCGAGCGCGAGGTCCGCCGCCTGGTCCGGTTTCATGGAGCCGTCGGGCAGTTCCGCCAGGATCGTGACCTCGCCGGCGCTCGCCGGCGCCGCGCCGAGCGCGATGCCGCCGAGCCGCACGAAGTCCTGGGCGGTCAGGTCCTTGGGCTTGCCGGTGCCGACCACGACCAGCCGGCTTGCGCGCAACCCGGCCGGGGCGACGATATTGAGAGTCGAGCCGAGGCGGCCCTTGAAGCGCTCGCTGCCGGCGGCGCGCGCAACGAGATCGGCGGCGTGGCCGAGCGCCTTGCGGGTCTCGGGGCCGAGCTTCACGGCGTCATCGCAGAACACTGCGAGAACACCGCGGGTTTCGGCCCGGAAGGCCCCGAATTCCACATTCAATTCCGCCATGGCGATCCTCGGTTGCGGCGCCGCTGCGCCGTCGGACAGGGTACGGTTACGACGTTGCGCTCCGACGCGATTTCGCCGGATTTGAACAGGTGCCCGGACGTGCTATCAGGCAGCGCAGGTCGGTGGTAAGCCCTTAACCATTCCGCGTTGATTTTCAACAGCTTTGCCTCGGGACGGCCATGTTGTGAATCAATGGTAACCATACTGGGGACAGGTTGCCGATCCGGGGGGACCGCGGCCTGCGTGTTTTCCGCCGTCGGGGGCCGGCGGACCGTTCCGGTCCGGCGTCCCGGCCTGGGGTAGTTGGGGAGTAATGGGGTCCATCGGCCGATACATCCTGCGGACCACGCTGGGGGCGTTCCTGATGATCCTCGTCAGCTTGACGGCGATCATCTGGGTCACCCAGGCGTTGCGCGACATCGACCTGATGACGAGCCAGGGCCAGACCATCCTGGCGTTCATCGGCATCACCAGCCTCATCATTCCCCAGCTCGTGCTGGTGATCGCCCCGATCGCGCTGGTGATCGCCGTCGCTCACGTCCTCAACAAGCTCGCGACCGATTCCGAGGTCATCGTCATGAACGCCGCCGGCATGTCGCCATGGCGGCTGTTCCGGCCGTTCCTGGTGGCAGCCCTGCTGGTGTCGGTGATGGTCGCGTTCGTGGCCGCCTATCTGTCCCCCAAGGGGCTGCGCGAGCTGCGGCGCTGGGCCGCGGACGTGCGCGCCGACCTCGTGACCAACATCGTGCAGCCCGGCCGCTTCACCGCGATCGAGCGCAACCTGGTGTTCCACCTGCGCGAGCGCACGCCCGACGGGCAATTGCTCGGGATTTTCCTCGACGACCGCCGCAACCCCGGCGAGGAGATCACCCTGCTCGCCGAGCGCGGCGAGATCGTCGAGAACGAGGAAGGCACGTTCCTGCTGCTGGGCCACGGCAGCCTGCAGCGCCGCAGCAGCGACCAGGCCGACCCCGCCATCGTCGAGTTCAAGCGCCACGCCTTCGACCTGTCGCAGTTCTCGGGTCAGACCCAGGCGATCACCCTGTCGGTGCGCGAGCTCTACCTGTGGCAGCTGCTGTGGCCCTCGCCCGACGACCCCACCTACAAGCGCGACCCCGGCCCGTTCCGCGCCGAGCTTCATGACCGGCTGACAGCGCCGCTCTATCCACTCGCCTTCGTCGTCCTGGCCTTCGCCTGGCTCGGCGCGCCGCGCACGACCCGCCAGAGCCGCGCGTTCTCAGCCGTCGCGACCGTGCTCGCGGTCACCTCGCTGCGGCTCGCCGGCTTCGCCAGCATGGTCTTCGGCATGTATGCCCCGGCCATGCTGGCGCTCCAGTACGTGGCGCTCGTGGTCTTCGTCCTGCTGGCGATCAAGGCCATCGCCCAGGGCACCGCCATCGAGATGCCGCCGTGGCTCGCCGAGCGCATCACCGCCCTGACCGAGCGCATGGCGCGACGGGCCACCGCGTCATGAGCTTCGCCATGTCCGCAGTCACCAGCACGCTCGCGCGCTATTTCGGCCTCGCGTTCCTGCGCGCCGTGGTGGCGGTGTTCGTCGGTGTGTTCCTGCTGGTGGCGCTGGTGGATTACATCGAGCTGCTGCGCCACAGCGCCGGGGCGCAGAACGTCTCGGCCTGGCTGGTGGCGCGCACCTCGCTTTATCGCGTGCCGCAACTGACCGAGCGCATCATGCCGTTCGCGGTCCTGATCGGGGCGATGACGAGCTTCCTCGCCCTGTCGCGGCGCAACGAGCTGGTGATCGCGCGCGCGGCCGGGCTGTCGGCCTGGCAGTTCGTCGCGCCGGCGGCGGCTGCCGCCATCGCCATCGGCATCTTCGCCACCGCGGTCTATAATCCCCTCGCCGCGACTCTCAACGAGCGCTCGAAGCAGCTCGAGATGGAGATGTCCGGCAACAAGCCGCAGACCGGCCTGCAATTCAGCACCACCGGCTTCTGGCTGCGCCAGAAGAGCCCGGACGGCCAGTCGATCATGAACGCGGCCAGCGCCAGCGACCAGGGCCAGCAGCTTGCCGGCATCATCGCCTTCACCTTCGACCCGGCCGGCGTGTATCAGGAGCGGATCGAAGCGCGGACTGCGACACTGATGGACGGCTACTGGCTGCTGAGCGATGCCCGCGTCTATGGCGGCGACGAGCCGCCGCGGATGCGCGCCGAATACCGGCTCAAAACCAACCTCACCGCGGCGCAGGTGCGCGAGAATTTCGCCACTCCCGAATCCGTGCCGTTCTGGGACCTGCCCGGCTACATCGACGCCGCCGAGCACGCCGGGCTGCGCGCCGCCGGCTATCGCCTGCAGTACCAGAAGCTGATCGCCCAGCCGTTCCTGCTCGCGGCCATGGTGCTGCTCGCCGCCGCGGTCGGCCTGCGGTTCTTCCGCTTCGGCGGCGTGCAGAAGATGGTTCTGGCCGGCATCCTCGCCGGCTTCATGCTCTACGTGTTCTCCAAGGTGATGGACGACCTCAGCAAGGCCGAGCTGGTGCCGGTCGCCGCGGCGGCCTGGATCCCGGTGCTGGTCGGCTCCCTCACCGGCTTCGTGGCCCTCCTTTACCAGGAGGACGGCTGATGGCTGCGGCGCCGCTCCCCCGTTCCGCGAGGCTGCCGTGCCCGCCCAGCGCCCTGGCGCTGGCGCTCTCTGTCTGCGCCCTGCTGCTGGGCGCCGCCGCGCCGGCGACGGCCCAGAACTTTCTCGATTTCCGGCAGCAGATCAGGCCGCAGCCGACCACGCCCAGCGTGGCCCAGCAGATGCAGAAGGCCGGCGGACCGGTCAAGGACGCCAAGATGCTGGTCCAGGCCGACGTGATGAACTACGACTACACCAATCACACGGTCGCCGCCGTCGGCAACGTGCAGATCTATTACGCGGGCGCTACGCTCGAAGCCGACAAGGTGATCTATAACCAGGTCACCAAGCGACTGCACGCCGAAGGCAACGCGCGGCTCACCGACGCGGACGGCAAGATCAGCTACGGCGAGATCATCGACCTTTCGGACGATTTCCGTGACGGCTTCGTCGACTCGCTGCGGGTCGAGACGCCGGACGACACCCGCATGGCGGCGGCGCGCGCCGACCGCGCCGGCGGCAACGTCTCGGTCCTTCAGAGCGGCGTCTATACCGCCTGCGCGCCGTGCCGCGACGACCCGCGCAAGCCGCCGCTGTGGCAGGTCAAGGCCGCGCGCATCATCCATAACCAGACCGAGAAGATGCTGTATTTCGAGGACGCCCGCATCGAGTTTTTCGGCAAGCCGCTGGCCTGGTTCCCCTATTTCTCGGCCCCCGATCCGACCGTGAAGCGCAAGACCGGCTTCCTGATGCCGAAGTTCACCACGAGCTCGGTCTATGGCTTCGGCGCCGAAATCCCCTATTACGCCGCGCTCGCGCCCGATTACGACATGACGTTCTCGCCGCGCCTCACCACCAAGCAGGGCGCGCTGCTCCAGGGCGAATACCGCCAGCGGTTCGACAACGGCTCGCTCGCCATCCGCGGCGCCGGCATCTACCAGCTCGACCCCGACGCCTTCAAACGCGACGACGGCAGCGCGACCCCCGGCTATCGCCAGTGGCGCGGCTCCATCGAATCGAGCGGCAAGTTCGCGCTGTCGCCGCAATGGACCTGGGGCTGGGACGCCATCGCCGTGACCGACCAGACGTTCTTCCAGAACTACGGCATCCGCACGCTGCAGCAGCAGCTCCAGCGGCAGTCCGCATCCGTCATCACCGACGGCGTCACCGAAGGCATCTCGCAGCTCTACCTGTCGGGCCGCGGCGACCGCAGCTACTTCGACATCCGCTCGATCTACTTCCAGGGCTTCTCGGAAGCCGACGTGCAGAGCCAGTTGCCGGTCGTGCATCCGGTGCTCGATTATCAGAAGACGCTGGGCTCGCCGGTGTTCGGCGGCGAGCTCGGCTACAACGTCAACCTCACCAGCCTGTCCCGCCAGTCCGCGGAATTCGACGCCATCAGCCAGACCGCCCAGGCTAGCGGCCAATGCGCCCTGGCCACCGCCGATCCTGCCGCCAAGACGCCGGCCAACTGTCTGCTGCGCGGCGTTCCGGGCGACTATTCGCGGCTGTCGGCCGATGTGCACTGGAGGCGGCAGATCGTCGACCCCCTCGGCCAGATCTGGACTCCCTTCGCCTCGATCCGCGCCGACGTGGCGAGCGTCAACATCGAGAACCAGACCGGCGTGTCGAACTTCGTCACGCCCGGCGACACCGACGTGGTCCGCGGCATGCCGACGGTCGGCCTCGAGTATCGCTATCCGTTCATCGGCGTCGAATCCTGGGGCACGCAGACCGTCGAACCGATCGCGCAGCTTATCGTGCGTCCCAACGAGACCCAGATCGGCAAGCTGCCGAACGAAGATTCTCAGAGCCTGATCTTCGACGACACCAATCTGTTCAAGGTCGACAAGTTCGCCGGCTGGGACCGCGTCGAAGGCGGCGGCCGGCTCAATACCGGCGTGCAATACACCGCCCAGGCCAACCGCGGCGGCAATTTCAACATGCTGTTCGGCCAGTCCTACCAGATGTTCGGCGTCAACTCGTTCGCGACCGGCGACACGGCCAACACCGGTCTCGACAGCGGCCTCGACAAGGGCGCCTCCGACTACGTGGCGCGCGCGGGATACCAGCCGAACAGCATCTACAGCTTCATCTCGCGCTTCCGCTTCGATTCGCGGGACTTCACGATGCACCGGCTGGAGCTCGAAGGCCGGGCCAGCTTCGACCGTTGGAACCTCTCGGTCCTTTACGGCAACTACGACAGCCAGCCCGACCTGGGCTTCCTGCAGCGGCGCGAGGGCATCCTCGCCTCCGGCTCAGTCAAGCTTTCGCCCAATTGGGTGGTAAATGCTGGCACGCTCTATGACCTGCACGCGGACAAGGTCACCCAGTTACGCACCGGGCTCGGCTATATCGACGACTGCTTCATTATGTCGCTCAACTACATCGTCGATTACACCTATAGCGGCAACGTCCAGGCCAACCAGGCGGTCATGATGCAGATCAGCCTGCGCACGCTTGGCGGCACGAGTTCGACGCACTGATACGCGGGCGCGCCGGCCTCGCGCCGAGGCAGTTCCGCCCAAGGACGATGAGGGCCATGTTTCGACACCTGATCTCGCGCCACGCGCTGTGGCTCGCCGTTTGCCTCGCGGCTTGCGCCGCCGGCCCCGCCGTGGCCCAGCAGGTCGTGCTTACGGTCAACGGCTACCCGATCACCTCCTACGACATCGAACAGCGCGGCAAGCTCATCCAGCTCACCACGCACAAGGCGCCCACGCGCCAGGAGATCCTGGACGACCTCATCAACGACAAGCTCAAGCTGAGCATCGCCAGTCGCTACAAGCTCGATCCCGACGAGAACGAGGTGAACCGCTCGTTCAACGAGATGGCGCACCGCATGCGCATGGATGGCGACCAGCTCGTCAAGGTCCTGGCCCAGCAGGGCGTCGCCGCCTACACGCTCAAGGATCGCCTCCGCTCCGATCTCGTCTGGCAGCAGATCGTGCGCGGCAAGTTCGCCTCCACCTTCCAGGAGACCAGCCAGGACGCCCAGCGCATGCTGGAGACGCGCAAGGACGATGCCAAGGATGTCGTGAGCTACGAATACACGCTGCGGCCGATCCTGTTCGTGGTCCCCCGCGGTTCTGGCGATGCCGTGATCGAGCAGCGCAAGCGCGACGCCGAGGCGCTCAAGGCGCGGTTCGAGAGCTGCGACAGCGGGCTCGCCATGGCGCGCGGCATGCGCGACGTCGCGGTCCGCGATCCGATCCGCAAGAACTCGGCCGATCTCGCGCCGGCACTGCGCGACATCCTCGACAAGACGCCGCTCGGCCACGTGACCAATCCTGAGGTGACGAACCAGGGCGTCGAATTCTTCGCGCTGTGCGGCAAGCGGGCGCTCAAGGACGAAACCACCGCCAAGCGCGAAGTGCAGAACCAGCTTTTCTCCGAGAAATTCCAGTCGACGGCGGCCAAGTTTCTCAAGGAACTGCGCAAGAGCGCCATTATCGAATACAAGGACGGATCCGATGCCAGGGCCGCTGGCGGTAACCTTCGGTGAGCCGGCGGGCATCGGTCCGGACATCGCGATCGCGGCCTGGCTGAAACGCTCCGAACTCTCGCTGTCGCCGTTCTATCTCATCGCCGATCCGGCGTTCCTCGCCGGGCGGGCCAGGCGGCTCGGCCTCACGGTCCCGCTCGCCGCCACGACGCCGCGCGAGGCGGCCGCCGCGTTCCGCGCCGCGCTGCCGGTGGCCGATTGCGGCGTCGCCGTCACCGCCGCGCCGGGGAAACCCGACGCCACCAGCGCCCCCGCCGCGATCGCCGCGATCCGCCGCGCGGTCGCCGACGTGCTCGCGGGCGAAGCGGGCGCGGTGGTCACCAATCCGGTCGCCAAGAACGTGCTCTACCGATCGGGTTTCATCGAGCCGGGCCACACCGAGTTCCTGGCGCGGCTCGCCACGGAAGCGACCGGACAGCCGGTGCAGCCGGTGATGATGCTGTGGGCGCCGGAGCTTGCCGTGGTGCCCGTCACCATCCACCTGCCGCTCACCGACGTGCCGCGTGCTCTGAGCACGGAGCTTATCGTCTCGACCGGCCGGATCGTCGCGCACGACCTCAAGGCGCGCTTCGGCATCGCCAGGCCGCGGCTCGCCGTCGCCGGCCTCAATCCGCATGCCGGCGAGGACGGCACCATGGGCGCCGAGGATGGCGCCGTCGTCGCACCGGCGGTGCGCGCGCTGCGCGCCGAGGGCATCGACGCTCGCGGCCCGCTGCCCGCCGACACCATGTTCCATCCCGGCGCGCGCATGACCTACGACGCGGCGCTGTGCATGTATCACGATCAGGCGCTGATCCCGATCAAGACGCTGGCGTTCGACCACGCGGTCAACGTCACCCTCGGCCTGCCCTTCGTGCGCACCTCGCCCGACCACGGCACCGCCTTCGACATCGCCGGCAGCGGCCGCGCCGACCCGTCGAGCCTGATCGCCGCGCTCAAGCTGGCGGCGCGGCTCTGCGCCCGCGAGGCGTCCGCGCTCGCAGCCGCGCCGTGAACGACGACGGACTGCCGCCGCTGCGCGAGGTGATCCGGCGGCACGACCTGTCCGCCAGGAAATCGCTGGGCCAGAATTTCCTGCTCGACCTCAACCTCACCGGCCGCATCGCCCGCGCCGCCGGGCCGCTCGACGGCGTCACCGTGGTCGAGATCGGTCCGGGCCCCGGCGGCCTCACCCGCGCGCTGCTGGCCGCGGGCGCGCGCCGGGTCGTGGCCGTGGAACGCGACCCGCGCGCCGTCGCCGCGCTCGCCGAGATCGCGGAACGCTATCCGGGCCGCCTCGACATCATCGAAGGTGACGCCCTCGCCTTCGATCCGCGGCCGCACATCGCCCCGCCCGCGCGCGTCGTCGCCAACCTGCCCTACAATATCGCCACCGCGCTGCTGGTCGGCTGGCTTTCCGCCGAGCCGTGGCCGCCGTGGTACGACGCGCTGGTCCTCATGTTCCAGCGCGAGGTCGCCGAACGAATCGTCGCCGCGCCGGGCACCGCGAGCTACGGCCGGTTGTCGGTGCTGGCGAACTGGCGCTGCGAGACCAAGATCATGTTCGACGTGGCGCCGTCGGCCTTCGTGCCGCCGCCCAAGGTCACGTCCTCGGTCGTTCGCCTCGTTCCCCGCGCAGCGCCCCTGCCCTGCGACCGTCGCGCGCTGGAGCGGGTGACGCAGGCCGCGTTCGGCCAGCGCCGCAAGATGCTGCGGCAAAGCCTCAGGTCGGCGCTGCCCGATCCGCTGCCGGCGCTCGCCGCCGCCGGCATTCCCGAGACGGCCCGGGCCGAGGAGGTCCCGGTCGCGGGTTTCGTGGCGCTGGCCAACGCGACAGGCGTTTGACTACGCCGTCAGCTTCGCCAGTTCCGCATCGAGCATGGCGATGAAATCCGCGAGATCGAGCTGCCGCGTGCGCCGCGCCCGCTCTGCGGCGAGAATGCTGTTCAACTGCTCGAACGTGCGCTGGAAATCCTCGTTGACGAGGACGTAGTCGTATTCTTCCCAATGGGTGATCTCGTTGCGCGCGTTGCGCAGCCGGCGCTGGATCACCTGGCCCGCATCCTCGGCGCGGCGCTCCAGCCGGTTCTTCAGCTCCTGCGCCGCCGGCGGCAGGATGAATACGCCGACCACGTCGGCCCGCATCCGCTCGTAGAGCTGCTGCGCGCCCTGAAAGTCGATGTCGAACAGCACGTCGTATCCATCGGACAGCGCCCGCTCGATCGGCTCGCGCGGCGAGCCGTAGAAATTGCCGTGCACCTCGGCCCATTCGAGCAGCTCGCCGGCGTCGCGCATGGCGTCGAAGCGGCGCTTGTTGACGAAATGATAGTGCACGCCCTCGGCCTCGCTCGGCCGCCGTTCGCGGGTCGTCACCGAGACCGAGAGCTGGATGCCCTTATCGGTCTCGATGAGCGAGCGCGCCAGCGAGGATTTGCCCGCGCCCGACGGCGAGGAGATCACCAGCATCAGGCCGCGCCGTTTCAGCTTCGCCTCCGCCATGGCTGTCACTCCAGGTTCTGCACCTGCTCGCGGAACTGTTCGACCACGGTCTTGAGCTCCAGCCCGACGGTGGTGAGCTCGACGTCGTTGGACTTGGCGCACAGCGTATTGGATTCGCGGTTGAGCTCCTGCGCCAGGAAATCGAGCCTGCGGCCGACAGCGCCGCCCGCCGCGAGCAACGCCCGCGCCTGCCCGACGTGGGCGGCCAAGCGGTCGAGTTCCTCGCGCACGTCGGCCTTGGCCGCCATCACCAGGGCTTCCTGGTGCAGCCGGTCGGCATCGAAGCGGCCGCTCTCGGTCAAGAGCGCGATCTGCTCGGCAAGCCTTTTGCGGATCGCCTCCGGCTTGCGGCCGGGCGCGGCGTCGGCGCGCGCCGCCAGGGCGGCGATGGCGTCGAGCCGCTCCGCCAGCACGCGGCCCAGCGCATCGCCCTCGTGGCGGCGCATCTCCGCCAGGCTCTTGAGCGCCGCGTCGAAGCCCGCGAGCGCGACGGCCTCGGCGGCGCGGCGCTCCTCCTCGCTCTCCTCGGCTTCGGCCACCTCGACCACGCCTTTGATGGCGAGGATTCCGTCGAGCCGCGGCGGATCGGCATCGATGCGGCCGGCGAGACTTTTCAACGTCGCCAGCACGGCATCGAGCACCGGCTCGTTGATGCGCAGCGCCGGCGCGACGCCTTCGCGGCCCGCGGTCAGCACGGCCTGGAGATTGCCGCGCGCGATCCGCTCCGCGGCCCTGGCGCGGACCGCGGGCTCGACCGCGTCCCACCCCGGCGGCAGGCGCAGGCGCATGTCGAAGCCCTTGCCGTTCACGGATTTGATTTCCCAGGCCCAGACATAGGCGCCGCAGACGCCATGGCTGCGGGCGAAGCCGGTCATGCTCGACAGCGTCATCGTGATCCCGTGGGCCGCTATTGGGTCGTGCGCAGCGGCGACACCAGCGTACCACCGATTGCCGGCGGCGGCGCAGCGGAGGACGAGCGCCGCGGCGCGGATTTCGGCCGGGTCCGCGCGGGGGCCGGCGGCGTGGCCGCAGAGGCCGGCGGATCGGGCCGGGCATCGGCGGGCGCGGCGTCGACAGGCGCGGCGTCGTTCGGCTGCTGCTGCTCCAGCGCGCGCAGCTTGGCGACGTTCTTCTGGTGCTGGTCCAGCGTTTCCGAGAACGTGTGGCCGCCCGTGCCGTCGGCG
>Ga0182749_1000903_pt1 | contig 24777 bp, 17 predicted proteins | sample eDN3rd37CKraftMG_FD_128875 | JGI IMG/M metagenome (GOLD analysis project Ga0182749, IMG submission 128875) | Enriched Miracle-Growth compost microbial communities from Emeryville, California, USA - eDNA 3rd pass 37_C Kraft MG (version 2) (version 2) ...
CTCTACGTCATCTCGGCGCTGTTCGGCCTGTTTCAGGGCGGCATCGTGCCGAGCTACGCGATCATCGTGCGCGAATATTTCTCGCCGAAGGAGGCCGGCACCCGCGTCGGGCTCGTCGTCATGGCGACCTTGATCGGGATGGCGCTCGGCGGCTGGATGTCCGGCGCGATCTTCGATTACACAGGCTCCTACCAGGCCGCCTTCCTCAACGGGCTGGCCTTCAATCTGCTCAACGTCACCATCGCGAGCTGGCTGCTGCTGCGCGCGCGCACCGGCCGACCCGCGCTCGCCGCCGCTTGATTGTTATCAACCGCCGATTGTTTTTACATATCTTGCTCTTTCCACGAGCATAGGGAATATAGTGGAACGACCGGTGTTTCGACGAAGCCGGTCATGCAATCCGGATCGACCGGTGACGCGCACGACGCCGTCGTGGGGGCCTGGAACAGCGCATGCAATTCGAACCGTCCCGTCCGGATGTGGTCCGAGCGGTGAATCAGCGCTGGCTGCTGAAGTTCTGGACAAGCCATCTCGACGGCCGGCGCGTGCCGCGCTGGCAGACGATCGAGGCCGAACGCCTCTCCGGCATGCAGCAGAACCTGAGTTTCCTCGACGTCGTCGCCGACGGCCAAGGGCAGCCGCGCTTTCTCATCCGCTTCCACGGCGAGATGATCCGGCGCGCCTACGGCTCGCCGGACGGGCGCGGCCGCTATCTCGACGAGATCGTGCCGCCCGCCTCCTGCCCCACGGGTCTGGCGCCCTATGCGCAGGCCGCGCACGGCGGCCTGCCGGTCTACACCATTCTCGATGTGACCGACCGCCAGGGCCGGCTGGTGCACACCGAGCGGCTGCTGTTGCCGTTCGCCCGCGACGGCGAAACGGTCGACCGCATCCTCGCCGCGTTCGAGTTCTTCTGCGCCGATGGCGCATTCGATTGCGACGCCTTGATGCAGGCGGGGCGCGAGCCGACGCTGCGGCTGTCGGCGACGATCGACGCGCGCGCCTGAGGCCGGCGCGCCTCTAGAACGCGTCGTCCGCTAGTTCCATGACGCTGCCGGCGCCGGCCTCGATGCGGGCAAGATGCGCCGCCGTCTCCGGCAGCATGCGCTCGGCAAAGAAACGCGCGGTCACGAGCTTCGCCGTCATGCGCGCATCCTCGCTTTTCGCCAGCGCGGCTTCCGCCATCCGCGCCCACATGTAGCCGAGCGCGACGAGGCCGAAGAGGTTGAGGTAGTCGCTCGCGCCAGCGCCGGCATTGTCGGGCTTGGCCATGGCGTTGTTCATGAACCACATCGTCGCCTGCTGCAGATGCGCGAGCGAGATGCCGAGCGGCTTGAGATAGACGTTCATCGCGTCGTTGTCGGCGCGCTCCTTCAGATAGGTCTGCACCTCGTTGAAGAAGGCCATGATGGCGCGGCCGCCGTCCTTGGCGAGCTTGCGGCCGACGAGGTCGAGCGCCTGAATGCCGTTGGCGCCCTCGTAGATCATGGCGATGCGCGCGTCGCGCACGAACTGCTCCATGCCGTGCTCGGCGATGTAACCGTGCCCGCCATAGATCTGCTGCGCGAGCACCGTGTTCTGGAAGCCCATGTCGGTGAGCGTCGATTTGATCACCGGCGTGAGGAGGCCCATGTGGTCGTCGGCCGCCTGCCGGTCCTTGTCGTTGTCGGAGCGATGCGCGACGTCGCCCTTCAGCGCCGTCCAGTAGACGAGCGCGCGGCCGGCTTCGTTGATCGCGCGCATGGTCATCAGCGCGCGGCGCACGTCCGGATGCACGACGATCGGATCGGCCGGCTTATCCTTGTACTTCACGCCGGAAATGGCGCGGCCCTGCAGCCGCTCGCGCGCGTAGATCGCCGCGTTCTGATAGGCGACTTCGCCCATCGCCAGGCCCTGCACGCCGACGCCGAGCCGCGCCTCGTTCATCATCGTGAACATGGCGTTGAGGCCGCGGTTCTCCTCGCCGATGAGCCAGCCGGTGGCACCGTCGTAGTTCATGACGCAGGTGGCGTTGCCGTGGATGCCCATCTTCTCCTCGATGGAGCCGCAGGCGACGGCGTTGCGCGCGCCGATTTCATGGCCGTCGGTCATGAATTTGGGCACGACGAACAGCGAGATGCCCCTGGTGCCCGCCGGCGCGCCTTCGATGCGCGCGAGCACGAGATGGACGATGTTCTCGGACAGATCGTGCTCGCCGGCCGAGATGAAGATCTTGGTGCCGGTGATCCTGTAGGAGCCGTCGGCCTGCTTCACGGCCTTCGTGCGCAGCAGGCCGAGATCGGTGCCGCAATGCGGCTCGGTCAGGTTCATGGTGCCGGTCCATGTCCCTTCCGTCATCTTCGGCACGTAGGTCCTTTTCAGGTCTTCCGAAGCGTGCACGAGCAGCGCCGCGATCGCGCCCTGCGTCAGGCCGGGATACATGGCGAAGGCCATGTTCGCGGAGCAGAAGAACTCGTTCATCATCACGGTGACGGTCGCCGGCAGACCCTGGCCGCCGAACTCCTGCGGCACCGACAGGCCGATCCAGCCGCCCTCGACGATTTTGCGGTAGGCCTCCTTGAAGCCCTTCGGCGTCGTCACGCTGCCGTCGGCGTGGCGCGTGCAGCCCTCGGTGTCGCCGACGCGGTTGAGCGGCGTCAGCACCTCCTCCGACAGCTTCGCCGCCTCGCGCAGGATCGCCTCGACCGTGTCCGACGTCGCCTCGGCGAAGCCGGGCAGGTTGCCGTACCGCTCGAGGTGGAAGACGTCGTTGATGAGGAACAGCGCGTCGTCCACGGGCGCCTTGTAGGTCGGCATGTCGTTCTCCGGCTTCTGGAAAGCGGCGGGGCGTCGTTAACCGCTCGTTCACGGATGACGAGCGGTTGCGGCGGAGACAAGTGCGGCCGCCCTCCCCCGGTTCCGGAGCGACCCTGCGCATTATCGGCGCGGCCGATTGCACGACCGTTAAGCGCCGGACGGCGCGGGCCGGACGAGAAACATCGGCCAAAATCCGGCACTTCGTGGCGATCTTAAGGGCTTGTTTACCGTGACCGGGAAAAGTCGGCGGGTGGACGCAAGAGCCGCGCCGCGTGCACCCGTTGTTAACGCGCCGGCTTCGCGAGGCCCGACCCCCGGGCCTCCGTTGCTCCACCTGACGTGGGTCTCGAGGATGAAATTTGGCGTCCCGTGGAGCGTGAAAGGCATTCGGCGCGAGGCCCGCGAGACGGCCCGCGAGGCCGCGCGCCGCTCGGGCATGTCGCTCGGCGAATGGCTGAACAACGTCATCCTCGAGCAGGCCGCCGACCACGGGATGCGCGCCCCGGGCCACGAATACGACGACGACGACACCTACGCCGACGAGCTCGCCGGGGTGCATGAGCGGCTCGACGATCTCACCCACCGCATTTCGCAGTTCTCGCGCAGCGCGCCGCCTGCGCCGCGCCGCCGCGGCCGCGAGGCCCGCAGCCAGGAGCCGGATCGTCTCGCCGAGCTGATCGGCCGCCTCGACCAGCGCATCGAGCATCTCGTCACGATGTCGGCGCGGGCGCAGATGCCGGCGCCCGCCGCTTTCGCGGCCGCGCCGCAGCACCTGCCGCCGCCGATCGCCCATCTGGCGTCGCAGCACATCGCCGCCCATCTGGCGCCGCCGCTCGCCCCGCAGGCGCCGCTCCCTCCGCAAGCGCCGCAGGCGCCGCATCCGGCCGTGGCGGCCTATGCGCCGCCGCCCTACCGGCCGCAGGTCCAGGTCCAGGCGCCGCCGGCAATGCCGCAGCGGCCGGCGGAGCTCGACCGGGCGCTGGCCGAGATCGCCGCGCGCCAGCGCATCCTCAACGGCCAGCCGCCGCTGCCGGCGGCGGAGCCGGTCGCCCGCGCCCCTGAACCGGCGGCCGCGCCGGCGATGCAACCGGTCCCGACGCAGGACCTGTCCGGCCTCGAAGACCAGCTCCGCCGCATCACCGACCAGATCGAGACCCTGCGCAAGCCGGGCGTCGAGGAGGCGATCAACGCGCTTCGCGACGAGCTCGGCGACATCGGCCGGGCGCTCAACGAGGCGATGCCGCGGCGCGCCATCGACACCATCGAGAAGCAGATCCAGGGCCTCACCCAGCGCATCGCCGAAGGCCGTCAGGCCGGCGCCGACCAGCACGCGCTGTCCGGCCTCGAACAGGGCCTCGCCGAGGTGCGCGACGCGCTGCGCGGGCTGACCCCGGCCGAGAACCTCGTCGGCTTCAACGACGCGGTCGCGGGCCTCGCGCACAAGATCGATCTCATCGTCGCCCAGAAGGACCCGGCGACGCTGCAGCAGCTCGAACACGCCATCACCACGTTGCGCGACATGGCGGCGCACGTCGCCTCCAACGACGCCGTCGGCGAGCTCGCCGCGCAGGTGCAGGCGCTCGGCCACAAGGTCGAGGAGATGAGCCGCAGCGGCGGCGCCGGCGACGTGCTCAACCATCTCGAGGACCGCATCGAGGCGCTGGGCCGCGCGCTCGCCGAGCGGGCGCAGAACGGCTCGAGCGTGCCGCCGCGGCTCGAGGCGCTGGTGCAGTCGCTCTCCGACAAGATCGAGCAGATCCAGGAAAGCCGCGGCGACAATCCGTCGATTGGCCATCTCGAAGACCGCATCGTGCATCTGGTCGAGCGGCTGGATGCGTCCGATTCGCGGCTGGGCCATCTCGAGGCGATCGAGCGCGGCCTCGGCGATCTGCTGGTGCAGATCGACGAAATGCGCTCGTTCAAGCAGGCCGACGCGTTGCGCGCCGAGGCGGAAAGCGCCGTCGGCGTCGATTCGCTGAAGGTGGACCTCGCGCGGACGCAGAGCGCGCTGGAAAACGTCAACGGCACCCTGAGCGCCGTCGTCGACCGACTGGCGCGCATCGAAAGCGATATTCGCGACGAAGGCCGCCGCCGCGCCGCCGAACCGGCGGCCGAGCCGCTCGAACTGACGCAGCCGGTCGGGCGCGTGGTCGCGCGCGCGGTGCCGGAGGCGATGCCGGCGCCGCAGCACCTGCCGCCGGCGGCGCCGCTGGACTTGCCGGAGCCCGTCGCCGCCGCGCCGCTGCAGCCGCAACAGCCGCTGCCGCAGCCGCAGCCGCAAGTGCAGCAGGCGCCGCGGCGCATGCCGCACGCGCGCGTCACGCCGATCGACCCCGATCTGCCGCCGGATCAGCCGCTGGAGCCGGGCTCCGGCCCGCCGCGCCAGCGCACCGGCGCCCGCATCGCCATTGGCGACGCGCGTCCGGCCGCGGCCGCGCCGGCAGCCGGCGCCTCGAGCTTCATCGCCGCCGCGCGCCGGGCCGCGCAGGGCGCCGTCAAGAGCGCGCCCCGCCCGGCACGGGCAGACGCCGCCGATGAGCCGATCGCCGACGACGCGCCGCGCGGGCTGATGAAGCGGATGAAGTCGCTGTTCGTCGCCGCCAGCGTCGTCGCCATTGCCGTCGGCACGGTGCAGGTCGGCGGCAAATTCCTGTTCGGCGGCGACCCGGCGGAGATCGCGCAGCTCACGACCAATCCATCCGCGCTGCAATCGGCCGCCGACGACGACAACGACGATGTCGAGACCACGGCCTCGACGCCGGCGAGCCCGCTCGCTCCGGCGCTGTCGAGCCCCTCGAGCATCATCACCAATCCGACGCCGATGCTGCCGATCATGTCGTCGCCGCTGGCGGCGCCGGCGCTGTCGGCGCCACCGGCACCGGCCAAGAGCGACATCACCGGCTCGATCGCGTCCGCGCCGCAGCCTGCGCCGCGCGCCGCCGAACGGCTGCCGGCGGAGATCGGCGGACAGAAGCTGCGTGACGCAGCCCTCGCCGGCAACGCCGCTGCAGCCTACGAGATCGGCGTGCGCTATGCCGAGGGCCGTGGCGTCGCCGCCAACCAGGAAGAGGCCGCGCGCTGGTACGAGCGAGCCGCCGGGAAGGGCGTGGCGCTCGCCCAATTCCGCTACGCCGCGATGCTGGAGAAGGGCCGCGGCGTGAAGAAGGATCTCGCCCAGGCGCGTCGGCTCTATCTCGCCGCCGCCTCGAAGGGCAACGCCAAGGCGATGCACAATCTCGCGGTGCTCTACGCCGAGGGCATCGACGGCAAGCCGGACTACGCCACCGCCGCGCAATGGTTCCGCAAGGCGGCCGAGCACGGCGTCGCCGACAGCCAGTACAATCTCGGTGTGCTCACCGCCCGCGGCCTCGGCACGGCGAAGAGCCTGACCGACTCCTACAAGTGGTTCTCCCTCGCCGCGGCGCAGGGCGACAAGGAAGCCGGGCGCAAGCGCGACGAGGTCGCGACGCAACTCGACGCCGCCTCGCTCGAGCAGGCGCAGTCCGCCGTGAAGGCTTTCGCCGCGGCGCCGGAGCCGCACGATGCGATCGCGGTGGCGGTCCCGGCCGGCGGCTGGGACGACGCCGCGCCGCCGGCCGCGCCGGCTGCGCACGGCAAGGCGCGCACGGGCCAGCCGCTGACGCTCGGCGCCTACAAGGTCGGCAATCGCTGAGGCGGAATTAGCCACGTCAGATCGCCGCACTCGCCTTCGTCGGCGATATCGGCCACATTCGCATCGCACGCAGCGGTCATGCTGTCGCTCCGGCGCCGATGGCCGTTGCGTCGCGACAGGAGCGCGGCCGGCCGGCGCCGCGTCGAACTCCGGATGACCCAGCCTTGCAGATCTATCTGCCGATCGCCGATCTGCCCGTAAACCTCTTCCTCGTCCTGGGGATGGGGCTCGCGGTCGGCTTCATTTCCGGCATGTTCGGCATCGGCGGCGGCTTCCTGATGACGCCGCTGCTCATCTTCATCGGCGTTCCGCCGGCGGTCGCCGTGGCGAGCGTGGCGAGCCACATCGCCGCCTCCTCCTTTTCCGGCGCACTCAACTACTGGCGCCGCCGCGCCATCGACGTGGCGCTTGCGCTGATGCTCCTGTCGGCGGGCATCGTCGGCACCGCCTGCGGCGTGTGGCTGTTCACGATGCTGCGCGCGCTCGACCAGCTCGACCTCGTCATCGGCATCGCCTACGTCGCCCTGCTCACCACGGTCGGGGCGCTGATGGTCAATGAGAGCGTGCGCGCCGAGCTGCGCGCCTATCGCGGCATGCCCGCGACCTTGCGCCGCCCCGGCAGCCACAACTGGGTGCACGGCCTGCCGCTGAAGATGCGCTTCAAGCGCTCCAAGATCTACGTGTCCGCCATCCCGGTATGGGGCATCGGCTTCACCATCGGCTTCGTCGGCGCCATCATGGGCATCGGCGGCGGCTTCCTCCTGGTACCGATGCTCATCTACTTCCTGCGCGTGCCGACGGCGACGGTCATCGGCACGTCGATGGTGCTGACGCTGATCACCATGGCCTCGGCGACGGTGCTGCACGCCGTGACCAACCATCTCGTCGACGCCATCCTGGCGCTCATCCTGATGGTCGGCGGCGTCATCGGCGCGCAGTTCGGGGCCAATACCGGACAGAAGATGCGGCCCGAGCGGCTGCGGCTGATGCTGGGGCTCCTCGTCTTCGCCGTCGGCGTGCGCTTCGCCTATGAGCTCGTCGTGCCGCCCGACGACGTGTTCTCGCTGCGGCTGGTGACCCGATGATCGCCCGCGCAGCCCTCATCCTCGCCGCCCTCATCGCGGTCTCGCCGGCAAAGGCCGAGCGGCTGGTCGTTTCGCTGTCGAACGAGCGGATTGCCGTCACGTCGAACTTCGTCGGCGAGAACCTGGTCTTGTTCGGCACGGTGCAGGCCGACCAGGGCAAGCGGCTCAGCGACGACTACGACCTCGTCGTCACGGCCACCGGCCCGCGCGAGACGCTGCGCACGCGCCGCAAGGAGCGCGTGCTCGGCATCTTCGTCAACGTCGATTCGCGCGAGTTCGTGCGCGTGCCGTCCTACCTGGCCATCCTCACCGACCGGCCGATCGGCCAGATCGCCGGGCCGGAGGACCTGCGCCGGCTGCAGGTCGGCATGGACAACTTCATCCTGACGCAGCGGGTCGGCGCCGATTTCGCCGACACGGTCACGGACGACCCGTTCCGCAAGGCCTTCATCAGGCTCAAGCGGCAGCAGAACCTCTATGCGCAGTCGGACAAGGGGGTGACGTTCCTGACGCCGACCGTGTTCCGCGCCTCGGTGCCGGTTCCGGCCAATGCGCCGACCGGGCTCTACGGCGTCGACGTCAAGCTGTTTACCGCGGGCGCGATGGTGGCGCAGGCGGCGACCACCTTCGCCGTGACCAAGGCCGGCGTCGAGGAGTACGTCGCCGAGGCGGCGCAGGACAACAGCCTGCTTTACGGTCTCGCAACCATGTCGATGGCGCTGGCAATCGGCTGGCTCGCCAGCGTCGTGTTCCGGCGCGATTAGCCGCGGCGCAAACGCGGCGGCGCACACAGTATTGATTTGCTTCCAGGGCCCGATTCTGCGATGTTCCGCCCGTCCATGAAGGCCGTGCGGGAGAGACCGGCTCGGGAGACCGAGACGGCGCCGACGGAGCAACCGCCCCGGAAACTCTCAGGCAAAAGGACCGTACGGACCGGACAATCTGGAGAGAGGCGCGGCACTCGCGCCCACCGAAGGGGACATCCGCGCTCCCGGGCACGGATCAAGCTCTCAGGTACCGCGACAGATGGGGACCGCAAGCTGGCGTGAGCCGGCGCGGTTCATTTTGTCTGCGGGAGCCTCGAGATGGCCCACATCGCCGTGATCGGAGCCGGCATCGCCGGCGTCACCACCGCCCATGCCCTGATCGAGCGCGGCCACAGCGTGACCGTGTTCGAACGTCACCGCTATCCGGCGATGGAGACCTCCTTCGCCAATGGCGGCCAGCTCTCCGTCAGCAACGCCGAAGTGTGGAATTCGCCGGCGACGCTGCTGAAGGGGCTGAAGTGGATGTTCGATTCGAGCGCGCCGCTGCTCCTGAACCTGACGCCGAGCTGGCATAAATATTCCTGGCTCGCCGAATTCGTCGCCCAGATCCCCTACTACCGCGCCAACACCGTCGCCACCGTGCGCCTCGCGCTCGAGGCGCGGCGGCACCTGTTCGCCATGGCCGAGCGCGAGGGCATCGACTTCGATCTCGAGCGGCGCGGGATCCTGCACGTCTATCGCGACCGCGCCGGCTTCGATCATGCCGCGCGGGTCAACAAGCTGCTGGCCGAAGGCGGCCTCGAGCGCCGCCCGGTGACGCCGGAGGAGATCAAGGCCATCGAGCCGACCTTGAGCGGCAAGTATTACGGCGGGTTCTTCACGCCGTCGGACGCGACCGGCGACATCCACAAGTTCTCCAGCGGGCTCGCCGACGCCTGCGAGCGGCGCGGCGTGCGCTTCATCTGCGACGCGACCGTCGAGCGCGCCGCGGCAGGCGACAAGGGCGTCGCGTTGACCTGGCGTCGCAACGGCGCGGCCGAGAGCGAGCACATGAATGCCGACGCCATCGTCGTCTGCGCCGGCGTCGAGAGCCGGCGCATCGGCGCCATGCTCGGCGACCGCGTCAACATCTATCCGGTGAAGGGCTATTCGATCACGGTCGAGCTTGCCGACGAGCCGAGCCGCACCGCCGCGCCGTGGGTCAGCCTGCTCGACGACGAGACCAAGATCGTCTCCAGCCGGCTCGGACCGGACCGGCTGCGCGTCGCCGGCACGGCCGAGTTCGCCGGCTTCAACCGGGATATCCGGGCCGACCGGGTGCAGCCGCTCGTCGACTGGACGCGGTCGCTGTTTCCGGGCGTCGCCACCGAGCGCGTGGTGCCCTGGGCCGGACTGCGGCCGATGATGCCGAACATGCTGCCGCGCGTCGGCGCGGGCCGGAAGCCGCGCGTCTTCTACAACACCGGGCACGGCCATCTCGGCTGGACGCTGGCGGCCGCGACGGCGCAGATCGTGGCCGAAGCGATCGGCAGCGGCCGGCGCGGCGCGGCGGTGCCGGGCCTCACGGCATTTCCCGGCAAACCGGCGAGCGCGGCAACGCCCTGATTTGAAACGCTACTGCGGCGCGGCCACCTCGGTCGCGACGCCCGGCGGCAGCATGCGCAGCCGGCCGTCGATGCCGAGCGCCTTGAACGCGGCCGCGAGGTCGGCGCAGGTCTGCCTGAAGTGCGCCCAGCCCTCGCAATGCACCGGCACGATCGCCGCGTCGGGGAAATGGTGCGCGGTCTCGATCGCGTCGTTGACGTCCATGGTCAGGTGGATGGCGCCGCGCGTCTGCGCCGAGCCGGCGAACAGCAGCACGACGCCGGCCTTGAAGCGGCGCGCCACCTCGGCGACGCCGTCGTACCAGACCGTGTCGCCGGTCACGTAGATCGGCCGTGTGCCGTCGGCCTCGATGACGAAGCCGACGACGTCGCCGGCGAGCGGCTCGATGCCGGCCGGGCCGTGCCGCGCCGGCGTCGCGGTGATGCGCAGGCGGCGGCCGTTCGCGGTCAGTTCGGCCGACTGCCACGGCTTGAGCCCCTGCGCATTGCCGCCAAGCCGCCTCGCGCCCACCTCCGTCGTCAGCACGCGCCCGGCCTTCGGCAGGAAATCGCGGCCGCCATGGTCGAGATTGTCGGCGTGCTGGTCGTGGCTGAGCAGCACCGCATCGACGGCGCCGATGTCGGCCGCCGCGAGCGCCGGGTGGCCGGTCTTGGTCAGCGTCACGTGCGGCAGCGGGTAGTCGCCGGGACCGTCGAAGGTCGGATCGGTGAGGAGACGGAAGCCGGCGACCTCGATGAGCGCGGTCGGGCCGCCGATCAAGGTGAAGCGTGGTGCGGACATGGTCATTCTCCGTTTCAGGCCCGGGCCGGACGGGTGACGAGGTAGATGCCGAGCGCCACCGGAACGATGCCGAACAGATCGGCCGGCGCAAGATGCTTTCCGACCACGCTTGCGCGGAGGACGACGGACGAAATTGCGAAGGCCGGGGATCAATCCGGCAGGCACCGCTTCGCGGCGAAGGCGTAGAGCCGGTCGTCGCCGAGCATGTGCGCGGTGAATTGCAACGTCCCGAACAGGTCGGCGAAGGCCGCGTCGCGAATATTGAGGCCGCCGGTGAAGGCGCCGAAGGCCGGCATCACCAGCCGCGTCGCGTCGGCCGCGAAGCAGCGCCGGCGCACCGAGCGGCCGCGATGGGCGATGCGCGCCGACGGATGCAGATGGCCGCAGATCTCGCCGGCGCCGCTGCCGGGCAGATGGCGGAAGGTCAGCGCGCCGAGCGCGAAGCGGTCGTGGAACGCGCCGCCGACGCCGTCCGCCGGTTCCGGATCGTGGTTGCCGGCGATCCAGATCCACTCGCGCCCGCGCTGCAGGGCCGACAGCGTGCCGCGGTCCTCGTCGCGCATGCGCGCCGGCCCGCCGCCGTCATGGAAATTGTCGCCGAGCGCCACGACCACGCGCGGCGCATAGCGCATCACGAGCTGGGTGAGTTTCGCCAAAGTCGCCGCGGTGTCGTAGGGCGGCAGCAACTGCCCGCGCGCGGCGAAGCTCGAACCCTTCTCCAGATGCAGGTCGGCGACCGCGAGCAGGCCGTGTTCCGGCCAGTACAGCGCGCCGGCGGGATCGGCGACGAGTGGGACGCCAGCGATTTTTATTTCGAAGCGTGCCGCATGTTCTCTTTCACCTCCCCCCTTGAGGGGGAGGTCGACCGCCGCAGGCGGTCGGGAGGGGGGTAAAGTCGAGCGCGCGGAACTTGTGGCATACCCCCCTCCCCATCCCTCCCCCTCAAGGGGGGAGGGAGGAATGAGCGGCGCCACCTGCGCAAACTTGCTCACCGCATCGCCTCCTTGATCAATTCATCGGCGGCCTCGGCGAGAAGCGCGTCGGAGGCCTCGCCATAGACCGTCTCGCGGCCGATCTCCAGCAGCGCCGGAACCGCGAGCGGCGAAACGTGGTCGAGCGGTTTGTGCACGATTCGGCCCTTGATGCGCGAGAGTGCCTCGCCGAGCCGCTTGATGTCGAGCAGGCCCGTCGCGGCATCGGCACGCGCCGCGCGCAGCAGGAGATGATCCGGCTGGTGCTTGCGCAGCACGTCGTAGACGAGATCGGTCGAGACCGTGAGCTGCCGGCGCGACTTCTCCTCGCCCGGGAACCGGCGCTCGATCAGCCCGGCGATGATGGCGCAACTGCGGAACGTGCGCTTCATCAGCGCCGATTCGGCAAGCCATTCCTCGAGGTCGTCGCCGAGCATGTCCTCGCCGAACAATTGCGCCAGCGACAGATCGCGGCGCTTGATGTGCAGCGCGACGTCGCCGAGTCCCCACACCGCCAGCGCATATTCATTGGCGACGAAGCCCAGCGGCTTCATGCGCGCGCGCTCGAGCCGGCGCGTCAGCAGCATGCCGAGCGTCTGGTGCGCGAGCCGGCCCTCGAACGGATAGCAGACGAGATAATATTTGCCGCCGCGCGGGAAGGTCTCGACCAGCAGGTCGCCGGCCTTCGGCAAGAGCGAGCGCCACTCCTGAATCTCGAGCCATTCGCGCACCTGGCTCGGCAGACCGCGCCAGGCATTCGGCGTGGCGAGCAATGCGCGCACGCGCGCGGCGAGATAGGTCGACAGCGGAAACTTGCCGCCTTCGTAGGCCGGCACTTTCGGATCGGTGGCGGTCGAGCGCGAGACGTAGACCTCGTCCTCGACCAATGTCTCGTATTTCAATATCTCTCCGGCGAAGACGAAGGTATCGCCCGGCGTCAGCGTCTCGATGAAATATTCCTCGACCTCGCCGAGCAGCCTGCCGCCGCGCCGGACCATCGGGCCGGCGGCGCTGCGCACGAGCCGCACCTTGATCATGTCGGCCTCGACGATGGTGCCGACGTTCATCCGGTAGCGCTGCGCCACGCGCGGATGCGTGATGCGCCATTTGCCGTCTTTTCCGAGCCTGATCTTGGCGAAGCGCTCGTAGGCCTTCAGCGCGTAGCCGCCGGTGGCGACGAAATCGAGCGCGGCGTCGAAATTGCTGCGCGCGAGCCCGGCATAGGGCGCGGCGGCGCGCACCTCGGCATAGACATCGTCGGCGAAGAACGGCTCGCCGCAGGCGCGGCCCAGGATGTGCTGCGCCAGCACGTCCAATGCACCGGTGCGCAAAGGCGGCGTGTCCTGCGCGTTCTCGGCGACCGCATCGAGCGCGGCGCGGCATTCGAGCACCTCGAAGCGGTTGGCCGGCACCAGTACGGCCTGCGACGGCTCGTCGAGCCGGTGATTGGAGCGGCCGATCCGCTGCAACAGGCGCGAGGACCCCTTCGGCGCGCCGACATTGACGACGAGATCGACGTCACCCCAGTCGACGCCGAGATCGAGCGAGGACGTGCACACCACCGCGCGCAGTTTGCCGGCGGTCATCGCGTCCTCGACCTTGCGCCGCTGCGCCACGTCGAGCGAGCCGTGATGCAGCGCGATGGCGAGATTGTCGTCGTTGATGCGCCACAGCTCCTGGAACAGGAATTCCGCCTGGCTGCGCGTATTGACGAAGACGAGCGTCGTCTTGTGCGTCTTGATGAGGTCGTAGATTTCGCCGAGCGCGTGCCGCGCCGAATGGCCGGCCCAGGGCAGGTGCTCGGCGGTGTCGAGCATCGCGACGTGCGGCTGCGCGCCGGCCTGGCCGATGACGATGTCGGCGAGCCGCTCGCCGTCGAGCGGCTGCGGCATCAGGAAGCGGCGCAGGTCGTCGGGTTCGGCGACCGTCGCCGACAGGCCGACGGTCGTCAGTCCCGGCGCGAGCGCATGGAGCCGCGCGAGGCCGAGCGAAAGCAGATCGCCGCGCTTCGAGGTGACCAGCGAGTGCAATTCGTCGAGCACGACGCGCTTGAGCGAGCCGAACAGATAAGGCGCGTCGGCGGTGGCGAGCAGCAATGCGAGCTGCTCCGGCGTCGTCAGCAATATGTCCGGCGGATCGCGGCGCTGCCGCTGCCGCTTCGAGGCCGGCGTGTCGCCGGTGCGCGTCTCCAGCCGGATCGGCAGCTTCATTTCGTTAACCGGCGCCTCGAGGTTGCGCGCGATGTCGACCGCGAGCGCCTTCAGGGGCGAGATGTAGAGCGTGTGCAGTCCGCCCTCGCGGCGGATGCCGCGGCCGGTGGAGATGAGGCGTCTGCCCTCGCCGCTTGCTCGGCGCGCCCCCTCCCCCCTTGAGGGCGAGGGTTGGGGAGGGGGGTGGTCGACGGGTTCGGAGTCAGTGAAGTTACCCCCCTCCCGACCGCCTTCGGCGGTCGACCTCCCCCTCAAGGGGGGAGGTAAAGAAGAGAGCTCCACCAGCGTCGGCAGGAACCCCGCCAAGGTCTTGCCGCCGCCGGTCGGCGCGATCAGCAGCACCGAGCGGCCCTGTTCCGCCTTGGCCAGCAATTCGAGCTGATGCGCGCGCGGCGTCCAGCCGCGGCTTTCGAACCAGCGCAGGAACACGTCCGGCAACAGCCGCGTGTCCGGCGCCATGCGGTCGAGCAAGGCCATCTCAGGCCCGCTCCCGCTGACGGATCGGCGCGCCTGAGCAAACGGGCATGTTCGGGCTGATGTCGGCCACCGGGCTCCTTCAAGGTTCCGGCCATCCCATCGGCCGGCATCGTGCCTATTTATAGGCGATGCGTCCCGAAGACATCCTCGTGCCGACCCCGTCCGGGGTCTGCTGCAAGCCCGGCGGCTTCCATATCGACCCGACCCGCCCGGTCGAGAAGGCCCTGATCACCCACGGCCATTCCGACCACGCGCGCGTCGGGCACGGCGCCGTGCTGGCGACGCAGGAGACGCTCGACATCATGCGCCTGCGCTATGGCGACAATTTCGCCGGCGCAACGCAGGCGATCCGCTACGGCGAAAGGCTGGCCCTCGGCGGCGCCGAAGTCAGCTTCCACCCGGCCGGGCACGTGCTCGGCTCGGCGCAGATCCGCGTATCGTGCGGCGGCCTGACCATCGTCGCCTCCGGCGACTACAAGGACGTCGCCGACCCGACCTGCGCGCCGTTCGAGCTCGTGCCCTGCGACGTGTTCATCACCGAGGCGACATTTGGCTTGCCGGTGTTCCGTCATCACGACGCAGACGGCGAGATCGGCAAGCTCCTGCATTCGGTGAAACTGTTCCCGGAGCGCGCGCATCTCGTCGGCGCCTATTCGCTCGGCAAGGCGCAGCGCGTCATCGCGCTCATCCGCGCCGCCGGGCACGACAAGACCATCTACCTGCACGGCGCGATGGAGAAGATCACCCGCTATTACGAAAGCCGCGGCATCGCTCTCGGCGATCTCGAACTGGTGCGCGGCGCCAGGAAAAGCGAGCTCGCCGGCCATATCGTGCTGTGCCCGCCCACCGCGATGGGCGATCTGTGGTCGCGGCGCTTTCCCGATCCCGTGTTCGCCTTCGCCTCCGGCTGGATGCGCGTGCGGGCACGGGCGCGCCAGCGCGGCGTGACGCTGCCGCTGGTGATCTCGGATCACGCCGACTGGGACGGGCTCACAAGCACGATCGCCGCGACCGGCGCCTCGGAGGTGTGGGTCACGCACGGCCAGGAAGACGCGCTGGTGCACTGGTGCCGGTCGCGCGGGCTGAAGGCGCGGCCGCTCGACATCGTCGGCTATGGCGACGAGGAGGAGCATGAGGTCGCGACGGATGAGGGCGGGCTCCCTCTCCCCGCTGGGGAGAGGGTTGGGGTGAGGGGGATCGGACCTCTCGATCATGAGCCCCCTCACCCGGATGCCGCGCGCGAGCGCGCGACATCCGACCTCTCCCCACAGGGGAGAGGTGAAGAAGAGAGCGGCGAATGAACAAATTCGCCGAACTGCTCGACCGCCTCGCCTACGAGCCCGGGCGCAATGCCAAATTGCGGCTGATCGCCGATTACCTGCGCACGACGGCCGATCCCGAGCGCGGCTGGGCGCTGGCGGCGCTGACCGGCGCGCTCTCGTTCAGGCACGCCAAGCCCGGCATGATCCGCGCGCTGATCATGGAGCGCAGCGACCCGACGCTGTTCGCGCTGTCCTACGATTACGTCGGCGATCTCTCCGAGACGGTGGCGCTGATGTGGCCCGCTTCACCTCTCCCCAGCGGGGAGAGGTCGACGCCGAAGGCGTCGGGTGAGGGGGGCCCGGCACAAACGATCGATTCCCCCTCACCCGGCGCGCAAGCGCGCGCCGACCTCTCCCCCAAGGGGAGAGGTGAGACCGCTGCGATGCCGCAGGCGCAGCGCGTTCCCCTCCCCCCGTCCTCCCTTTCTTCACCTCCCCCCTTGAGGGGGAGGTCGGCCGCCGCAGGAGGCCGGGAGGGGGGTGTTTCCGAGACTATAAATTCTCCTGTTGACCCCCCTCCCTGTCCCTCCCCCTCAAGGGGGGAGGGAACGCCAGAGGCCCCGCCGGCGCCTCCGACGCTCACCGGAGTCGTCGAGACCCTTTCCACCCTCGGCAAGGCGCAACTGCCGGCGCAGATCGCGCGCTGGCTCGACGGGCTCGACGAAACCGGCCGCTGGGCTTTGCTCAAGCTCGTCACCGGCGCGCTGCGCATCGGCGTGTCGGCGCGGCTCGCCAAGACCGCCGCCGCCTCGCTCGGCGACAAGGACGCCGACGCGGTCGAGCTGTTGTGGCCGGGGCTGGCGCCGCCTTACACCGACCTGTTCGCCTGGCTCGAAGGCCGCGCCGACAGACCCGCGACGCGCGATCCGGCGCCGTTCCGGCCGCCGATGCTGGCGCACGCCATCGAGGACACCGACTTCACCGGGCTCACCGCGCACGACTTCTCGGCCGAATGGAAATGGGACGGCATCCGCGTGCAGGCGGTCGCCGGCACCGACGAGCACGGCGCCATCGTCGCGCGGCTCTATTCGCGCACCGGCGAGGACATCTCGAAGAGCTTCCCGGACCTTTTGGAGTCGCTGACGCTGCCGGCGGCGATCGACGGCGAGCTTCTCATCATGCGCGAGGGGCGCGTGCAGTCGTTCAACGTCCTTCAGCAAAGATTGAACCGCAAGGCGGTGACGCCGAAGCTGATCGCCGAATTCCCCGCGCACCTGCGCGCCTACGACCTGCTCGCCGACGGCGATGCCGATCTGCGCGACCTGCCCTTCGCCGAGCGGCGCGCGCGGCTCGAGCAGTTCGTCGCCCGGCTCGACGATCCGCGCATCGACATTTCGCCCATCGTGCCGTTCAAGACCTGGGCCGAACTGACCGCCGCGCGCGCCGATCCGGCCGCCGCCGGCGCGGGCGCCGATGCCGAGGCGGTCGAGGGCGTGATGCTCAAGCGCCGCGACGCCGCTTACGTGCCCGGCCGGCCGAAGGGGCCATGGTGGAAGTGGAAGCGCGATCCGATGATCGTCGACGCCGTGCTGATGTATGCGCAGCGCGGCCACGGCAAGCGCTCGTCCTATTACTCCGACTACACCTTCGGCGTCTGGAACGGCAGCGACGAGCTGGTGCCGGTCGGCAAGGCCTATTTCGGCTTCACCGACGAGGAGCTGATCGAGATCGACCGCTTCGTCCGCCGCAACACCGTCGCCCGCTTCGGCCCGGTGCGCGAGGTGACGCACGAGACGACGCAAGGCCTCGTGCTCGAGGTCGCCTTCGAGGGCCTGCAGCGCTCGACGCGGCACAAGTCCGGCATCGCCATGCGCTTTCCGCGCGTCAACCGGCTGCGCTGGGACAAGCCGCCGGGCGAGGCCGACCGGCTGGAGACGCTGGAGCGGATGCTGGCGCGGATCGAGCAGGGTCGGACCACGGCGGGCGAAGATTGATCTGCCGTCATGCGCCGCGAAAGCGGGATATCCAGCCCTTTTCATGAGCCGCTGCCGGCGGATCAGAGGGCCGGGTCCTGTCGTGCCCATCGGCTTTGGGCCCCGGGCTCCCGGACTGCGTCAGTCCGCGACGTTTGCAGTGAGCCGGGGCGGTGCCGGTCTTTCACCGAGGACGGATGAGCGATAGTCGCTCGGTAATATGCCGTAGGCCTTGCGGAAGCTCCGACCGAAGTGAGTCATGTCGGAGAATCCCCAGCCATGGGCGATTTCGCTGACCGACCGGTGCGCGTTGCAAGGCTCGGTGAGTGCTTTGCGGCAGCGGTCCAAACGCCGCTCCAGGATGAGGCGAGCGATGGAGGTGCCCTCCTGCGCGAGCACGGCATTCCCGTAGCGCACGCTCACGCCGGCGGCATCGGCGACGAGCCTGACATTGAGCCCCGGGTTCTGCAGCCGGGCTTCGATCGCTGTCCGCACCTTGATCGACACCGATGTGTGTGCCGACGAGAGCTTGCAAGTCGCTTTCTGCATCGCAGAGATCAGCGACAGCGCGACCAGATCGAGCGTCTGGTTTGCTATGGCCTGTTTGGCTGTCTCGCCCATGCCGCCGGTGTGGGTTGGAAGCATCGCGATGAATGAAGACGCCAACCTTGTCTCTGCACTGCCCCTTTCCAAGGCGCGGGCGACCATCGATCGCGTTTTTCCCACTCGGGCTTCCAGCGCCCCGCGCGGCAACTTGAAGACGAGCAACTCGGATCGCTCCGAGAACTTGCCGGCATAGGGAAGCAGAGGATCGAGCAGGACAATATCACCAGCGGACATGAGAACTTCTCGCGCCTCCTGCTCGAGCGCAAGCGTCCCCTCGATTTGTCTGCACAGGAAGAGATCGTCCGACGTCGACCGGGAGACGTGGCGCGCACTATGCAAGATGTGCATCGCGGAATTGCTAAAACGGACCAGGCAGATGTCGGCCAGATGATCGATCGCAATCTTTGCCTGGAAGTCGAAGCGGTCCTCCGGACTGGACTCGTGATTGATAATCGTCCGGCACGCCACCTCGTGCCAAAGCTCAAAGCGGTCCCGCCGATGAACGCCGTCTGTAGAAAACAGCTCTCGCATGCACGGACTTCTGATACCGCCCGGGAAAGCCGAGGGATTGTGCCCTCTGAGCCGAGATCGCAGGCAGTTTCAATAGTATAGCTCGGAAAGCCAGTCCAATGAATTGCATGAGCCCGGTCGGAAAACGACATGCACAAACGGTACTATTTTCCGGTTATTGGGAAAGGAACCACTTATCCGGACAGCGCGGGCGCGTTACTTGCCGGCCCTGAAGCCGCGAAACTACGAGCGACGCTTATTGCCGCCGAACTTGCTTACAAGGGAACACGTTATCGCGGCTTCGAGGTGTGTGTCCTCGACGATCAGGGCTTCGAGATCGCAAGACGACCGGTCCTCGGAAGTTCCGATGCCTGATGCTCTGTCCGCGCGACGCTTCACGCAGCGTCATGGATGTCCGATCACCGAGCCGTAACCGCGACCCAAATCTGCGCGTTGCTCCGACTTGGGTCATGGCGCGACATGAAGCGCCCTGATTATCTCCGTTCTTCCCGGGCGCGGGCCCTCGGCGCGTTTGCGCGCGTCTTCCACGCGCCAAGCGGCGAGCCCGGAATCAATCCCCTTGCACACAATACCTGCTGCTGGAGTCCGGGTTCGCGCCTTCGGCGCGCCCCGGAATGACGGTGTGTATCGATGCGCCTTGACCGGAACACAGACTTGCCCCACCTCTCCTGCGTTCGGAGGGAGACGACGATGGCCGACAATCAGCTGGGGCGATGGCTCGGCGGCTCGCCGCTGGCGGTGCTGGGACGCCTCATCCTCGCCTCGATCCTGGTCGGCGTCATCCTGGCGGCGCTCGGCCTCGATCCCTTCGACATCGTCCGCAGCATCGAGCGGCTCGTCCGCTGGCTGTGGGACAAGGGCTTCGACGCCGTCCGCTGGCTGTGGCGCTATTTCCTGCTCGGCGCGGTGATCGTGATCCCGATCTGGCTCATCATGCGGCTGATCAACGGTTCGCGCGGGCGCTAGCCGCGTGGCCTCCACCGCCGAGGTCACCAACGCACGGGTCTTCGCCATCGCCGGGCCGGCGATGCTGACCAATGTCACGACGCCCCTGCTCGGCATCGTCGCCACCGCGGCGATCGGCAGGCTCGGCGACGCGGTCCTGCTCGGCGCCGTCGCGATGGCCTCCGTCGCCTTCGACTGCCTGTTCTGGCTGTTCGGCTTCCTGCGCATGGGCACGGTCGCCTTCACCGCGCAGGCGCTCGGAGCCGGCGACGCACGCGAACAGCGCGCCGTGCTCGCCCGCGCCCTCCTCGTCGCCGGCGCGATCGGCCTTGCCATCGTGGCGCTGCAGGCGCCCGGCGCCGCGCTGATCTTCGACGCCATGGGCGGCAGCGAGGAGGTGACGGCGGCGGCGCGTCTCTACTTCTTCGTGCGCGTCTGGTCGGCGCCGTTCGTGCTCGCCAACTACGTCCTGCTCGGCTGGCTGGTGGGGCTCGCCCGGGCGCGCACCGCGCTCGCCGTGCAGGTCGCGGTCAACGTCGTCAACATGATCGCCATGGTCGCGCTGGTGCTCGGGCTCGATCTCGGGCTCGCCGGCGCCGCGCTCGCCTCCGTGATCGCCGAGACCTTCGGCCTCGTCGCCGGCCTGACCATCGCCTGGCGCATCGTCGGCGGCCGCCTCGACCTGACCTGGGCGAGCGTGCTCGACCGCGCGCGGCTGTCGCGCACTTTGGCGGTCAATCGCGACATCATGATCCGCACCGCGGCGCTGATCGCCGCCTATCTGTTCTTCACCGCGCGCGGCGCCCGCGCCGGCGACGTGACCCTCGCCGCCAACGCCGTGCTGCACAACTTCACATTGGTCGGCGCCTTCTTCCTCGACGGCATGGCGACCGCGGCCGAGCAGGTCTGCGGCCAGGCCTACGGCGCGCGCGACCGCAAGGCCTTCGCCCGCGCGGTCAAACTGGTGACGGCCTGGGGCTTCGCCTTCGGCATCGGCGCCACGCTCCTGTTCGCGCTCGCCGGCGCGCCGATGATCGACGTGATGACGGCGAGCGCGGACGTGCGCCTTGTCGCGCGCCAGTTCCTCTGGCTGGCGGCGCTGGTGCCGGTGTGCGGCGCCATGGCCTTCTGCTTCGACGGCATCTATGTCGGCGCCACCTGGGCGCGCGACATGCGCAACCTGATGATGCTGGCGCTGGCCACCTATTTCGCCGTCTGGTGGCTCACCGAGCCGCTCGGCAATGCCGGCCTGTGGATCGCGTTCCTCGTCTTCTTCCTGGCGCGCGGCGGCCTGCAGGCGGCGCGCTATCCGGCGCTGGTCGCGCGGCCCTTCGCCTGAAGCTACGCCGGCCAGCTCTCCGCCGTCATCTCCGCCGCATCGACGCCGACCATCTCGGCGAGCGAATTGCGGTGGCCGCGCTTGAGCGCCGCCGCGAGGTCCGACTTGATCTCGGCGAGCAAATCGAGGCCGCGATAGACGAAGCCGGTGTAGGCCTCGACCAATGTCGCCCCGGCCTTGATCTTGGCGATCGCCGCCGGCCCGGAATCGATGCCGCCGACGCCGATCAGCGGGAAGGCACCCTCGGTGCGCACGAAGGTCTCCGCCAGCATGCGCGTCGACAGCTTGAACAGCGGCTTGCCCGAGAGCCCGCCCGGCTCCCGCGCCGTCGCGCGGTCGCGCAGCGAGGCCGGGCGCGAGATCGTCGTGTTGCTGACGATCATGCCGTCGACGTGATTCTTGCGGGCGACGCCGACGACGTCGTCGAGATCGGGCAGCGTCAGGTCGGGCGCGATCTTCAGCAGCACCGGCGTCGGGCCGACACGGGCCCGCACCTTGTCGCGCGCCTCCAGCACCCGCCCGAGCAGTTCGTCGAGCGCGGCCGCCTGCTGCAGGTCGCGCAAACCGGGCGTGTTCGGCGACGAGACGTTGACCGTAAAGTAACTTGCTACCGCGGCAAAGGTATCGATCAGCCGCACATAGTCCTCGGTGCGGTCGGCCGAATCCTTGTTGGCGCCGATGTTGACGCCGACGATCCCGCCCTGGCGCACGCGCGCCGTCAGCCGCGCCAGCACGGTGGCGGCGCCGTCATTGTTGAAGCCGAGGCGGTTGATCACGGCGCGGTCGCCTTCGAGGCGGAAGACGCGCGGGCGCGGATTGCCGGCCTGCGACCGCGGTGTCACCGTGCCGATCTCGACGAAACCGAAGCCGAGACGCAGCAGCGCGTCCGGAACGAGCGCGTTCTTGTCGAAACCGGGCGCAACCCCGACCGGATTGGGGAAATTCAGGCCGAAGGCGCGCACCGCGATGTCCGGCGGATCGGCCGGGGCGCGGACACGCGGCATCAGGCGCAGGGCCTTGAGGGTCAGAGTGTGGGCGTCCTCCGGATCGAGGGCGCGCAGCAGCGGACGGGACAGGCGGTCGATCAGACCGAACACGATAAGGGTCGCTCCGGGAGGAATGTGCCCGGGACCCTATCGGGCGATGCGGGTCCAATTCAAGGCGGCGCGCATAATCTGCTTGCACTTTCGGGCTCCAAGGTTACATTTCCTACTTACGAATCCGGACCTATCACAGGGGGGCCGCGCCACACGCGGCGCCGTTCGATGCTTACACACGCCCAGATCTGGAACGCGCTCGACCGCCTTGCGGCGCGCAACAAGCTCACCGCTTCGGGCCTCGCCAAGAAGGCCGGGCTCGATCCGACGACCTTCAACAAGTCGAAGCGGATCACGTCCGAGGGCCGCCAGCGCTGGCCGTCGACCGAATCGGTCGCCAAGGCCCTCGCCGCCACCAACACCAAGGTCGACACCTTCGTCACGTTGATCACCGACGGCGTGAGGCCGGCGATCAGCACGGTGCCGCTGATCGGCTTCGCCCAGGCGGGCGAAGGCGGCCATTTCGACGATTCGGGCTTCCCGGTGGGCAAAGGCTGGGACGAGATCGAGCTGCCGCACGTCACCGACGAGCAGGCCTATGCGCTCAAGATCCAGGGCGAGTCGATGAAGCCGACCTACCGGCCTGGCGACATCGTCATCGTCTCGCCGTCGAGTCCGATCCGCAAGGGCGACCGCATCGTGGTCAGGACGCGCGACGGCGAGGTCATGGTCAAGGAGCTGCGGCGGCGCACCACCAAGACCATCGAGCTCAAGTCGCTCAATGCCGAGCACCGCGACCGCACCTTCGCGATCAACGACATCGACTGGATGGCGCGCATCCTGTGGGCGAGCCAGTGAGCGTGTCCCTCCCCTGAAAGGGGAGGGTCCGGCGCGATGGCGCCCGAGGTGGGGTCACGTCTCAATTGGAAATTACCCCACCCGGCGCTGCCGCGCGCCACCCTCCCCGCGAGCGGGGAGGGATAGAAAGACTGCCGCCGTCCGTTGGCGCGGCGAACTTCAACATCCGTCGGGGGACGACATGACCGACACTTTACTGCATTCTCAGAGCTGCACGTGCTGCGGCGACCTGCTCGCCAGGCGCTTCGATCGCCGCCGTTTCCTGCACGTCGCCGCCGGCGCCGGGCTGGTGGCGGCGTTTCCCGGTCTGGCCTTCGCCGCCGAGGGCAATTACGAGGCGATGCTTTTGACCTGCATCGACCCGCGCTTCCCCGAGCCGACCATCAAGTACATGGAAGGCCGGCACATGGTCGGCCAGTACAGCCAGTTCTCCATCGCCGGCGCATCGATCGGCGTGGTGGCGCCCGCGTTCAAGGACTGGTCGAAGGCATTCTGGGACAATCTCGCCGCCTCGATGCAGCTGCACCACATCCCGAAGGTGATCGCGATCAACCACCGCGACTGCGGCGCGGCCAAGATCGCCTACGGCGCCGACGCGGTGAAGGACAAGGCGGCCGAAACCGCCACGCACAGAGCGGCGCTGATGGAGTTCAGGAAGCAGGTCGGCGAGAAGCAGCCGACTCTGAAAGTCGAGCTCGGCCTGATGGCGCTCGACGGCACGGTCGAGACGTTTTCGTAAGCAGCATCGCTGCGCGCGAGGGCGATCCCGCATTTGCCCTCTCCCCTCGTGGGAGAGGGCTCCCGCAGCATCGCAGATATAAAGAATGGGTGAGGGGGACAGCCCCCTCACCCATCAGAATGCATTGAGAGTCTCTCAATGCCCTCTCCCACAAGGGGAGAGGGCACAATCATTTTCACCGCGCTTGCGGAAAGACGATCAAGCGCTGCGCGCCAGCGCGCCGTCGATCATGTCGACGGTGTTCTGCAGGCCGTAAAGCGCCACGAACGAGCCGAAGCGCGGGCCCTTCTCCTGGCCGAGCAGCACCTGGTACAGGAGATTGAACCAGTCGAGCGACACGCCCGGGCGGCCGTCCTTGCCCTTCTTCTTCGGATCGAGGAACGGCTCGCGACGGCCGACCTCGTAGACGACGTTCTGGATGTCCTCCGGCGTCGCCTCCGCCGGCAACTGCGACAGCGCATCGCGCAGGTCGATCAGCGCCGCGCGCTCGGGATCGCTCGGCTCGCGGAACTTCTTGTCCGGCAGCACGAAGTCGCGGAAGTAGTGGATGGCGTAGCCGACGAGCTCGTCGAGCTTGGGATGCGTCTGCGGCGTCACGCCCGGCCGGTAGCGGCCGATGAAGCCCCACAAGGTCTCGGCGTTCTCCGCGTTCGACGTCGATACCAGCGTCAGCAGCATCTGGAACGACACCGGCATGTCGATCTGCGGCGGATGGCCCGAATGGATGTGCCACACCGGGTTCGAGAGGCGCTGGCGCGTGTCCTGCCGCGTATAGGCGTCGAGGAATTGATAATATTCGTCGACATGGCGCGGGATGACGTCGAAGTAGAGGCGCTTGGCCGCCTTCGGCTCGCGGTACATGAACAGCGACAGGCTCTCGGGGCTCGCGTAGCGCAGCCACTCGTCGATGGTCAGCCCGTTGCCCTTCGACTTCGAGATCTTCTGGCCCTTCTCGTCGAGGAAGAGCTCGTAGTTGAAGCCCTCCGGCGGCGTGCCGCCGAGCGCGCGGCAGATGCCGCTCGACAGCTTCACCGAATCGATGAGGTCCTTGCCGGCCATCTCGTAGTCGATGCCGAGCGCCACCCAGCGCATCGCCCAGTCCGGCTTCCATTGCAGCTTGCAG
>Ga0182749_1000904_pt1 | contig 24728 bp, 19 predicted proteins | sample eDN3rd37CKraftMG_FD_128875 | JGI IMG/M metagenome (GOLD analysis project Ga0182749, IMG submission 128875) | Enriched Miracle-Growth compost microbial communities from Emeryville, California, USA - eDNA 3rd pass 37_C Kraft MG (version 2) (version 2) ...
GCTCGCACACTAATCTCATGGAGCGCAAACCTTGTCCAATACCACACTCGACAATCTCGGCAAACTCGTCCTTCGATTGACCGTCGGCATTCTTCTTGTCTTGCACGGCATCCATAAACTGACTCATGGAGTCGGCGGCATCGAAGGCATGGTCGCCTCACACGGCCTGCCCGCTTTTGTCGCCTGGGGCGCCTATGTAGGCGAGGTGATTGCGCCCATCCTGGTAATCGCCGGAATCTATACCCGCATCGGCGGACTCATTATCGCCATCAACATGCTGTTTGCCATCGCGCTTGCCCATATGACCCAGCTGTATAGCCTTACCCAACAGGGAGGCTGGCAGCTTGAGTTGCAAGGCCTGTATCTCTTTGGCGGCATTGCCATTGCCATGTTGGGTGCGGGGCGCTTCAGTATCTCGGGTCAGGGTGGACGTTGGAATTAGTAGCACGGGCAACGTCAAATCGCCCGCTCCTGGGCGGCGTGCGAGCCGCCCAGGAGTGATTACTCCCAGCACCTGTCTTTTCTACCTTTGAGCGTCGCCTCGCGCAGACAATGGCGCTCGGGCATGCGCAGGGACGCGTCGCCTTCCTGAATCCGCTTTCCGCCTTCTTCACCCTCATCAATGATCGAAAAGCTGTCATACAGCCTTCCGGTTGCGCTGCGCGCCTCGTAATCAAGACGATTCCCGTTCAGACGCAGCACCTGGAAAAGCTGCAGGTCTTCGCCGGTCGGCGACATGGTCGCACGCGCTTGCTCAGACAGCCGATATTGCTTGGCGCCAGCCACACTAACCAGGTAGACGGGCGGTCGGGCGTCATCCCGCTCTCCCAGGCGACGGCCATAAGTATGGTCGTGCCCCTGCAAGACCAGATCGACACGATGGCGTTCGATAACGGGCAACAGGTATTGTCGCAATACTTCATTGTCGCGCCCGGCACGAGGCGAATAAAAAGGCTGGTGGATCATCACAATGCTCCAGCGAAACGGGTTATCCCGCAGCACATGATCCAGCCATTCGGCTTGTGCCTGCGCAGTTCCCAGATCAAGTGCCGAGGTTCCATCCAGCATGGCAAAGCGTATGCCCTGGTAATCGAACCAATAGCTGGTATGCGATGCAGCGGCGGATCCGTTTTGCGGCAAATAAAAATGAGCCATCCATTGCCGCCCCAGTACGCGCCGCTCCTGCGGGGTATCTTCAAACTCTTCAAAATACTCATGGTTGCCAGCCACGGGCGCAAGCGCCATAGCCGCCAACGGGGAAACGGCATCGAACCATTCTCCCCACTCATCGTCGTCCACTGCCTCGCTGACCAAATCGCCGGCAAACAACGCCAGATTGGCACGGGGGGCATGGCGTACTGCTTCATGCACTACCCGCGTAGTCAGGCTGGCATTCTGGTTCTGCGTATCGCCGAAATACAGAATCTCTACGGGTACTCCGGCCGGCGCGGCCGTACGCAACTGCCGCCAGGGGCTCCACGTGCCCTCCCCCTGAACACGCCAGGCATACAGTGTGTCGGGCATCAACCCGTCAACCACGACACGGTGATGATTTGCCGCGCCGTTGCCAGCCTCCAGCGTCAGGCTCCTGGCCTGGATACGACGCGGCGACTTATCTGCCTGCCATTGATCGGGGCCGTCGCTGGCCTGGGCAATTTCCAGCCACGGAGACCTTACCCTTGAGCCTGTACGCCAGGTCACGGAGAAACCGGTCGAGGCATCTTGCGATGGCACAGCCACAATGCGGTCGGGAAACGCATTGGCCGCGTACTTAATGACGCCTTCAGGCACCAGCACATTGGGTTCGGGCTCGCGCGCACCTTGAAGGGCTTGGGCGGCAGGGGCGACTTGGTCTGCCGGAACACCCTGGGCCGCTTGAGCGTCTTGGCCAGCCGCCAGCACACCGCAGGCGCCCAGGACGAGCGCCAAGCCAAGAATGCCATTTCTGCAATAGGTTCTCATTTACTGTCCTTTTCGTATCCGATAATGAAAAGTGTTTCTGACTCCTGGCACTGCGACCGCTACCCCATTAATGGTGTGCGGCCGGTAGCGGAACATCGCGGCTGACTGCAGCGATGGCCGCACGAACAGGGGATGACACTCGCCTTCGATTTCTGGATTCACCACACTCCCCTGGGCTGAGACTGTATAGCGCACGGTGCAATCGCCTTCGATCTGCTTTTGCAGGGCGCGCGGCGGATAGTCGGGCGCCCGCTTGGAGATAGGCTTATAGCTACGGCTGGATGCCAGCGCCGCCAGCTGCGACGCCATGGACGCAGAGGTGTCGGGTGCTGCTTGCCGCTGCGAGGGTTGCGGCGTGGCTGTCCGCGGCAAAGGTGCGGATCGAACGGCCTGTCGCGTTTGCTCTGCCCGCTGCGGCGCTGGCTGAGGTTCCTGCTTTTGCGGTTTGGCCTGCTTGGGACGCTGCGGCTTGCGTAGCGCAGGCTGCTCGTCACGCAGCTTCTCCAGCTCAACGGCGGGCGTGGGTTCCGGCACGGGAGGTTCCGGCGCAGGCGGTTCCGGCGCAGGCGGTTCCGGCGCAGGCGGCTCCGGCACGGGAGGTTCCGGCACGGGCGGCTCGGGCGCAGGTGGTTCCGGTACGGGCGCAGGCGGCTGAGGTTCAGGAGGCGCAGGCGTCATGGCCAGTTGCACAGACAAGACAGGTATGGCCGCAGAGGGCGGCGCCGCGCCCAGGCTGCCTGCGTTCAACAGAGCCGCCAGCAGGCCGCCGTGCAGAACCAGCACCCCCAGCAGTATAGGAAGACGCGGGAAGCTGTGCTCCTCTTCCTGCATAAACGCCATAGGAAAAGCCGGCGCCACCATGGTTCGGGCCAGGGTGCCGTGCAGTTCAGAATGCATCATCCCCGCCCCTTCTCCTGGGGCATGTCAGTCAGCAGTCCCATCTGGCTGACACCTTGCTCTTGCAGCGCTGCCATGCCCTTGAGCACATGGCCATAGGCGACCTGTTGATCGGCACGAATATATACCTGGGCCTTGGGGTGCTCGCTCACGATTGCGCTGATACGCGACACCATGTCGGCCAGCGATACGGGCGCCATGTCCGGCGGCGAGGATGCCCGTGCCGGCGCATCACTCTGCTGCCAATAATAGGCGCCATCAGCAGTCACGGAAACTGTCACCACCAGCTGCTCCGGCGCGGTCGCCAGCACCTGTCCTCTGGCTTTGGGCAATTCCACCTTGACGCCTTGTGTGAGCATTGGCGCCGTGACCATGAAAATCACCAGCAACACAAGCATCACATCAATGTATGGGACCACATTCATTTCCGCCTTGGGACCATGCCGGGAAGGAGGTTTTCTCATCATCTTTCCTCAGGGCTGCGTCGAGGCCGGTATCGGTTTGCCTGCAAGATGCATACTGCGCAGCAGCCTGGCTTGCAGTTCATTGGCAAAGCCGTAGTAGCGCCCGAGCAAGAGCTGCGCCTGGGCAGAGAAGCGGTTATAGGCCATGACGGCCGGAATGGCGGCGAACAAACCAATAGCCGTTGCGATGAGAGCCTCGGCAATGCCGGGAGCGACTGCGGACAAAGTGGCCTGCTCCACCTGCGAAAGGCCCATGAAGGCGTTCATGATGCCCCACACCGTCCCGAAAAGGCCGACATAGGGGCTGACCGAACCGATGGTTGCCAGCCAGGAAAGGCCGCGTTCAAGACGCTCTTCCTGATCGGAAATGGCCACCAGCAAAGCCCGTTCGACCGACGCAGCGACGGCCTCAGGCTCCACGCCCTCTTGTCCGCGCAACTGCAGGTATTCATGATAGCCTTGGCAGAATATCGACTCCAGGCCTCTCACGCGCGTCCCGCTGCGGCTCAGTGATCGATACAGCTCATCAGGCTGCGCCGACTGCCGAAATTGTCTGAGCATGCGGCTGGCCGCCTTGACGTTGCGCCGCATTGCCATCGTTCTTCCGACAATAAGGTACCAGCTGATGATGGATGCCAGCACGAGCGTCAGCATCACCAGTTGCACCAGAAGGCTGGCCTGACTAACCAGTTCCCACACCGACATGTGTTCCATGTTTGAATTCATGTGATCTTTACTCCAGATTGAAAGCACGGGCGATATCAGCCCAGGGCAGAAATTTGAAATTCTGCCGACCTTCAGGCATGCGCTTGCGGCCATCCTGTACAACCAGCATGCCCTGCTGCCAGGGTTCGCCAAGATTTGCGGACGTCACATCCAACCCATCTGTTTCGGACACGCCGTCTATGCCCAGACCGGCATTCAGGCCGATGCGGAACACTGCGCGCTGGCGGTAGGGAGGCGCGGCCTCGACAATCACATAACTGCTATTTCCCTGGCTGGAAATGACCAGATAATCCCGCTTCTTTCCTTGATACAGCGCCAGTCCCTCAATGTCATCGCGCACGGCCTCGCCCACAGCAATCACTTTTTCGAACGTGGCAGGCCCGGTGGGGCTTGCGTCCAATGCCCAGACAGCCACGTCTTCCTCGCCGATGAACAGACGCTCATTGCGGTCGTCCGCCACACAGCCTTCGGGCTGCGTCGGTACGCTGAACCTGCGAACCAGTTCACCCTCGATCTTGCCGGCGCGGCCATTCAGCCGATACTGCAGGAAGGTCCCATCCTTGTCGTTGACGATGGCGTATATGCTCCCTTCGCCGCTCTTGAACATGCACAAACCATAGATTTCCTTCAGAGGCGTGGATACCTGCCCGATGTCCGTAAGCTCGCCGCTGTCACTGTCGATGGCGAAAGCATGCAGACTGTTGTGATCCCGGTTGGATGAAACCGCCAGGTCCACTTGGCGACCGGCGAGCAAGAAGCCGCTGCGCACGTCAATGTTGTTTTGCCTGCCGACCCTCAGATCCTGGACGATCCGGCCTTCGAGGTCATATACAACAAGGCCGCCGCGCTTGTCTGTGGCCAGAATGCGGCTACGCTCGGGTTGCCGCGAGTTCAACCAGATGGCCGGATCATCGGCGGCATCTCCCAGGCTGGGAACCGGCTCCGTTTGCACCAAAGCGGGCAGTGCGAGGATGGGCGCCGCGCGTTCCGGCGCCGGCAGCTGCCAGTCGAGCCTGGCGGTATGCAGGCCGCTATCATCATGCAGCAGCACATCCCATTTCCCGGCGCTCGTACCGCGCACGCTCATGCCTTGCGGCTCGATCAGTCCCGTCAAAGGCAACGCCGCCTGATGCTGCCAGTTGCCGTCCTGCTTCTTGTAAAGATGCAGTCGTCCCGCCTCAGGGTCCAACGCCAGCAAGCCACCGGGCACCACCGCCAGCCCCGCGACCGCCTTCTCAATCTCTCCGTGAGGCTGCACTATATCGGCCAGCCGGCGCTCGAGCGGCGCCTCGTCGCCTGCCGGATAGCTCCATATGCCTATGGTTTCCTCATTGATGAGCATTTCCGCCCCCGCGTCATCCACTTGGCAATATTCGCTTTCCGGCGGCGTGCTCAGGCGGCGCACCAGTCGCGGCGTGCTCAATGGCTGCTCATCTCGCGCCACTAGCCATTGCTCTCCCAGCCCCTGCTTACCCGTTAGAAACAGAAATGCATTGCGGCTGTCGTCTTCGTACAGGCATATACCCTCGATCTTGAACTCAGGCTTGGGCAGCACCACGGCGTCCTCCCATGCACGGCTACCAGCAGGAAGGAAACGCAGAACTGCCTGCTGCAGCGAGGCGTCGAAGGCAGCCAGCAGCAAACCCTTGCTGCCGGTGCGATGATCGATCATGCCGTAACTCCCCGGCAACCGCGCCCATGCGTTTGCCTGGGCATCCTGCAAAACGATTCCATCTCGCTCGCTGCTAATGATGCGGTCGGCCTGCATGCCAATAGATCTGCCATGAAACCATTGCGCAGCCTCGACACCAGTCAGGCCGGAATGGTACGGTACCGGCTGCGTAAGCGTCGGCACGCCGGCCATGGCACTGTGCAGCGTCAGGAAGGTCCCGCATGTGATGCTCAGAGCAAGCGCCAACTGGCGCAGGCGCAACCCTGCGGGCGATGAGTAAATTGTTGAGTCCATGATTTCCTCTGCCGTGGCGTCATACTCCCCTTGCCGGATGATGCGCCTAGAACACATAGGTCATACCCAACTTGTAGCTGGGACCGTATTTCTCATACTGGGCGTTGTATCGACGTGACCCGGTATAGGTGTAATAGACCTCGTTGGTAAGGTTCTGTGCCTCGAAATAGAACTGCAAGTTCCTGTTGACCGAATAGCGCGCAGAGAAGTCGACGAATGTCTGGCTATCAGCGTGGATGTCGTGGCTGCTGTCGGCAATATCGATGACCTCATCCAGATACGATGACTTGTAATTGGCCGAGAGCCGCAGGCTGAGCTTGTCGTTTTCCCAACCCAGCATCAGATTGCCGACCGTACCGGACTGGTGAGGCAGATCAATGCTGCGCCTGACCATGCGGCCGCCAGACATACCCTCAATACGGGCCCGTGATTTGCTGAACGTCACATTGGCGCCCACCAGCAGCCCGTTCCATGGTGAAGGCAGCCAGCTCAGCTTCTGGGAATAAGCCAGCTCCAGCCCATAGAGGCTGGCGCTGCCGCCATTCATGGTTGTCTTGGCCTCACTGAAATCAGACCACTCTCCTGTGCCGGCCAGATCAGTGTCATACATGAAATTCTTGATGTCCTTGTAGAACACATAGGCAGAGGCAACGCCGGAGTCATTGAAATAATGCTCGATACCCAGATCGAAATTGCGTGAGCGCATGGGCTTGAGGGATGGATTGCCGAACTCGGCCTCATCGCCATCACGCACAAACCCCGGGCGCAGCTGGCCGAAGGTGGGGCGGATGACACTTTCGGTATAGGCGGCACGGATCTGCGTATCATCGCCCCAGAGGTATCTTGCATGCAGGCCCGGCAGCCAGTCGTTATAGTTATTGCGGTGTGAGCGCTTTTCGAATACGCCCGAGTCCGCGTCATAACCCGTGCCGTCCGCCTTGAACCGCGTACCCTCGTAGCGCATGCCGGCGATAAGGCGCCATCTATCCATATCCAGCGTTTGCATGACATATGCAGCGTTGATGTCCTCATTCATGCGGAAATCGTTGATGCGCGACTCCTCTTCATCCCACTCGCGATCCAGACCCCGCATACTGCTGTGCACCCGATCCGGATCAATCCCAGGGCCAAAATTTCCAAGACCGGAGTCGATGCCTCGCTTGGCGAACTGTTCCAGTGTCAGGCCCGTGCCGCTGACATCGTATTTCCAGATATCTTCATCGTTCTCCTTGACGCGCCTGCTCAATTTGCCGCCGAACTTGAGCTGCGCCGGATAATTGCCCAGCATATAGTCACGGCTGAAATCCAGGCGCAGGTTTCTTTCCGTATCCGTGGCCTTCTGCTTTTGCCACTCGATCTCATCAAATGCATATTGGCCAGGATCCCTGTACCCGGCGCCCCCCAACGGCACAGGCTTGCGTGTATTGTCATACCCCATATCGGCGAATGCGCCTTCGAATGAAGCACCCGCAATGCCGCCGGGTAGATCCTCTTTCGCCTTACTGAAACCGGCCTGGCCAGCGATTGTCCACAGGCCGATCATTTTCTCCCCGCCGAGAACGAAGCTGTTGATCGTCTGGGTTTCCGTGCGGTGTTTCAATTCGCGCTTTACTTCCGCGTCACCACGCTCGCCCGGGCGCTGCGCGTCGGAAAATTCAACTGCCGAGGCCTGACGCGTTTCAGTATCCTTGAAACGGCTCACAAGCGTGCGCAGGTAATACGTTTCGGAGGCGTTAGGCCGCCAGTCGAAATTCAATCCCAGGCCGCTGCGTTCACGGCGGATATCATACCGGCGCAGTTCCGTCTGCTCGAGCCGGCCGGCGCCATCGCCGAAATCCCAATTTCCGCCGGTTTCGATATTGTCGGAGCCGAAGTCTCGCTGTTGCCAGCTGAACGCGGCGGCGATGCCGAAGTTGTCTTCTCCGCCGCCTACGCTGAACCGCTCGCTGATGGCGCCCGACACCTTGGGGCTGTTCTTGCCGGTATTAGTGTCGTGCCCGCCTTCCAGTGTCCCCGTGGCAAAAAATCCGTCATGATCAAATGCCGAAAGGCTTTCGACATTGATGGTGCCGCCAAGCGAATTGGCATCCATGTCAGGCGTAAGACTCTTGACTACTGACAAAGACTGTATCAGCTCGGACGGCAACACATCCAGAGCGACTGCACGGCGGTCGCTTTCGGGCGCCGGCACCAGCGTGCCGTTGATATTGACGGCGTTCAAATCGGGGGCCAAGCCCCGCACGCTGACGAACCTGCCTTCCCCTTGATCGCGTTCCACCGAAACGCCGGGCAGGCGCTGCAGTGCCTCGGCCGCATTATCATCGGGCAATTGCGCCACGCCATCGGCGTGCACAACGCTCTCGATACTGTCCGCAATCCGCTGCTGTGAGATGGCGTTGCGCATACTCGCCCCCTGCCCCACCACGGTGATACTCTCCAGAGCCTCCACGGGCTGCTGCTGTGCATGAGTGGCGCCTGACAACGCCAGCATCATCAGCACGACCAGGCTGTTGTGTCCGGCATGACTTCCCGCAGGCCCGAAGGCCGCAAGGCGAACAGGCTTGCGCATTGATCCCCGGTCAAATCGCAGCGATTTCATGTGTTGTTTCCCTTTTCCATAATTGCCCGACGCATCTGCGCCGTTGACGAAGAGTGCGTACCTTAGAAAGTGAAAATTTCAGTCACATGACATACCCATTGCTACAACACTGAAATTGAGTGCTTTGCTGTGCGATCCAGGCACAAATGAGCTGAAATGACATGAGCCCGCCTGCTGGCGTCGGCGCGCGCGAAGCAGCACCAGGGCCTCGAGCGGCCTTACTGCCCAATGCCCTCAACCGTCCAGCAGTCGCGGCGCATGTCGATCCGAAGATCGGGGCCCCTTGCGTGGCAGCTCACGAGGCGAACATGACGTGAGCTGATTGCACCTGTGCGGCTGCCACTAAATTGTCATGCTGCTATGGTCTCCTCTTGCACGTCCCGGCAGACCTATCCCTCACAACATGAGTCACAATCTGAAAATGCATCTTCCCAAGCTGCTCCTGCTGGCGCTGTGCGCAACTGCAGGCCTGCTTGTTTATCTGATGATCGGCACATTGAAGCCCTGGCATGGCATCCACTGGATGGATGTGCTGGGCGAAGGCGGTTCCGCATGCTTCGTGGCGGCCTGGTTTCTGATGCTTCTGGGCGCACGCCCCGCAGGGCGGGTCACTAGCCTGCTGGCTGCCGGACTTGGCTGCATTTTTTTGTCCATGTGGCTGGACGTGCTGGATGAATTCATTAAGTTTGGCCCAGACATGAAGCTGGACAACATCATGGAATCGGCGCCCATGCCCGTCGGCCTGTGGCTGCTCACGTTGGGGATTTATCACTTGCACAAAGAGCAGCAGGCAATCAACGGTCAGATGGAAAAACGCGAACGGCTGTTTCGGGAGCATCGCCTGTTCGATACGCTTACCCCGCTTGCCCGTGCCGGCTATTTCAAGCGTCAACTTGATATGTCGATGCTGCAGGCTGAACGCGACGGAAAGCCTCTGTCACTTATTATGCTGGATCTGGATGATTTCGATCTGCTGACGGACCGCCATGGCAGCGCCGAAGGCGATGCCATTCTGATAGCGGTGAGCCAGTTGCTGGTTCTGAACCTGCGGCGACAGGATCTGGTATGCCGGCTGGCAGGCGACCGCTTCGCCATCCTTTTGCCGCAGACTGCGGAACAACTGGCACAGCGGATCGCAGAAGAATTGCAACAATCCATCGCACATCTGGCACATCGCAGCCGCGAGCACGGAGAGCGCATACCTTTGCGGGCATCAGCCAGCGTTGCAATCGCGCACCGTCAGGACACTCCCGCAAGTCTGCTCGAAAAACTGAACAGCGCGCTGTATTGTGCTCATCCGGCCGGTCAGTGCTAACGGTTCCGGGAGTCCAGACGTGCCGACGCCACTTGCGCATTACCACGAATGCGACAGCGCCTTCATTCCCGCGCAGCATCAACCGGCAGCCTTGCTCGACATCGCGCTCAGCCGCAACATTGCACCCGACGCGCTGCTTAGCGGCACCCGTTTGTTCTATACCGATATCCTATCGGGAAAATGCCGTCTTTCTCCGCTACAGTTGCATGTCATGCTGCGCCAGCTGCAACGCCATATCGGAGAGGAAACCGGATTTCTAGTAGGACAACGCATGTTGCCGGGCCAGTATGGCGCTGCCAGCCTGGCGCTGCGCCACTGTGCCACATTGCACGAGGGCCTGATCCTGCTGTGCAAGCTTTCGGCTCAGCTCTCGCCGCTGCTGACTCCCAGGCTGTGGCTTGGACGCCAGTTCGCATGGTTGAGCTGGAACGATGCGTGGGGCGCCGGACAGCTTCAGCCACTGCTGGCCGAAGCTGTGGCTACGTCCATCATGACCCTGAGCCGATCGCTGTGCCGCCAGCGTCTTCCATGGCTTTACCTGTTCCAGCACGCAACGCCACCGTACATGGAACAATACTGGGTGCATCTGGGACAGGATGTTCACTTTGACCAGCCTGTGAACCTGATGCGCCTGCCACGCGCATGGCTGGACCAGCCCAATGCGGAAGCTGCCTCTACCATCTGTCATCTGAACTTTCAGCAAGCTCAAGCTGAATTGCAGGCCAGCGAAGCCAGTGTCGGCTTCCTGGATTTGTTCGACAGTGTGATGGAGCATCGCATTGAGCAAAATCCATCCCTGGAACAACTTGCGCAGGATTTCTCTTGCAGCCCCGCCACCCTGAAACGTCGGCTACGCAAGCACGGTACGCATTTCCAGAAACAGTTCGATAACCTCCGGACGCAATTGGCCCTGAAATACTTCCTGAGCGATGAGCTATGCAGCGATGCCGTTGCCAGCAGATTGCGATTCAATGACAACGGCAACTTCCGCCGCTCTTTCAAACGCTGGACGGGGCTCACGCCGGACACGCTTCTCCAGCGCCTGGCGTAGATTCAAGCAGCGCAAAAAGGGCCCGCAGGCACGATCAGCCGGCGGGCCCTTTTCAGGCCATCAGAAGAGGATGCTCAGCCGAAGCGGCCGGTGATGTAGTCTTCGGTTTCCTTGCGAGCGGGCTTGACGAAGATCTGGTCGGTTTCGCCGTATTCCATCAGTTCGCCAAGATACATATAGGCCGTATAGTCGGAACAGCGCGCAGCCTGCTGCATGTTGTGCGTCACGATAACCACCGTGTATTCGGACTTGAGTTCGGCAATCAGCTCTTCCACCTTGGCGGTCGAGATCGGGTCCAGGGCCGAGCAGGGCTCATCCAGCAGAAGAACCTCGGGCTTGATGGCAACCCCGCGAGCAATGCACAAACGCTGCTGCTGGCCACCGGACAAGCCATTGCCGCTTTGCTGGAGCTTGTCCTTGACCTCATTCCACAAAGCAGCCTTGGTCAGCGCCCACTCGACGCGCTCGTCCATTTCTCCCTTGCTGAGCCGTTCAAACAGCCGCACGCCAAAGGCGATATTGTCATAGATGCTCATGGGAAACGGGGTCGGCTTCTGGAAAACCATGCCGACTTTGGCCCGGATGAGCGAGATATCCATCTTGGAGGTCAGCAGGTTCTGGCCATCGAGATTGATTTCGCCCTCGGCGCGCTGGCCGGGATACAGCTCGAACATCCGATTAAAAGTACGCAGCAGCGTCGATTTGCCGCAACCGGACGGGCCGATGAAGGCCGTAACCTTGTTCTCCTGGATGGAGAGATTGACGTTCTTGATCGCATGGAATTTCCCGTAGTAGAAATTCAGATTGCGTACTTCGATTTTCGTGCGTTCGCTGGAAGGAGTCGTTTGCATTGTCAGTTCCTGGCCGGAGTGCCCCGGCCTGAGCGTTATTTCCGGAAGAGGCTGCGGGCTGCGATGTTGATGCCAAGCACCAGCAAGGTGATCAGCACCGCGCCAGCCCAGGCCAGGCGATTCCAGTCTTCGAAGGGGCTGGCCGCATACTGGAAAATCACCACAGGCAGGTTGGCCAGCGGCGCATTCATGTTCAATGACATGAACTGGTTGTTCAGGGCGGTAAAGAGCAACGGTGCGGTTTCACCCGAAATACGCGCAACCGCGAGCAGCACGCCGGTGATGATGCCGGAACGCGCCGCGCGATAGCAGATGAACATAATGATCCGCCACTTGGGGCAGCCCAGTGCGGCAGCCGCCTCCCGCAGGCTGTTGGGCACCAGCAGCAGCATGTTGTCGGTCGCCCGGACCACGACCGGAATCACCAGGATCGCCAGGGCGAAGGCACCGGCCCAGCCGGAATAATGGCCAACCTGGGCTACATAGATGGCATAGATGAACAGGCCGATGATGATGGAGGGCGCGGACAGCAGCACATCGTTCAGGAAACGCGTGGCTGGCGCCAGCCAGCCGCGGCGGCCATACTCGGCCAGGAAGGTGCCCGCCAGGACACCGATGGGCGTGCCTATCAGCGTACCGACCGCAGCCATCATGATGCTGCCCAGGATGGCATTGAGCAGGCCGCCATCGGCGCCGGGTGCGGGCGTCGCTTCCAGTATCAGCGTCAGGGACAGCGCCGAGCCGCCCTTGAGCAGCAAGGTCAGGATAATCCAGAACAGCCAGAACAGGCCGAAAACCACCGTTGCCCCAGAAAGAAAGAGCAGGACGCTGTTGACGCGCTGGCGCCGGCGATAAACCGGGTTCTTGAGATTGACGAGAGAATCGTTGTTGAACATGTATGTGCCCCGTCTAGTGCGAAGTGCCCTCGCCCTTGCCCAGGCGCAGCAACAAAACCTTGGAGAGCGCCAGCACGACGGTGGTGATCAGGAAAAGTATCAGGCCCAGTTCCAGCAGCGCGGATTTCTGCATGCCGCCCGCCTCATTGAATTCGTTGGCCAGCGCCGATGCGATGGAATTGGAGGGAGAGAAAATGGAACTGGGCAGGTTGAAGGCATTGCCGATCACAAAGGTCACCGCCATCGTCTCGCCCAGCGCCCGGCCCAGCCCCAGCATGATGCCGCCGATGACCCCGGATTTGGTAAACGGCAGGACGACCTTCCAGACTACCTCCCATGTCGTGCTGCCCAGCCCGTAGGCGGATTCCTTCAGCATCGGCGGCACAAGCTCGAACACATCGCGCATCACTGCCGTGATGAAGGGAATGATCATGATGGAAAGAATCAGGCCGGCAGTGAAAACGCCGATGCCAAAGGGCGGCCCGGAAAAAATGCTTTCCAGGACTGGCACGCCTTCGAAAAACTCAATCAGGCCAGGCTGGATGTATTCCTGGAACAGCGGCACAAAAACGAACAGCCCCCACATGCCGTAGATGATAGAGGGGATGGCAGCCAGCATTTCAATGGCGGTGCCCAGCGGGCGGCGCAGCCAAGTGGGCGAGAGTTCGGTCAGGAACATGGCGATCCCGAAGGATACCGGCACCGCGATGATCAGAGCGATGAAGGAGGTAAGCAGCGTTCCGACCACAGGCACCAGCGCGCCATAATGGTTCTGGACGGGATCCCAGTTGTTGGTCCACAGAAAGGACAGCCCGTACGCCGCAATGGATTCGCGACTGCCATATATCAGCGAAACCATGATGGCGCCCAGCAGTATGAACACCAGGAACGCAAATGTGCGGGTCAGATTGCTGAATACAGCGTCCATGAACGCATTGCGATTATTTTTCATTTGAGTATCTGGATGTTGCTGGGGCCAATACTATAAAACAGTTGCCGTTGCCGAAAGGCAGCCACGACGCTTATTCACACAACAGCGACGGCGCCGTATACGCGGCGCCGTCGCCTGGGGGGCTGGACACCTTGACCGGGCAAACCGGCTCGGACGTTGCCAGCCGCGGCATCTGGGCGCGATCCGCCCCAATGCCGCACGGCCTGCCTTATTTCCAGACCGCGGAGCCGTCAGCTCCCTTGATTTCCGATTTCCAGCCTTCCGCTATCTGGGCCGTGACGCTGTCAGGCATGGGGACATAATCCAGCTCCTGCGCGAGCTTGTCGCCATTCTTGAAGGCCCAGTCGAAGAATTTCAGCACCTCGGCGCCGGATTCAGGCTTGTCCTGCACCTTATGCACCAGAATGAAGCTGGCGGATGTCACCGGCCAGGACTCGGCGCCCGGCTCGTTGGTCAGCACAACACCCATGCCCGGAGCGCTCTTCCAGTCGGCATTGGCAGCCGCAGCGGCGAATGCTTCCTGGGAAGGCTGGACGAACTTGCCGTCCTGGTTCTGCAACTGCGTCCATGCCAGGTTGTTTTGCTTGGCATAGGCATATTCCACATAACCGATCGAATTCTTCAGCTGGCGAACGTAGGCGGCGACACCTTCGTTACCCTTGCCGCCCTGCCCTGTGGGCCATTTTACAGCCTTGCCCTCGCCTACCTTTTCCTTCCAGTCGGAAGAAACCTTGGAGAGGTAGTTCGTCCAGCCAAACGTCGTGCCAGAGCCATCGGAACGGTGCACCACGATGATCGATGCGCTGGGCAGCTTCACATCAGGGTTCATGGCCTTGATGGCCTCGTCGTCCCACTTGGTGACCTTGCCCAGGAAGATGTCGGCCAGCACAGCGCCGGACAGCTTGAGCTGGCCGGGCTCGATCCCGGCGACATTGATGACGGGCACCGTGCCACCGATGATGGCGGGGAACTGGAACAGCTTGTTTGTTTCCAGGGCGTCCGCCTTCATCGGATCGTCGGAGGCGCCGAAATCAACCGTCTTGGCGATGATTTGCTGCTGGCCGCCGCCCGAGCCGATGGACTGATAGTTGATGCGATTGCCGGTTTCCTGCTGGTATTGGGCAGCCCACTTGGCGTAGATCGGGTAGGGAAACGAAGCGCCTGCACCCGTGATGTCAGCTGCCTGTGCAGCCAACGAAGCTGCGCCAAAGGCGATACCGACAGAAACTTGTACGAAAACACGTCTAAACATGGTGGAGTCCTTTTGATCTTTAAGACTGACTGCTACAGGCCATTTCCTGCTCAGACGAAATACTAAAGATCCAATATTACATGTTCGTGACAGTTTATATGACATGTCTGTGACAGCTAGCCCGGCCTCCTGCCGCACCAGGCCGGGCAGCCTCGCTAACCCAGCTTTTGCACCAGTTCGGCGTGCAGGTTGACCTGACGGCCCCGCCCAGTGACCTTGGCATAGGTGCCATCGGGCAAGCCCCGCCAGGCCCGCTGGTTGTCACGCAGGGCAATCGTGAACGACTCGGAAATGACCCGTCGCTTGAGCGTTTTGTCCAGGATGGGAAAGGCGATCTCAACCCGGCGGAAAAAATTCCTGTCCATCCAGTCGGCCGATGAAAGATAGACCTTGTCTTCTCCCCCCGCATGGAAGTAGAAAACGCGAGAATGCTCGAGGAAGCGCCCGATGATGGATCGCACCCGGATGTGTTCCGACATGCCTGGCACCCCAGGCCTGAGCGCGCAGGCGCCGCGCACGACCAGATCGACCTTGACCCCCGCGCGGCTGGCGTCATAGAGGGCGTTGATGATCTCGGGCTCCAGCAGTGAGTTCATTTTCGCCATGATGCGGGCTTTCTGCCCCTTGCGCGCATTCTCCGCCTCGGCGGCGATCAGGGCCATCATGGTTTCGTGCAGGGTAAATGGCGACTGCAGCAGCAGCTTGAGGGATCGCCGCGCCCCCAGCCCTGTGAGCAGGGAGAACACCTTGTCCATGTCGGCGCACATCTGCTGATCGGCCGTGAGCAGCCCGAAATCGGTGTACAGCCTTGCCGTGCGCGGGTGATAGTTGCCCGTGCCAAGGTGTCCATAGCGCCGGATCTGGCCTTTTTCGCGCCTGAGGACCAGCGCCATTTTGGCGTGCGTCTTGTGGCCGACCACGCCGTAGCTGACGTGCGCCCCCACCTCTTCAAGCCGAGCGGCCCAGTTGATATTGGTCTGCTCGTCGAAACGCGCCATGAGTTCCACCACCACGGTCACCTCCTTGCCGGCACGGGCGGCGACCAGCAGCAACCCCATCAGCTCGGAATCTTCGCCCGTGCGATAAATGGTCTGCTTGATGGCCACCACTGCGGGATCGGTGGCTGCCGCCCTGAGAAAATTCAGCACCGGCTGGAAGGATTGGTAAGGGTGATGCAGGAGGTGATCGCGTTGCGCAATGGCGGCGAACAGTTCCTCGGGCCTATCCAGAACCTGGTCGAACGGCTCCGGCATATGCGGCCTGTGATCGGGGAAAAGCAGATCCGGCCGGTCAACCACGTTGCAGAGCTGCATGAGCCGCGACAGGTTGACCGGCCCGCTGACACGGTAGGTATCCTGTGGCTGGAGCAGGAATTCCTGCTGCAGGAAAGACTCAAGCACCTGCGGCATGGTGTGATCGATTTCCAGGCGCACCGCGGCGCCGAAATTGCGCTGCGAAAGCTCGCCCTGCAAAGCCTGCCGCAGATTGGTGATTTCTTCTTCGTCCACGAAGAGGTCGCTGTTGCGCGTGACCCGCCATTGGTAGACGCCCTTGACGTCCAGCCCCGGAAAGATCTCACCGACAAAGGCACTGATCAGCGCCGACAGCAGGATGTAGCCATGCGGAATCCCTGCGATCTCTGCCGGTACCTTCATCACACGCGGCAAGGCACGGGGCGCCTGCACGATGGCTATGGAGGCGCGGCGCCCGAAGGCATCCTGCCCGGCCAGGGCAACGATGAAATTCAGGCTTTTGTTGTAGACGCGCGGAAAGGGATGCGCCGGATCGAGCCCGATGGGCGTGAGCATGGGCATGACCGAGCGGTAAAACTCGTCGTGGGCCCACTCGTACAGATCCTCGCTCCACGTTGCCGGCTCCATCAGGTCTATGCCTTCGGCACGCAATTTGGGCAGCACTTTCCCGATGAGCAGGCTATTCTGCCGCTCGATCAGCTCATGCGCCGCATGCTGTACGCGCTCGAAGGCCTCTCCCGGCGTGAAACCGTCCTGCCCCACCGCATTGGGGGTCTGCCGCTGCTGCTCTTTGAGACTGGAGATGCGGATCTCGAAGAACTCATCAAGATTGGAGCTGACGATGCACAGGTAGCGCAGCCTTTCCAGCAATGGGGTGGCGTGGTTTTCGGCCATCTCCAGCACACGCTCATTGAACTTGAGCAAGGATAATTCACGATTCAACAGCAAGGCATCCGGCGATTCGGTGGACATGGCTATTCCGAAAAATAAACTGGCGACTGTTTTACTGCAATTTCATGACGATTCAATGACAGCGCTGAAAGTCGCGTCATTTTCCCCGGCAGACTGCTCAATACTATACAAAGCCTTGACTTATTTCCATGTCCCCCGAGGCGCGCGCATCGGGTGAAAGCCGCGCCATTTCGGTGCCAGCAAGGTTTCCGGGCACACAAAGTCTGACTCATTTCAATATCAATCGGCATTGAAGGCGGTTTAGCCGCAAAACGTTATTTATAATCTGCCCGATATCCACACAAGGCCTTCCCGGATGGACCAATTACTTGCCGCAATCGACCTGGGCTCGAACAGCTTCAGGCTTTCGATAGGAAGAGTTGTGCAGCACGACGGCACAGCCCAGATCTACGCCGTTGACCGGCTCAAAGAATCCGTCCGGCTCGCCGCCGGACTCGACGCCAAGAACAATATCGATGACGAAGCCATCGGGCGCGCAATTACTGTGCTCAAACGCTTCGGCGAGCTGCTTGCAGGCTTCCACCCCAACAGGGTGCGCGCCGTTGCGACCAATACCTTTCGCATCGCCCGCAATGCACCCGAGCTTGTGGCACGCTGCGAAGCGGCCCTGGGCTTTCCGATTGAAATCATTTCCGGCCAGGAAGAGGCGCGCCTGATTTTCTCGGGCATCACCAACGAGCTGCCGCCCTCATCCAACCGCAGGCTGATGATAGACATTGGTGGCGGCTCGACCGAAATCATTATCGGCAAAGGCTTCCAGGCGCTGCACCTGAATTCGCTGTACATGGGCTGTGTCAGCTATACCAGGCAGTTCTTTCCCGATGGGCAAATCACAGCGGCCCGCATGGAAGAAGCCCAGCTGGCCGCACGGCGCGAGCTTGAACGGATATCGCGCCTCTACCGCCATACCGGATGGCAGGAAGCCTATGGTTCCTCTGGCACCGCCAAAGGTCTCATCGCGGTCCTGCAGGAAAGCGGCATGTCACGCAAAGGCATTACCCTTGACGGCCTTGAACAGCTCAAGGCCAAGCTGATCCGCGATGGTAAAGTGATCATGAGCGAGTTGCCCGGCCTCAAGATGGACCGCTCGCTGGTGCTGGCAGGCGGCCTGGCGATCATGCTGGCGGCCTTCCAGGAACTGAAAATCAAATGTATGGCTCCGGGCGAAGGCGCCCTGCGGGTGGGTGTGCTCTACGACCTGCTGGGCCGCGATTCGCAGCACGACAAGCGTCACGAAACCGTGCTCCAGTTTATCCGCCGCTATCATGTCGATACCCGGCAATCGGAGCGCGTGAAGGGCCTGGCGCTGAATTTCTTCCAGCAGCTTCGCCTGGACGACACCCCGGCCAACCAGGATCTGCAGCGCGCGCTGGGCTGGGCCGCAGACTTGCATGAAGTGGGCATCAGTATTTCACACGCCGACTATCACAAGCACAGTGCCTATATCCTCGAGCACGCCGACATGCCTGGGTTTTCCAATGATGACCAGACATTGCTTGCCCACCTGGCACTGGGGCACCAGGGCAAGCTGTCGAAAATGCGGGCTTTCGAGCCTTCGCGCACCAAATGGCTGACGCTGCTCTGTCTGCGTCTCGCCGTCCTGCTCTCGCGCCGCCGCGACAATCAGGAGCAGATTCCCGTGCGGCTGGCTGTCAAGGGGAAACAGATACGCATCGAAGCCGACAAAAAATGGCTGGCCAGCCGGCCGCTGTCGGAATACGCGCTGCAGACTGAAGAAAAAGAGTGGAACAAGGCCGGGTTCAAGTATCAGCTGGTGGCGGTCTGAAGCAGCCGGCCTGCCCCCTCATACCATGCCGAAATGGCGTTTGTAGCGCTCATCCATATTGCGCATATCGAGCAGCACAGGAAAATCGGCGGTATTGAAATCGGGATCCCAGGCCGGTTCGCCGCAGATATCGGCCCCCAGCTTCATATACCCTTTGATCAACGGCGGCACGCGGGCAGGCAGCCTGTGATCGACGCGCTTCACAGGGTAAGGATGCAGCGGCGTCACCCTGGGCAAATCAGGCTTTGCGGCCATGGAGCGCTCAGCCATGCGCCAAACTTCCGCAGCCGTCACCCCATCGTCGCGCAGGCTTACGCTGGCACAGCCTAGCGTGTAGCGCAGGCCCGATTCGCGCAGCACGTTGGCGATGCCTGACCACAGCAGCATGATGACTGCCCCGTTGCGATAATCGGGATGAATGCAGGAGCGCCCCACCTCAACCAGCTCGCGGCGAATATCGCCCAAGCCGGACAGGTCGAATTCTGATTCGGAGTAATAACGGCCACCGGCATTGGCCAGGCTCTCGGGCATGAGCAGACGGTAGGTGCCTACCACCTGCTCATTGCTCAGGTCCCGCACCATGAAGTGTTCACACCACGGATCGTAGCGATCCGCGTCCAGCCCGCCTGCCGAATCCGGAAAAACGGCATTCATTTCTTCGGTGAAGACCCGATAGCGCAGGCGCTGGATCGCCTCGAGCTCTTCGGCGTTGCGGGCCAGCCCCATGGACAGCCCGCCTGGGGAAAGCGAGGACCAACCTGCACCGGAGGGCACATTGGAGGGTATTCGAGCAAGTTCTAACATGCGATCACTCCCTGAAGACTGCGCCAGTATGCTCGCCGGATATTTCAGGTTTTTGTCGCTTACGTTACCTGTTTGCTAAATTTACTGCAAGCAGTTGCTGGACGCCTTTCTCGGCAAGCTCGGCGTCTTCGGCTTCGACCATGAGACGCAGTTTCGGCTCTGTGCCTGAAGCGCGGATCAACACCCGGCCGCGCTCGCCCAACTGCTCCTCAACCTCGCGGCGCGCCTGTTGCAGGCCGGCATGATTCTGCCAGTCGACCCCCGGCGTGAGCGGCACATTCACCATCTTCTGCGGGTACATCTTCAAGCCGTCCATGAGTTCAGCCAGCGATTTTTCACTGCGCCGGATTGCGGTCAGCACCTGCAGCGCCGCAATGATGCCATCACCCGTCGTATGGCGGTCCAGGCAAAGCAGATGACCAGAACTTTCGCCGCCGTACAGCCAGCCCTTGTTCTGCATGCCTTCAAGCACATAGCGGTCGCCCACCTTGGCGCGCTCAAAACCCACGCCAAGTTCTTTCATCTGCTTCTCAAAGCCGAAGTTCGTCATCAGGGTACCCACGACGCCCTCGACCGGGTGCTGGCTCATGCGTTCACGCACAATGACATAGAGCAGCTCGTCGCCGTTGTACAGGCGACCATTGCCATCCACCATTTGCAGCCGATCGGCGTCGCCGTCCAGGGCGATGCCCAGATCCGCCCCACGCTCCTTGACCACCTGGGCCAGATGCTCGGGATGCATGGCGCCGACCCCGTCGTTGATGTTGAAGCCGTCGGGCGTGCAGCCTATGGCATGCACCTCGGCGCCCAATTCGCGGAAAACGTGCTGTGCAATGTGGTAGGCCGCGCCGTTGGCTGCGTCGACCACCATGGAAACGCCTGAAAGATCCAGCTCATTGGGGAAGGTACTCTTGCAGAACTCGATATACCGGCCAGCGGAGTCTTCGATCCGGCGCGCGCGCCCGAGCGCGGCAGACCCGACGCAGCCCAGCGGCTCATCGATGGCCTGTTCGATCCGGGCTTCGATCTCATCGGGCAGCTTCATGCCCTGCGCCGAGAAGAACTTGATGCCGTTGTCCTGGAAAGGGTTATGGGATGCGCTGATGACGATGCCCGCAGCCAGTCGCAAGGCTCGGGTCAGGTAAGCCACGGCAGGTGTGGGAACAACCCCTGCCAGCAACACATCGACACCGGCAGCCGAAAGCCCCGCCTCCAGGGCGGATTCGAGCATATAGCCTGAAATACGGGTGTCCTTGCCGATCACCAATGTCGGACGGCCCCGGCCCCCGCGATGCGTGCTGGCCAATACCCGGCCCGCGGCATAGCCCAGCCGCAGGGCAAACTCTGCATTGATGGTCGGGCCGCCGACCTCGCCTCGCACGCCATCCGTGCCGAAATATTTACGCTGCGTCATCTGTTGCTCCAATGGCCCCTGCCTGAACAGGGAAGTTTGTCAGGAGAAATCGCCCGCTTCGACCGCGCGCCAGACTTTGACGGCGTCGACAGTGGCAGCGACATCATGTACACGAAGAATATGGGCCCCGCGAGCGACCGCCGCGAGTGCCGCGGCAATGCTGCCGGCAAGACGCCCATCAGGCTCTCGTCCGACAACATGCCCGATCATGGATTTGCGCGAAACGCCCACCAGCCATGGCAAGCCCTGGGCATCAATGGTGTCCAGCCGCCGCATGAGCTCATAGTTCTGGACGGCGGTCTTCCCAAACCCGAACCCCGGATCCAGCACAATACGTTTGCGATCAATGCCCGCGCCGGCCAGCGCCTGGACGCGTTCGAGCAGAAAGCCCTGCACCTCCAGGGCGACATCATTGTAGGAGGGCGCCTGCTGCATGGTCTTGGGCTCGCCCTGCATATGCATGACGCACAGCCCGCAACGGGACGCGGCGACAGCCTCAATGGCGCCGGGGCGGCGAAACCCGTAGATGTCGTTGATCATGTCGGCGCCCGCAGCCAGGGCGGCCCGCATGACCTCTGGCTTGAAGGTATCGATGGAGAGCGGCACACCGCAATCGCGCAGGCCCTCGATGACAGGCAGGACTCTTGCGGCTTCGTCGTGAGCGGAAACCGGATCGGCGCCGGGACGGGTGGATTCGCCGCCGATATCGAGAATATCGGCCCCCTGCTCCAGCAGCGCGTGCGCATGCCTGAGCGCGGAATCTGGATCGGGATGGGCATTGCCATCGGAAAAGGAATCAGGGGTAACGTTGACGATCCCCATAACCAAAGGGCGCCCGAGATCGAGCTCGAAGCGCCCACAAAGCACAGTGTTACTCATGCGTGTGCTGATCAGATCTATAAAAGGCTCAGACCGGAGTGGCTGCCGTATCGCCGCCTGCCGAAGACAGCCCAGCCGCGGGCGGTGTCTTGTCGGACGCGTCGTTGCCAGACGACGGGGATTGCGGCGCACGCGGCGGACGGCCATCCATGATGTCCTGGATCTGGTCGGCATCAATGGTTTCCCATTCGAGCAGCGCCTTGGCCATGGCTTCCATCTTGTCGCGGTTCTGCTCAATGATGTTGCGTGCCACGGTGTACTGTTCGTCGATGATCTTGCGGATCTCGCTGTCGACCTTCTGCATGGTCGCTTCGGACACATGCGTCGTCTTGGTGACGCTGCGGCCCAGGAAGACCTCGCCTTCGTTTTCCGCGTAAACCACGGGGCCGAGGGAATCGGTCATGCCATAGCGCGTGACAATGTCGCGGGCGATGGCCGTGGCACGCTCAAAGTCGTTCGAGGCGCCGGTCGTCATCTGGTTCATGAAGACCTCTTCCGCGATACGCCCACCGAACAGCACGGCGATGGTATTGAGCAGACGTTCTTTGTCCATGCTGTAACGGTCGCCTTCAGGCAGCTGCATGGTCACGCCCAGTGCGCGTCCACGCGGAATGATGGTGACCTTGTGTACCGGATCGGTCTTGGGCAGCATGCGGGCAACCAGCGCGTGGCCGGACTCGTGGTAAGCCGTATTGCGGCGCTCTTCCTCGGGCATGACGATGGAGCGGCGCTCGGCACCCATGATGATCTTGTCTTTCGCTTTCTCGAAGTCGGTCATATCGACCGTGCGGCCATTGCGCCGGGCGGCAAACAGCGCTGCCTCATTGACCAGGTTGGCCAGGTCGGCGCCCGAGAAACCCGGAGTGCCGCGGGCCAGCACCATCGCATCGACGTTGGTGGCCAGGGGAACCTTGCGCATGTGAACCTTGAGGATCTGCTCGCGGCCACGGATATCGGGCAGCGATACAACCACCTGGCGGTCGAAACGGCCCGGACGCAGCAGCGCGGGGTCCAGCACGTCCGGACGGTTGGTGGCGGCGATGACCAGCACACCCTGGCCTGTCTCGAAACCGTCCATCTCGACCAGCAACTGGTTCAGCGTCTGTTCGCGCTCATCGTTGCCGCCGCCCAGGCCTGCGCCACGCTGGCGGCCAACCGCGTCAATTTCGTCGATGAAGATAATGCAAGGCGCCTGCTTCTTGGCGTTCTCGAACATGTCGCGCACGCGGGCGGCGCCCACGCCAACAAACATTTCGACAAAGTCCGAGCCCGAAATGCTGAAGAACGGAACCTTGGCTTCGCCGGCAATGGCCTTGGCCAGCAGGGTCTTACCCGTACCGGGAGAGCCGACCATCAGGACACCGCGCGGAATGCGGCCGCCCAGGCGCTGGAATTTGGTCGGGTCGCGCAGGAAATCGACCAGCTCCTGCACGTCTTCCTTGGCCTCGTCGCAGCCCGCCACGTCGGCAAAGGTAATGTTATTGGTGTTCTCGTCCAGCATGCGCGCGCGTGACTTGCCGAAGCTGAATGCCCCGCCCTTGCCCCCGCCCTGCATCTGGCGCATGAAGAATACCCATACGCCGATCAGCAGCAGCATGGGGAACCAGGAAATGAACAGGCTGGTGAGGAAGGACGGCTCTTCGCGCGCCTTGCCCGACACCTGCACACCGGATTTCACCAGCTCGGGCACCATCCACAGGTCGCCAGGAGAAGTCAGGCTGTAGGGACGGCCATTGTCAGGCGTGACATACAGGGTGTCGCCCTGGATGTCGACCTTGTTGATGCGGCCCGACTGTGCGTCCTGCATGAACTGGGTATAGGTTACGCTGTCGGTTGTGGTCGCACGCCCGTCAAACTGCTTGAAAACAGTGAACAGGACAAGCGCGATCACCATCCAGATCGCAACCTTGGAAAAAGAGTTGTTCAAAGCCAATCTCCTGCTTGTGTCCAGCTTGCCAAACCCCGCCTGAATACGGCAGCCAAACAAGCACGTCAATATATAAGATTCATTCTACCCGATAGAAGGAATCGTGGTTGATAACAACCCGGCGCTGTTCAGGGCTTCAGGTTCCGCGCAACCAGGAATGTTTCCGCTGATTTTCCGCGCGAGGCCTTGGGCTTGCGCTCAACAACCCGCAGGAAGTGGCGCTTGAACGATTCGACTATCTGCGAAAACCCGCTGCCGTGGAAGGCTTTGACAACCAGCGCCCCCTCTGGCTTGAGGTGTTCGCAGGCAAATTCGAGCGCCAGATCACATACATGCTGAATTCTAGCTGAATCGGCCGATGCCACACCTGATAAATTGGGGGCCATGTCGGAAATTACAAGATCAACCTTGTGTTCGCCAACAATTTCCTGTAATTGTTGCAAAACGTTATCTTCACGAAAATCTCCTTGCAGGAATTCAACCCCTGCAATGGGCTCCATGGGCAAAATATCAAGCGCAATGACGCGGCCGCGCAACACCCCGCCAGGGCCAGCCAGACGTTCCCTGGCCACCTGCGACCAGCTGCCGGGCGCCGAACCCAGGTCAACCACAATATCGCCGGGCTTCATGAGTTTTTCGGTGTCGAGTATCTCGGTAAGCTTGAAGGCCGCGCGGGCCCGATACCCCTTCTGTTGCGCCATTTTGACGTAGGGGTCATTAATATGCTGCTGTATCCAGTCTTTTGAGAATTTTTTCTTGGCC
>Ga0182749_1000906_pt1 | contig 24689 bp, 22 predicted proteins | sample eDN3rd37CKraftMG_FD_128875 | JGI IMG/M metagenome (GOLD analysis project Ga0182749, IMG submission 128875) | Enriched Miracle-Growth compost microbial communities from Emeryville, California, USA - eDNA 3rd pass 37_C Kraft MG (version 2) (version 2) ...
CCTGGGCAAGAACCGTGCGCACGACGCCACGCATGGCGTCCTGGGCTAGGGCCTCATAATCGATCGTCGGCTCGGCCGGCATCGGTCTCGCTTGTTGGTCCCCGGTCACTTCCCGGGCCGATTTTGTATCGGACCGGACTTGAGTGGAGGGCTTCTGTTGCCCGGTGCCCTCCGGACCGCGCCTTACCCGGCTAAGGGCAAGGACTTCAAGTTCAGGCTAGTCGCACCGCATTACGCAGCGAGAGCAGCCTCAGCATAGTTGTCATTGGCAACTATTCTGAATGGCCCGATGACGGCGGAACCATGCCGAGCAAAAGCTAAGCCCTTTACACCTTCGTCGATCCTAGTTCGCCCCCATCAGATGCCGCCGCGGCGCTTGCCGCAGCTCGATCCTACGTGCCTGCCCTTGCGGATATGCATCGGGCGGCGGCATTTGGTGGAGGCGCCGGGTACTGCCCCCGGGTCCGATCGGCTTATTACGGCCGCGTTTATCGCCATAGCCGGACGAATCCGGCAATCCGAATATAGAGGCAGATGCACGAGAAAAAAAGCCTGCCTCACCCGCGACATGTGCAGTCATGCCGTGACACGGTGCGCTTGGAAGCCCCCGCGGGCTGTGGCGCCGATCGCATTCGACGCATCCGGCAGGAATATGCCTCGCTATGCGCATTGCGCCGCCGTGGTATAGGCAGGGCGAGGCATAGCAGCCCGGCGCGTGCCGGCAGGGGTGGGAGCGTAAGCTGTCAGTTCCATCGCATGATTTCGACGCACGGTCGACGGGGCCGGCGTACGTTCCGCAGACGGGCTGGCCGGCGTGGGCGGTATTGCCGGCGGGCGCGGCCATTTTTGCCGGTGCCGCCCTCATTGCGCTTTTCGCCTCATCGGGCGTCGCCACGCTCGTCAGCGTAGGGCCCGAGGTTGGCGTTTCCGCACAGGCGAACATGGTCACCGTCTGGCTCGTGGCGCTGCAAGTCAGCCTTGTCCTGCTGACCGTTATCGCGGCAGGATTCTTCCGCTCCAACCGCGCCGAAACGCTAGCGCTGCGCCCGCCGCGGGGCGGGTGGAAAGTCATGGGGCTGGCGCTCATCCCGATGTTCGTGCTCACGGGCCTGTGGACAGCGCTGCTGCTGTGGCTCGCACCGGAGGTGGTGGTCGGGGATCTGCGGGTCTTCAAGGAGCTGCTACAGGGCGAGACGGCGATGCTGGCGCTGGCTGCCATCGCAATCGGCGCGCCGCTGTCGGAGGAGCTTTTGTTCCGCGGCTTCCTCTTCTCCGGGCTGGCGAAGTCCAGGCTCGGGCTCGCCGGCACCAGCGTCCTCACGGCAGTTTTATGGACGATGCTGCACTTCGGCTACTCGGTGTTCGGCCTCATCGAAGTGCTCACGATCGGCCTATATTTCTCCTGGCTGCTGGTGCGGACGGGGAGCGCGTGGGTGACGATCTTCTGTCATGCCGTATACAACACGGTTGTCGGGCTCGTTCTTTACTTCGTGACGCTGCCGCCGCCGGCCTGAGCCGAGCGAAGCGGGAATCGCCCTATATATTGAGACCATGCAGCAGTACCTCGATCTCATGCGCCGGGTGCGCGAGCACGGCGTGCGCAAGGAAGACCGCACCGGCACGGGCACGCTTTCGGTGTTCGGGCACCAGATGCGGTTCGACCTCGCGGACGGCTTCCCGCTGGTGACGACCAAAAAGCTGCATCTGCGTTCCATCATCCACGAGCTGATCTGGTTCCTCGCGGGCGACACCAACATCGACTACCTGAGGCGAAACGGGGTCGGGATCTGGGACGAGTGGGCGGACGGGGACGGCAATCTTGGGCCCGTCTACGGCAAGCAGTGGCGCTCCTGGGCCACCCCCGACGGCCGGTCGATCGACCAGATCAGCGAAGTCGTCGAGACGTTGAAAACCAATCCCGACAGCCGGCGGATCATCGTGTCGGCGTGGAACCCCGCCGACATCCCGGACATGGCTCTGGCGCCGTGCCACTGCCTGTTCCAGTTCTATGTCGCGGAGGGGCGGCTCTCGTGCCAGCTCTACCAGCGGTCGGCGGACATCTTCCTCGGCGTGCCGTTCAACATCGCGTCCTATGCGCTGCTGACGATGATGATGGCGCAGGTGACCGGGCTAGAGCCCGGCGAGTTTGTGCATACGTTCGGCGATGCGCACCTTTACCTCAACCACCTCGAGCAGGCCGACGAGCAGCTTTCGCGCACCCCCCGCGCCCTGCCGCGCATGGAGATCAATCCGGATGTGCGCTCGATCTTCGAGTTCCGCTATGGGGACTTCAACCTCACCGGCTATGACCCGCATCCGCACATCAAAGCCGACGTGGCGGTCTAGGACAGGCGCATGATCATTTCTCTAGTGGTGGCGGTTGCCGACAACGGGGTCATCGGACGCGACGGCAAACTTCCGTGGCGCATATCGTCCGACCTCAAAACCTTCCGCCGTCTCACGATGGGCAAGCCCCTCATCATGGGGCGGCGCACGTTCCAATCGCTGAAGGAGCCCCTGGACGGCCGCGACAACATTGTCGTCTCGCGCAATCCCGACTACCGCCCCGAAGGCGCGATCATGGCATCGGACTTCGAGACCGCCCTCGAAATCGGCCGGGATTGCGCCGAACGCCGCGGGGTCGACGAGATCGCCGCCATCGGTGGTACGGCGGTGTTTGCGGCTGCGCTGCCGCTCGCCGGACGTCTTTATAAGACGGAAGTGCACGGCTCGCCCGCAGGGGACGCCTATTTTCCCGCGGTCGATTGGGAAGACTGGCGTGAGGTGGCGCGCGAGGAGCTGCCGCGCTCCGCTAACGATGACTTTGCCGCCACCCTCGTCGTGCTCGACCGGCGGCAAGGTTAAATATTGCCGTGCGAGACTGCGGATTGTGCGCTTGAACCGGTTCGGCGATCCCACCAAATCTTAGTGGCACGTTTGCGCAGGGGGGAAACCCTGTCATATAAGCGAGCACCCCCTGGCTTCCCGCCGACCTACGGGACGCTTTCGACGCCGGAGGCCTTCAAGCCCACTCCGGCGAAGCGCTAGAGAATTGAAGGACCTCTATAAATGCCCTGGAATAATCAGAGTGGCGGCGGCGGCTGGAAGAGCGGCGGCGGCGGCAACGGTGGAGGTCCGTGGGGGCAAGGGCCCTCCGGTGGCGGCGGTGGCGGCCAGCCCGATCTCGAGGAGATGCTGAAGCGCGGCCAGGACAAGGTCAAGCAGGTCATGCACGGCGGCGGCGTACCCGGCCCACTTTTGTTTCTCGTCGCCGTGATCGCGTGCTCGGTCATCGCGTGGCAGGCATTCACATTTCGCGTCAATCCGGACGAGCTCGGCATCGTGATGCGCTTCGGCAAGTACGTCGACAAGTATCCGCCGGGACTTCACTTCCGCTGGCCTTACCCGATCGATGAGGTGCGCCTGCCGAAGGTCACGCGCCAGAACATCATCGAGGTGGGCGTGCGCTCCGGCCGTTCCACGGGCATGCGCGATGAGCGCGCGGAGAGCCTGATGCTGACGGGCGACGAGAACATCGTCGATATCGATTTCGTCGTCTTCTGGCGCATCAAGGATGCCGAGAAGTACCTCTTCAATATCCAGAACCCCGACACCACGGTGAAAGAGGTCGCCGAGAGCGCCATGCGTGAGGTGGTCGGCCAGTCGAACATCCAGCCGATCCTCACCCAGGAGCGCCAGAAGACCGAAGAGGCGGTGCAGGCGCTGATGCAGCGCACGCTCGACAGCTACGGCGCCGGCATCCAGATCGACCAGGTGCAGTTGCAGAAGGTCGACCCGCCGGCCGAGGTCATCGACGCATTCCGCGACGTTCAGGCGGCGCGCGCCGACAAGGAGCGCCTGCAGAACGAGGCTTACGGCTACTTCAACAAGGTGGTGCCGGAGGCGCGCGGTGAAGCCGAGCGTATTCTGCAAGGGGCCGAAGGCTACAAGCAGCAGGTCGTGAACGACGCGACCGGTCAGACCTCGCGCTTCACCCAGGTCTATGATCAATACAAGAACGCGCCGGAGGTCACTCGGCGCCGCATGTTCCTCGAGACGATGGAGCGGGTGCTCGGCGGCACCGACAAGATCATCCTCGACACCAAGGCGGCCGGATCCGGCATCGTGCCCTATCTGCCGCTGGATAAACTGCAAAACCGAGCGCCCAGCACCACCGAGGGAGGCAACTGATTATGCGCGCGTTCCTCGCACTTTTGATTATCTGCGCCGGTCTTGCGGTCGTCGCGATCTACGCGTCCGCCTATATCGTGCATCAGAACGAGCAGGCCCTGGTGCTGCGCTTCGGTGAACCCAAGCGCGTCGTGACGTCGCCCGGCCTCAACTGGAAGATGCCGCTCGTCGATTCCGTCGAGATCTACGACAAGCGCATCCTCGATCTCGACAGCCAGCCGCAGGAAGTCACGGCGTCGGATCAGAAGCGTCTCGTCGTCGACAGCTTCGCGCGCTATCGCATCGTCGATCCGCTGAAGTTCTACCAAACGCTGCGCTATGAGGAGGGCGTGCGCTCCCGCCTTGGTCCGATCGTGGAATCGGCGCTGCGCCGCGTGCTCGGCGCTGCTACCTTCCAGGATCTCGTGCGCGACAAGCGCGAGGAGCTGATGAAGCGCATCGCCTCGGTCGTGAACGAGTAAGGCGCCGAGTTCGGGCTCGAAGTCGTCGACGTGCGCATCAAGCGTGCGGACCTGCCCGAGCAGAACTCCAAGAGCGTGTTCGACCGCATGCGTGCCGAGCGTCAGCGCGAGGCTGCCGAGTTCCGCGCCCAGGGCACGGCCGAAGCGAACCGCATCCGCGCCACGGCGGACCGCGAGGCGACCGTCATCCGTGCAGAAGCAACCCGTAAGGGCGAAGAAGTGCGCGGTGCCGGCGATGCGGAGCGCAACAAGATCTATGCCGAGGCCTACAGCAAGGATCCGGAGTTCTTCGAGTTCTACCGTTCGATGCAGGCCTACGAACAGGGCTTGAAGTCGAGCGAAACCCGCTTGCTGATCTCGCCTGACACCGAGTTCTTCAAGTACTTCTCCGATCCGCACGGTAAACCCGCGGCGCCGTCGCAGCATCAATGAGCGACCTCGTCGTCGGGCTCGGGCTCGTCTTGGTGATCGAGGGCCTCCTGTGGGCCCTCGTTCCCAATCTGGCGGCGCGGCTCCTGGAGGCGGCGGCATCGGTGCCCCAGAAAAGCCTCAGGGCGGCGGGGTGGGGGTCGGTGCTCGCCGGACTGGCACTCGTGTGGCTGATCCGGGGTTGAACGGCGCCGTTGCGCTCCGGGTGGCACCCTGAAGGTCGCGTTGACAGCCGCCTCGGCTTGCCATCCACTTGCCGCGACCGCCCTATAAAAACGTGGGCATGCAAGCCTGTGCGCGCGTGCGCCGGCGCTGCCGGCAGGAGAAGACGAAGATGAACCTGATGACGGCGCGCGGCCGCCGGGTGATCGGCATTCTGGTCCGTAGTCCACGTGCGGCGTGGACGACGCTGCCGGCGCTTGCCGTGGCCGCTCTGGCCGCCGGCGCGCTCCTCGGTGCATCACCCGCCACGGCGCAGAAGCGCGGCCCCCAGTCGGTGGCTCCCGTCGCCGAGGAGCTGATCGAGGCCGTGGTGAACATCTCCACGAGCCAGGCGATCAAGGGCCCGCAGGGCCTGCCGCTGCCGAGCGTGCCCAAAGGCTCGCCGTATCACGAGTATTTCGACGAGTTCTTCGACAACCGGAACGGCCGCTCGGCGCAGGATCGCATGGTCTCCTCGCTCGGCTCGGGCTTCATCGTCGATGGCAAGGAAGGCATTATCGTCACCAACAACCACGTGATCGATGGTGCAGAGGAAATCCAAGTCAACCTGCACGACGGGTCGAAGCTCAAGGCCGAGGTGCTCGGCAAGGACACGAAGACCGACATCGCGGTTTTGAAAGTCACGCCGAAAGTGCCGCTCAAGGCGGTGAAGTTCGGCTCGTCGGCGGCCATCCGCGTCGGTGACTGGGTGATGGCGATCGGGAACCCGTTCGGGCTGGGCGGCAGCGTCACTGTCGGCATCATTTCGGCGAAGGCGCGCAACATCAATTCCGGGCCTTACGACGACTACCTGCAGACCGATGCCTCCATCAACAAGGGCAACTCGGGCGGTCCGCTGTTCAACATGGACGGCGAGGTCGTGGGCGTGAATACGGCGATCATCTCGCCGACGGGCGGCTCGATCGGTATCGGCTTTGCGGTGCCTGCGGATACGGTGGCGCCGGTCGTGCAACAGCTTACGCAGTTCCGCGAGGTTCGCCGCGGCTGGCTGGGCGTGAAGATCCAGTCGGTATCGGAGGAGATCGCTGCATCGCTCGGCATTCCCGAAAACGCGGGCGCGCTCGTGGCCGCCATCACGCCGGGGGGACCGGCGGAGAAGGGCGGGGTTCAAGCGGGCGATATCATTCTGCGGTTCGACAACGAGGACGTTTCCAGTATGCGCAGCCTGCCGCGTCTCGTGGCGCGGGCGCCGATCGACAAGATGGTGCCGGTCGAGGTTCTGCGTAACGGGCAGCGCCAGACGCTGCAGGTCACGGTGGGGCAGCTCTCGGAGGATGAGGACCGTCCCGCTGCCGATGGCGCCAATAGCAAACCGGACGATAGTTCCGAGACGCAGCTTCTGGGCCTCGGCCTCACTCCGCTGACGGAAGCGGGGCGGCAGAAATTCGATCTCGACAAGGGCATGAAGGGCGCGCTCGTGAACAGCGTCGATCCGAAGAGCCCTGTCGCCAGCAATATCCGGCCCGGCGACGTCATCGTGCAGGCCGCCAATGAGCCCGTCGCCAGTCCAAAGGATCTGGTGCGGCGCGTGGAGGCGGCCAAGAAGGCGAACCGCAAGACGCTGATGCTCGAGCTGGAGGATGCAAACGGCGCTCACCGGTTCGTTTCCGTTCCCGTGGAATAACCGGCGCCGCAAGCCGCAACAGGAAAAGACCCCGGCGAACGGCATCGCGCTTCGCGCGCATCAGGGTTCGCCGGATCACGCAACCGCAGGGAGCGTCCCTTGTCGAACCGACACGGCCTTATCGATACCATCATCGACAACCTCGCGCCGGTGAACCGCGATGGACACAAGTTCATCGCCATCGCCGCCGGTCTGGCGCTGGTGTTCTTCCTCATCTGGCCGCCGCTGGCGTGGGTGTGCGTGGCCGCAGCGCTCTACATCGCTTACTTCTTCCGCGACCCCGACCGCGTGACCCCACTGCGCGACGGGCTCATCATCGCGCCTGCGGATGGGCGTATCGCGGCCATCGAGACGGTGGTGCCGCCGACGGAGACGGGCCTCGGCCCGGAGCCGCGGGTGCGCATTTCCACCTTCCTCAGCGTGCTCGACGTGCACATCACGCGCAGCCCGGTGTCGGGGCGCATCGCCCGTTCCATCTACATCCCGGGAGCATTTCTCAACGCCGCCCTCGACAAGGCAAGCGAAGAGAACGAGCGCCGGGTCATGATCATCGAGAAGCCCGACCGGACGGAGATCGGCGTCGTGCAGATCGCCGGTCTCATCGCGCGCCGTATCGTGCCGTTCACCCATGAGGGTGATACTGTCGGCGTCGGTGAGCGGCTCGGCCTTATCCGGTTCGGCTCGCGCGTCGATGTCTACCTTCCGCCAGGACGCCATGCGCTGGTGGCCATGGGACAACGGGCAACGGCGGGCGAGACGGTGCTGGCCGATCTGCAGTCGACGGAAGCGGAGCGTGTGGCACGGCGGAGCTGACGAATGGTGAAGGTGCGGCACTGGCGCAAAAAGCACCGCGAGCAAAGGGCGTTCGGCATGGATCCCATCATTCCCCGGCTGGAGCGTGAGACGCGGCGGCGTCGCCGCGCGCCGATGTTCCACCATCAGCGCGTGCCGGTGCGCATGCTGGTGCCGAACTTCTTTACCCTGCTCGGGTTGTGCGCAGGGCTCACCTCCATCCGCATGTCGATCGAGGGCCGTTACGAGCTGGCGCTCGCCGCCATCGTGTTCGCGGCCCTGCTCGACGGTGTCGACGGCCGCGTGGCGCGCCTGCTGAAGGCATCGTCGCGTTTCGGCGCCGAGCTCGACAGCCTCGCCGACTTCGTGAACTTCGGCGTCGCGCCCGCATTTCTGATCTTCACGTGGGGGCTGGGCGATCTCAAAAGCCTCGGCTGGATCTGCGTGATGATCTTCGCGCTCGCCTCCGCGCTGCGCCTCGCGCGCTTCAACGCGGCGATCGACGAAGACAAGCCGCGGTGGCAGTCAGCCTATTTCTCCGGCATGCCGACACCCGCGGCGGCGATCGTCGTGCTACTGCCGGTTTATATCCAGCACCTCGGGTTCGGCGAGATCCGCTCCTCGCCGTTCATGCTGGACGCGGTGCTGATCTACACGCTCACCATCGCGTTCCTGATGGTTTCGACGATCCCGACGTTCTCCGGCAAGCTGCTGGGCGAGCGCATCTCGCGCGAATATGTGCTGCCGCTGTTCATTTTCGCCATCGGTTTCGTGGCGTTGCTGGCAACGTATCCGTTCGGCACACTGACAGGCGCGTGCCTCGTCTACCTGGCGACTATTCCGTTCAGCTGGCGGCGGTATTCGCAGATGCTCGCATCCACTGCCGCGGCCGCGCCCCCTTCCCCTGCGCCCACGGCGGATGTCGAGCCGTCCGACAACGGACCGCGCCGCGTCGTCGCCATTCGCCCGGGCGAGCCACCGCGCTGAGTGCTTCCCGGAACGTGCAGCGCGACTAGCGCTGCTGGCGCTGGATCAGCCGGTCGCGCAGCGATTTCAAAGGCGATGCGTCGCGCTCCTCGACGTGCGCTTCATCGTTCGCTGCAGGCGCACTCGGATCTTTGCGGACGATGGTGCCGGTACGCGAAGGCTGGTGTGCCTGCGGGCGCAGCGCAGGCTGGGTCACGCCCGCACCCGATGAGGGATGGCCGGGGCGGGGCGCCGCCTCGGGCTCACGCTGGGGCTGGGGTGAAGCGTGCGCCGTCTCGTGCGCTTCGCGCTCGTCGTGGTGCTCGCGCTCGGACATATGGCTCTCCGCCATGAAGGCGGCGGAGCCCGTAATGTCGCCGCCCGCCCCGATGTCGGACGTGCGCCATTTCTCCACGACGTGCTCAAGGAAGCCTTCATCACCCACCGAACGCTGCCAGTGCTCGGTGAAGCGCGCTGTCGTGGAGCGCGGCAGGCATCCTGCCGGAAGCTCGTCGAACTTGATGCGCACGGGCAGAGCGACGCCGTCGCCGAACGCGAGCGCTTCGCGCTGGCCGAGGGACGGCAGGAACTCCAGAAGGCCCGAGCCCGTATCGCTGATGGCCGAGGTGACGATCTCCTGGTCGCGGTCGTTCGACATGCGGAGCGCGAACACGGTGTTGCACTGGGAGAGGATGGTCGGATCCACTTCGGCGGGGCGCTGGGAGACGATGCACAGCGACACGCCGTATTTGCGGCCTTCCTTCGCGATCTTGGCGATGGCGCGCTTGCACGGCTCGAAGCCGAGGTGATCGGCGGCGGGCACGTAGCGGTGCGCTTCCTCGCACACGATGTTGAGCGGCACCTTGCCTTCGCTCCAGTGGGCGAAGTCGAAGGTCATGCGCGCCAGCACCGAGACGACGACGTTGATGATTTCCGTCGGCAGTCCGGTCAGCTCGACGATGGTGATCGGCTTGTTGTTCACCGGCACGCGGAAGATGCGGGAGAGGACTTGCGTCATGCCGTCGTAGACGGTGAGCGAGCCGAACATGAAGGCGTAACGGCCATCCTGGGAGATGGAATCGATGCGCATCTTGAGCTGCCGGTAGGGCGACAGGTCCTTCTTGTTCTCCAGCTTGCCCATGCGCTCGTCGATGAGGCCGGTGAGGTCGGAGATGCGGTAGGGGACCGGCGTATCGACGGTAAAGCGCACCTGCTCGGGCATCACGGTCCGGCGCACCGCCTGGCCGTCGCGGGCGCGGCCGATGCTGTAGCGCGCCTTCGCGATGGGGATCAGCTCCTGCAGGATCTCGATCTCGGCCTTGCGGCTCGGATCGGAGATGAGCACCTCCACGATCTCCTCGAAGTTGAGCAGCCAGAAGGGGAGCTGCATGTTGCGCGGACTGATGACCTCGGCCCATTCGCTGAAGGCCGTCGCGTACTCGTTGTGCGGATCGAGCAGCACGATGTGCGCGGCCGGATTGCGCTCCAGGATCGAGCGCAGGATGAGCGCGGTGGTGCAGGATTTGCCGGTACCGGTGGTGCCGAGGATAGCGAAGTGCTTGCCGAGCAGGTCATCCACTCGGATCATCGCGGGGATGGTGCTATCCTGGCGGATGCAGCCGATACGCACCGAGCGGTCGGGATCACCGCAGAACGCTGCGCCCAGTTCCGCCTTCGAGGCGACGCGTACGCGGTTGCCCAGCGATGGATATGCGGTGACGCCGCGGGCGAAGATGGTCGCCTGACCGCTCTTGTCGCGCCACAGCTCGCCGACGAGGCCAAGCTCGGCGATCCAGATCTCGGCTTCTCCTTCACGGGTGGCGGGCACCGGGACGCTCAGCGCGGAGACGATTGCGAGCACTACGGTGTTGGGCGTGTCGATGGCGAGCAGCGTGCCCATGTCCGGGCGGTCGCGTGAGCGCAACTGGCCCTCCGGCGGGCTGTCGAGCAGCACGATGGCCTTCGAGCCCGTCACCGAAACGATGCGGCCGATGGATTTATCGGGCACGCCTGAGGGCTTTTCCGCGGCGGGGACGGTCAGCTGCATTTCCATAGCATCGCTCACGCTGCGAACTCCCCTGGCGCGGTGCAATCGGCGGCGGTCGTGCGGGGGAGCGGAATGCTCACCTCTACTCTCGTGCCGCGGCCCTTCGTGCTGTCGATCCTCAACTGGCCGCCGTGGAGCTGCACCAGCGCGCGTGCGATCGGCAGGCCCAGGCCCGTGCCTTCACGCCAGCGGTTGTGGCTCGATTCCACCTGGCCGAACGGCATCAGCGCGAGGGCCACCTCGCTTTCGGTCATGCCGACGCCGGTGTCGGTCACGCTGACGAGGACGTCGCTGCCGCGGATTCCAGCGACGAGGCTCACCGAGCCGCCTGTGGTGGTGAACTTCAGCGCATTGGAAATGAGGTTGGTGAATACCTGGCGCAGGCGAACGGGGTCGCCGCTGATGGCCGGCAGGTCGCGGTCGATGCGCTCCTCGAGCAAAACGCCGCTTTCCTGCGCGATCAGGCGGAACGAGGAGGCGGATGCGCTTAGGACCTCGCCGAGGTTCACCTCGCGCCTGTCGACGACGCACTTGCCGCTCTGAATTTTCGAGATATCGAGGATGTTGTTGATGACCGCGAGCAGGTGGCCCGCCGCGTCATGGATGAGGTTGGCGTAGTCGGTCACCTCGGCATTCGACAGGTGCCGCTGCTCCTGCTCGGAAAGGAGCTTTGAAAAGCCAATGATCGCGTTGAGCGGCGTGCGCAGCTCGTGGCTCATATTCGCGATGAATTCGGATTTGACCTTGCTCGCGAGCTCCGCTTCGACACGGGCGGAATGCTCCGCAACGCGTGCGCGATGACGCAGGATCGCATCGCCGAGCAGCGATGCATACTCGTTCATCAGCGAGGCGTTCTTTTGCTGGAGTAAGGGACCGCGGAACATTTGCCGAAATTACTGATGATCCAATGGCCGGACCCTATTCGGCAGAACATAACGGTAGGTTAACCGGCGTCTGTTCCTGGAACGAACAAAGGGTTTAACCGCGTGCCGCAGCGGCACGCCGGATGACACATCGCGCGGGTCAGCTGCGGAAGATCAGCGCGTCATGAAGCGGAACGGCACCTGCACCTCGAGCGGACCGGTCGCGATTTCCTGCGGCAGGGGCGGGAAAGGCGCGGCGCGGTCGAGGGCCGCCATGGCCGCATCGTCCAGGATTTTGGAACCGGAGCTTTGCTCGATGGCGCGTGACAGAAGCTCGCCCTGGGGGCCGACGGTGAAGCGGACGAGCACGGTTCCGGACTGATCGGATCGCGGATTGACCTTCGCGCGCTCGAGCGTTTTGCGCACCTGGCCGAGGTAAGCGCGGCGCTGGGTGGTGTCGCCGCCGACCTGCGCGGCGCCGGAGCTCTGCTCGATCAGCGTCGCCACCTGCGCGGCCTGCTCCTGGGCCTGAACCTCGACGGGCTTTTCATCGGGGACCACGTCCTCGACGACCTTGGGTTCCTCGATGGGCTTTGGTTCCTCGACGACCTTCTGCTCTTCGGGCGCAGGCAGAATGTCGGTCTCGTTGACGTTCTCCGTCGAGGTGATGGCGTCGGTGATCTCGGGCTGCACCTGCTCGACGGGCTTGGCGGTGAGCTCGGCGGCCTGTATCGGCGGGATGTCGACCGTCTCGATCATCTCTTCGGCTTCGCCGAAGTTCGTCACGCCCTCGAGCGCGATACCCTGCTCGACCACGAACTGGTCGTCGCCCGTGCCGGCGTCCAGCGCCGCGCCTCCGGTCACGCTCATGAACGGAATGAAGAGCGAGGCGTGCAGCGCAAGCGAAAGGATCAGGGTTGCGAGACGGAGCATCTGTGTTCGATTGCCCGAAAACTATTGTGCCGTTTTGCCCGGCGAGGGCTGCGACAGCAGCGAAACGCGCGCATAGCCGGTCTCTCCGACGCGGCCTAGAATTTCCATCACATCGCCGTAGGGAATTTTGCGGTCGGCGCGCACATAGACGACCGTATCACCCTCCTGCGAGCGCAGTGAGACGAGACGATTGACGAGATTGTTCCGGTCGACCTGCTCATCGCGAATATAAAGCGCGCCATCGGGCGCCAGCGTGACCACCATGGGCTTGCGCACCTTCTCGAGCTTGGTCGCCGCCGTCTTCGGCAAATCGACGGGCACGCCCTGGACCATCAGCGGCGCAGCAACCATGAACACGATGAGGAGCACCAGCATCACGTCGACAAACGGCGTGACGTTGATCTCCGCAAGGGGCTTGTACTGATCGCCATCGTCATCATCGTCTCCGGCAGCGCCGGAGCGCATTGCCATCGCCATCTAGCCAACTCCTTCCAGACGCACGACGCCGCCTTCGCTCTGATTGCGCGCCATCGACTTGGCTAGGGAAGCGATGGCCGCGTTCGCCCGCTCCGACACCTTGCCGAGTGCAACCGTGATCTGGTTGTAGGCGATGACGGCGGGGATGGCGGCGGCGAGGCCGAGGGCAGTTGCGAACAGCGCTTCAGCGATGCCCGGCGCCACGACCGCGAGGCTGGTGTCTTTCGCCTGCGCGATCGCGGTGAAGCTGTGCATGATGCCCCAAACCGTGCCGAGCAGGCCGATGAACGGCGAAGCGGAGCCGACGGTGGCGAGGAACGGCAGCCCGCCCTCGGCGCGCCGCAACTGACGCTTCATCGCGGCGCGCATGGAGCGCTCCAGGCGGCCGCGCAGCTCGTTGCGGGTTTCGCCGCGGGCGATGCCGTCCGCCCATTCGCCCTGGGCGGCGTGCTGCACGGCACCGACGATGCCGCGGCCGCGGTTGGGCGAAAGCTGTCCGGCCTCCGCCTGGCGGGCGAGCTGGCGGGCCTGGCGCTTCAACATGATGATACGGATAAACTTCTCGAATATGAGCGCCCAGCAGATGACCGAAGCTATCGCGAGCAGCAGCATGATCCCCTGCACGAAGGGGTCTGCATGCATGATGAGGCCAATGATCGAGAAGTCGCGGCCTTCAATGGCGGGGGCGGTTTCCAACGAAATACCCTACTATTTCGAGATTTCTACCTTGGTCAGCGATTTGACTTTGAGACGCGGGAGGCAGTCGGAAACAGTGCCTTCGGGCGTCTTGCAGTCGAGCACATCGTTGACGAGGAAGCTGCCGATATCATCGCAATTGGCGCCTTCGAGATCGAAGAGCTTGACGGTCCGCTTGTCGGGGCGCACGGGCGCCAGATCGAGGGCGAGGCGGCGGCCGATGACGCCGTCCTTCTGAAACAGCACGAGATCGAGCTTGTAGGTGTCGTAGGTCGTCTGCGTCGGGTTGGAGACGACGATGTAGGCGCGGCAGCCTTTTTCCGATTTTTCAAGCTTGTTCAGCTCGAGCGTGACGCCCTCGGCGCCGTCTGTCGTGGTAGCATCTTGGGCATTGGCGATGGCGCCAATAAAACAGAAAGCCGCAACGGCGGCGCTGATAGATGAAACTTTCATGGCACTCACAGGACGCAATGGGGTCATCGGCTTGCTCACTTATGGCTCGCATGGAAAAGGCGTTGATGCAGCTATCTGTATCAACGACTTGATGGGAGCCGTCTATGGTGTCGAGGCTTGGTGCCATCGACGAGCGTCCTGACCTATGGCGCGTGCAATCCGTCCATCTCGATCCTCCTCCTTCACTCCCCGTGGCCGATCGCTGCGTGAAAGCGCGTCAGCTCTGTTGCTCTTTTTTTCCAGCACGTTTGGCGCCGTGGGACGCTTCTTTTGCACAAGACGCCCTTTGAGCAAGTAACACTGTCCAGACGAGCCCTGTCAAACACGGAAAAAGGCGCTGCCGTGACAGGGAAAAATTCTACAATAGACCGGGACAAATTCCCGATTTAGGTGCTCAAGGGACACACTTCGCCCTGCCTATGGTGCGGCATCGAGGTCCAATCTTGACCGGAATGTGGTGGCGTTCTTTCTTCGGGCAGTTAGTTACGTCCGACTGCAAAAAATATTCCGGGCAACGGAAAAGTTTGCAGGGCGGCCGGCGGTCAGTTTCGGGGCTTGGTGAGCGGTGGCAGCTCCCTTGAACTTCGACTGAAAAAAGTCGGGTGAAAAAGTCACCTCGCGTATCCTGGGGGAGTAAGAGATGCGTCTCGCGTCTGCGTCCGTATTGTGCCTATTGTGTTTTGCCTGTTTCTCCGCCGCGCCGGTAACGGCGCAGGAATCTGAAAATGCCGCGGCGCCTACGCCGGCCCCCTCCGAGCTTCCGCCGGTGGATGTGGTCCAGCAGAAGGCGGCTCCCTCCAAGCAGGCCAAGAAGAAGAGTCCTCCCAAAAAGCAGGCCGTCGCGCCCACGCCTCAGCCACCGGCGGAAGAGGTTGCTCCTTCTGCACCGGCTGCCGGCACGGGTGGCATCGCCAGCGGCTCGGTCAACATGTCACCGGTCGCGGGTAGCGACCTTCCAATCGAATACGTCCCGACCGCCGTCGGTCGCGCCAACTCGGACGATTTCAATCGCACCCGCGAAACGAACGTTCCGCAGCTGCTCCAGGCGACCGTTCCCGGCGTGTTCATGAATGACACGCAGGGCAACGTCTTCCAGGGCGGCGTCCAGTATCGCGGCTTTGAATCCTCCCCGATCAACGGCGCTCCGCAAGGCATCGCGGTCTATCAGAACGGCACGCGGATCAACGAGGTCTTCGGCGACGTCGTGAACTGGGATTTCATTCCCGCAATCGCCGTCGATTCCATTACCGTGCTCGGTGCCAACCCGGTCTACGGCTTGAATGCCATCGGTGGCGCCATCGGCATTACGATGCGTGATGGCTTCAACTTCCAGGGCGTCGAGCTCGATACGCGGTTCGGCTCCTTCGGTCGCGTTCAGGGCTCTGCGGCGGTCGGCATGCAGTCCGGCAACTGGGGCGTCTTCGCTGCCTTCGAAGGCATCAAGGACGACGGCTACCGTGACTTCGGCGACAGTGAGATCAAGCGCATGTACGCGGATCTCGGCTATCGCACGAGCGATGCTGAGTTCCACTTGAGTTTCACCGGCGCCAAGAACGAAGTCGGCGTCACCGCCGCAGCTCCCGACGTCATTCTGGATCTCGACTGGGGCAACACCTTCACCTCGCCGCAGATCAACAAGAACGAGATGGGCATGGTGCAGTTCAGCGGCACTGTGCAGGTGACCGACCGCTTGGCTATCTCCGGTCAGACCTACTATCGCAACTTCAAGCAGGACAAGGTCGACGGCAACATCCTTGAGGTGACCGACCCTGCCGATTGCGATGGTGATCCCAACGAAATCTGCGTCGAGGAAGGTGGCGAAGGCGAAGAGCTGACCTATCGGCGCCGGGATACCGGCCGTCAGGGCAGCATCAAGATTACGGGCACCACGCTCGACGGCGTGCCGCTGCTCAACCAGGCGATGGCCGACAATCGCTTCGGTGTTATCGATCAGGTGAAACAGGATAACGAAAGCTTCGGCGGTAGCATTCAGGCTGTCGATCGCTCGAAATTGTTCGGCTTTTGGAACCAGTTCCTGATCGGCGCCAGCTACGACCATGGCGAGGTGTCTTACAATACTCAAAGCCAGCTCGGTGTGTTCGGCCCCAAGTTCGTCGTGAATGGCTTGCGCTGGGGCGCTCCGTTGAATAACCCCGCCCGGTGGAAGCAAGGCGATCCAGTCATTCTCGACGGCGAGGATTTCTTCCCACGTGACGTTGATACGCGCAGCGACTACGTGGGCCTGTATTTCACCAATACTACAGTGCTCACTCAAGGCCTCGCGCTTACTTTGGGCGGTCGCTGGAACTATGCGCACCTGGACCTGAAGCTGAATACCGCGCCAGCGCCAGGTGGTGATGGGGACTTCGAAGACAAGCTCACGGGCAGCCACACCTACACCCGGTTCAATCCGACTGTGGGCTTGACCTACCAGTTGTCGCGCGGTCTCACGGCGTTCGGTGGCTACTCTGAAGCCAACCGCGCTCCAACGGCTGCCGAGCTGTCGTGTGCCGATCCGGAAGCCCCGTGCTTGATCGAGAGCTTGCTCGTCGCCGACCCGCCTCTCGAGCAGGTGGTGAGCAAGACCTTCGAGCTCGGTCTGCGCGGCACCATGGTTTCCTGGGGACGTGACGAGGCGCTGTCCTGGTCAGTGTCAGGGTTCCACACCCGCAACGAAGACGACATCATCAGCATCAACTCCGAGCAGTTCGGCCGCGGTTACTTCGACAACGTCGGCGAGACGAAGCGTGTCGGTGTCGAAGCTGCCATTCAGTATCAGACCAAGTGGCTGTATGCGTATGCTGGCTACAGCTACGTGCAGGCGACGTTCGAAGAGAGCCTGGAAATCTCGGCTCCTGACAACCCGATGCATGAAGATTGCTCCGGAGGCGAAGGGAAGTGCGTATTCGTAAGCCCCGGAAACCGGATGCCGGGCATCCCGGAGCACAGGCTGAAAGCCGGCTTCAACTACTACATCACTCCGAAGTGGGCGTTCGGCGTCGACATGATCGCTGCCAGCAACCAGGTGTTCTTCGGCGACGAAGGCAACGACAACAAGCGCCTGCCGGGCTTCGCCAAGTTCAATCTCCATACTTCTTACAATGTGAACGACAACGTTCAGATCTACGGCTTGGTCGATAACGTCTTCGATACGCGGTACGGGCTGTTCGGTACGTACTACAGCACCGAGGGCGCAGAGTACGCGAGCATCAGCTACGATCCGGACATCTTCGAGAACGACTCGACGGCGCGCACCAAAGTTCCGGCGCCTCCGGTCGCAGCCTACGGCGGTGTCAAGGTCCGCTTCTGATCATACTGCAGGATAACGGTGCGACGGCTCTTCCGTCGCACCGGACACAGAGGCCTTCCTCGCCCCGGTGAGGAAGGCCTCATGCGTTTGACGTGCACATCCTGTGTGCGGCGTGCCTATGGCCTGGGCGCAACTTTATTCGCCCCATGCACAGCCGTGTCCGGTATGCGCGCTTGACGATGTCCATCGGGGACTTCCCAATTGGTGGCGCGCGCAGAAATGAGTCGCGCCGCAAATTCAAGTGAAAGTCAGGAAAAAATCCCGGATTTATGGGAACGCATTCCTGGATAAAAGTGAACGTAGTTTTTAGCAGCGTAGGAGTTCGAAAAAACAATCGGCCTGCGGGGGCACGAATATGAAAGCGGACGGGGTTTCACGGCTAGTGCGTGCTGTCGGCGTTATGACTTTGCTTGCTCTCCCGGCGAGCGCTCAGGATACCACTCCGTCGGCAGCGCCGCCGGGCCCCGCCGAAACACCCCCGCCCGCCGGCGCGTCGCCTCCAGCGGCACCGGCTGCACCGGCCGCACCGTCAGGTGCTGCTGCACCGGCGCCGGGTGGGGCAAATCCTGCGCAGACACCTGCACAACAGTCGCCGCAGTCGTCCGGACAATCGCCGGCACAGGCTCCGGCACAGGCGGGTGCACCCGCGCCCGCTACACCGACTCCCGATGCAACGGCGCCGAAGCCACCGACGCCCGCCGCCAATCAGCTTCCGCCCGTCGACATCATTCAGAAGAAAGCGCAGCCCGCGCCCAAGGCCGTGACAAAGCAGGCCCCCGGGAAGAAGCAGCCTCCGGCGGCGGCCGCCGCATCGGCGCCTGCTCCGGCGCCTTCCGCGCCGCCACCAGCCGCCCCGGCACAGCCCGGACCGGCAGCAGCGTCTTCGGCTGCGCCGCCCGCCGAGCAGCCGCCTCTCGACACGCCCGCCGTGTACAGCGCAGGGCAGGGCGGCATCGACAGCGGCAGCGTGCAGATGTCGCCGCTCGAAGGCAGCGCAATTCCGATCGGAAAATTCCCCGGTGCCGTTGGGCGGGGAAGCGCTGAAGATATAGCGCGCACGGGCTACACGTACGCTCCGGAAGTGCTGCAGCAGACGGTGCCCGGCGTGATCCTCGGCGATGCGCAGGGCAACGTATTCCAGCGCAACCTGCAGTTCCGCGGGTATGACTCATCACCCGTGAACGGCGTGCCGCAGGGCCTTGCCGTCTATCAGAACGGCGTGCGCATCAACGAAAGCTTCGGCGATATCGTCAACTACGACTTCCTGCCCGATAACGCGATCAACGGGATGACGATCATCGGCGCCAATCCGGTGTTCGGCCTCAATGCGATCGGCGGCGCGGTGACGATCTTCATGCGCGACGGATTCAACTACCAGGGCGCGGAGCTTGACGTTCGCGGCGGATCGTTCGGCCGCTACCAGGGATCGCTGGCTGTCGGCAACAACAGCGGCGGCTGGGGCAGCTTCCTCGCGCTCGAAGGTATCCACGACAACGGCTACCGGGATTTCTCGAAATCGCGCATCCGCCGCATGTATGCGGACGTCGGCGCAAAGGGCGATGGCTCGGAGTTTCATCTCAACTTCACCGGCGCGGCGAACTATGTCGGCGTCACGGCGGCGGCGCCCGTTCAGCTTCTCGATCTGAGCTGGAAGAACACCTTTACGTCGCCGCAGACGACGAAGAACCAAGTGGCGATGACCTCGCTGAACGGGCAGGTCGAACTCTCTCCCACCTGGTCGGTGCAGGGCGTCGGCTATTACCGCTGGTTCCGCCAGTCGCATATCGACGGCAACATCTCCGAGGCGGAGGAGTGCGATACCATTCCCGGCGTGCTCTGCCTCGAGGGTGACGACAACGAGCAGCTCTTCGGTTCCGGGCCGGGCGTCAATCCGGATGGCTCGATCCCCGACGACATCGCCGATCCATTAGGGTCCATCGACCGCACCAGTCAGCTCGCCAACAGTTTCGGTTTTGCGGGCCAGGCGGTGAACAAGGCGCGGCTGTTCGGGCTGCCGAACCAGTTCCTGATCGGCACGAGCTATGATCGCGGACACGTCAGCTATGGCGCATCTTCCACGCTCGGCTCGTTCGCGCCGAAGTTCGTGGTCAACAGCCTTGGCGTCGTGCTGCTGGAGCCCGACGAGGTTTCGCCGCGCTCGCTGACGACTATCAACGACTATTACGGTCTCTATTTCTCGAACACGACCGATGTCACCGACCGCCTCGCGTTCACGGTAGGCGGCCGCTACAATTACGCCCGCGTGCAGATCAAGGACGATACCGGAAGCGCCCCGCAGCTCAACGGCGACAACACCTTCCAGCGCTTCAACCCGATGGTGGGAGCCACCTATCTGCTGCAGCCGGGGCTGACGCTCTATGCAAGCTATGCGGAAGCCAACCGCGCGCCGACGCCAGCCGAACTCGCCTGCGCGGACCCGGAGTATCCGTGTCTGCTGGAGAGCTTCCTCACGGCCGATCCGCCGTTGAAGCAGGTTGTCTCCCACACGTGGGAGCTCGGGCTGCGCGGGCGACTGGCGGGAACGCAGAGCCAGCGGCTGGAGTGGAGCGCAGGCCTGTTCCGGGCGCTCAACAGTGATGACATCATCACGATTGCCGACCAGATCTCGGGTCGCGGCTACTTCGACAACATCGGAGACACGCTGCGCCAGGGCATCGAAATCGGCGCGCGATACGTCGACCCGCGCTGGATGATCTACGGGAACTACGCGTTCATCGACGCGACCTACCGCTCGAGCTTCATCGCCGCCTCGCCGAACAATCCCTCGCCCGCCGCGTTCAACTGCGAGGATGGCCCTCCGGGCCCGCCCGTGGATGACGATGAAGCGATTTGCGTGCAGGTGAATTCCGGCGACCGGCTTTCCGGCATTCCGCGGCACCGCTTCAAGGCAGGGTTCGATTACCTCATTACGCAGAAGTGGCGGTTCGGTGCGGACCTCGTCGCGGCCTCGAACCAGGTCTTTTTCGGTGACGAAGGCAACGACAACGCCCCGCTCGCCGGATACGCGAAGGTCGACCTGCACACCTTCTACGACGTGACGGAGAACGTGCAGCTCTACGGCCTCGTCTACAACCTCTTCAACGCGCACTACGGGGTGTTCGGAAACTTCTTCAATCTCGAGGCGGCGAACGAAGCTTCGGAAGCGAACCCGGCCACGGGGCCGGGCTTCTTCACCAATGCGCGCACCATCACGCCGGCGCCGCCGATCACGGCCTACGGCGGCATCAAGATCAAGTACTGAGTTAAAAGTCTCACCCGTCTGCGGTGCGCCGGCTGCCCATCAAGGGTGGCCGGCGCATTGCTTTCGGCGGTGGTGCGGAGCGCTTTGCTGCTACATTGCCGTGACGTAGGCGCGGCCCTCAATCACGTCGTAGCGGCAGACGGGCGCGGAGACCTCGTCCAGGGTGAGGACGATGTGCGGATGGCGGAAGCGGGCGGGCCAGCGCTCGCTATCGAGCTGCCAGATGCGCACGTCGACATCGGAGCGGCCGATGACGAGGTCGACGCTCGCGGGACGCGTCCATAGCGGGAGGGCGCCGGTCGGTGTCGGCGTGCTCTGGCAGGCCGCGATGGCCCGGTCGCGGTAAGCGCTCAGCAGCGCCTCCTGGGCACCCTCGCGGTAAAGGCGGTCCTGGGCCAATAATTTTGCGCCTGCGAGAAGGGCGAGCGCGACGACGAGGGCTTTCAGCATTGGCGGCGGCTCAACCGGAGAGGGGGCGTGCGCGGTGCGGCATTTGCAACATTTGCGTACGGGAGATGCCGCAGAGTGTCGCCGGGCATGGTGAACAAAGCGTTGCGCGGCGTATCGCCGAGCTTGTCAGGCGCGCCCCATTGCGGCATGGATCGGCCCAGTCTCAGTGCACTCATACTTTCGGGGGAGGAACGTTCCCATGAGCAAGAAGAAAATCCTGATCACCTGGCCGCTTCCGCCGGCCGTCATGGAGCGGGCCCGCGCCACCTATGACGTCATCGCCCATGGCGATGATCCCAAGATCACCATCGACGAGATGCTGGACACGGCAAAGTCCGTCGACGCGATCATGCTGACGCTCAACGAGAAGTGCCCAAAGGCGGTGATCGACCGCATCCCCGAGAACATCAAGTGCATCTCGACGTTCTCGATCGGCTTCGACCATATCGATCTCGAAGCCTGCAAGGCGCGCGGGATCAAGGTCGGCAACGCGCCCCATGGCGTGACGGTCGCCACGGCCGAGATCGCCATGCTGCTGCTGCTGGGCGCCGCGCGCCGCGCATCGGAAGGCGAACGGATGATCCGCACCCGCTCCTGGCCGGGCTGGCAGCCGTTGCAGCTCGTTGGCCAGCGTCTCGACAACAAGAAGCTCGGCATCTATGGCTTCGGCAAGATCGGCCAGGCGCTTGCGCAGCGCGCGCGCGGCTTCGATATGGAGATCCATTACTTCGACATCTACCGCGCGAAGCCCGAGGTGGAAGCGAAGTACAACGCCACGTATCACGACAGTCTCGACAGCCTGCTGAAGGTTTCGGAGTTCTTCTCCATCAACGCGCCCTCGACGCCCGAGACGCGCTACTTCTTCAATAAGGACGTGATCGAGAAGCTGCCGCAGGGCGCTATCGTCGTGAACACGGCGCGTGGCGACCTCGTGAAGGACGAGGACATGATTGCGGCGTTGAAGTCGGGCCGTCTCGGCTATGCGGGCCTCGACGTGTTCGCGGGCGAACCGAACATCAACGAGGGCTACTACGATCTGCCCAACACGTTCCTGTTCCCGCACCTCGGCTCTGCGGCCATCGAAGCGCGCAACCAGATGGGCTACGAGGCGCTCGACAACATCGACGCGTTCTTTGCCGGTAAGGAAATGCCGTTCAAGCTCGCGTGAGAAACGCTGCGCTTGGGCGCGCGTGATCCCGCTCGCGTGGATCACCATCCATCTTCAAGATGTTGGACGCCTTCCGGTTCGCACCGGGAGGCGTTCGGCTTTTAGGGGGCATTCCACCCTGGGGACGAAGGCGACCGCGGTGGGAAGCTGGTGCAACCTACAGCGCAGCCGTGAGGGGCCTACTTCAAGAAAGATGACGGGGCGGCCCGGGAAAGTAAAAAGTAAGCAGACGGAGCGAAGCTCGCAGTACGGCGTGATGCAACCTGAGCCGCTTGCGGCAGGGTAGTGCGAGAGGAGCACGATCCATGGATCCAATCGATCCTATCGAGCGGCCAACGACGACCGCACAGGGCAAGTCGAGTTTCGGGGACAGCGCAATCTGGCTCCGCGGGCTTTACATGCTGCTGTTGGCCATTGCCTTCGGTATCGGTCAGACGCTGCTGTGCCTGACGGCGATTGCCCAGTTTCTGTGGCTCCTGTTTGCCGGCGAGGCCAACGGTCAGCTCACCCGCTTCGGCGTAACGCTTGCGCGCTGGCTTTCGGACACGGCGCGCTTTCTGACCTGCGCCAGCGAGGTGAAGCCGTTTCCCTGGTCGTCGTGGCCGTCGGCGATGGAGTGAGCGCGTAAGATCGATGATTGGCGCTTCGGACCGATTGGGTCTGAAAGCGATCATGGTCTAGCTGGCCTGGTGCCGTTCCAGCCACCGGGCGGTGCGCAGCAGACGTGCATCGTCATGGCGCAGGCCGACGAGCTGCACGCCGACCGGCAACCCGCGCACGGTCAAGAGCGGCAGCGAGACCGCCGGCATGCCGAGATAGGTCCAAAGCCCGTTCATGATCGGACTGCCGGTGGCGCTCAGCCCTTCGGGAGCGGGGCCGAGCGCCGCAGGCGCCAGAATCGCGGTGAACGCTTTGAGACCCATGCTTACGGCGCGGTAGGCCGGCTCGCGGCCTGTGATCGCGCGCAGGTAGGCTTGCGCGTCGACGGTGCGGCCCTCGCCGATGCGCTGTGTCAGACCGGGCGAGATCAGGTGCGGTGCTGCATCGAGCAGAGGGCCATAGTAATGGGCATTCTCGGCGAGCTGAACGATGCGTTGCCACTCGATGGCATCGTCGAGCATTGGCAGCGCGATCTCGACGGCGCGGTCGCCGAGGCGGCGCACGAAGGCTTCGAGCGCCTCGCGCATCTCGGGATCGGCATCGCGCCATGGCGGCGGCCTGACGAATGCAAGCTGCGGCGGGACCGGCGGCTCGGCGCGCATCGTCGACAGTAGTCCAGGGCGCGCGCGGCGGAAGCTCGCGCCGTCGTCGTCGGCGTAGGCCGCCATGCAATCGGTGATGAGCGCGAGGTCCTCCGTTGAGCGTCCATAGACGCCGACGGTATCCAGCGTGTGCGACTGCATCAGCACGCCGCTGCGCGGAATGAGCCCGAAGGTGGGCTTGAAGGCGTGGACGCTGCAGAAGGATGCCGGCCGGATGATCGACCCCGCCGTCTGGCTGCCGACGGACAGCGGCACCATGCCTGCGGCGACGGCGGCCGCAGATCCGGCAGACGAGCCGCCGGGCGTGCGGCCGGGATCGACGGGATTGCGCGTGCGCGCCGGCGTGAGCAGCGCAAGCTCGGTGGTCACCGTCTTGCCGATGACGATGGCACCGGCCGCGCGCAGTGCAGCCACGCATGCCGCGTCGCGCTCGGGCCGCCGGCCGGCGAAGAACGGCGAGCCGTTCTCGGTCGGATAGTCGGCGGTGTCGAACACGTCCTTGATGCCGACCGGAACGCCGTGGAGGGCGCCTACGTCATCGCCGCGGGCGAGGGCGGCATCGGCTTGCCGCGCCATGGCGAGTGCGAGCTCGGGGTCGAGGTGCTCCCAGGCCTGCACCTCGGCTTCGCGGGCGTCGATGCGCGCCAACGCGGCGGCGACGAGCTCCTCGGATGAAAGGCGCCCTGCGCGGATCGCATCGGCGGCTTCGGTTGCCGTTAAGGCTGCTGGGTCGGTCAGGTGTTTGGCGCTCATACTTTCGGAGAAGCTCCGGGCCGTGCATGGGCCGGTTATGTGCGGCGTGCGGCCACAGTTTATGGGGTAGTGTCTCATTCAAGCCTTACCGGCCCGGCGCATTCTGCTCAATCCCAGGGCATACGGCTTGACGGGCCTTTGCTTTCGTACCTATAGCTGGCTCTTCGCCGACAAAAGAATGCCCCACGGGGCGCCTCGTGCTCGGTTTCTACCGGGGCTGGCGCTGGGGCCTGCTGCGAATTGCGCGCAGCACTGCTAGGGGAACGAAAATGGCCAATCACGCCGGCCGACATTTCCTGCAAATTCCGGGACCGACCCCGGTGCCGGAGC
>Ga0182749_1000908_pt1 | contig 24647 bp, 26 predicted proteins | sample eDN3rd37CKraftMG_FD_128875 | JGI IMG/M metagenome (GOLD analysis project Ga0182749, IMG submission 128875) | Enriched Miracle-Growth compost microbial communities from Emeryville, California, USA - eDNA 3rd pass 37_C Kraft MG (version 2) (version 2) ...
GTGCACGACAAAGTTGTAGAAATAGCCGACGCCAATGGCCCAGAACACATGCCAGGACAGCAACTTTTCAATCACGACCGATCGATCGAGCGGCCGTTTCGCGGCAGCGATTGCGACAAGCGCAAACAACAGACCGACGACGACCGAGGTCAGAAAAAAATTCTGTAACGCGAAGCCGATCGTGGACTTGATGATGTCTGCCATTCGTGCCCGCTCCGACTACATGGCCGTGATTGGCTTGCGTTTCCTTATGCAAATTTATCGATATCAAATCCCAAGAGCTCCCACGTCGCACGCATGTGCGCCGGCAGCGGTGCCGTTACATCGATCGTCTTGCCGCCTTTCGGATGCGGGATGACCAGGCGCCGCGCATGCAGGTGCAGCTTCTTCTCGATGTTCTCGGCCGGCATATGAACGTCGCCTTCGTACTTGTTATCGCCGACGATCGGATGACCGATGAGATGCATGTGAGCGCGAAGCTGGTGCTGGCGGCCTGTCACAGGCTTCAGCGATACCCACGCCGTCTTGTGCGCCGCCCGGTCGATGACCGAATAATGTGTCGTCGCGTGCATGGCGACGTCCTGCTCGCCGGGTTTCGCTTTGCGCACGCGGTCGCCGTCCGGACCCGCCGCCTTGACGAGCGCCGCTTCGACCTTGCCCTGCGGCGGCTTGGGCACGCCCTTCACCAGCGCCCAATATGTCTTGGCGGCGGATCGCGTCTGGAACGTGCGACCGAGCTTTGCCGCGGCGTCCCGCGTCTTGGCAACAAGCAGAACGCCCGTCGTATCGCGATCGAGCCGATGCACGAGCCGCGGACGCTCACCGCCGAACCTGTCCGCCATGCCCTCGAGCATGCCATCGATATGCTTCTTCGTTCCGGTGCCGCCCTGAACCGCGAGTCCAAACGGTTTGTTGAGGACTAGGACGTGCTCATCTTCGTAGAGGATCATCTTTTCGATCGCGTCGCGGTCGCCCTTCGAGACGCCCATTGCTGGCCGCCCCGCCGGGCCCGGCTTCTTCGGTTCGCGAATGATCGCGGGAACGCGGATTTCCGCGCCCGCGCTCAATCGGTCATTGGCTTGCGCACGCTTTGAATCGACGCGGACTTGCCCCGAGCGCAAAAGCTTTTGCAGATATGTGTAGCCGACCTCGGGGAAGTGAACGCGAAACCAGCGGTCGAGACGCATATCCGCTTCGCCGTCCGCGACGCGCAGCGCTTCGACTTTGCCAATGACTTTGCCAGACGCGACTGTCACGCGAGTACTCCTCGCGTAATCCAGAGGCCTGCAAAAATTGCAAAAAGACCGAGAACGACCGAGGCCAGAACGTATCCGAATGCGCCCGTCATGTCGCCGCGTTCATAAAGCGTCGCGAATTCCAGCGAGAACGACGAAAAAGTCGTGTAGCCGCCAAGCACGCCGGTGGCGAGAAACGTGCGAAGCTCGCTCGACGCGTTGAAACGCAGCGCCAGGACTTCGATCAGCACGCCCATCAGGAAAGAACCGCTGACGTTGATCGTCAGTGTCGCCCAGGGAAATTCGATGAATCCTGCGTGCATGAACGCGCGACCGATGAGATAGCGGGCCCCAGCGCCGATCGCACCGCCGCCCGAGGCGAAAAGAAACAGCTTCATTGTGAATTCCCAAGACCGGCCAAGCCAAACCTATAGCGGCCACCCGGCGATCAAGGAAGAGACACGATAGCCAACTGGCCCAATTATGACCGCTGGTGAGGACCGCACCAGCCGGGCAGATATGAGGCCGCACCGCTCTTGGCGAATGCGAGTGCCTGCTCCAGGGCCGTTTCGGGATCGTTTTTCACCACCTTCGCATCGACGCGCCGGCGCAGCGCATCGGCCCAAAGGAACTCGCTAAACGGAGTCGCGTCCTTGGCGTAGCCACCTGCAAAGCGCAGCTCTCCGGCCAGGCTGCGATAGGGATCGTCTTCGAGGTCTGCAACCATCTTCGGCAGCTTCGATCGAGGTTGACGTACGCCGTCCGTATCGAAGGGATGCATCCAGCCGCGATTGTCAAGAAAAGTCCAGAACTCGTCTTTCTCGAGTGCGCGGAGATCCGCGAGTGTGGATGTCAGCACCTCCGCGACGCCTTCGTCGTGAAGCGCACGGGCCAGATGATGGTGATCGACGACGTACAATCTATCCTTGGGTCCGCGCACGACCGGAATCATATGGCGGCCGAGAAAACTGGCTGATTTCTTGATGTCCAGCCCGCGCCACTCCCTGCGCTTCTGCTCGACCTCGCGCATCCCGACTGTCATTTGCGTCGGACGAAGATCCGAGATTGCGACCGTGTGCAACGTGGGCGACGGCGCGTTTGCGTGAGGCTCAACCATGGTGACCATCCTTACTGACTAGGATCGACGGTTGCGTTCAGCGCGAAGTTTTGCCCAATATTCAAGGCGTTTCTTGATCTCGCGTTCAAAACCGCGCTCGGGGGGCTCGTAGTATTTCGGACGCTTCTTGAATTCGTCGGGGAAATAGTTCTGACCCGAAAACGCCTCGGGTTGATCGTGATCATAGAGGTAATCCGAACCGTAGCCTTCTTCCTCCATGAGCTTGGTCGGCGCATTGAGAATGGTCTTCGGCGGCGATATCGAACCGTGCTCCTTGGCCGCCCGCATCGCCGCTTTGAACGCGACGTAGTTGGCGTTCGATTTCGGTGCCGTGGCGACATAGATGATGGCTTCCGCCAACGCCAGTTCACCTTCCGGGCTGCCGAGAAAGTCGAACGCTTCCTTGGCCGCGTTGGCGACGACGAGTGCCTGCGGATCGGCAAGCCCGATGTCCTCGACCGCCATGCGCACGATACGGCGCGCGATGAACAGCCGGTCTTCGCCGCCGTCGAGCATGCGGCAGAAATAATAAAGCGCCGCGTCGGGGTCGGAGCCGCGCACCGCCTTATGCAGCGCCGAGATCAGGTTGTAGTGACCTTCGCGCGACTTGTCGTAGAGCGGCGCACGCCGTTGCACGAGCCTGACCAGCGCCTCGCGATCGAGCGGCTTGGCTTTCGGGGGTACGGCCGCGAGTACGTCTTCGACGAGATTGAGTATGGCGCGCCCGTCTCCGTCAGCCATGCCCTTCAGCGCTTGGCGTGCGTCCGCATCGAGCGGCATCGGCCGGCCGACTTCCTTCTCGGCACGTTCGAGGATCGTTCCCAAATTCGTATCGTCGAGCCGATTCAGGACGAGCACGTTGGCGCGCGACAGGAGAGCGGCGTTGAGCTCGAACGACGGATTCTCGGTTGTCGCGCCGACGAGCGTTATCGTGCCGTCTTCCATGTACGGTAGGAAGCTATCCTGCTGCGAGCGGTTGAAGCGATGAATCTCGTCGATGAAGAGCAGCGTGCCCTTCCCCTGCTCGCGCATGATCTTGGCGCGCTCGAAGGCTTTGCGCAGCTCGGCGACGCCCGAGAAAATCGCCGAGAGCTGCTCGAACGCCAGGTTCGTCTCGCCCGCCAGCAGCCGTGCGATCGTCGTCTTGCCGGAACCGGGCGGGCCCCAGAAGATGAGGCTCGGCACGCGCCCGCTTTTCAGCATACGCGTCAGCGTCCCGTCGGCCCCGACGATATGATCCTGCCCGACGACCTCGGAAAGCGTTTTCGGACGCAGCCGGTCCGCCAGCGGCCGCGGCGCGCTTTTTTCCAGTCCGGCAGCTTCAAAGAGATTGGCCATGACGCGCATATATAGAGGCCCGCGCTCGCCTCTCCAAACGCCATTCAGCCGTACCCAGTTGGCGCTAGCCGCCCTGCATAACCGGGTCGAGCCCGGCCATGGAGTGAGGGAGGTATCTCCGGGGGATTAAGCCCGAACCGCAACGTTGACGGTTTTAGCCTCTCCCGAGCTGGCGCCGGCCGCGTCCGTAACCTGGACGTCAAAGTGGGCCTTCGATTCACTGGATCCGTCGTGGGCGAAGAAGACTTGCCCTCCCGCCAGGTCAGCCTGCGAGAAATTGCCGACCGGCAATTTCGGCGCACCTGCAAGCGCCACGAACCCGCCGCGCGCATTCGAGACGGCAAAGGTCAGGTCTTCCGGCTTGTCATCAGGATCGACAGCATTGAGATCAGCGAGCGTGATCCGCACCGAACGCCCTTTGTCGACGGTCAGATCGAGATCACCGGCAATGGTCGGCGGAATATTGCGAACGTGGGCCGAAAGCTCGGCGCCCTCTTCCATCGACAGGCGGCCGTACTTGATCTTGCCGGCGGCGCTGCCAGTGCTCCGAAGTGCGAAAAGCTGCTGCACACGGACATCGCCCTGCACGGTACCGCGTATTTCCGCGGTCTCCGACCTCACCTGGCCGAACAGCTTGCCGCCTTCCTGAACGATGACCTCGGAGGCCGTGACGCCGCCTTCGACATAGCCCCAGACTTCGACGCGGCGGCCGTTCTTCACTTCGCCTTTGAGAACGGCGTCTTCGCCGATGATCAGCACACCCCGGGTATCGGACATCGGCCAACTCCATTACGCGATACGATTTCGCGCAACTTCGGCCATGATTTTGTCAGCTTCTCGACGGCCGGGTCCACGCGAACCCAGACGCGCGTTAACCTTGAGCTTTCAATAACCATCTTCCCGGCACGGGCCGGGAAATGGCTATGAGCCCAGCTACGCCAGCGTCACATCCGCATGGAATTGGTTGCTGACGAGCGTCGGCTTCACGTATCCGGCGCGGATAGTGAAGTCGCCGAAGTGCTCGCCTTCCTGGCGCTCCTTCGCATACCGCATAAGGATTGGCTCTAACAGCGCCAACGCGCGTTCCTCATCGACGTCCTGCGCATAAAGCTTGTTCATGCGCGCCCCATCGAAGCCGGCACCGAGATACAGATTGTAAAGCCCCGGCGATCTGCCGACGAAACCGATCTCGCCAAGATAAGGGCGTCCGCAACCGTTCGGGCAGCCTGTCATGCGAACGACAATCTCCTCATCCGTCAGACCGGCCTTATCGAGAATGCTCTCGATCTTCGTCATCAGATGCGGCAGGTAGCGTTCGCTTTCGGCAAGCGCCAGCGCGCACGTCGGCAGGGCGACGCATGCGATGCTGTTTCGCCGCGCGCCTGAAAGCGATTTCGGCGCAACACCGTGTTCAGCGAGGATCTTGTCGATCTTGCTTTTGGCGCGTGCACTGACATTCGCGAAAATCAGGTTCTGGTTCGCCGTCATCACGAAATCGCAGACGTCGAGATCCGCAATCTCGCGGATGGCGCTCCTCAGGCGATGCCCAGGCGTGTCCTTAATCCGGCCGCTCTCGATGTAGAGCGTCAGGTGCCATTTCTTGTCGGCGCCCTGAAGCCAGCCGATATGGTCGCCGTTGCGCGTGAACGTATACGGCCGCGGCGGTGCGAGATCGAAGCCGAGCCGCTTGTTGATCTCGGCCTTGAAATTCTCAAGCCCATGATCCTCGATCGTATATTTGAGGCGCGCGCGGGCGCGGTTCGAGCGGTTGCCCCAATCGCGCTGAATCGTAAGGATCGCTTCCGCAACCTCGATCGCCTTGTCATGGGTGCAGTAGCCGAGCACGTCGCCGAGACGCGGGAATGTCTCCGGAACGCCGTGTGTCATGCCCATGCCGCCGCCCGCCGTGACGTTCCAGCCGACGATCTCGCCGTTCTCTACGATTGCGATGAAGCCGCAGTCGTGTGCGAAAACGTCGACGTCGTTGTCCGGCGGTACCGCGAAAACGAACTTGAATTTGCGCGGCAGATACGTCTGGCCGTAAATCGTTTCTTTCTCGGGATTTGTATATTCCTTGCCGGGAATGGGATCGCCATTGAGCCAGATCTCGCTGTAGGCGCCGGTCTTCGGCAGGAAATAGAGGCTGGTGCGCTTGGCAAACTCATAGGCCTCGCGATGCGCTTTCGAGAGGTAGGGATTTGCAACTGACATGACACCGCGGGTCACGTCCCCGCAAGCCGCAATAGTGTCGAGGCCAGATGCGTGAATCGCCTGCATCGTGCGCTTCAGATTCGACTTGATGATGCCGTGGAATTGGAACGTCGCGCGCGTCGTGATGCGCAGCGACTTGTTCCCGTAGTTGACCGCGATGTCGTCGAGCTGCCGCCACTGCGACGAGGTTACGACCCCGCCCGGAATGCGCAGCCGCACCATGAACATGAAGGCTTTGTCGAGCTTCTTCTTGGCCCGCTCGCCGCGGACGTCACGGTCGTCCTGCATGTAGGAGCCGTGGAACTTGAGAAGCTGAAAATCATCTTCTCCGATCGCGCCCGTTTCGACGTGCACCAGACCTTCGCCAATGGTGCCGCGGAGAAAGTGGCTGTTCTCTTTGATGAGTTCGGTTTTTGATGGCTTGCCGTCTGTCATTGTAATCCTCGCGGAACAACGTTCACGCGCTCGGTCTTCCGGGTTACGGTCTGAAGCTGAACGTCAATATACGTCGCGCTGATAGCGTCCGGATTTCGTCAGCTCTTTAAGCTTGGCGCGGCCCGCTTCTTCATCGCCTTTCGCGGCTTCGGCAAGGATCTTGACGAGCGTCGCGTCGACGTCCTTCGCCATGCCCTTTTCATCGCCGCAGACGTAAAGGTGCGCCCCTTCGTCGAGCCACCCTCTGAGATCCGCGCGCCGTTCCCACAGACGATGCTGAACATAGATCTTCTCGGGCTGGTCGCGCGAGAACGCAACGTCAATCCGCGAGAGATCGCCCGACTGCAGATAATCCTGCCATTCGAGCTGATAAAGAAAATCGTTCGTAAAGTTCCTTTCGCCGAAGAATAGCCAACTCTTGCCTTTGGCGCCGTCCGCGACGCGCTCCTCGACGAAAGCACGGTAAGGCGCAATGCCGGTGCCGGCTCCGATCATGATGATCGGCGTATGCCCATCCGGTGGCAGTCGGAAATGCCGGTTCGGCTTGACATAGATTTTTGCCGACGAGCCAACCTTCCGGCGCTCACCGAGATACGTCGATGAAACGCCCTTGCGGACCTTGCCGTGAGATTCCCAACGGACCGCGCCGACCAGAAGATGCGCTTCGCCGGGGTGAGCCTTGAGGCTGGACGCAACGGAATAAAGCCTGCCCGGCAATGGCCGGAGAAGGCCAGTGAGCTGCTCGGCTGTAAGTTTTTCCGGATAGGTTTCGAATAGGTCGATCAACTGCCGATCGGCGGCGAACTTGGAATAAGCCTCGCCTTCGAGCAGCGCCTTGACGTCGGCACGACCGGTAAGCTTTGCATAGTTCTCGACCGCCGACCGCGACAGGGTCGTCACATCATAGGATTTCTGCAATTTAAGCAGCAGCGCCGCGTCGGATCCAAGACCAACGGCCTTGAGCAATTCATCGACCAGAACGGGATCGTTCTCCGGAATGAGACCGATCGCGTCGCCGGGTTGATATGAAAAGCCCGGAGCATCGAATGCAAACTCGGCGTGCCAGGTTTCCCGCGTCGATCCGGTGCCGTTCAGGTTGACGAGCGCCGAGATCTCGGCTTCCAGCGGGGTTTCAGCCGTAAACTGCGGTTCGTCGTCGTCGGCCGGCAGCATCGCACCGCCGAAATCGACATGCACGACGGTCCCGCCGCTGCTCGGCTCTGCAACGGGTGCAAATTTCGCGAGGGAGCTTTCCGTCCACTCTGCTGCCTGCTTTGCGTAATCGAGGTCTAGGTCGAGGCGGTCGGCGGTACGGATACCGCCGAGTTCCTCAAGACGTGCGTCGATAGCCTTACCGATAGCGCAGAATTGCGTGTAGGCCGTATCGCCTAGCGCCAAGACGGCGAAACGAACGCCATCGATGCGCGGCGCCGCGTCGCTCATCAGCGATTGATAAAAGTCCGCCGCCCGGCTCGGAGGATCGCCCTCGCCCCACGTCGCGGCGTAGACGACGATGTTCTTTGATTTCGCGAGCAATGAAAGATCAACGTCGGCCATATCGAAGACCTTGGCGTCGAGGCCATGCCTCTGCGCCACTTTCTTTGCCTTGTTGGCGAGTGCTTCGGAGTTGCCGCTTTCGCTCGCATAAAGGATGGTCAGCGGAGCCCGGGGCTTGGCCGCTGGTAGCGCCGCCTGAGCGCCGCCTGCTTGCGCCGCTTCGAAGCCTGCGAAGAACCCGGCAAGCCACGCACGCTGCTGAGGTGTCGTCCGTGCAACGACTTTGTTCAGCGTATCGATGTCTTCCGGCAGGAACGGCGCGGTGCGCGGAAGCAATGGACTGGCAGTCACCTAAAGGCTCTCCTCGTCAGGGTCTCAGCCGGCTTCAATGAAAATCCGACGTAACGTGCTTTCTTCAAGTCGCCGTAAAAGGCCCGGCCGGCCCGCCAATCGGCGCCACCGGCTGCAATTCAGAACAAACCAAGGACAGCAGGACCACGATGATGACTTACGTCGATTAACAGCGAGTCTCCTGCCATCCCACTAAAGCCTATTTTGGATCCCGTTGGAACAATTTTCTACAGCTATGCGGCATTCCACCCCAAACATAAGAATAAAATTCTAATATGCCACCGTTATTTTCGACTTGTATAGATTACCGGTTGCATCCCGAGCGTCGCAGCCACAGGGCATGATCCCACATCGGCGCTGCGAAGCGGCGCGGCGATCGCCGCGTTGGAGGAACTCCGGGCGGCCGCAAAAAAGACGGCTCATCGTGCGCTGCACTCACACGCAGACGTGATCCTCATTGATTTGAAATGAAGATCCAGATCCACGAAGTATTAGAGCGAAAGCGCGGTCCGGCTTGACATTGTTCAGCCGATCCGCAGATTGGGCCGGCACAACAAGTGTCTGCACCAATCAAGGTGGGCCCTCGGCGGGGCTTGCAAGTTGGAAGCAGTTTACCGCTTTGGAGGAAACACTATGAAGGTTTGGACGAAACCCGCTGTTCGCGAGCAGGAAGTCGGTCTCGAAGTCACGAGCTACCTGCCGGCCGAGATCGACCTCATCTAACGGTCGACTTTTCGGTCTCACGAGACGAGTGAGATAACGGCGCGGCGGTCGGTGAGCCTCATCGGCCGCCGCAGTCTTATTCGCTCCAGGAAATGAAAGCGCCCACGGTTCTGGCGACCCGGCGGGCGCGCCAAGAATTCGAAATCGATGATCATAAAAGTGCTCGGGTCCGCCGCTGGGGGCGGTTTTCCGCAATGGAACTGCAACGGCACGCAATCAGCAAAAGTGCGTGCCGGTGCGGCGGGATACAAGGCAAGGCTGCAATCATCTCTCGCCGTATCGCAGGACGGAGAGAATTGGGTTCTGCTCAACGCGTCTCCTGACATTCGTCAACAGATCAACGAAACCCCCGAATTGCATCCGGCGAAGGATGGTCCAAAGCGCAATTCGCCGATCAAGGCTGTCGTCGTTACCAACGCCGATGTCGATCATATCATCGGCCTCGTCGGACTTCGCGAAGGTCAACCGTTCTCGATCTACGGGTCTGACCTCGTCCTATCGACGTTGCAAGCCAACTCGGTCTTCAATGTCTGCAATCCTGAAATCGTGCCGCGCATCGAGCTGCCGTTCGATAAACCGATCCCACTTAAAGGCGCTGGCATCGACCTCGGTTTGACAGTCGAAGCCTTTCCCGTTCCGGGCAAGGTCGCGCTGTTCCTGGAAAAGGGTAGCGAAGACACCAACTATGGAAGTCGCGACGGTGATACGATCGGGCTGAAGGTCACGGACGCAAAAACGGGCAAGGCATTCTTCTATATTCCGGGCTGTGCCGAAATCGACCCGCCGCTCGCCGATCGCATTCGCGGTGCCGATCTCATCTTCTTCGACGGAACGCTGTTCGAGGACGACGAAATGATCAAGCAAGGACTTCTCAACAAAACCGGCAAACGCATGGGGCATATGTCCCTATCGGGACCGGATGGATCGATCGCCGCTTTCAGCAAGCTCGGTGTGAAGCGTAGAATCTACGTCCACATCAACAATTCCAATCCTATTCTGAATGAGAACTCGGAAGCGCGTAAAGTCGTCGACGCCGCCGGATGGGAGGTCGGTTTCGACGGCATGGAGGTCCGCCTATGAACCCTGTCAGTCTTGAGAGAAAATCGGCTGAGCTTCGCGGGAACGAGTTGTTGCCCGTGGCCGACTTCGAGGCCGCGCTCCGCGCCGTCGGACCGGAACGCTATCACGACCTGCATCCATTCCATCACATGCTTCATGGCGGCAAGTTGAATAAGGGCCAGGTGCAGGCTTGGGCGCTCAACCGCTATTGCTATCAGTCGGCCGTACCGCGCAAGGACGCGGCCCTGATCAGCCGCGTTTATGACCGCGAACTTCGCCGCGAGTGGACGCATCGCCTCCTCGATCACGACGGCCTGCCGCCCGACGAGCCGGGTGGCATCGAGCGTTGGCTGGTTCTGACTGACGGGCTCGGCCTCGATCGCGAATATGTCATTTCCCGGCGCGGCGCACTGCCCGCAACGATCTTCGCGGTCGAATCCTACGTCACGTTCGTTCGCGAGCAGCCGCTGACCATCGCCGTTGCATCCTCGCTCACCGAACTCTTTGCGCCGAAGATTCACAAAGAGCGCATCGCCGGCATGCTCGAAAACTACAATTTCATCGACGATAAAGTGATGGCCTATTTCAAGCGCCGCCTGACCCAGGCGCCGCGCGACGCGGACTTCGCATTACAATACGTGCTGAAGAATGCCCGTACGCGCGACGAGCAGGAAGCGTGCATCGATGCCGTGCGCTTCAAGTGCAACGTGCTCTGGGTACAGCTCGATGCGCTCTACCATGCCTACGTCGACGGCCACGTCCCGCCGGGCGCATTCCGGCCGGAGGCTTGACGATGGAAGCCGGAACACAGCGCACCCGCATCATGATTGTCGCGGAGTCAAAACCGGGACTGCCGCCGCACATCAAGTTGCGCCACGACGCCGGACGAGGCCGCTGGCACGTGCTCGCCCCCGAACGCGTGTTCGAGCCGGACCCGATCGCTATCGAAATCTTGAAACGCTGTGATGGCGCAACGACGGTCGCGCAGATCGCGGACGATCTCGCAAAAGAGTACAACGCGCCACTGCAGGAAATTCTTACAGACACTATATCTATGCTGCAGGAGCTTTCCGATAAGGGCGTCATCAAAGCCTAGGAAAATCGGGATGAAACGGAGCTGACGTTATGAACGAAATTGCACCGTTAGAGCAGTTCTCTGAGGCCCCGGTGGTCGAGGCATGCGCGCGCGCGCCGGTCGGTTTGCTCGCCGAGCTGACGCATCGCTGTCCGCTGCAGTGTCCTTACTGCTCAAATCCTCTCGAGCTAGAGCGCGTCAACCAGGAGCTGACAACGGCCGAGTGGCAAGACGTGATGCGTCAGGCCGCTGAACTCGGAATTCTTCAAATCCATTTGTCGGGCGGCGAACCGACCGTCAGAAAAGATCTCGAAGACATCGTCGAAGTCGCAGCGAAGGCGGGGCTCTACACCAACCTCATCACGGCAGGCGTAACGCTGACGCGCGATCGCTTGAAGAGACTGAAAGAGATTGGACTTGACCACGTCCAGCTATCAATCCAAGACGTTGACGACGCCAACGCCGAACGGATTTCCGCCTACAAAGGCGGTCTCGCCAAGAAGCGCGAGGTCGGCAAGTGGGTTCGTGAATTGGAGATGCCGCTGACCATCAACGCACCGATCCATCGCCATAACATCGAGAACCTGCCGAACATCATCAACTTCGCCGTCGAGTTGGGCGCCGGCCGGATCGAGGTCGCGAATATCCAGTACTATGCGTGGGCCTTGAAGAATCGCGCCAGCTTGATGCCGACACGCGCTCAGGTTTTGAAGAGTGCCGAGATCGTAGAGGAAGCCAAGGAGCGCCTGAAAGGCGTCATGGTCTTCGATTTCGTCGTGCCGGACTATTACGCAAAAACCCCAAAGCCCTGCATGGGCGGCTGGGGTCGCGGCGTCATGAACGTTACGCCGCAAGGCAAAGTACTTCCCTGCCACGCCTCTGAGACGATCCCCGGCCTCATCTTCGACAACGTCAAGGACAGGCGTCTCGCCGATATCTGGCTGAACGGCCAGGCGTTCCAGAAATATCGCGGCACGAGCTGGATGAAGGAACCGTGCCGGAGCTGCCCACGCCGCGAGATCGATTTTGGTGGCTGCCGCTGCCAAGCGATGGCGTTCACCGGCGACGCCGCGAATACCGATCCGGCCTGCCACTTCTCACCCCATCATGCTGCTTTCGTCGCTGCAGCTGAGACTGAGAGCGCCGAGGCGGCGCCGCCAGCTTTCGTCTATCGCCGCATGGGCGGGGCCAAAACGCCTTCAAAGTAGGCGGAAATCGCTAGCTAAGTTTTTGACTGGTCGTCACAATTCACCACGCTTTCAGCGCAGGTGCGTCATTCTGTTCTCCTGCCGTTCAGAAAAAAAATGCCATTGTGGGCGAGCCTAAGTTATGAGTTGCGCGTTTGATTAGCGTTGCTCAAGGCGAAACGGGAAGGAATTCAGGATGCGCAAGTGGATTTTGGCGGTTGCCATGATCGCCGCCGTACCGGTCGCGGCAAATGCCGCGGACGCGGAAGCCGGCAAAACGGTTTTTAACAAGTGCAAGGCCTGCCATCAGGTCGACAAGAACGCCGTAGGTCCGCACCTCGGCGGTGTTGTTGGTCGTAAGGCGGCGTCTGTGCCGGACTACAACTACTCGGCCGCTCTGAAGAAGTCCGGCATCACTTGGGACGAAGCCTCCCTCGACAAGTGGCTGCAGGGACCCAGCAAGGATGTTCCGGGCACGAAGATGATCTTCCCCGGTCTCAAGGAGCAGGCGGATCGCGAAAATCTGATCGCCTATCTCAAGACGCTGAAAGCGCCCTGAGCCTCGATCGAATCACTTCGAAAGCGCCGCGAAGGGGTTTCTTCGCGGCGCTTTTTTTTATGTCCGACGGAAGGGGTCATTCGCGATATCGATGACAATTCCTTCCAACTCCATGGCCGGGCTTGACCCGGCCATCCAGGGCCACACGATCTCTCGTTCACTGTCCTGTATGGCCGCCTCACGCGCGGCCATGACGTGTTGCGAGAAAGACGACTACTCGAGCAGCTGCACGTCGCTGGCGTCGAGCTTCGAAAGCATCTCATCGAGCGATGCTCCGCCGATCTTGAGATCGGGCGCAATGTCTTTGAGCGGAACAAGAACGAAGGCGCGTTCAGCGATTCGCGGATGCGGAACGATCAAGTCCGGCTCATCGAGCCTCACATCGCCATACGTCAGGATGTCGACGTCGATATTGCGCGGCCCCCAACGGCGCGTGCGCACGCGCGCCATATCGTTTTCGACTGCCTGGCAGCGATGAAGCAGCTCGCGCGCCGACACCTTCGTTCGAACGGCAATGCAGGCGTTGACGAACCAGTCCTGGTCCATCACGCCCCACGGCGCCGTTCGATAGAACCTGGAGCGCGCAACAATGGTAATGGCGCCGTCCGCCGTCACGCGCTCGATCGCTTCTTCGATATTGCCGACCCTGTCTCCGATATTCGAGCCGAGTCCCAGCGTCGCGTCGAATGCGAGACTCGGCTTCCTGACAGATAGGGAAGTATTGGCCGTTTCCGACATCGCTGCGGCCGCTCAGTCGTACTTGATGTAAGCGAACCGCTGATCGCCGTGCGGCGTCCCCTCAAGCCCCTTGCCTTCCTTGCCCGGCTGCCAGTGCACGACGTCCTCGATCTTTTTCGCCAGTTCGAGGTCCTTCGCCGTGATGCCCTTTGCCGTGTGCGTCATCAGCCGCACCTCGACCCAGGCGTATGATGCCGTGATGTCCGGATGATGCCATGCAGCTTCGGCAAGATGCCCGATGGTGTTGATGACCATCAGTGTACCTTTCCAGCCCGCCGTCTTGTAGGTGCGGCGAATCCATCCATCCTCAAGCTTCCATGCCGGTAGATTAGCTTGTAACCAAGCCTTAACATCTGCCTCGGACATCGGTTTTTCCCGCTCGGCGCTCATCTTGCCCTTATGCTCCTTTTGTCGGACAACTCGGCCCGAAGCCTACCGCCGCTTCGCCCACCAACGCAAACGCCGATGCGGCAGCATGAATACCCCAAAGAAAGGAATTCCGCTTCGTGAGGCTTACTTCCGCGCTTACGGCAACGATCCGTGTTACGGCACCCGCGCGACTCCACCTTGGTTTTCTCGACTTGAACGGCGCACTCGGCCGTCGTTTCGGCAGTATCGGCCTTGCGATTGACCGACCGGCGACCGAGCTGACGCTGAAACGCAGCACCAAACACGAAGCGCACGGCTGCGAAAGTGCTCGAGCGCTGGCATTGGTCAAGAAATTCGCGGGCCAAAGATCGGATGGCTATGCCGTCGATATTCACAAAGCTATTCCCGCCCATGCAGGGCTCGGATCCGGGACGCAGCTTGCCCTTGCAATCGGCGCGGCAATCGCCCGCATCGAAGGCCGTGAGCTTTCGGCGAGCGCACTGGCCGCTCTCGGCGAACGCGGTGCCAGATCGGGTATCGGCGTGTCGGCCTTCGCTTCAGGCGGCTTTATCGTGGACGGCGGCAAAGGTACTGATGAAACCCCGCCACCGCTGACGCTGCGCTGCGATTTCCCGGAAAACTGGCGCGTCCTTCTCATTTTCGATGAGCGCGAAGCCGGTGTCTCGGGGGAAGCGGAAGCGACCGCCTTCGCGGATTTGCCGGAATTCCCGCAAAGCTCCGCCGCGCACATCTGTCATCTCGTTTTGATGAAACTTGTTCCGGGTTTGAAAGAAAATGATCTACCGGCGTTCGGCTCGGCGATAACTGAAATTCAGGAGATCGTCGGCGCCCATTTTGCCAGCAAGCAAGGCGGCAGCGTCTGGACTAGCCCCGCCGTCGGACGGCTGGCGCATCGCATGCAGGACCTGGGCGCGACGGGCATCGGGCAAAGCTCGTGGGGACCCACCGGCTTCGCTTTCGTCGATAGCCCGGCTGCAGCAGAACGCCTCTATGATTCTCTGATCGGAGACGCTAAAGGCGACGGTCTCAACATTCTTATCGCGCAAGGCCGCAATACCGGCGCCAGCATCGAAACGATCCAAAACTAAAAAGAACGGAGCTTAAGAGATCCATGAGCGAAGCTACACCAATTCTGCACATGCTCGCGCCGCAAAAGCATATGAGCCCCTTCGACGTGAATATGGCGGCCGATGCCGGTTACAAGGTCATCGTGCCGTACATCAACGTCGAGCTGAATGAAGTCGCGGGTCTTATCCAGGACGCCATTTTCTCGCGCCCGCCGAATTACGGTGTACGCACCGGTTTCTTCATGGGCGGCAAGGACGCGATCCTCGCCCTCGATATGCTCGACGCCGCCAAGAAGGCGATGGTGCCGCCCTTCGAATGCTCCGTCTTCGCCGACCCCGCGGGTTCGTTCACGACGGCCGCGGCGATGGTCGCCTGCGTCGAGAAAATCCTGAAAGAGAAATTCGGCCGCTCCTGGAAGGGCGTGAAAGTTGCCGTGTTCGGCGCGACTGGCGTCGTAGGCTTCGCATCCTCCATCATCGCGGCACTCGAAGGTGCCGATGTCCAGCTCGTAGCCCATCGCGGCGTTGAGCGCGTCGTCAAGAGCGCCAAAGTCTCGAAGGACCGTTTCGGCGTCGATCTTGAAGCTGTCGCTGGCGAAACGCCGGAGCAAAAGCGCGATATCATCGCCAATGCCGAGGTTATCTTCGCGGCAGCCGCAGCCGGTGTTCAGGTCGTCTCGAAAGAGCACAAGGAACTTGCGAAGAAGCTGATGGTCATCGCCGACGTCAACGCCGTGCCGCCGCCGGGCGTCGAAGGCATGGAGCTGTTCATGAACGGTGACAAGCTGCCCGGCTGCGATGCGCTCGGCGTCGGCCCGCTCGCAATCGGCGACATCAAGTACAAGTGCGAATCCGGCCTCTTCAAAGAGATGATCGCATCCGACAAGCCGTTGTCGCTCGACTTCCGCCACGCATATGCGAAGGCGAAAGAGCTCGTCGGCATCTAAGAATGTGGCTGGTGAAGCGGTCCTGATCGCAGCATTCTCCGGGCGGGCTATCGCACAGTCCGCCCGTCGTGCTGGTTATGAACCGTTGGTCGCCGATGCCTTCGGCGATCTCGATACCCGATCAGCGGCGGCGGCTTTCCGCGTCATCGATGGCGCGATGGAAACGGGATTTCGCACCAAGCCGCTGATCGCCGCGCTCGATGAACTCGCTTCGTCTGCAAACTCTTCACCTCTCGGGCTTCTTCTCGGCTCCGGTTTCGAAGACAAGCCACGCCTCATCGCAGTGCTTGCCCGGCGCTACAGGTTGCTCGGCAACGGCGCAGCGACATACACGGCCTGCAAGGCTCCGGCGCGTTTCTTTCCTAAACTCGATGAACTCGGAATCGCGCATCCCGAAACGCAAGCGGTCCCGCCCGCCGATCCCGTTGGATGGCTGACGAAACGCATCGGGGGCAGCGGCGGACGGCACATCCGCATTTGCCATGCAAACGCAATCCAACGTCCCCGGCGCTATTTTCAAAAAAGGCTTGAGGGAGAGCGGCTTTCGGCCGGCGGCGTCTTCGGCGCGGAGCACACGGCGCTCGCCGTGACGCGGCAATGGATTTCACCATCACCAGCGAAACCGTTCCGCTTCGGCGGCGCCGTCTCGCAGCCCGACATCCCCCTCCTCCTGCGCCGAGCGCTCGAAAGCAACGCCCTCAAGGTTGCATCCGCATTCAATCTCGTTGGCATGGCGTCTTTCGATTTCATCATCGTCGACGGTGTCCCGCATCTCCTTGAGGTCAATCCGCGGCCTGGCGCATCGCTCGATGTCCTGGACGATGATCTTGGCACTCAATTTCGCGCCCACGCCGCCGTGTGCAGCGGCATGTCTGTACCGGCGAACACCGTCCTAAAGAGCAGCGCACGCGCCATGGCCATTCTGCACGCCGACCGTGGAGCGTTAACGCTCGGCGCGACGCCGTGGCCAGAATGGAGCGCCGACCGCGGCCCACCGGGCACGTTCATTCCGAAAAATGCCCCACTTGCCAGCGTTTTCGCTGAAGCTGCGACCGCGGATGAGGCGCAGCGTCTCGCCCTGGCGCGCTTGGCGGAACTCGAAGACCTGATATACGAACACATACAATCCTGACGCCACCGGAGTTCTCCACCCGATGCAAAGTGCAAAACAGCCGAGCGTTTCCGCGCGCGCCGCTAAAATCGTCGATGCCATCGTCGCAGATGCTGATGCATTGCGCATTTCCGTTTCGAAAGGTCCCGGCGGGGAACGTTTGATCGATCTCGGCGGTGCATCACTCGGCAGTCTGGAAGCCGGCCGCAGGCTCGGGGAGGTCTGCATGGGCGGCCTTGGTACGGTGGCCTTCACGATGTCTTCGGGATTGGCGAACTGGCCGCTCGGTGTCGTCGTCAGCTCGACCGACCCGGTCGTCTCTTGCCTCGGCAGCCAATACGCCGGCTGGACGATTCAAGATGAGGCCACGAAGTTCTTTGCACTCGGCTCTGGACCGGCTCGCGCCCTATCCCGTGTTGAGGAGCTTTACAAGGAGCTGAACTACTCCGACGATTTCTCGCAGGCCTTCCTCGTTCTCGAAGGCGATAAGGCGCCCCCCGCTCCGGTCCTGACGAAGATCGCAGAGGCCTGCGGCGTGAAGCCAGAAGGCTTGAATGTTCTCTTCGCTACGACCTGGAGTCTCGCCGGAACGGTCCAGATCGCCGCGCGCGTTCTGGAAGTCGCCATTCACAAAGCCCACGCTCTGCACTTCCCGCTTGAGAACATCCTCGACGGAACGGGCACGTGCCCGATCGCGCCGCCGTTTCCAGATTTCGTCAAGGCCATGGGGCGGACCAACGACGCGATCATCTATGGCGGCCGCATTCAGCTGCTCGTGAAGGGCTCCGACGCCGAAGCCAAGAAACTCGCAGACGGTCTCCCCTCGAGTTCGTCGTCTGCCTATGGCAAGCCATTCGCCGAAATCTTTTCCGAGGTGAAAGGCGACTTCTACAAAATCGATCCGATGCTATTCTCGCCGGCCCAGGTCACTGTTTCGAACGTCGAGACCGGCAATTCCTTCCACGCGGGCAAGCTGGCGCCGGAGATCGTCGATGCGAGCTTCCGGTGAGGTGCCGGTTCATTCCCTAGCGATGCAGGGCGCGGGGCTCCACCTCGCGCTGCTAATCGAGGAAGGGCGCGGGGAATGGCATGCGCGCCGCATCGTCCGCTCACTCGAAGCGATGGGCGCACGCGTCACCGTCTCCTCGCTTCCGCATTGCGCTTTCGATACGTCGCTACCCTCGGGTATCGACATCCCCGGCTTCGACGGCGCACTGCCCGACGGCGTGTTCGTGCGCTCGATCTCGGCTGGAACACTTGAGCAGATCACGTTTAGGCTCGGCCTTCTCCACGCGCTGCGCGAAAGCGGCGTCCGCGTCTGGAACGATGCGCGCGCCATCGAACGCTGCGTCGACAAATCCCAGACGACATTCCTTCTGCACAAGAACGGTGTTCCGACGCCCCGAACGCGCGTCTGTGAAACACTCGATCATGCCCGCGAATACACGAAAGACCTAAATCGCCCGCTGGTGATGAAACCCCTGTTCGGCAGCCAGGGAAAAGGCATCGGCATGATCGCATCGCAAAGCGAACTTCCGCCGCCCGAAACCGTCGATCACATGTATTACATGCAGGATTATGTCGCCCCGAGAGACGGTATCTTCGAGGATTGGCGCGTGCTCGCAACGCGCCATCGCGTCGTTGCATCGATGATACGCCACGGCACCAACTGGGTGACGAATATTCATCAGGGCGGCAAGGCGCGCGCGTATCTTCCCGACGCTGAGATGACGGAAATTGCGATGGCTGCGATGCGCGCGGTCGACGCCGATTATGCCGGCATCGATCTGATCCGCACGGCGGATGGTCAACTACAGGTCCTCGAGGTCAACTCTAATCCCGCCTGGCGCGGATTGCAGAGTGTCGCCGATATCAACATCGCCTGGGCGATCGCGGAAGATTTTCTGCGCACCGTGATCGCACATCGTGCGAGCATCGGTATCGGCGCGCCCGTTGCGCTCGCTGCCGTGTCATGAGCGCGGCTCTCACGCCGGAAAAAATATCGGCCGCCTTTCTCGCTGCGTGCCGCGCCGAACTCGAGGCCCTGAAACCCGGCAACGTGCACCGGCACGCGGCCGGACACGGCATGGAAATCGCACATTTCGAACGCGCGGCAGAAGCGGCTGCCGGCCCGATCGCCGATCCGACCCTGAGCGTCGGCAAACGGATTCTGCGCGCCACCGAAGCGAGTTTCGCCGCGACTGGCCTCAACACCAATCTCGGCATCGTGTTGCTCTGTGCGCCGCTCGCCAAAGCCGCGGGAGAAATGACTCTGGACATAGGACTTCGCCGCAGCCTGGACGTCATTCTGTCATCGCTCGACGAGCAAGACGCCGAAGACGCATTCGCCGCGATTCGTCTTGCTAATCCGGCGGGGCTGGGCAGGGTCAAGGCCGGAGACGTACGGGAAAACGCAAAGCCCATCACGTTAATCGCCGCCATGCGCCTCGCCGCAGAGCGCGACCGCATCGCCAACGCCTACGTCACCGCTTATTCCGATGTTTTCGATTTTGCGCTGCCGGTCCTGAAGGATGCGCGTGCAATTGCGACTGATTCCAATTTCGCGGTCACGACGCTGCACATGACCTTCCTCGCGGAATTTCTCGACACGCACATTATTCGCAAGTATGGCGAACCCGCCGCCGAGACGGTGCGTCAAGAAGCGCGCGCACTGAGGCGATCGTGGGCTCCTATTGCATCTGCGAAATCGATAGGGCCTCTCGTTCAATTCGACGCAAAAATGAAATCAAGTGGCCTGAATCCCGGCACGACCGCCGATTTCGTCGTGGCGACGCTCTTCGCCGCAGGCTTAATCGAGCGGAAACATACGTGAACGTCGGAAAGCGCCTACTTAAGGGCTTGTCTCTCGCGTTCACCTGAGGCTAATACAGGCGCCGTGTCCGTAAGGATCACGGACCTATCCATTGCAGCTGGCGCTGGTACTCATGACACCAGGGCGCCGACGTGAGTGGATAATCATCGCAGAGCAGTACAGCGAAATCCCGGCTTCTGACGGGGGAGCGTTGGTGCTCGTATCGTTTCATTCGTGGGAGGAACCCCCCTTATGGCCAAAGTAAATAAAGTCATGGTCGGCGAGTCGCTCGTCGGCGACGGCAACGAAGTCGCTCACATCGATCTCATCATCGGGCCGCGCGGCTCGGCTGCCGAGACGGCTTTCTGCAACGCTCTGACGAACAACAAGGACGGCTTCACCACCCTCCTCGCCGTCATCGCGCCGAACCTGGCCTGCAAGCCGAACACGATCCTTTACAACAAGGTCACCATCAAGGACGCCCGTCAGGCCGTTCAGATGTTCGGACCGGCTCAGTACGGCGTTGCTAAGGCCGTTCAGGACTCGGTTGCCGAGGGCATTATCCCCGCCGCTGAAGCCGACGATCTCTACATCTGCGTTGGCGTATTCATCCACTGGGAAGCTGCCGACGACGCTAAGATCCAGGACTACAACTATCGCGCCGTGAAGGAAGCGATCGCACGCGCTATTGCTGGCAAGCCGACGGCTGCCGAAGCAACCGCTCAGCGCAACTCTGCATCGCACCCCTTCGCTGCTAAGACTTGAAGCGGAAACCGTCCTCAGCAGGTCGATAACAACAATAATTCTGCCCCTCCCATGAAGGGGGGTCTGCTGCAGCGATTGGGTAGACTGCTCTCGGGCCGTTACAGCGGTTAAGACAAGGACCGGAGCCGCACCATACCGCGGTTCCAGGTTCGCTGGAGCGGCTGCCGCCAAGTATCGACTGACATTATCGGCCGGCGATCTGTTTCAGATCGTCGGCCGAGATTTTTTGAGCATGAAGAATTGATGCGACGAGAGCGCCGGCGGCCCCCGCGTCCTTGATGCGGTCGAGATCGGCACGATTGCGAATACCGCCGGCCGCATAGACGCGGCGTGATCCGGCCCGCGCGGCAATGCTGGCCAAAAGTTCGACGTTCGGTCCGTCGTCGCCGCCGATCCGGTCCAACGTCATCACGATCACCCGCGACGGCCAGAGCGAAGCGTCCGCCAAGAGCGCGTCCGGTCCCATAAACTCGCCGCCGCGAAAATCGAGTGACAGAACCGTGCGTTGCGCTGCTTCCGAGGCGATGGCGTGCCAGATGCGCACGGTTTCAAGGCTTTCCGTTCCGACGACGAGCGTCGAAACGGGCGCGGCGAGCACCGCCCGGGCCGCGCTCGGTGAGCCGCTTCCGGCATCGATCCAGATTTCGGCGTTCGGCAGGGCCTGGCTCAACGCCGGTACGAGATGCGTATTGCGGCCGCGCCCCTCAATACCGTCGAGGTCAGCGACATAGACCTTGCGAAACGGAAAGAGCGTCCGTAGCCCAAGCGCCACGTCGACGGGCTCGGACGTCGTCGCTAGCGGCGTTTCGATGGGCCGATAGGCCGCGCGCTGGCCCCGGATGGCACGCACCACCTTGCCACGCGCGACGTCGATGACGGGAATGATGTCCACGGCTTGCCTCCTCGCCCGTTGAGTGTATCACGAGGACGGATGGCGAGGTGAATACACGGATGACGATTGTCGCCGGATATGACGTAGGTGGCGCACACCTGAAAGTCGCGCGTGTCGAGAACGGCAAGCTCGCTGCGGTGCGCCAGATCGCGTGCCCCCTCTGGCAAGGTATCGATCAACTGGATTCCGCCCTCGCCGAAGCGGCCCCGATCGTCGGCAATGCCGCGATCCACGCCATCACGATGACCGCAGAGCTCACGGAGATTTTCGACAGTCGCGAACACGGCGTCGTCACGCTTCTGCAGCGCTTACGAGAACGCATCAAAGGCGAAATCCGCATTTTCGCCGGTCTCAAGGGATTCACCGACATAGCGACGGCGCGTGGCGATCCACTCTCCGTCGCCTCGGCGAATTTTCTCGCAACGGCGCGAGCGATCGCAGTGCGCCAACCCTGCTCGTTGTTGATCGACATGGGATCGACGACGACCGACATTCTCGCGTGCGACCGGCCCCAGGGCCTGACCGACGCCGAACGTTTGCAAACGGGAGAGCTGGTTTATACGGGCCTGACGCGCACGCCCGTTCCCTCTGTCGCAACGCGCGCGCCGCTCGCGGGCGAATGGCAAGGACTGGCGCGCGACGCGTTCGCGACGATGGCGGACGTTCGCCGCATCCTCGGCACATTGCCTGATGATGTTGATCATCACGCGACCACCGACGGCAAGGGCAAATCCTTAGCCGAAAGTCTCGCTCGCCTCGCACGCGGTTTCGGACGCGATCCGGAAATGCGCCATCTCGCAACATGGCAGGCGTCGGCAGCCTATATCGCCGAGCGTCAACTGCGCTCGATCCACGACGGCGTTTTGCAAATCGCCTCGCGGCCGGGCCTCACGATCGCTTCGGTGGTCACCGCCGGCATCGGTGCGTCGGCCGCCACCGCGATTGGGACGCGTATGGATCTTCCCGTTATCGATTTCGGGACGCTGATCGATGCACCGGCGAAACATCGGCTCTGGGCGACACGCTGCGCGCCCGCCGTCGCTGTCGCGTTGTTGCAAGAGAAAGCATAGCTCAAAAAATTTCGGCCGCGGTTGCTGAAACCGCGGCCGAATATGTCAAACAGCATTGCAACGCCGACTAATCGTGCTCGCGCTCGAGTCTCACGATGTCGAAGGTCCCGGCCTCAAGCTTCAGATCGTATTGATGGCCGTTTTCGCGGCGCGCGTCTTCGATCTTCCAGTAACCGTGGTCCCACCTGATGTAACGCCAGGAAATGAATCCCATGCGATGCAGCGTGTCGGCGACTACGCCCGGATCACCCCGCATCTCGTGATGACCGGCGAGAACCGGCGTTGCCGTCGCGAATGCCACTGCGGCTACTGCAAATGCGCGACGCGCAAAGCGAGAGACTTCGATCATTGAACCCTACCTTTTTTCTTTTGGAGATGCTGGTGGTGTTGGTACCCGACCAACGGACGTGGGCCCAGGATGGTTCCTTTTCAAGGATGCTTAGCAAGAAATACCAAAGCGTCGGCGGTGACACGTCCGATTATTCAACATCCTTAAGTTGCGATGCCAGGTGGTGCGTCGCGAATCCAGTTGCACGTTTCAACGCCCGGTATTCATCACGCGCACGTTCGCGGTTGGCGTTTGCGGATTTTGTTGCAGCGATCAGGATGTTTTTCGATGTGTGCTCGGTCGAGACGAACTCGATGACTTTAACCTTATAGCCTGAGGCTTCGAGAAGCAGTGCGCGCGCTGCGTCGGTGACGAGGTCGGCCTGACGTTGCTTCAACAGCGGATATTTTATCAGACCAGCAAAACCCTCGCCCGTATCGTTGATCTGCGGCGCGAGCTCGTGCTGACAGCATGGCGCTGCGAGAATCATTTCCGCTTCGGCTTCAATACCTAGGGCCAGCGCATCGTCCGTTGCCGTATCGCAGGCATGGAGCGCAATGACGACATCCGCGCGCCTTTGAGACGTATGCTGCGCTTCAGCGGCTTCGAATGCCAAACCTGAAAAATCAAGCTTGCGCGCAAGATCGTTGCAAAAGTCGACGAGGTCGGCGCGCACCTCGATGCCGGTCATCTGGCAGGCCCGGCCGAGCGTCGTCGTCAGATGATCATAGAGCGCGAACGTCAGATAGCCCTTACCCGCTCCAATATCGATGATCGAAAGAGGGGTGTCGCCGCTGCCCGCGCCCACCTCTTTCAGCAAGCCGTCGACGATTTCGATGAATCGGCAGATTTGACGGTACTTACCTTGCATCGACGGCTTGATGCGGCCCTCTGCGTCCGACACCTGCAGGGCCTTGAGGTAAGGCCTGTCCGGCGCAACGAGATAGGATTTGGAACGGTCGTGCGCGGCGGGCTGCGCCGCCTTGAGCGTCGGCTTCCCGGTCGAGAGATGCGGCTCGCGTTTCTTGCTGTAGGTGAGCGTCATGTCGCGTTCGGTCGAGAATAGCGTCGCGCTTAGATAGCTGTCGCCGATCACCGCTTTGATATGATTGATGCCGTCATTGATTGTGAAGGTCTTCGTTTCGTCTTTACGCGCCAAGCTCGTGACGACTTTGAGGTGTTGACCGTTTTTCAGAGCCACCAGCGTCGCGACGGCTTTGCGTGGTTCCCCCTGTCCGCGAAACTTGCCGAGCGTCAGCTTGACGAATGCGCCGTGCTCGATGGCGCTTGCGACCGCCGAGATGAAGGTCGATCTTTCTTCGCTCTTCACCGTCATGATGTGCCGGACGCATCAAAACGCGCCTGCCGCCACGCGTTGATTTTTTCCATCAGCCATTGCCACGCTTCTTCCTCGCGCGGACCGGCCGTCTTCGAAATTGCGATTTCGAGATACTTCAATTCGCTTTCGACCTTCTCCGGCGGCAGCATCTTGAGCCGCGTCGTCAGCACCGCCAATTCGAGGACCGCCGCTTGCGCGCGATTGAACCCTTCCCAGATCTTGTGCATTTCCTGATGCACAATTGCGCACGCGAAGCGCGGCCGAACATCGTCTTCGATGAAGCGTTCCACTTTAAGTTCCCAGTGCGAAACGCAATCGGTAAGACGCGCGCCCTTGATTTTCGACGTCGTCTCGAGCGGCCATAGTTTCCGGCCCGTCACGCCGCCCGCGAACACGCGCAC
>Ga0182749_1000909_pt1 | contig 24595 bp, 26 predicted proteins | sample eDN3rd37CKraftMG_FD_128875 | JGI IMG/M metagenome (GOLD analysis project Ga0182749, IMG submission 128875) | Enriched Miracle-Growth compost microbial communities from Emeryville, California, USA - eDNA 3rd pass 37_C Kraft MG (version 2) (version 2) ...
AGCCGGAAACGGCTCTTGTCGTTGCCCGGAAGCACGGCCCAAGGGGACAGAAAACGCCGCTCAAATAGCCCGGACTGCGCAAGCTTGTCCGGGTGTGGAGCGCCGGAAGGCGCATTCCTCCGAAAGGAGGAACGGGACGTTTCGCAAGACGTCCCAACCCGGGTGGTTTCGCCGACCACCCATCGGGGGCCTCGCAAGCCCCCGCGTCTGCCGGCGCTCCGCTCCCCTCGTTGGGGGCAGGGAATTGCAATTCGGAGAGGGCCTGCCCGGGGCCGACATCAAGAACACGGGCGATGACGCATGCCTCCGTCATTCCGGGGCGGAAAGGAATAAAAAGCCCCTGTAGCGCCGCGGCCACACTCGCCCACGAAACGCACATGCGGCAGGTCGTACCACCCTGCCCGCCGCCGACGCCCCTAGCCTCGTCGTGGGCAACCCGGGGGGCATAACCGGGGACCAGCGTCGATGCATCCGTCCAGGCGTCACCGTCGTTCGTACCGCGTCGCGTATGGGTTGGGTCTGGGGCTCGCCGGCCTCGCGCTGGCCGGCTGCGCCGGCGGCAATGTCGCAAGCCGCAGCGACAGCGCGGCCGATGTCGCCGCCGCGCCGGCGGACGAGCCGACCGCAAAAACCGCGAAAGCGAAGCACCGCACCGCCAGGGCCACATTGGCCGCGCTGAAGGATGCCGCCGGCTACAGCGCCGTCGGCGTCGCCTCGTGGTACGGCGCCGACTTCCACGGCCGAGAGACCGCCGACGGCGAACGCTTCGACATGCACGCGCTCACCGCCGCCCACCGCACCCTACCGATGCAATGCACGGTGCGCGTCACCAATCTCGCCAACAACCGGTCGGTGCTGGTGCGCGTCAACGATCGCGGCCCCTTCGCCGGCAACCGGCTGATCGACCTGTCGGCGCAGAGCGCCAAGGTGCTCGGCTTCTACGACCGCGGCGTCGCGCGCGTGAAGGTCGATTATGTCGGCCCGGCGCGCCCGGTCGCGCCGCGCGTCACCGCCTCCGCCGCGCCGCTGTAGCGCCGCGGCGGGCGTGGTCAAAGCAGCGCCAGGAACGCTTCAACGGTCAAGCCTGCCTGCGCAATGATCGCGCGCATGGTGCCGCGCTTGAGATCGCCGGCGCGTGAACTTGCGCGCCGGGTCGCTTGCGTGGATGAGTCGAACATGACTGCCCGATCTTCGGGCTTCCCTGAAGCCGGCGCGTTCGAGCGCGCGGATCACCTCGCGCGCCGTCAACGCCGGCAGCCGCTCATTCATGCGGCCAGCGTCACGGTGACTTCGCGGATGCGGGATGGCTCATCGGCCGGCAGCGGCTCGCCACGCGCGAGGCTATCCTCTATCACAAGCCGGATGGCGTCTTCGGCCATGCCAAGCGCCTCGGCCTCGTCCTGCCCGAAGGTGACGATTTCCGGGAATGCCGGCACGCGCACGGTGAAGCCGCCCTCCACCTCAGGCTCCAGCACAACGGCATAGGTGCGTTTCGCGGTCATCTCGATCTGCTCACCGAAAAAGGCCGTGAATCATATAGCAGCCGTCGCGTCGGCGTTGAAGTCCAGGGCGAAGCCGCTGCCTCTCCAAAGGGAGGGGAAGAAAGGTCACACCGCCCGGCATTTGCCGGGCTGGCCGAGCGCGCATTCGAGCGCTGCGCGGTCCCAGCGGCCGAGCGTCGCCGCGGCGACGTAGGTGCTCTGCAGGAACGTCATCAGCGCCGTGTCGGGGTCCTCGCTCGCGCGCATCGCCGCGTAAGGCAGCAGAAACTCGCCGAGCGCCTTCGACCAGACGGCCTCCTTCGGCGCCACGCGCGCCTCGGCAAATCCGGCCGGCGCCGGATAGGCATAGGAGTAGAACGCCGCCTCGTCGTAGACGCCGCCGCCGCCCGGCCAGAAGCCGGCGCTCGACACTTCGTGCGAATAGGCCTCGCGCGCGACATTGTCCGGCAGGTTCGGCACGCCGCCGGGATGCGCCGGCGCCGAGCGGCCGGAAAAACGCGTCACCGCCAGATCGAACGAGCCCCAGAAGAAATGCACCGGGCTCACTTTGCCGAGGAAGCCGGTGCGAAAATGCTTGAAGACCTCGTCGGCAGAGGCGAGCACGCGCCAGAAGCGGCGGACATAATCCTCGTCATACGCGGCGTGCACGGTGTCCCGGTCGAACGGGATCGCGTCCGCGATCTCGCTCGGCATGGTGCGGATCGTCACGTCGATGCCGAGCTGGTGCAGCGCCGACAGGGTCTCGTCGTAGAACTCCTTCACCGGCATCGGCCGCAGCATCACCTGGCGATAATGCCCGTCGCTGGCGCGGACCCAGAGCACGTGGTCGATGAAGTCGAAATCGATCTGGAACGAGCGGCCGCGGTCGGGGATCGGCGAGGTCGTCAGCCCGCGCGCGGTGACATAGAGCGGCACGTGCCAGGAATGGTTCTGCCACGGCGTCAGCGTCAGCCGGATCTTGCCGACGATCTGCGTCATGAGATGCAGCGTCGTGCGCGTGTCGCGCCAGGCGTCGGCGGTGAGTTCGGGCCAGCGGTCGGGATTGGCGGTCATCGCGGGCACCTCCGGAGGGTATCATGGAGGTTGCGTATGATGCGTACAATGGCGTCCCCGGCGGAACACCCTTCACCGCTCGCGGGTTCACGCATCGCCACCGGAGGCCCCCATGAAGCTCGGCATCATCGGCGCCGGCAATGTCGGCTGCGCCTGCGCCCTGACCGCGGTCAACCGCGGCAGCGCCCGCGACATCGTCCTCGTCAACCGCACGCGCAAGACCGCCGCCGCCGTCGCGACCGACATCCGCTACGGCCTGCCGCTGTCGCCGCGCGCCGCCATCGCCGACGGCGACTATGCCGCCCTGACCGGCGCGGGCGTCGTCATGATCACCTCCGGCGTCAACGAGAAGACCGGCGGCGCCACCGACCGCAACGACAAGGAGGGCCGCCTCAAGCTGCTCGACAAGAACGCCGCGATCTACCGCGATATCGTCCCGCGCATCGTCAAGGCAGCCCCGGACGCCGTGCTGCTCGTCGTCACCGATCCGCCCGACCCGCTCGCCGACGTCGCGCGTGAAGCGGCCGGGCACGCCCGCGTGCTCAGCGCCGGGACCTATCTCGATTCGCAACGGTTCCGCGTCCATCTGGCGCAGCATTTCGGTGTCGACCCCGCCACCGTCGAGGCGCAGGTGCTCGGCGAGCACGGCACCTCGCAGGTCTTCGCCTGGTCGACCGCGCGCGTCGGCGGCGTGCCGGTCGCGGCGCTCCTGAAGGCGCGCGGCGAGGACGCCAAGGCGATGCACGAAAAGCTCGAGAAGGACGTGCGCTACGCCAACATCACCATCATCGAGGGCCACGACGCGAGCCAGTACGGCATCGCCATCGTCGCCTGCCGCATTGCCGAGACGATCCTGCGCGACGAACGCGCCGCCATCCCGATCGGCAGCTACCAGAAGGACTACGGCGTCACGCTGTCGCTGCCGAGCATCGTCGGCCGCGACGGCATCGCCGCAGTGCTGAAACCGGCGCTTTCGGCGGAGGAAGACGCAGCGCTGACGAAAAGCGCGGAGAGCCTCCGCAAGGCGCTGGAGCGCGTGCAGTGACGGCGGCGGGCGCGATCCGCACGCTGATCCCGGCGCGGCTCGACCGCCTGCCCTGGACGCCGTTCCACACCCTCATCGTCGCCGGCCTCGGCATCACCTGGGTGCTCGACGGCCTCGAAGTGACGCTGATGGGCGCGGTCTCCGGCGTGCTGGCCGAGCCCGGCACGCTCAATTTCTCCAGCGCCGATATCGGCCTCATCGGCTCGTTCTATCTCGGTGGCGTCGTCCTCGGCGCGCTCCTTTTCGGCTGGCTCACCGACCGCCATGGCCGGCGGCTGTTCTTCTTCATCACCCTCGGCACTTATCTCCTCGGCGTGCTGCTCACCGCCTTTTCCTGGGACTTCTGGAGCTTCGCCCTGTTCCGCTTCGTCACCGGGGCGGGCATCGGCGGCGAATACGCCGCCATCAACTCGGCGATCGACGAACTCATCCCGGCGCGGGTGCGCGGCCGCGTCGACATCATGATCAACGGCTCCTACTGGATCGGCGCAGCGCTCGGTTCCGGCGCGACGCTGATCCTACTCGATTCCGCGATCTTCGCGCCCGACCATGGCTGGCGCGTCGGTTTCGGCATCGGCGCCCTTTTGGGGCTCGGCATCCTCCTGGTGCGGCACTGGGTGCCGGAGAGCCCGCGCTGGCTCATCACGCACGGGTATAAGGACGAGGCGGAAGCGACGGTCTCCGGCATCGAGCGCACCGTCGCCGCCGAGGTGCATGGGCAACTGCCCAAGGTCGATGTGGCCGATAGCATCGTCGTGCATCCGCAACACAGCTTCGGCTTCGCGGTGATCCTGCACACGATGTTCGGCCGCTACTGGCGGCGCGCGCTGGTCGGCTTTGCGCTGATGGTCGCGCAGGCGTTCCTCTACAACGCGATCTTCTTCACCTATGCGCTTGTTCTGACGCGATTTTACCGGGTGCCGGCGGGAGAGACCGGCCTTTACCTGCTGCCCTTCGCCATCGGCAATGTGTGCGGCGTGTTCCTGCTGGGCCATCTGTTCGACACGCTGGGGCGGCGGCAGATGATCGCGGCAACCTATATCCTCTCGGCCATCCTGCTGGTGATCACCGGCTGGCTGTTCGCGGTCGACGCGCTGACGGTCGTGACGCTGACGGGCCTGTGGACGGTGATCTTCTTCATCGCCTCGCCGGCCGCGAGTTCCGCCTATCTGACGGTGTCGGAGATCTTCCCGCTTGAGACGCGCGGTCTCGCGATTGCCGTCTTTGTCGCACTTGGCACCGCCGCCGGCGGACTCGCGGCGCCCTGGCTGTTCGGGACGCTCATCGGCACCGGCTCGCGCTTCAACGTCTTCTACGGCTATCTCGCCGCCGCGGCTTTGATGCTCATTGCCGCCATTATCGAAGTAGTATTCGGCATCGCCGCCGAGCGGCAGCCGCTGGAGAAGATCGCCGAGCCGCTGTCGTCGCGCTGAATCATCCCCCGGTGGATTTGACCTGCGCGCCGACATCTGGCATTTGCGCGGCCTCTGCTGGCGTTCAACACAAAAACACTCATGGCCTCACGTCCCTTCCGCCTCGGCCGCTCGCTCACGGGCCTTGGCCTCTTCGCAACAAGACTGATCAAGAAGCGCACGCGGCTCGCCGAATACAAAGGCCCCCTCCTCGACGTGAAAGCGGCGGAGAAGGCCGAGGCGCGCGGCAACCGTTATCTGTTCGAGGTCAACAGCCGCTGGACGATCGACGGCAAGAGCCGCAAGAACATTGCCAGGTATTTCAATCACTCCTGCAATCCCAACTGCGACTCCAGCATCCGCGGCAAGCGCATCTTCATCTACAACACGCGCGACATCAAACCGGGCGAAGAGCTGACCTACAACTACGGCGTCGACTACCTGAAGAACGTCATCGGCAAGTCGAACTGCAAGTGCCTGCGCTGCCGCCGCCGCCGCGCCAAGCGCGCCCGCGAGCTGCGCGCCGCCCGCAACGGGCAGAGCAGCCGCGCCGCTCCGGCCCGCGCCGCAGCCCCGCGCGCGGCCAAACGTCCGCGCAAGCGCAAGACCGGCTGAAGCCATCATGGCCCGGCGCGCCAAGCCCTATCGCGTCGGCCGATCGGCAACCGGGCTCGGCCTGTTCGCCGCCGAGCCCATCAAGAAGAACACCACCATCATCGAGTACCGCGGCCGCCGCATCCCGACGCGGCTGGCGCAGGAGCTCGACCGCCGTCGCGCCAACAAATACCTGTTCGAGATCGACCGCCGCTGGACCATCGACGGCTCGTCGCGCCGCAATCTCGCCCGCTACGTCAATCACGCCTGCAAGCCGAACGCCGAGGCCGTCCTGCGCCAGGGCCGCATGATGTTTCGCGCCCTCAAAGACATTCCGGTCGGCGCCGAGATCACCATCGATTATGGTGAGGAACACATGGCGCTCTATTTCAAGCACGGCTGCCGCTGCCCGACCTGCCGCCCCGCCTGACGTCGCGCGGTCATGCGTCGGCGGCTCCGGGGCTGCTCTGGCACGAGAGCAAACGGCGCAGGGTCACTGAAGGAGAACCGCAATGATTCTGAATATCCGCCGCGTGGTCACCGGCCACGACGCCCAGGGCCGCTCGACCGTGCTGATCGACGAGCAGGTGAAGAACCAGCATGCGCCGCGCCCCAGCGCCATTTTCAGCGTCATCTGGTCGAGCGAAGGTTTCCCGGTCGACAACGACAGCAGCGATGATCGCGCCGGCGTCACGGTGCCGACCGCGCTCGACAACGGCACCGTGTTCCGCGTGGTCAGCTTCGGGCCGGGCGTCGCGCCGCGCAACCACAGGACCAGTTCGCTCGACTACGGCGTCGTGATGTCGGGCGAAATCGAGATGGTGCTCGACACCGGCAGCGTGCACCTGAAGCCCGGCGACGTGCTCGTGCAGCGCGGCACGATCCACGACTGGATCAACAACGGCAGCGAACCCTGCGTCATCGCCTTCACGCTCGTCGGCGCGAAGCCCGTCAGCGCCGGCGGCAAGACCCTCGACGCGCAGGGCTGATCAGGCGTCCAGCTCCGGATAGTGCCGGAAGATGCCGCTCTCGTTGAACGGCAACCGCCGCTCCGATGCGAGATAGGCCTTGATGCCCGGCCGCTTCATCACCCGCTCGTGCACGCCGACGAGTCCCGGTACGTCCTTCTCGATGCGCCTCATGCCTTTCGGGAAGGCGTAGCGCAGGCCGTCGACAAGCTGGAACATCGACAGGTCGATGTAGGTGCAGCGGCGGCCGAGCAGCCACGGGCCGCGGCTGCGCTCCAGCACGGTCTCGAAATAGCCGAGATATTTCGGCGCGCGCTCCTCGAGGAAACCGCGGGCATAGCGCTTCGCCTCCGGCTTCTGGTCCTCGTAATAGAGACCGGAGCCGACCGGATGATGCGTGTCGTGGACCTCCTTCACGAAGTCGGTCACCGTGAGCTGCAACTGGTGCAGCCACAGCCGGTCGGCCTCGCTTTTCGGCGCCAGCTTCAGCTTCGGCCCGAGATAGAACAGGATCTCGGCGACCTGCGCGATGACGAGCTTGCCCGCCTTCAGGAAGGGCGGCGCAAACGGCGGCCGCTTCTCGCGTCCACCGTCCATCATCGCCATCATGCGGTCCATGCCGCCCGATTTGCGCGTGACGTCGTCATAATCCGCGCCGGCGTCCTCAAGAGCCAGGCGCACGAACTCACCGCGGCCCTGGAGTCCCGGCCAGTAGAAGAGCTGGTAGCGCATCGAAGCACCTCCATTCGGTGCCAGCGACTATATCAGCGCGACACCAGCCGCACGTGGCCGTCGGGCGACTTCGGCCGGCCGTCGACGACCCGATTGCGGCCGCCCTCTTTCGCCTCGTAGAGACGCTTGTCGGCCATCTCGAACAGCGCGTCGTAGTCGGTGCCGTCACGCGGGCACAGCGCGACGCCGATGCTCACCGTCACGGCCTCGCCCGCATGCGTCGCCGCAGCGCCGGCGATGCGGCGACGGACGCGCTCGGCCATGTCGGCTGTCTCGGCTGCGTCGGCGCCTTCGGCGATGACCACGAACTCCTCGCCGCCGTAGCGATAGGTGAAATCGGACACCCGCACCGCCGCCATGATGTCGAGGGTGACGCGCTTGAGCATGCGGTCGCCGGCGGCGTGGCCGAAGCGGTCGTTGAACGCCTTGAAGTGGTCGATGTCGATCAGGAGCAGCGCCAGCGGCCGGCCGACGGCGGCGGCGTGCTCGACCGAACGGCGCCCGTGCGCCTCGAGCGAATGGCGGTCGAGCGCTCCGGTCAGCGCGTCGCAGCCGGTGCGCGCCAGCAGGTCCTCGTAGCGCTCGCGGTAGGTCAGGAGATCGAACACGTCGGCGATGCGCGGCGCGTTGCGGCTGCGCAGCAGCGGCCGCTCGAACCGCTTGAGATAGACGGTGGCGAAGACCGTGTAGAGCGCGACCGCCCCCATCTTCGCGATCCAGCCGCCGATCAGCATCTTCAGCCCCGCGCCGGTGAGCATGGTGAGGCCGACGAAGAACGCGATTTGGTCGAAGGTCAGGACCAGCGCCGAGGCGACGGCGAGGCGCGGCATGATGCGATCGCCGAACCAGCCGCGCGTGCGCTCGTAGAGCAGGATGATGATGATGCAGTCGAAGAACAGGATCGCCGTTCCCCACACCATCAGCGCGCCCATCTGGTCGAGGAAGCCGAAATCCGCTGTCTGCGCCGCGACCACCGCGTGGTGGCGCATGACGAAGCCGAGCGCGAACAGCAGCACGTTGCCGAACAGCAGGCCGTAGATCGGCTGCCGCACCACCACCGCGTCCTCGCGGATGTAGAGGAGCAGCAGCATCATCAGCTTGCCGGTGAACAGCACCGTCGAGCCGGGCGAGGCCAGGATGCCGAAGGGCAGCGGCACGTAGAGGATGCTGGCGAGATAGGTCTCGAGGAAGTGCATCACGCCGAGGGCGCAGAAGAAGGCGCCGAGGCCGACGCGTTTGCGCGCCCGCAAGAGCGCGCCGAGCGCAGTGAAATAGATCAGCGCTTCACCGCAAAGGAGCAGCGCGTTCGTCAGTTCGGGCATTCGATGTCGCGGGCGCGCCGGACAGCGGCGCCGCCCTCCCCCTCGCTCGCCATGCGGCGGGCGACCTGTAGGCCTAATTAGCTACCGGCGCAAAGCTAACAAGTCGACATATGATTCGTCGAATGCGCGTTTAAGGGGCGGGTGCGCGGCGGGACGCGGAGCGCGTGCCGCCGCGCCGCAACCGGTCAATTGACCGCGAAGCAGTACAGGAGACCGTCGCCGCCGCTCGAGCGCAGGCCGTCCGGGCTGCAGTTGCGGGACGGATGGGAGGCGTTCCAGGACCGCGACGGCGCGTCGTCGCGCAGCCCCATCCGGTCGGCATGGCCGAGCATGGCCGAGCCTTCGCTGCTGCTCGTCCAGTTCTTGCAGGTGTGGTCCTCGGCGTCGGCAAAGGCGGTGCCGTCCGCCTGCGAGCCGGTGAGGATGTCGTGCCGGTTCGGGGTGTCGCCGCGGCCGTTGATGATCTCGCCCTTTTCCGACAGCGCGGTCTGCTTGGTGAGGTTGTTGTCGCCGTGCAACCCGGCGACGTCCTTGGCGATCGTCACGCCCTTGGCGTTCACCCAGGGACCCTTGCCGATGCGGTCGCGCGCGTTCACCGCGCCGGCGCCCTGCGTCGAGAGATAGGCGTGCCAGGTCGTGGCGGTGGCGCCCGCGGTCCTGGCGAGGGCGGCGCAATGCGCGTCGGCGCCGGCGAGCCCGCCGAGGTCGGCGCCCTTGCCGGGCCCGTGGCTGGTCACGAAGAAGGTCATGCCCGCCTGCTGCGCCATGGCCGGCGCAACCGCGAGTGAAGCCAGGGCCATAGCCAGTGCCGCTGCCTTGCCAGTGATGCTCATGTCGACGCCTCCCCCGCCGCAAGGGCTCCCGGCGCCATGCCGGCCCGCGGCTGGAGCATTCAACCCCGGCAGGGCGACGCTATTCCAGCCGGAACCGGCGCAGGCATTTCGCCGCAGCGGCGGCCGCTCAGCCGGCAGGGGCGACGGCGTATTGCTCGTCGCTCACCGGCTCGAGCCAGGTCACGTGCACGCCCGCCTCGGCCTCCTGCATGGCCAGGTGCTCCATCGCGTGATCGGGGGCGCCGCCGTGCCAATGCTTTTCGCCCGGCGGGATCCACACGGTGTCGCCGGGGCGGATGATGCGCACCGGACCGCCCCAGCTCTGCACCCGGCCGACGCCGGAGACCACCGCCAGCGTCTGGCCGAGCGGATGCGTGTGCCAGGCGGTGCGCGCCCCCGGCTCGAAGCGCACCCAGGCCGAGCGGATGCGCGCCGGTTCCGGCGCCTGGATGATCGGGTCCTGCCACACCGTTCCGGTGAAGCTCGGCGGGCCCACGCGCTTCGATGGGCGCGTGCCGCAGGCCATGATGTCCATCGCGTCGTCCTCCGTGATGCCTCGAGGAGGATACAGGCTTCGCCCGCACCGCGCAGCCTCCAGTCCCGCACCCGCGCGCCAACAAAAAAGCCCGGCGTCGCCGCCGGGCTTGAAATCGATCACGATGGTGTCGGCATCAGGCCGGCTGCAGATTGCCTGCCGCCTGCTTGCCACGCTCGGTGACGATCTCGTAGCTGATCTTCTGACCTTCGTTCAGCGTGCGCATGCCGGCGCGCTCCACGGCGGTGATGTGCACGAACACGTCCTTCGAGCCGTCATCCGGCTGAATGAAGCCGTAGCCTTTCTGCGTATTGAAGAACTTCACAGTTCCCGTAGCCATCGGTAGTTCCTTTCAAGCGTCTCTTCGTTGAACGCCGGACCACGTGGGTGCCGGCGGCAACAATCCGAGTTTTGGGGGGTCACTTGAGTCGCAGCCCAAAGCCGGGAGCGTGTCAGCAAGAGAGGCCGAAAACCAGGTTGCCTGCGGCCAAATAGACGGAATTCCCGCCACGGTCAACGGGGACGAGAAGTTCGCCCCGCGCCGAAAATCCGTCTTCAGTAATTGGTAAGCGGTGCGGGGCTAGTGTCCGCGGTCTTGCTGTAGGCCGATGACATCATGGCTAACGATCAGCGAAAAAGCCGCCGCCGCGCCGTCTGCTACGCGGCCCGTCTCGAGCTCAGGCCGGGCCAGCCGGTCGGCTGTCTCCTGTCGGACGTTTCCGACACGGGCGCGCGCCTGACCGTCCCTTACCCCGACAAGGTGCCGCAGCGCTTCCTGCTGTGGCTCACCCAGAACGGTAGCGCGCGCCGCCTCTGCGACGTCGTCTGGCGCAAGGCCGGCCAGATCGGCGTCAAGTTCGAGCGCCGCCTGCCGGAGCACCAGCGGGCCGCGCTCGAGCCGGTCGCCGAGCACACCGCCGCCAAGCGCGCCGTCAAGGATGCGATGGCGGCGGTCTGAGGGGCACGGTCTTCAGGTCTGCTGAATCGCCGACAGGATCCACTCGCCGCCGCGCGAGCGCACGAAGGTCCACACCTCGGTGGCCTCGCCCGCCTGACCGGCTTCGACGACGCGGCCGGACGCGCGATCGACCATGCTGTCGGTGAGCGCAAAGCGCATCGCCACCGTCGCATACTCGCTGTCGCCCTCGCGCCAGGCCTCGGCGAGGTCACCCTGCAACAGGCTCACGCCCTCGACCTTGTTGACGACGCCGCGCTGCGCGTTCTGCGACAGTTCCTCGGCGAAGTAGGACAGCATCTCCGGCGTCACGCGCGCGCGCAGCGCGTTCAGGTCCTCGGCCGAATAGGCCGCCTGCACCTGGGTCAGCAGCCGCTCGAAGGCGTCGTAGTCCGCCTCGCCGATGGTGATCGGCTCGGAGGCCGGCGCGCCGCCACCCAGGCCCAGGCCGCCGAGCGGCGAGAAGCCGAAGCCGGTGTTGCCGCCGGTGTTGCCGGTGTTGCCGACGCCGCCGGCAAAGGCGGAGGCCGGCATGTTGCGCCGCTGCCACCACGCGAAGATCAGGCGAGCGACGACGACGATGAGCACGAGCTGCAGCGCAAGGCCGATGAGCGAGCCGATGCCGCCCATGCCGCCGAACAGGCCGTGGCCGAACAGTAGGCCGAACAGGCCGGCGCCGATGAAGCCGGCCGCGAGCGAACCCATCAGGCCGCCACCGAACAGGCCGGGGCGCGCCGCGGCGTTGGCGGCCGGCGCCGTCGCGCGCGGCTGCGTCATGCTGCGCTGGATCGGCGCGGCCGTCGGCGCGGTCCGCGTCGCCGAAGGTGCGGAGAAGGTGCGCATGCCGCGGCTGCCACCGGAGAAGCCACCGCCGGCGCGAGCGAAGGCGATATCGCCCGAGACGAGCAGGACAGCGGTTGCGATCGCTGCGAGCGCAAGCAACCAACGGTGACGGACCATGCGTTCCTCCAATGCCGGAAATGGCGCCAGGGAAAATAGGCAGGGTTCCTCCGCTTTGTAAGAGGCTGCGTCGCCGCAGGGGGCGGGCATCCGACGTCACGCGTTTGTCAAGACGCACCAGGAACCGGTCGCCTGCCGCGGCATTGCATTGGCGCTGGGACTGAAGGAGGACGGCGCAATGCGAGCGGTTCTCGCCATCGCCATCATTTTGACGTCTGCCGGCGCCGCTTTCGCCAAACCGGCGCCGCCACAGACACCGCGCCTGACGCCGTCGCCCGCCGATCTCGCCATCGCCGTCGGCGCCGCCGGCGCCATGGTCGAGAGCGACTACTTCCGCGCCCCCAACGCGCAGTTCTCCGGCCACGGCGTGCTCGCCTGCCAACTGCAGTCCGAGATGTTCTCGAAGATCAGGCTGGCGCGCTCGTGCGACTGACGCTCAGCCAGTGAGCGTCTTCTTCACCTCGGCGACGAGCTGCTTGAGCGTGAACGGCTTGGCGAGGAAGGCGTACTGCTCCTCGCTCGGCAGGTTCTTGGCGAAGGCCTCCTCGGCATAGCCGGACACGAAGATCACCTTCACCGCCGGATCGCGGCGGCGCAATTCCTTGAGCAAAGTCGGACCGTCCATCTCCGGCATCACCACGTCGGAGACGACGAGGTCGACATGGCCCTCGCGGTCGAGCACCTCGATCGCCTCGACGCCGTTGCTGGCCTCGAGCACGGTGTAGCCGCGCGACGACAGGCCGCGGGCGTTGAGCGCGCGCAGGCCCTCCTCGTCCTCGACCAGCAGGATCTTGCCTTCGCCGGTCAGGTCGGCGGCTGCGGCCGTGCGTGCCATCGAATCGGCAGCGGCCAGCGCGCCGGCGACGGCCGCTTCCGCGGCCGGCTTCTCGCTCTCGCTCGGCACGTAGCGCGGCAGGAAGATGCGGAACGTGGTGCGGCCGGGCTCGCTGTCGGCGTAGATGTAGCCGCCGGTCTGCTTGACGATGCCGTAGACCGTCGACAGGCCGAGGCCGGTGCCCTTGCCGACCTCCTTGGTGGTGAAGAACGGCTCGAAGATCTTCTCGATGATCTCCTGCGGGATGCCGGTGCCGGAATCGCTCACCTCGACCATCACGTAGTCGCCCGACGGCATGCCCTTGGCGCCGAGCGCGCCGGTGTCGTTGGCTTCGACATTGGCGGTGCGCAAGGTGAGCTTGCCGCCGTCCGGCATGGCGTCGCGCGCATTGACGGCGAGGTTCACGACCACCTGCTCGAACTGCGAGATGTCGGCCTTGACCGGCCACAGGTCGCGGCCGTGCGTGACCTCGAGCGCCACTTTCTCGCCGATCAGCCGCTTCAGCAGCATGCCGAGATCGCCGAGCACCTCGCCGAGATCGAGCACCTGCGGCCGCAGCGTCTGCTTGCGCGAGAACGCCAGCAACTGCCGCACCAGAGCGGCGGCGCGGTTGGCGTTCTGCTTGATCTGCATGATGTCCTTGAAGGACGGATCGGTCGGCTTGTGCGCGTTGAGGAGGAAGTCGGTCGCCATCATGATGGCGGAGAGCACGTTGTTGAAATCGTGGGCGATGCCGCCGGCCAATTGGCCGACCGATTCCATCTTCTGCTGCTGGTAGATGCGGTTCTCCAGCGTGCGCTGCGCCGTGGTCTCGAGCGCGTAGACGATCGCCGCCTCGCCGTCGTGCTCGCCATCCTCGACGGCGAGCACGAAGAAGCTCGCCCAGCGTTCGCCGTGGTCGGCAAGCGCGGCCTCGACCGGCGCGATCTCGCTGCGGCCTTCCGCGGCCTGGCGGATCGCCGCCTCCAGCGCCGGACGCTCGCGCTCGGCGACCACCGAGAGAATGGAGCGGTCGTCGTTCTTCAGGGCGCTCTCGAAGCTCGCGGCGAAGCGCGCATTGCTGCGGCCGATGCGGCCGTGCCGGTCGACGGTGGCGATCGCCATCGGCGTGTTCTGGAAGAAGCGCATGAAGCGCACTTCCGCCGCGCGCTGCGGATCGCTGCCATCGTCCTTGGCGCGGTTGAGCACGAGCGTGCGAGAGGGCCCCGGGATGCCGTCGGCGCCGAAGGCGATCTTGTGGAACAGGCGCACCGGCACCGGCCTGCCGCCGCGCGTGCGCAGGTCGATGTCGATGACCTCGGTCTTCACCTCGCCCGGCGCCGCGGCGAAGGTGGTCAAGAGCTTGCCGCCCTCGCCGGCGACGATGTCGTCGAGCCTGAGCGAGCCGGCGCCGACCTGTGCCAGATCGTGGTCGAGCCAGGCGGCGAGCGTGGCGTTGAGATAGACGACCTGGCCGTCGGCATCGACCGAGAAGAAGCCGGCCGGCGCGTGGTCGAGATAATCGATGGCGTGCTGCAACTCCTGGAAGACGTTCTCCTGGCGCTCGCGCTCGCGCGTGACGTCGGCGATCGACCACACCGTCATGCGCGCGTCGCGCTTGTCCTCGCCGAGCGGGCGCACGTTGAGCCGCAGCCAGCGCGCGCCCTGCGGCGCGGGACCGGCGAGCCGCACCTCCTCCTGCAGGCGGCGGCCTTCGCGGCCGGCCTTGACCAGCCGGTAGATCGATTCGGAGACGTCGGGGTCGCCGATGAACACGCGCTCGATCGGCCGCACGTCGTTGTCGTCGGCGGCGCCGGTCAGGTCGAGATAGCTGGCATTGGCGTAGAAGACGCGGCCGGCCTGGTCGGTGACCAGGATGCCCTCCGTGGCGCTGTCGGCGAGGGTCTTGAGCAGCGGATGGCCGCCGTCGCGCCCCGAGAAGCGCAGGATGCCGGCGGCGATGGCGAACAGCGCGACGACGCCGAGCGTGCCGAGGGCGGCGAGCAGGACGGCGATATAGGTCTCGGCCTGCTCGCGGCCGACATAGACGAGACCGGCAGCGGCGGCGACGAGGCACAGCGCGACCAGCAGCACGAGGCCGACCGAGCCGCCGCGCGGGACGTTCTGACTCTTGTCGAAGGCGGGGCGCCTCTGCCCCTCGCCGCGTTCGGCGACGCTTTGCCCTGCCCGGTCCTGGCCTGCCATGACGATCTTTACGACCTTCTCTCGCCGCGGCGCGAGCGTTCGACCCTCAGTGCCTCACCGGAGGCCTGCCGCGCAAGGGCTTCCCGCCGCCCCTCTGGATAAGCGGCTCCCGCTCAACGCGCCGCCACCGCCCGCCGCAGCCGCATGACGTACCCGATCACCTCGGCCACCGCCTTGTAATGTTCCGGCGGGATGACCTGGTCGACCTGGACGGTGGCGTGCAGCGCCCGGGCGAGCGGCGGGTTCTCGACGATGGGGATGCGGTGCTCGGCCGCGATCTCCCGGATCTTGAGGGCGAGCGCGTCGACGCCCTTGGCGACGCAGATGGGCGCGGCCATGCCGCGGTCGTACTGCAGGGCGACCGCGAAATGCGTCGGGTTGGTGATGACGACCGAGGCCTTCGGCACCGCCGCCATCATGCGCTTGCGCATGCGCACCTGGCGCAACTGCTTCAGCTTGCCCTTGATCGTGGGGTCGCCTTCGCTCTGCTTGAACTCTTCCTTGAGCTCGCGCAGCGACATCTTCTGCTTCTCGTACCACTGGCGGTACTGGAACAGGTAGTCGCCGGCGGCGACCACCGCCAGCAGGGCCACGACCGTGCCCATCAGCTTCAGCGCCAGGCCGGAAACGAACGGCAGGAGCGCGGCCGGGTCGAGATGGACGAGCGCCTCCATGCGCACGCGCTCCGGCCACATCAACGCCGCGAGCACCGTGCCGACCACGACGATCTTGATCAGGCCCTTGGCGAAATTCGCCAGCCCCTGCTTGGAGAACAGCCGCTTGAGCCCGGCCATCGGCGAGATCTTGGACAGTTTGGGTTTGAGGCTCTCGAACGACCAGACGAGCTTGTGCTGGACGAGGTTGCCGGCAAGCGCGGCGAGCATCAGCAGCAAAAACGGGATCGCCACGGCGGCGAGGGTCTCGCCGGCGATCTTGCGGAACAGGCCCGGCAGCGCCGGCCCGTCGACATGGATCTGCCAGGAATTGGCGATCAGCCCGCGCATGGTCGCCGTCAGGTCGCGGCTCATGCCGGCGGAAAAGGCCATCAGCACGAGCGTCGCGCCGGCCATGATGAACCAGGTATTGACCTCCTGGCTCTTGACGACGTCGCCGCGCTTGAGCGCCTCTTCAAGTCGTTTTTGACTTGGTTCTTCTGTTTTTTCGCTGTCGTCGCCCCCCTCCGCCATGCCGTCCTCCTAGCCGTTCGGCGCGAGCTGGCTCAGCACGCCGTGCAGGAAGTCGACGAAGGTGCCCATCATGGCGCCGAGCACCAGAGCAAGCAGCAGGAGCCCGAGCAGGATCGACAGCGGCAGGCCGATGAAGAAGACCTGCATCTGCGGCATCAGCCGCGACAGGACGCCGAGGCCGAGGTTGAACAGCAGGCCGAAGGCGATGAACGGCGCCGCGAGCTGGACGCCGATGCGGAACGAGCCGGCGACGATGGTGGTGATGTGATTGGCGACATCGCCGGTGAGCGGCAATTCGCCCGGCTTGAAGATGGCGTAGCTGTCGTTCATCGCCACGATGACGAGATGATGCATGTCGGTGGCGAAGATCAGCGTCACCCCGAGCACGGCGAGGAAGTTGCCGACGAGCACGCCCTGCTGGTCCTGCGTCGGGTCGACCGCGGTGACGAAGCCGAGGCCGAGCTGCTGGGCGACGACCGAGCCGGCGACCTGCAGCGCCGAGACCGCAAGGCGCGCGGTGATGCCGAGGACGAGCCCGATCGTCACCTCGCCGATCATCTCGACTATCATCGGCGTCAGCGCGGTGAGATCGACGGTGTAGGCGCTGCGGTGCAGCGGCAGCAGCACGGCGGAAAGAACGAGCGCGATCGACAGCCGCACCCGCGCCGGCAGGTTGGACTCGCCGATGCCCGGCAGCAGCATGACCATGGCGCCGATGCGGCCGAAGGTCAGGATGAAGGCCGCTGCGTAGGCCGGCAGAAAGGAGATGTCGACGCGCATCCTCGATGCGGCTCCCTGCTTCGCAACGGACGCGGCCACCGGCACAGCCTGCTCCCTCTCCCCTGTGGGGAGAGGGCTGGGGTGAGGGGGTTACTGAATCGAGAGTTCGTAACCCCTCACCCGGATCGCTGCGCGATCCGACCTCTCCCTATGGGAGAGGTGAAGCGCGTCCGCGGACAGGTCGTGTCTTTCAACCAGTAGCGATACGCGCCGCGATTCGCAGCATTTCCATATGCAGCTTCTCGGCCATGAACGGCAGCGCGACGAGCAGCGACACGAAGACCGCCAGGATCTTCGGCACGAAGGCGATGGTCATCTCCTGGATCTGCGTCAGCGCCTGAAACAGCGAGATGACGACGCCGACGACGAGGCCGACCAGCATGACCGGCGCCGCGACGACGACCAGCGTGATGATGGCGTCGCGCGCGACGTCGAGAACTTCCGGTCCGGTCATGACGAACGTCTCCACGCGCGAGGTGCTGCTCCCTCTCCCCTTTGGGGAGAGGGCTGGGGTGAGGGGGTTCCTGAGTCGATGGTTCGCAACCCCTCACCCGGATCGCGTTCCGCGATCCGACCTCTCCCTATGGGAGAGGTAAAGAAAGGCGAATTGCATGCGCGCGGCATCAGATCGGCATCTTCATGATGTCTTCGTAGGCGGCGATGATCTTGTCGCGCACCGCGACCACCGCATCGATGGCGACCTCCGTCTCCGACACCGCGGTGACGACGTCGACCATGTTGGCCTTGCCGGTCGCCACCGCCTGCGACTGCGCGTCGGCCTTGTGGCCGATGTCGGTGACGGCGCCGAGCGCCTGCTTGAGCACGGAGGAGAAGCTCGTGCCGGCCTCCTCGCCGCCGCCGACGCCGCCGAGCGGCGAGCTCGAGGTCAGCCGGGCAATATTGGCATAGGCGCTGGCCGCGCTGATCGGAGTGGCCATCGGATCGACCTTTCGCGTTGCCGTCAGGCTTTGAGGATGTCGAGGGTGCGCTGGAGCATGCGGCGCGTTGCGGTGATGACGTTGATGTTGGCCTGATAGGAGCGCTGGGCCTCGCGCATGTCGGTCATTTCGACGAGCGAATTGACGTTCGGATATTTGACGTTGCCGTTCGGGTCGGCAGCCGGATGGCCGGGCTCGTGCTTGATCTGGAAATCGGATTTGTCGGTCGTGGCCTTGCCGAGTTCGACCACGGTCGCGCCCAGCGCCCGATCGAACTCGGTCTGGAAAACCGGGATCTTGCGCCGGTAGGGATCGCCGCCGGGCGTCGACGGCGTCGAATCGGCGTTGGCGATATTCTCCGAGATGATGCGCATGCGGCCGGCCTGCGCGCGCAGTCCGGTCGCCGCAATGCCCATGCTCTTGATGAAGTCCATGGCCGCTTACCCTTCTGGCTGGCGTCGCCCGCCTAGCGCTTGCCCATCGCCGTCTTGAGCAGATTGAGGCTGCGCGTGTAGATCGCCGTCACCGCCTGGTAGTCCATCTGGTTGGCGGCGACCTTCATCATCTCGTCCTCGAGATTGACGGCGTTGCCGGTCGGCCGCACGTCGTAGGGCCCCTGCTCCTCGCGGCGGAAGGTGCCGCCGGCGCGGCCGATGCCGGGAAGGTGCCCGGCCTCGGTGGTGGCAAGCCGCACCGGCTGCACGTTGCGCGACAGCGAATCGAATTTCGGCGCCGCCAGATCGTGCGGCCGGAAGTTCGGCGTGTCGGAATTGGCGACGTTCTGGGCCAGCACCTGCTGCCGCGACTGCGCCCATTCGAGTCGCGTGCGCAGCATCGAGAAGATCGGAATATCGGTGATGCCCATGACCGGTCCGCCGTGAAAGTTCCGCCCGCGCGCCGCTTCGGTAGGCAGACTTTGCCGGGCGCATGGTTAACGCGAGGTAAAGATGTGCCACGGTGAGACTGTTCCGGGCCGCCGCGTTAACCATCGCGGCCGGTGGCGCGGCCGGGTTTTCCGTCAAAAAGCCCTTTATTTGTCCGAACTCTGTTAGTATGCGGAGCGGCAGATTGTGCCAGAGTCCTTTAACAGTTCGGGCGGCTCGCGCCCGCGGCGCGCCGGTCCGAACGCGGAGCTTCCTTGATGTTCGATTCCCTCTTCGGCATGCCGTTGGCCGCTCGCTTCATCATCGCCTTCCTGGTGGTGCTGGCGCTCATTGGCGTGACCGCCTGGGTCGTTCGCCGCTTCGGCGCCTCCCGTCTCGGCGGCGGTGCGCGCGGCGGCCGGCAGCCGCGCCTGGCCGTGATCGATGCCGCGAGCGTCGATGGCCGCCGGCGCCTCGTGCTCATCCGCCGTGACAACATCGAGCATCTCCTGATGATCGGCGGCCCGAGCGACATCGTCATCGAGCCGAACATCGTGCGCGCCGCACCCGGCCGCGAGCCCGGCCGCATCGACACGCCAACGCGCGAGGGCGCGCGCCCGGCCGCGATCGAGAACGGCTGGCCGCTGCAGCCCTTGAACGAGCCGCCCGCCCCCGCGCCTGCGCCCGCACCGGTCACGGCGCGCAGCTTCCGCGCTGCCGTCACCGAAGAGCCGTGGACCGCGCCGGAGCCCGGCGCGCGGCCGCGCCCCGCCGAAAATCTGAGCGGCCTCGCGGCCGAGCTGACGTCGCGCCTCTCCGCTGCCGAATTGCCGCCGCAGCCGATGGCGCCGCGGCACGAGTCGATGGCGCCGCGCGTCGCCGTGGTGCCGGTGCCGCCGGAGCCGCCGGAAGCGCACGACCAGAACCTCGCCGACATGGCGCACCAGCTCGAGGCGGCGCTGCGCCGCACTCCCGAAGGCCGCCCGCCGGTCACCGACCCGCTCGCCGCGCCGGTGCGTCCGGTCGAGGTGCAGGCGCCGACGCGCGAGGTGAAGCCGCCGCGCGCCGAACCCAAGCTCGACGTCCGGCCCGAGCCGCTGTTCGAGCCGAGGCCCGAAGCGAAGGCCGCGCCCGAGCGGCAGGAGCCCAAGCTCGACATCAAGCCCGAGCCGAAACAGCAGTCCGGGCTCAAGAGCCAGGACTTCTACGACAACCTCGAAGAGGAGATGGCCAGCTTGCTCGGCCGTCCGTCCGGGAAAACGTGACAGGCCGTTCCGGCCGCCGCGTCCGTCTCACGACGGTGGCGGTCGGGGTAGCGGCGATGCTCGTCATGACGTCGTCTGCCGGTGCGCAGGACGTCAGCATCAATTTCGGCCAGGGCACGGGGCTCACCGAGCGCGTCATCCAGATGATCGCGCTGCTGACGGTGCTGTCGCTGGCGCCGTCGATCCTGGTCATGATGACCTCGTTCACGCGCATCGTCGTCGTGCTGTCGCTCCTGCGCACGGCGCTCGGCACCGCGACCGCGCCGCCGAACGCCGTCATCGTGTCGCTCGCCCTCTTCCTCACCGCCTTCGTGATGGGGCCGGCGCTGCAGCGCGCCTACGACACCGGCGTCAAGCCGCTGATCGCCAACCAGATCACGCCCGAGCAGGCCTTCGAGCGCGGCACCGAGCCGTTGCGCGCCTTCATGCAGAAGAACGTGCGCGAGCAGGACCTCAAGCTGTTCATGGACATGGCCAAGGAGCCCCCGCCGGCGCGTCCCGAGGACATGTCGCTGCGCATCCTGGTGCCGGCCTTCATGATCTCGGAACTCAAGCGCGCCTTCGAAATCGGCTTCCTGCTGTTCCTGCCCTTCCTCATCATCGACCTCGTCGTGGCCTCGGTGCTGATGTCGATGGGCATGATGATGCTGCCGCCGGTGGTGGTGTCGCTGCCGTTCAAATTGATCTTCTTCGTGCTGGTCGACGGCTGGAGCCTGGTCGCCGGCTCGCTGATCCAGAGCTACGGCAATTGAGGCGCACGGGCGTACGCGTCACACACGCCGTCATCGTCCGCGAAAGCGGACGATCCAGTGCTTCCACGCCGCCCGGTTAAGCACGGTCTGGATACCCCGCTGTCGCGGGGTCTGACGGACACGCGGGCTTTGGCGGACACAATGCGAGGCAGCGTCAGCGCTGCGGCCTGTCCTTGATCGACCCGGTCGGGATCGGATCGGCGCGCAGCGGCTCGCCCTTCGGCGCCGGCGGCGGCACCGGGGCCGGCTTGACCGCAGGCGGCTGCGCCTTGGCCTCGACCGGCTCCGCCTTGGGCGGCGCGGGCTTCGGCTGCGGCTGCGGCGGCCGCGCGGCGATCTTCGCCCGCTCGGCCGCGTCGTCGTAACGCGTGCGGATGTCCTTGAGGAAGGCGCGCAGCGTGTCGATCGAGGCGACGCGGCGCGCGACGTCCTGGAATTCCATGCTGCCGGTGCCGATCGGCGCGCTGACCACGTCGAAGGCGCGCGCATCCGGGCCCTCGGCCATCTTGGCCGCGTATTTCTCGCGCAGCCGCATCAGGCTGAGCTGCTCGCCGCTCAGGGCGTAACCGATCGCGGCGCGCAGGATGTCGGAGCGCTCGGTGTCGTCGAGCGGCGAGAACTGCTTCCAGCGCTCGCCATACAGGAGCTCGATCTGCTCGGCCGCGGCGCGCCAGTGCTTGCCGGCCCACAACACGTCGGCGCGCAGCCGCGTCGCCTCGCGGCCTTTCATGGTGGTGATGATCTCGAGCGCGAGCTCGTGGCGGCCGAGCTCGGACAGCGCCCGCGCCTCGAGCAGCAGGCGATGGTCGCGCAGCTCGTTCGACAGGTCGGCGCTGCGCGTCGCCTGCAGCGCGGCGAGCGCGCGCTCCGGCTTGCGGTCCATCAGATAGATCGTGGCGAGCTTGCCGGCGACCTGCGCCCGCGCCGCGCCTTCGAGGCGATGGTCGACCTGGTGCTGCAGGAGCTGCGCCGCCTGCTCGAGCAGATCGACCGACACCAGGCGGTCGGCGAGCTTGCGGATCATCTCGTCGCCGCGGCGGCCGATCGGCGTGAGCTCGCGGTAATCGTAGAACAGGCCGAGCGCCACGACCGGCGGCATGGCGTCGCCCTTGCCGTCGAGGAACAGGCTGTCGAAGGTCGCCGCCGCCTCGTCCTGGATCTTGCGCGTGATGTCGGAGTTCGGATGCGCGAGCAGCGCCGTCTTCATCACATGGAAGGCGTCGCGATAGCGGCCGTCACGCGTATAGAGATGCGCGAGCAGGCGCAGGCCCTCGGTTTCGGTCTCGTCGCCGCGCCAGACGGTGGTGAGCGTCTCGAGCGCCGCGATCACGTCCTTGCGCTCCATGCGACCCGAACTCCATTCGAGCTCGATCTCGCGCAGCCGTCCCTGCGCCGCCGAGCGGCGGTCGCCGGAGGCGACGGCGGCGCGGTATTCCTTCAGCGCGTCGTCGGTGCGGCCGAGGCCCTCCGCAAGACGCCCGCGCAGGACGTCGATCGCCGGCTTCATCGCCGGCGACACGCCGATCGTGTCGAATTCGTTCAGGAGACGGGCCGCGCCGGAATAGTCCTGCACCTCGATGGCGGCGCGCAGCGCCTCCTTCATCGCCAGGCGTTGCAGTTCGAGCGGCAGCGCCGCCACCGCGACGTCGAAATGCGCGAAGTTCTCGCGCGCTTCCTTCCACTTGCCTTGGCGAGCGAAGGCAACGCCGCGCCACAGCCCGGCATCCTGCTGGTGGCCGATGCGCGGCGCGGCGAGATCCTTCAGCGCCTCTTCGGGCCGGTCGATCAGGATTTCCGCAACGGCGCGAAGAATGCTGCCGGTGACGTCGTCGCCCGCGTTCTGGTCCGAGAGCGCAACGTCGAGCACCGCCTTGGCCTCGGTCGCCATACCCTGCGCGAGATAGAAGCGGGCGAGGTTGAGGCGCGCCTCCTTGCGCTTGGCCGGACCCGCGGCCGCCGCCTCGTTGAGGAGCTCGGTCTGCCGCGGCAGGAAGGCCGCGTTCTGGTCGAAGCCCCAGACCTGCGGGTCGAAGGTCACGTCCTGCAGGCTCGTCTCGCGGGCCTGCCTGGTCGTCGAGGTCGCCGACAGCGACAGGCCGCCGACGCGCGAGATGCCGATCTTGTCGGCGGCGATCACCGCCGCGACGTCGTCGGCGATCGGCTGCACCACCACGCCCTGGCTCGAGGCCAGCACGCGCAGCTCGACGAAATGCTGCTCCTTGAGGAAGCCGCGCGACGGCGCGAGCGCCGTGACGATCGTGAGGCGGTCGCCGACCTCGGGATCGCGCAGCCGGTGCACCGCGGTCGCGCCCTCGAACGGGATGGTGATGTTGGCGCGGCCGCGGCCGACGAGGCCGCGCAGGATGGTCAGCGGCGCCGGTGGGCGCACCATCGTGTCGGCGACCGACACGGTCCAGGTGGCGCCTTCGGCCACGGCGCTGACGAGGCGCGGGCGGTCGAGCTTGATGCGCAGAATCGCCTCGCCGTCGGCGCCGCGCTCGAGGCTGGCGCGCTTGACGCCGGGCGCGCGCGCATTGAGCGCGGCAATGTCGAGCGGCGCCGTGCTGTCGAAGACGAGCCACAGCATGTCGGCGCGGCGGAAGACGGCGGCCGGCGTCGGCGCGGCGAACGGAAAGGTCAGGCGCAGCCCGTCGCCGGACGCGCGCACGCCGACCGGCACGGGCGCGGCCGGATCGATCGGAACCGCAGCGGCGGCAGGCTTCTCCGCCTCCGGCGGCGGCGGCGCGGCGCCCTGCTCGACTTTCGCTTGAGGTTTTGCTTGAGGTTGAGCTTCAACCTTTGCCTGAGGCTGAGGCTGAGGCTGAGGCTGAGCCTGAGCCTGAAGCTCAGCTTGAGGTTTGTCGCTCGCCTTCACCGCCTCGTCCTTGCCGGCCGGAACGGTGTCGGGCGCATCGATCACAGGCGCTGCGGCGGCAGCCGGCGTCGCCGCGGCGGCGGTGCGGCGGCCGTCGCTCGCGATGTCGACGGTGAAGGCGCTGTCCTCGCGGAACGTGCGCACCACGGGCGCGCCGCTGAGCACGAAGGTCACATTCGCCGAATTGAAATCGACGTCCGCATCGACCGAGGTCAGGCTCGAGGGCATGGTCGCCTTGGCGTCGGCGAGGTCCCAGCGGATGGCGCGGTCGAAGCGCAGCGTGATCTTGTCCGGCGTCTGCTCCGGCGTGACGTCGGCGCCGCCGGCGAGCGGGAAGACGTAGCGCGTGAAGGTCGGCTGCACGGCGACCTTGACGCGGACGAGCGGCGGCGGTGCCGGATGCGCGGGCTGGCCGCGCTCGAGCCGCAACAGCCGCTCGGCCTCGCGCGCACGCTCGGCGAGCTGGTCGATGACCGGCTGCGGCAGGCCGGGTGGCGGCCCGACCCACTTCTCCGGCAGGAGATCGACGAACAGCTGCTCCGCCGCCGGCATCACATTGACCTTGATCCGGTGCACGAGCGCGATCCGCACGGCCGAGCCGTCGGGATCGCGGCGGGCGGCGCTGATCAGGCCGGGCGCGCCGGCGCTGAGCTTGTCGACGTCGACATCGACGGCCCGCGCGAAGCTGACGATCATGATCAGGTTGTTGATGGTGACCTTGGCGCCGACCTCGCGGTCGAAACGGAACACCATGCGCGTGAAGCCATCGTTCTTGCCGATCGTGACGACGCCGCGCACCGGCTCGTCGGCGCGCGCCGGGCCGAGCGCGCCGCAGGCAAGAACGAGGAGCGCGACGGCGAACGCGCGCGCCCGCGCAAAGAGATTGCGCGGGCGGTCTCGCATCTCCGCAAGGACTGGAGGCAGAGCCGTCATGATGCCGATCCGGCCGGCGAGAATGCCGGTCCCGGGCAAGCCTAAGGTCGGGCGTTTAACGGGGCGTTAACT
>Ga0182749_1000912_pt1 | contig 24565 bp, 21 predicted proteins | sample eDN3rd37CKraftMG_FD_128875 | JGI IMG/M metagenome (GOLD analysis project Ga0182749, IMG submission 128875) | Enriched Miracle-Growth compost microbial communities from Emeryville, California, USA - eDNA 3rd pass 37_C Kraft MG (version 2) (version 2) ...
ACAAGCAACAGCCCAAAACGCTTGAGCTCGTCTCCAAGGTCTCGTGTTCCCATAGGCGCCGACGAACTCATGTCGATGACGATTCCGCCGGATTTCATTGCTGCGGCCGGCGGATTTTTCTCGCCTTCCTCACCCATGAGGAAGCGGCGCACGATCTTGCCGTCCGGCAGCATCAGGATGACCACGTCGGAGCGCGCCATGAGGTCCTGCGGGGTCTCGGCCGTCGACGCCCCGTGATCGACCTGGATTCGCCGTACCGCCTCCGGGTTGATGTCGTAGGCTATGAGGCGATAACCCCGTGCGATCAGGTGGCCTGCCATGGGAAAGCCCATGTTGCCGAGGCCTGCGAAGCCGACGGTAAAGCGCGCCGGATCCGCGCTCATGATGTCCACCGTCACCTCCCGTCCTCTTTGAGTACGCGCTGGGCAATGCGAAAACTGTCGATGGCGGCCGGCACGCCGCAGTAGATCGCGGTCTGGAGGAAAACTTCCTGTATCTGCTCGGGCGTGACCCCATTGTTGAGCGCGCCGCGAACATGGGTCTCGATTTCGTGCGGCCGGTTGAGCGCCGTGAGCATTGCCAAGTTGATCATGCTGCGAATCTTGCGGTCAAGGCCTTCGCGGGTCCAAATCTCGCCCCAACAATACTCGGTCACCAGTTCCTGCATGGGCCTGGAGAAATTGGTGGCACTGTCCAATGAGCGGTTGACGTATTCCTCGCCGAGCACCGCCCGCCGAACAGTCAGCCCTTTTTCGTATCGTTCCCGGTCCACTCCTGGTCTCCCGTTCCATTGGTTTGCTTTTGACGTTCGTCGCGGTGCCGAAGGACCTCCAGCGCGACTTTGGCGGCATTGTTGATATGCACGAGGCTCGCGGCCCAGGCGGCGTCCTCGTCCCTTTTGCGCACGGCATCAAGCAGCGCTTCCAGCTCCTCGATCGTGTGTGTCAAGCGGCCGGGATCGGAGAGCGAGGTGCGTCTCAACTGTGTGATCTGGTTGAGGATTTGGCTGAGCATGCGCTGCACGTAGGCATTGCCGCAGCCATCAAGCAGCACGGCATAAAAGTGTTCCTTGAGGCCGATGAGCCCGTTGCTGCCGGGCTCCCTGGCAGCCCGCCGCAGCTCCTCCATAATGGCCCCTAGGCGCTCGATATGCGATTCCGTGGCGTTCCGGGCAAAGCCGCGGGCGGCAAGCGCCTCAAGCACGCCGCGCACGTCGTAAATCTGGCGCGCTTCCTCCACGGAAAGAATTTTTACGAATGAGCCGCGGTGGGGGATGGTCTCGATAAGGCCTTCCGCCTCCAGCTGCCGCACAGCCTCTCTTATGACGGGACGGCTGACCCGGAACGTGTCCTGGAGGACGCGGTCAGAAAGATGAGAGCCAGGCGGAAAACGGCCCTCGGTGATGGCTTGGCGGAGTTTGCTTTCGACCTGCCGGCGAACGGAGGCAGCGGCGACATCTACGTGCAGGGGCTCGAAGGTGGGCTGGTTCATGATTACCTTTGAACAAAAGGGTTAGCGGTGGGAGCACCGACGTTGAGCCAGACGCTTTTAACCTGAAGATACTCCTTAATCATCTCCGCGCCGTTCTCGCGCCCGATGCCGCTTTGCCGATACCCGCCGAACGGCGCCATATAGCTGAGAGCGCGGTAGGTGTTGACCCACACCGTGCCCGCTTGAATTCCCCGCGCCATCCGTATTGCCCTGCCCATATCCTTGGTCCATACGCCTGCTGCGAGACCGTAGATCGTGTCATTGGCGATGGCGATCGCCTCCTCCTCATCCTTGAAGCGCAGGATCGCGAGCACCGGCCCGAAGACCTCCTCTTGCGCGATGCGCATCTTGTTGGTCACCTCACCGAAGATCGTCGGCTGAACGAACCAGCCGTCGCCGCAGTCGACATGGTCCCCCGGCGCACCACCAGTAAGAAGCTTTGCACCCTCACTTAGCGCGATATCGATATAGTCGAGCACCTTCTCGTATTGGGTAGGTGTCGTGACGGGGCCGATTTGGGTGTCCGGGAGGCGAGGATCCCCCATCTTCGCCGTCTTTGCGATAGCAACCAGCTTCTCTACGAAGACGTCATGAATGCTGTCCTGTACCAACAGCCGAGAACCAGCAAGACACGTTTGGCCCGTCGCGGCGAAAATCCCAGAGATCGCGCCATTGACGGCATCATCCAGATCCGCATCATCAAAGACGATGTTCGGTGATTTACCCCCGAGTTCCATGGAAACGCGCTTCATCGTGCGTGCAGCTGCGGCGTAGATCCGGCGGCCCGTGGAATCCGAGCCCGTGAAGGCGATTTTCGCCATCTTGGGATGTTCGACCATTGCAGGCCCTACCTCAGCGCCGAAGCCGGTTACAACATTTACCAGGCCAGGAGGGACACCCGCCTCTTCCAGGACAGCGACAAATTCCAACATCGAGGCGGACGTGAATTCCGACGGCTTCACAACCACGGCATTGCCTGCTGCGAGTGCGGGTGCCAGCTTCCAGGTGGTGAGGTTTAAAGGCGAATTCCAAGGTGTAATTATGCCGATTACGCCCAGGGGATCGTATTGTGTGAATGTAAAATAGCCGGGTTTATCAAGGGGGAGCACAGCCCCTTCGATCTTATCAGCCAAGCCGCCATAATAGTAGAAATAGTTTGGAAGATATTGGAGCTGCGCGCGCATCTCGGCCATGAGCTTGCCATTGTCGCGCACCTCGATCTCCGCCAAATGCTCGGCATGATGTTGAAGGCGGTCTGCGATCCGTCGCAGGAGGGCTCCACGCTGGCTGGCGGTGTAGCCGCGCCATTCGCCACCCCAACAGGCCTCGTGAGCGGCCTCGACGGCAGCGTTCATATCGGCTGCATTTCCACGCGCGATCTCCGCCCATGGCTTTCCCGTATAGGGATTAAACGTCTCGAACCATTCACCACCGGAGGGATCGACAAACCTGCCGCCGATGTAGTGCTGATAGCGTCTCATCGCCTCTCCGCTTCAGTTCTGCCTATGCCTTGGCTCCCTATGGGCTCTTCGGCATCGGGGTGAATGTCAGCTATTGACATATTGTCTGTCAAAGTGCAACGTTGTGATGTTGACAGATTGTATGGCAATCTGCAACACCTTACTGACCCTTGGATCCGTGTCCAACCGTCAAAAAAGTATGTCGCCTGCAAAATGTCACGGAACGTGGGTGCGCCGCCGGCATGAGATAAAGAAGCTCAGTGCCCGGCACTTTAGTGAGCCGCTCGCGCGGGAACTCATGAGGGAGGAATTATGAAGTCCGAGAAACTCGACCGTAAAGGTCCACGTCGGCTCGCCATCGCCGGCATATCAGGCATCGTGCTCGCCGCATCAATGGTGCTGCCCTCCGTAGCGCAGACCGAATTTCCTGAACCCGGGCGCCCGATCACGCTGGTGCAGAACTTCGCGCCCGGCGGCACGATCCAGAAGGCCATGCAGGACTTTCAGCCCTTTTTCGAAGAGGAACTGGGCACGCGTGTAGAGGTGGAGACGATCGAAGGGGCGGCAGGACTCATCGGGTACAATGAGGTCTTCAAGCGGCCTGCCGACGGATACACCATCATTGGTGCATCTTCGACCTTCGGCCCCCATATCTATCCCCACCTGTCTGAGACGCCACCGCCATGGACGTACGACGATTTCTTGCCGCTCGGCATCTATTCCGATATCCCAAACTCAGGAATGGTGGTTCTCAAGGACTCGCCGTACAAAACGTTTCCCGATCTGATCGAGGCGGCCCGTGCCAATCCGGGCAGCATCACCATCGGAACGATCGGGCCGGGCAGGATAGAAGACATTCAGATCCTTGAGTTGCAGGAATTCTTCGGCGTAAAGCTTAACCACGTCTACTACGATTCCGGCGGCACACTTTTCACCGATCTGCTTACAGGCGATCTCGACATAATCATCACCGCCGCGCTGCAATATGCGGACAACCCGGATGTCCGGATACTGACGTTGCTCGCCAAGGAAATGACCGACACGTTCCCATTCCCAGATACTCCGATCATCGCGGACTGGCAGGACGAGCTCAAATTCAACGTCAACGATCTCAAAACGCTGGTCTCGACCCACTACAACGGTCTCATGGTGAAGGCCGGACTGCCGGATGACGTCTATCAGCGCCTCGTGGTGGCGTTCAAGAATGTGGTCACCAACCCGGAGTGGAAAGAACGGGTCAAAGACTACCGCTTCCCGGTCTACTACACGCCAGAGGAAGCCAAGGCGATCTACGACAATGTCAATGAAGGTATCGCCGACATGATGGCTGTCGTCAAAGAAAACAAGTCCAAGTAGCGTAGAACTATTGAGTTTTGGGGGAGGCCAAAGCGTGCCTCCCGCAATTCGCGAATAGAAGGGGACGCGATATGGCGGTCGACTTATCAGTCGTCCTGGAAGGGCTTCAACACGCCATTTCCTTTCAGAATCTATTGTGGCTGCTGATCGGGATTTCGCTTGGGCTGATCTCCGGCACCCTCCCCGGCTTCAGCGGAGGTTCGATGATGGCGGTGCTGCTGCCGATCATTGTTACGCTTCCGGTGGACACAATGCTTATTGCGCTGGCAGCGATTTATGCCGCCAATGTCTATTCCGATTCGACGGCCGGCATTCTGTACAACATTCCGGGAGGAGCCGCCGGGATTCCGGCAACAATAGAGGGCTATCAGCTCAAGCAGCGCGGCCGTTTAATCGAGGCCTTCGCAGCGCAGGTAAGCGGGTCCTTCTTCGGAGCGATATTCGGTTTCCTCTTCCTGCTCGTCTTGGTCCCCACCTTTATCTATTTCGTGCAGTTCTTCGGTGCAGCGGAACGGGCGCTGCTGGCCGTCTGGGCCCTCATTTTCATTTCCAGCGGTGTGATCTCGCGCGACGATCCGCTGCGTTCCTTCCTTTCTGTAGGCTTTGGCCTCGCGCTCGCAATGATCGGCCAGCAGCCCAACATAGGTACGTTCCGGTTCACCCTTGGGCTGATGGAGCTATGGGACGGGCTTGAAGTGTCGGTCGTCGTGCTCGGGTTGTTTGCCATCCCGCAGTTGCTCGACATGATCAGGTTGCGGGACAATTTCAAAGAGGAAAGCGAGCGGGTTTCCGAAATCCCATTCCGCAAGCTTTATGGGTCGATGCTGCGCGTCCTTTGGGAAGGCCGTCGCGTTCTGATGCGATCGTCGCTCTTCGGCGTCGTCATGGGGATCATTCCCGGGATCGGCACCTCCACTGCAGCCTGGGGCGGCTATGCGGTGGCGCGCAGCCACTCCCGCCTGCCTGAAAAATTCGGCATCGGAAATCGCGACGGCGTGCTGGGCGCTGAGAGTGCCAGCAATGCCTGCGAGGTGGGCACAATCATCCCGTTGCTGGCTTTGGGCATACCAGGAAGCGCAGCGGCGGCCATCATGCTGGCCGCCCTCACCCTCGTGAACATCAATCCCGGCCCAAGCATGTATGTGAATTACGGCCCTCAGGTCTGGACGATCATGTTCGGTATTGGCCTTTCGGGCTTTGCTTTCACGATCTTGGCTTATCCGTTCATCCGTGGAGCCCAGTCGATGTCCAGGCTCTCCGTTCCACTGCTGATCGGTGCCATCGGCACGCTCGCCGTCATGGGAGCATTTTTGCAGAGCCACGGCTTATTCGGCGCCATCATCATGATGGTGCTCGGTCTCCTGACCGTCTTTGGTACGACAATCGGCCTGAAGCCGGCGGCGGTCCTGATCGGTTTCGTGCTTGGACCCGGGATCGAAAAGGAGCTGATCCGAGGCTACCAGATCGGTGGATTCGAACGCTTCCTGAAACCCGCCTCTCTCGTCATCCTGGTGATCATCGCCGTAACACTGGCAATCGGCCTTTGGCAGACATACAAGGAGCGTAAGAAGGCCACTGCATTCGCACTTTCAGCCGCCGCCTCCGGCTCATCGGAACCGAGCACGCCTGAGCCCCCGCACGAAGAAATCAGGCTCGGCGACGTCTTGGCGGACCGGGTGATTGCGACGCTCGCCATCCTCCTCGCGCTCTCCATGTTCTGGCAAACAACCCATTATCCCCTGTTCGCCAGCCTCTGGATCTATTTCGTGGCAGCGTTCTTTATCCTGCTCCCGGCATGTCTGTTGTGGCTCAAGAACATAAGCCTGTTGCCGACCGCAATCGACTGGCTGCGCAGCAACAGGGGAGACTTGACCTTGGACCGCAGTGGTCTGGCCAGCCAGGGCGTGGTGCTCGCCGCCTTCATCATCTTCATCGGGCTCATCAGCACGCTCGGCTTCATCGTGAGCTCGGCCGTCTTCGTGCTCCTTCTCATGCTCTATTTCGACCGGAACGTCATCCGGTCTGTGCTCTCGGCGGTTAGCGTGGCGTTCCTCGCCTGGGCAGTGATCACCGGATTCCAGATCTACTTGCCACGCGGCATCTTCAACATCTGAGAAAGGGGCCCTTTCCCATGCTGAACCAACCGGCACAGAACATGGCGAGAAGCGCCCTGGATGGCATTCGCGTGGTGTGTTTCGGAATGGGCGGCGCGGCGCCACTTGCTACCGCCACCCTCAGCGACTTCGGGGCTGAGGTGATCAAGATTGAGCCGCCCACCGGCGACTGGTCGCGCACCACACCAGGGCTCGGCACGCGCGAGTTCAACCGCAATAAGAAGGGTGTCGCAATTGACCTGAAATCCGAACAGGGCAAGGCGCTGGTGCGCCGGCTGCTCGAAGGCGCCGACGTGGTGATGGAAAGTTTCAGGCCGGGTGTCATGGACCGGCTGGGCTTTGGCTACGACGCGGTCCGCAAGATGAATCCGCGCATTATCTACTGCTCGGTCACGGCTTACGGGCAGGACGGACCGTGGAGCGATCGCGGAGGCGTCGACGGCATTTTGCAGGCCGTTTCCGGCATGATGAGCGTGCTCGGACGGGAGGGCGAAGAGGATCTGGAGCCTCTGAAGGCCCCCTTCCCGATCGTCGACATGGCGGGCGGCATTCTGGCGGCGCAGGGCATCCTGCTTGCCCTTTTCGCACGCGAGCGGCACGGCATCGGCCAGCGCGTCGATCTAAGTCTGCTCGAGGCAGCCCTTGTCCTGCAAAAATCCTCGCTTACGCGCTACCTAAGCTCACGACAGCTGCCGCCGCGCACGGGGAGCCGTGCGCCCTATGCCACGCCGAACGAAGCCTACCGCACTAGGAACGGCTACCTGATGGTCGCCTCCTATACACCGGCGCGCTGGCATTCGCTCTGCACCGACGTGCTCCAGCGGCCGGAGCTCGAAAAAGATCCACGCTTCGAGACACGGCAGGAACGCCAGAAATATCACAAGGAGCTCAAAGCAATCATCGAGGAGATGCTGACGACGCGCACCACCGAAGAATGGATGGAGCTTTTCCTAAAACACGACCTCATGTGCGCGCCCATAAACACCTATCACGAAGTGGTGGAGATGGAGCAGGTGAAGGCGCGGCAGGCGATCGAGACGCTGACCTTCTCCGACGGCAAAGAGATGGGCACCGTTGCGCCCGTGCCGAAGCTGAGCGAGACCCCCGGGCGCGTTGTCGCGCCCTTCCCCGAGCGCGTCGGTGAGCACACGCGCGAGGTTTTGCGCTCCGTGGGCGTGGCCGATGAAGAGATCGAGCGACTGGCTGGTGCCGGCGTTATCGGCCTTCCCAAGTGAGGCAGGCGATGGACGGTCTCCGCCAACTCGCCTGCCTGGTAAGCGACCCGCCGCCGACATCCGCTGCAGAGCTGGAGCTCGCCGGCATGGCGCTAGTGGACTTCGCGGGAGTTGCGCTTGCGGGCACGACGGAGCCGGTGGCAGGCATCATCGCCGGTTTCTGCAGTGCGGGCGGACAGGGACCTGCCGAGGTGATCGGCATGGCTATGCGCGCAGGTCCCTGCGACGCGGCCTTCGCCAACGGCACGATCGGGCACGCGCTCGACTACGACGATTCCAACATGGTGCTTGGCGGTCATCCTACCGTGCCCATACTGCCGGCGCTCCTTGCTATAGGCCAGCAGACCCGCGCCAGCGGGCACGCCATTCTCGAGGCCTACGCCGTGGGCTTCGAAGTCATGCTTCGCCTGGCAAGGGCAGTGAATTTCGAGCACTACGAGCGTGGCTGGCATCCCACCGCCACTCTTGGAGTCTTTGGGGCGGCTGCCGGCGTGGCGCGGCTGCTTTGCCTAACCGAAAAACAGGCAGGACATGCCCTTGGGCTTGCGGCCTCCATGGCTTCCGGCGTGAAAGCCAATTTCGGCGCCATGGCAAAGCCGATCCAGGTGGGCTACGCGGCGAGCAAGGGCGCGATGTCCGCGCTTCTGGCCAGAAGCGGCGCGACCGCGAGCGCCGATGCGCTGGAGGGCGAGCGCGGGTTTCTTTCCGTCTACAACGGAAAAGGCGCCTACCGCGCCGAGGCGCTCGCGGGCTCCGGCAAGCCGGAAATCCTCGTCTCGGGCATCAAGTTCAAGCGCTACCCCTGCTGCGGCAGCACGCATGTGGTGATCGACGCGGTGAAACGCCTGCGTGCCGAGCATGCCGTCGAGGCCGAGCGCATCGAAGCGGTGGAAGTGCTCATCAACCCGCGCCGGCGGCCGCATGTCGACCGACCCGTGGTCGCGGCACCGCTCGAAGGCAAGTTCAGCGTGCAATACACGGCGGCGGCGGCGCTCGCCGACGGCGATGTGGGGCTCGGTCATTTCAGCGAGGCCACGATCGCCCGCCCGGACCTGCAGATGCTCTTGAAAAAAGTCCGGGTCGGTGGGCTTGCGGAGGGTGCGGCCGAGCTGGGGCAGCCCTGCCGGCTCACGGTCACGCTCGCCGAAGGCGAAAAATATTCAGTCTTTTTGGGCGGTCCGGCCGGGCGTGATGCCTCCGAATACCGTCAGGCGATGCGCGGCAAGTTCGTCGACTGCGCCACGCTCGTTACCGATCCCGCCACGGCCGAGAGCCTGCTGCAGGAACTCCTCCGCTTTTCCGAGCTCGACGACATCAACCCGCTGATGGGCCGGCTTTCGCTTAGGCACGGCCGACAATTCCGTCACGCACAAGGGGCATAATCCATGTTCAATCTTTCGCTTTCCGGCGGCTGCATCATCAATCGCAGGTTCTCCAATTGCGAGGACCCGCGCTTTCTTTCGCTGATAGATGTGGTGCGGGCGGCGGACCTGTCCTTCATCCATCTGGAAGGGACGATCTGCGATGCGGATGACCCGGAAGTGTTTCCGGCGGCGGAATCCGGCTGGACATGGATCCGCATGCCAAAGCTTTTTGCGGAGGAACTGCGCTGGGCGGGCTTCGACTTCGTCTCCCACGCTTCGAACCACAGCCTCGACTATATGTATGGCGGCCTCTACTCCACCTGGAAAGCGTTGAAGGAGGCCGACATCCCTTTTGCCGGCACCGGCAGGAGCCTGGCGGAGGCCCGCCGGCCTGCCTTCATCGACAGCGGCAAGGCCCGTGTGGCGCTTATCTCTTCAAGTTCCTCCACCACCGACTGGGCGCGCGCCGCCGACCCCATTCGCGAGGACGGCGGCCGCCCCGGCGCCAATCAGATCCGCATGATCTATGAAATGGATGCGGACTCGCTCAATGAGGTGAAAAAGCTCGCCCGCAAGATGGGCTGGTGGATCACCGAGGTTGGCGATGGCTTCATGCTCAACCCCCCCGGCCTGCATAACACCATCACGCGATTCACGCTCGGTAAAGGCCCTGGCGTGCGCGCAGTGGCCGACCGGGCCGACGTGGAAGCCAATCTGGACACGATCCGCGAGGCAAAGCGCCGGGCGGACTTCGTGATGTTCCACATCCACAACCATGAATGGGACCTCGACCAGGGACTGCATGCGCCGCCGCCCTTCGTGCAAGACCTTGCGCACGAGTGCATCGACGCCGGCGCTGACCTCTTCATCGCGGAGGGCGCGCACGCGCTCCTGCGCGGCATCGAGATCTACAAGGGAAAGCCGATCTTTTACGACCCTGGTGATCTCTTCAAGGACGGCAACTCCAAGACCCGCCCGCCGACCGAATATTACTGGAAGCGCGGCACGAACCCCGCAACCGGTCGCGAGGAGATCACGACCGCCGATTCCGCCGCGCATACCGACCTGCAGAAGCTTCCGGTCGCGAGCAATCCGCCGGGCGGCTACAACACCGGCAAGGTGCTCGCGGTGCTCGTGCCTGTGTGCTGCTTCGACGACGAGGGGCGACTCAAGGAAATCCGCATCCATCCGGCAAAGCATTTGCGCGGCTCGCATGTCGTGAACGGTCTTCCCGGCCTGGTGACGGGGGAGGAGGCGCGCGAGGTCATCTCTTATCTCGCCGAACTCAGCGCACCCTTCGGAACCGAAATAGCTTTCGACAACGGTGTGGGGATCATTCGCCCATGACTCGGCAGCGCTATGACGAGACCCATGTCGCCGACGTCATCGTCCTGGGCTTCGGCGGGGCCGGTGGATGCGCGGCGATCGAGGCGCATGATTGCGGCGCCGATGTCATCCTGATCGAGCGGCAGCCGGGGGAACGGCATTATTCCAACACGCGCATGAGCGGCGGCGGCTATCATAGCCCGAGCCGCGACGGCGACTTCGAGGCGCTCAAGGCCTATGCCAAGGCCATGTTCAGCGGCGAGAACCTGCCGCAGATGCTGGAAGGCGAGCAGCCGGACTTTTCCGACGAATTGGCCGACGCCTGGGCGCGCTATTCGCCCGAGAATGAAAGCTTTATGCGAAGCCTCGACCCCGATTACAAGACGGTGATCATCAGCAACGCCGCCTTCCCGGATTTTCCTGGCGCGGGCAACTCGGGCTACGCCGTCGTCAAGAGCACCTATACGGGATCGGAGGACGAGGCGGAGCTGTTCCGCTTCACGGTCGACGCGGACAAGAAGCAGAAGCAATCGGGTGAAGCCTTTCACGCCTGCCTTCTGACCGGTGTGAAGAGCCGCGGCATTCCCGTCCATTACGGCACGCGCGGGCGGGAGCTTCTCATCAACGAGGATGGCGAGGTGACGGGCCTGGTCTGCGAGCGCGACGGCCGGCGCATCGCCTATCGCGCACGGCGCGGCGTGGTGCTCACCTGCGGCGGCTACGAATACAACAAGCGCATGCGCAAGGCTTTTCTCGAGGGGCCGGGCGTGGAGGGCTGGGCCTTCTATGGCACAACCGAGAACACCGGCGATGGAATCGAAATGGCGCTGAAGATCGGCGCGGCACTCACGAAAGTCGGCAAGATCGCGGGCCGCGTCATCTGCGCCGTGCCCGTGCGCCGGCACGGACTGAAGATCGGCCTCAACACCAACGGCGTCGGCAAGCCCAACGAGATCGTCGTCGACAGTTATGGCAACCGCTACGCATCCGAGCGGCGCATCACCAAGGATCCGAGCCGCTACATCTTCTACAAAGAGGCGCTGCAGTTCGACACGATCAACCTCAACTATCCGCGCATCCCCTCCTGGATGGTCTTCGACACCACGCTCATCGAAGCAGGGCCGATCGTGCGCGTGGCGGCGGCTGCCTACAACGCCATCGACTGGGGCCACGACAATACTAACGCCGTGCGCCAAGGCTGGATTCTTAAGGGGGAAACCATCGAGGAGCTTGCTCGCAGGATTGCAGAGCACCCCGACAATCGCGGCCTTATGCAACCGGACAGGCTGGCGCAAACCGTGGAGCGGTTCAACGGCTTCTGCGCAGAGGGCCATGACGCGGACTTCGACCGCGAGCCGAAGACCATGGCCCCAGTGGAGAAAGCCCCCTTCTACGCTATTCCGCTCTATCCTGGCGGCCCCAACACCAAAGGCGGTCTGCGCTCCAACGCGCGTCGGCAGGTGCTCGACTGGGAGGACCGGCCGATCCCGCGGCTGTTCACGGCGGGCGAAATCTCGTCCGCTTTCCAGTTCGTCTACCAGGGCGGGGGAAATCTCGCCGAATGCATCACCTTCGGCCGGCTTGCCGGCCGCGAGGCGGCATCGCAGCCGCCGCTCGATGGGCCGGACAGGCCGGCAGGCGCCAAGACACACGGCCGGGTGGCCGAGCCAGTTCGCTAGACATGGAAGGGGAATTGATGTCCGACGATCTCGTGCTTCTGGAGGACTGCGGCAGCTACGCGGTCATCACGCTCAACCGGCCAGACAAGCGCAACGCCATGAACACCGCCGCCCAGAAGCGGCTGCAGCAGCTCCTGCGCGACAATGTCGGCCGCTATCCGGTGGCCATCATCACCGGCGCCGGCCCCGCCTTCTGCTCGGGCATCGACCTCAAGGAGCGACGCGAGCGGCTGGAACGCGGCGAGGCCGAGCCTGAATATTCGCGCCAGGGCCATAGCTGGATCGAGACGATCGAGGCGATCCGCGTGCACCCGACGGTCTTCATCGCCGCCGTGAACGGCTACGCGCTGGGTGGCGGCATCTCGCTCATCAATGTCTGCGACCTGGCGATCGCCGCCGAGGACGCGGAGATCGGCATGCCCGAAATCACCTTCGCCTCCTATCCGACCGTGGCGGGGCCGACCACGCAGCTTCGCATCCTGCGCAAGCACGCCTCCTGGCTGGTGCTCACCGGCAAGCGCATCGACGGCATCACCGCGGCGCGCTGGGGCATGGTCAACAAGGCGGTGCCGAAGGAGCGGCTGATGGACGAGGCACGAGCGGTCGCCGAGCACGTCTCCCGCTTCAACCCCGTCACGCTCGACTGGTCGAAGAAGGCACTCGACGACATCCCCTCGAAGGTTTCGGACTGGACGACGGCGCTTGAATACGGGCGCACCGTCACCTCGGTGATCCAGAACCAGATCGGCAAGGACAAGGTGACGCCCAGCAAGTTCTGAGGCGCGCCCGAGAAAACGCGGAGAAGAAGAATCGTGAAGAAGAAACTGGGTTTTATCGGGCTTGGCGTCATGGGCGCCAACATGTGCCGGCGCATCCTGGAAAGCGGCGGCTTCGACCTCGTCGTCTATGACGTCGACAAAGCGAAGGTCGAGGAGATCGTCGCGCTGGGAGCGACGGGTGCAGATTCGCTCGTGGAGCTTGCCGTAGCCGTCGACCTCATCGCCTGCAGCCTGCCAAACCCGCAGATCGTGAGCTCGGTTTTCCTCGATGCCGGAGGCGTTCTGGAGGCGGTGCGCAAGGGCACGACAATCCTCGATTTCAGCACGGTGGATTCTGAGACCAGCAAGCGGGTCGCGGCGGCAGCCGAGAAGCGCGGCGCGCTCTATGTCGACACGCCCGTGAGCGGCGGAAAATTCGACTCGGCCAAGGGCACGCTGACCATCATCTGCGGCGCCACCGAGGAGGAGCTGGCAGACGCCATGCCGCTGCTCAAGGTAATGGGCACGTCCATCCATTTCGCCGGCACGCGCGGCGCGGGCAGCACGATCAAGCTCGTCAACAACGTGATCTCCATGGCCAATACCGTGGTCGCGGCCGAGGCCTTCGTGCTCGGCGTGAAAGCGGGCGTGGATGCGGGCACACTATTCAACATCCTCCAGCATTGCGGCGGCCGCTCGCTGCGCATGACCAAACGCTTCCCGAGCATCCTCAAGGGCGATTTCTCGCCGCGCTTCACGGTCGACCTCGCCGAGAAGGATCTGCGGCTAGCGCTGGAGCTCGCCCATTCGCTGAAAATGCCGATACAATTCGGCAGCCTCACCCACGACCTGTTCCTCGCCGCCAGCGCCAGCGGGCGCGGCGGGCTCGACGCCACGGCCGTTATCCAGCTCATGGAAGAGCTGAACGGCGTCGAGGTGCGCGGCGAGGCGCTCGTTTCCGACAAATACGTCTGACGCGGAGGAAGAGACATGACCAAGGAACTGCGGGACAAGACGTGTATCGTCGGCGTCGGCAACACCCAATATGGCAGCTTTCCCGAGACGGATTCCTACGGCCTCGGGGCGGAGGCGCTGCGGAAGGCGCTCGACGACGCCGGACTTTCGATCCGCGACATCGACGGCGTCATAGTCAACCGTATTCCCTCCTATGAGCGGTTTGCTGAGATGGTGGGGCTGGGCCACCAGCGCTTCAGTCTTCAGCTTCAGGCAGCGGGGCGCATGTCTGGCGTGTCCGTAATGATGGCGGCTGCTGCGCTCCATACCGGGCAGGCGGACTGCATCGCGCTCGTCTACGGCAATAACGGCCGCTCCGTGCGCGAATATTACGGCGGCGGCGATGGCGCATGGGGCCCCTGGGGCTTCACCTCGCCCGGCGCCCGCCATGCGATGATGGCGCGCCGGCACATGGAGCTTTACGGCACCACGAGCGAGCAGTTGGGGCACATCGGCAAGACCATCCGCGACCACGCCGCGCTGAACCCCGACGCGGTGATGCGAAAACCCTATACGATCGAGGAGCACCAGGCCTCGCGCTATATCTGCGAGCCGCTGCACCTGCTCGACTACTGCCTCATCAACGATGGCGGCGTCGCCCTGATCATGACGCGGGCGGACCGCGCGAAGGACCTGAAGAAGACGCCGGTCTATGTCAGCGGCTTTGCCCGCAACGACACCTACGCCATGTCATCCTTCTACACGCCGGTCGACGATCTCTGGTACGAGGGGCTGCAGGACATAGCGGCCCGCGTCTATCCCGCAGCCGGCATCTCGCGTGACGAGGTCGACGGGCTGATGATCTACGACAACTTCACGCCCACCGTGCTCTTCTCGCTGGAGGGGATGGGCTTCTGCCCGCGCGGCGAAGGCGGACCGTTCGTGGCCGAAGGGCATCTTGGCCTCGGGCAGCGCTGGCCCACCAACACCAGCGGCGGTCATCTGTCCGAAAGCTACATGCAGGGCTGGGCGTTGATCGTCGAGGCCGTGCGCCAAGTTCGCCGCGAGTGCGGCTCGCGGCAGATCACCAACTGCAATGTCGTCCAGTACATAGCCGCCACGCCGGTCTCCGCCTCCATCCTTTTCCGCAGGTGAGCGCCATGGATTACAAAAAGCCCATCCCCGCACTCGATAACTGGAACCGGCCCTTCTGGGCGGCAGCCCGCGAAGGCGCGCTGAAGATGCAGGGCTGCAAGAGCTGCGGCCACCTCTTCTATCCGCCGGGTCCGGTCTGCCCCTGCTGCTTTTCGGATGTGCTCGAATGGCGCACGCTCTCGGGCCGGGGCACTGTGGAATCCTGGGTGGTCTTCCACCAAGCCTACTACAAGGGCTTTTCGGACGAGCTGCCCTACAATGTCGCCATGGTGCGGCTCGAGGAGGGCGCATACCTCTTCACCAACCTCGTCGGCATCCCGAACGACAAGATCCGACGCGGCCTGCCGGTCGAAGTGATCTTCGAGAAGGCAACGGAGGAAATCACGATCCCGAAATTCCGCCCCGCCGAGCCCGCGGAGGCATGAGCGTGAGCGACGGTCTCATCATTTTCGAGGAGTTCGACGGCTACGCCGTCATCACCTTCAACCGGCCGGAGAAGCGCAATGCGCTGAGCTCGCCGATGGTGCAGCAATTGCAGGAAGCGCTGGAGGTCTGCCGCGGCAAGCACCACGTCGTCGTCATCACCGCACGCGGCGACACGTTCTGCGCCGGCGTAGACTTGAAGGAGCGCAACGACTGGGTGCGCAAGGGCGCGAAGATCCGCGGCGACAGCGTGCGCAACCGCTGGTACGACACGATCGGCACGATCATCCGCAACCATCCCGCCATCTTCATCACCGCCGTGAACGGCCTCTGCCTGGGAGCCGGCGTCACGCTGGTCGCCATCAGCGATCTTGCGCTGATGGCGGAGGAGGCGGAGATCAGCATCCCGCAGATCACCTTCAACATCTATCCGGGTGTGGCGGGTGCGGGGCTTCAGACGCGGGTACAGCGCAAGCATGCGTCCCGCATGGTGCTGACGGGCGACCGCATCTCGGCTGCGGAAGCGGTGGACATGGGCATCGTCAACATGGCCGTTCCGCGCGAGAAGCTGATGGACGAGACGATCGCGCTCGCCAAGCACGTCGCGCAGTTCAACCCCATCGCGCTCGACTGGTGCAAGAAGGCGCTCGACCAGATCCCGAGTCAGATTTCCGACTGGACCACCGCCCTCACTTACGGGCGCAGCGTCACCAACATCATCCAGGATCAGATCGGCAAGGCGAACGTCTCGCCGGAGCGGTTCTGATCTTCTTACCGACCATTCGAAAGGCAGTTCACGTTGAAAGAATACAAGATGTTCATCAATGGGGAATGGCGCTCGTCAGGCGAATCCTTCCCCACAGTCAATCCCTTCGACCAGCAGGCCTGGGCGACGATCCCCAAAGCCACTGAGGCGGATGTGGATGACGCCGTCAAGGCAGCCCGCGCCGCGTTCCGCGCCAAATGGCGCGACACGAACGGCGTCACGCGCGGCAAGCTGATGGTGCGTCTGGCGGAGTTGCTCGAAGCGAATGCTCAGCGGCTGGGAGAGCTCGAAAGCCGCGACAATGGAAAGATTCTGAGCGAGTCCGTGAAGAACATGAGTTCGGCGGCCCGGTACTATCGCTTCTTCGCCGGCTATGCTGACAAGCTAAATGGCGAGGTCATCCCCATGGACAACCTCGACATGTTCGATCACACGCTGCGCGAGCCGATCGGCGTGGTCGGCATCATCACGCCGTGGAACTCACCCATTTCCATTCTGGCGAACTCGCTCGCCCCCGCGCTCGCCACGGGCAATTGCGTGGTCATCAAGCCGTCCGAATACACCTCCGTCACGACGCTCGAATTCGCCGCGCTGGTGAAGGAAGCAGGCTTTCCCGACGGCGTGGTGAACGTGGTGACGGGCGGCGCCGATGTCGGCAACTGGCTCACCCGCCATCGCGGCATCGGAAAGATCAGTTTTACCGGCGGCTCCGGCACCGGCCGCATTATCGCGCGCAGCGCCGGCGAGAGCCTGATCCCCGTCACGCTGGAGCTCGGCGGCAAATCCCCAAACATCATCTTCGAGGATGCCGATCTCGACCGCGCAACCGCGGCGGCAGCCGGCGGGATTTTTGGAGCCGCCGGGCAGACCTGCATCGCCGGCTCCCGCCTGCTCGTGCAGCGCCCGGTTTACGACGAGGTGGTCCGCCGCATGGTGGCGCGCGCCGACAACATCAAAGTCGGTGATCCGCTGAACCCGGAAACCAAGATGGGGCCGGTCGCCAACAAGGCGCAATTCGACCGGATCCTTTCCATGATCGAGGCTAGCGTGGCGCAAGGCGCCGTCGTCGCTGCGGGCGGTACGGCACTCACCGGGCCGGAATACAGCAAGGGCTTGTTCATCGCTCCCACCGTGTTGACCGGAGTTACCAACGACCTGGCCATTGCCCGGCAGGAGGTCTTTGGGCCGGTGCTCTGCATCATGTCCTTCGAAAGTGAGGAAGAAGCTATCGACATCGCCAACGATTCGGATTACGGGCTGGCTGCAGGGTTGTGGACCAGGGACCTCTCTCGCGCGCACAGACTGGCGCGCCGGCTGGAAGCAGGGCAGGTCTGGGTCAACACCTATCGGGTCAGCGGGGCGCAGGTGCCTTTCGGCGGCGTCAAACAGAGCGGGTATGGCAGAGTGCGGGGCTATCAGTCGCTTCTCGAATACACTCAGATCAAGAATGTCATGATCGACATTTCCCCATCGCCGGCACCGCAGGCGGCTCGCACCGAAACTCTGGTGGCCGATCGGTAGACCGTGGGCGCGTCGGGGGGTCGAACACGCACGCTTCTGGGTTTCGGTCTCGCAGTATGCCTAGCTGCCGCCGGCGGATACCTCTTCTTTAACCTGCACCTGCCACTGCCTTGGATGCTGGGCTCCATGACAGCATGCCTCGTGGCAGCAATCGCCGGGCTGCCGGTAATGACGCCGATGCAGGTACGCCCACCAATGTCGGCGGTGATTGGCACTATGCTCGGTGCGGGGTTTCCACCTGACCTGCTCTACCGACTCGGGCACTGGATTGTTCCGATGCTCGGGCTTGTGGTCTTCATGCTCGCATGCGCGGTTTGCTGCGTGAGCTTTTTCCGTTACGTGGCGAAGTTCGACGCCAAGACCGCATATTTCTGCGGCATGCCGGGCGGGTTGATCGAGATGACCATGCTTGGCGATTCGGTAGGGGCCGACGCCCGCCGCATCGCACTGGTGCATACAGCGCGTGTCTTCACCATCGTCTTCATCGTCCCGTTCATAGGGCGCTACGCTTACGGGGACCAGAACCTGAAACCCGTGTCCAACTTTGCCTCAGCCCGCGACATTTCGGCGGAATTCTTTCTCTGGTTAGTGGCAACTTCTATCGTTGGCATCGCGCTCGGCAAACTCCTGCGCCTGCCGGCGCCGTACTTGATAGGTCCAATGCTGGTTAGCGGCGCGCTGCACCTGGGTGGAGTCACCGATTTCACCATCCCTTCCGAGTTGATAATCACTGCCCAGGTAGTGCTTGGGGCCTCGCTGGGCTGCCGGTTTTCCGGTACAGCTTTAAGGGAAGTGGGGCGGATCCTCCTGCTTTCCTTAGGCTCCACGGCGATCCTGCTCACGCTGACCGTCTTTTTCGGCTTCGCCGTCAGCATGGTCGCGGGCATTGATCCGGTGGCGATAATACTTGCCTACTCGCCGGGCGGGCTCGCCGAGATGGGCCTCGTCGCTTTGTCGCTTGACGTCGACACTGCCTTTGTCGCGAGCCATCATATCGCGCGCGTGATGCTCGTCGGCTTCGGAGCAGGCCTTATCTTCAAACTTGGCGAACGGCTGCGCGCGCAGCAGACCGAATAAAGAAGACGGCCGCTGATGACGGTGCCAATCGTCGGGGCCACCAGATGCTTGGTCAGGCGGCCAGATAAACCATCTCGAACTTCGGCTTGCCGGTGAGGTTCTGGCGAAAGCCTTCCACCGTGTTGACATAAGCCGTCACATCATACTGGACCGTGATTGGCAGACAGAGAGCGTAGTCAGAAGCTACCTTCTGCAGCTTGAAGAAAGCGGCCTTGCGCTCGTCAGGATTGGAGGTGCTCTGGCTCTGGAGCTGCAGCGCCTCGCGCTCCGGCGCCGGGTCGACTTCGCCGGGGTTCAGAAAGGATTTCGGGTCGAAGACGCGTTGGAACACTTGGCTCGGATCGGGCCGACCGGTGAAGGCACCGAGGAAAAGGTGACCCTGCTTCTCGTTCATGAATTTGGCAGTGGAATCGGCCACCGACGCCGTGGTGAATCTGATACGAATGCCCACCTTTCCGAATTGCTCGATCAGCACCTCCTGGCGCTGGATAGCCTTCTGATCGTTCCATCCGATGGCTTCAAGATCAAACCCGCCGCCAAGACCGGCTTCAGCCAGAAGCGCCTTCGCCTTATCGGGATCGTAAGGATAAGTATCAGCGAGCTCAGGATTGTAGGCCCAATGGTTGGAGGGCAGCACCGTGCGCGCCGGCTCACCATCCTGCGTGATCTGGTTGAAGGCCTCGCGGTCAACCGCATAATTAAGCGCCTGCCGTACACGAAGGTCGCTGATCGGCGCACGTGCAAGATTAAAGTAGAACATGTTTATGATCTGTGTGGGGCCGGAGATCATCTCCAGATTGCTCGACCGCTTGATAATCGGCTCCTGCTGGATTGAAAGCGAGTAGACGAGATCGTTCTCGCCCGCCACGACCGAGCGCAGCCCCGTGTTCCTCTCCGGAATGATGGCGAACTCGAGGCCGTCGAGATAGGGCCTCCCGGCGCGCCAGTAGTTCTCGTTACGCGCCACGACCACCTTGGCGTTGTCGGTCCAGCTCACGAACTTCCAGGCGCCCGTACCGACTGGGTTGCGCTCTGTGCCCTCCCCCAGCTCCTGCACAGATTTCGGAGACATGATCATGCCCGGCCGGTCGGAGAGAACGAGAGGGAGCGCTGAGTCGGGATATTTCAGGTTGAGCGTCAGCTCCGTAGGACTGTTGACCTCGATGGACTCGATCGAGGCCACGTCCGTCTTGACGTTGGAGCGCGGCTCGCTGGCGCAGCGCTCCAGGTTGAACTTCACAGCCCCCGCGTCACAGGGCGTTCCGTCATGGAACATGATGTTCTCGTTCAGCGTCAGCACAAGCTTTTCAGGTATCTGGTCCCAACTCTTGACGATGCCGGGAAGAGCCTGAAGCGTGTCATAGTCGAACTCGAACAGCGTATCGAAGATCGGATAGAGGATCGGGTGATCAAAGCCCGAGCGGCCGGTGTGCGGATCGAGGCTCGACGGGTTGTTCGCAGCCGCCACGCGCAAGGTCCCCCCCTGCCGCGGTGTCTCCTGCGCGAAGCCAGACAGGGGCAGCGTCATCACCGACACGCCGGCTGCGAACATCTGCATCATGCGCCGGCGGGTCATCGCCTGCTGTCCCAGCAAAAAGTTCGAAATCATCGTCTCCTCCCAGAAATTTGCCAGCCACTGCCGATGGCAATCGCTGGATTGCTCGACTTCAGAACAGCCTCAGATAAGCAAAGAAGTGACATATTGTCTGGCGATCTGTCAATATTCGTGTTACTTTTACGACACATGGTGGACTTCGGGAGGAGTAATGAGTCGATCTGCAACACCGGCCTCAGCTGCACCGGGGGAACAGGCGAATGGCGGGCCAACCCGTCCGGAAGCATTCTTGCCGGAAGCTAGCACCTGCCGATGTTCAGACTTGCGGAGCGCGGGGAATATCCTCACCGTGAAGGAGCTCGGCATCTCCTTCCGCACGAGGGAGGGCGAGCGAACAATCACCAGCGGCATTTCTTTTGCTGTGAGAGAGGGCGAGCGCATCGGCATCGTTGGCGAAAGCGGATGCGGTAAGTCCGTTACCGGATTCGCGCTGCTCGGCCTTCTGCCTCGGAACATCACGCGCGTGAGCGGCCAAATCCTTGTCGACGATAGCGATATCAACCGGATGAAGGAACGTGAGCTGCGCAGGGTGCGCGGGCGAAAGATTGCGATGATCTTCCAGGAGCCGATGAGCGCGCTGGATCCGGTCTTTACCATCGGCCAGCAGATCGGCGAGGCGATACGCACTCATTTTGGAGTTGGTGCACGAGAGGCGCGGGAGCGCGCGATCGACGTGCTGGCAAGAGTGGGCATTCCGCTGCCCGAGCGCCGGCACGACGAATATCCGCACCAGCTTTCCGGCGGTATGCGCCAACGTGCGATGATAGCCATAGCACTTGCTTGTGAGCCGCAGTTGCTCATCGCCGACGAGCCGACCACCGCGCTCGACGTTACGATCCAGGCCCAAATCATCGATATCATCCTCCGGCTCAGTGAGGATTCCGGCACAGCACTGATCTTCATCACCCATGATCTCGGCGTGGTGGCGGAGACCTGCGAGCGGGTGCTGACCATGTATGCGGGCCAAGTGGTGCAGGACGCGGCAACAGACGCAGTGCTCGTCCGCCCGCGCCATCCCTATACATCCGGCCTGATGCGTTCGCTGCCGAAGCTCACTCGGCGCAAGGCCCCCCTGCCCTCGATCCCGGGCCGTGTCCCCTCGCCTGCCGCGATGCCGCGAGGCTGCCGCTTTGCGGAGCGATGCGCCTTCTCGCAATCGCGCTGCATGAGCGAGCAACCGCTCTTCGAGGTGGCGAGCGGGCATTACGTACGCTGCTGCCGACATGCCGAACTCGAACTTCCAGGGACGCTGGCATGAGCGGCGCCGAGGGCAAGCCACTGGTCGAGGCACAAGGCCTCAAGGTTCATTTTGACACCGATGATGGGGAGACGGTGAAAGCGGTCGACGGTCTTAACTTCTCAGTGATGGAGGGTGAGACCTTCGGCGTGATCGGCGAATCCGGATCGGGCAAATCGACGCTCGGGCGGGCTATCGTATGCCTCATCAGACCTGACGAGGGAGAAATCCTGCATGACGGATGCAACCCCTTCACGCTTTCCGCTCGCGATCTGCGCCGCCATCGCCGCGAGTACCAGATCATCTTTCAGGATCCACACTCGGCGCTGAACCCGAGGATGTCGATCATCGACAGCGTCTTAGAGCCGCTCGAAATCATCGGCGGGGCAGACGGAGAGGAGCGTCGACGGCGGGCGCTGGCCGCCCTCGACCGCGTCGGCCTCGGAGCGGAGTTCGCAGAACGCTACCCGCATCAGCTTTCGGGCGGGCAGAAGCAGCGGGTCAACATTGCCAGGGCACTGATCCTGCAGCCGAAACTTCTCGTCTGCGATGAGAGCGTTGCGGCTCTCGACGTGTCGATCCAAGCCGACATTCTCAACCTGCTTGCCGACCTGCAGCGGGAGTTCGGGCTTACCTATGTGTTCATCACACATGATCTCGCAGTGGTGTCGCATGTAAGCGACCGGATCGCAGTGATGTATCTCGGCGTGTTCATGGAAATGGGTCCCGCCGAAGAGATAGCGCGCCGCCCGAGGCATCCTTATACCGAGGCGCTCCTGTCGGCGGAGCCGCTTCCTTTGCCCTCCGCCATGCGAACGAAGCAGCGCATTATCCTCGAAGGAGAGATACCGAGCCCCATAGCTCCTCCTTCCGGCTGCCGTTTCCGCACCCGCTGCCGCTTTGCGCAAGCAATTTGCGCGGATGAGCGGCCGGCTTTTCGGGAAATCGAATCCGGACGGTTCGCGGCATGCCACTTCGCCGAGAACTTAGTACTGCAAGGAGAAAACAGGATCTCAGGCAAAGCCGCTGGGCGCGCGTCCCTGGAGCAGAACGAAGGATTCCGGCCATGAAGCGAATTGCAAAGTCATCAATCGCGGTGCGACGGCTGGCTCAAGTCGTACCGGTGATGGTGCTCGCCACATTGGTTGTTTTCGGGCTGATGCATATCGTCCCGGGCGACCCGGCGGTCGTACTTGCAGGTGACCAGGCAACAGGGGAAAGGATCGAGGAGATCCGCCAGCTCTACGGCTTCGACCAGCCGTTTCTCATTCAGTACTGGAATTGGCTGAGCGATGCCATGAGAGGAGACCTGTCGCAGTCGCTGCTTTCGTCGGAAAGCGTGTCCGTGCTTATCGCGCAGAACTTTCCCAACACGCTGCTCGTCGTCGTCTATGCAATGGTCATTTCGCTCGTCATCGGCGTGCCGCTCGGCATTGCGGCGGCAATACGCGCGGGCTCGGCGGCAGATGCGGCTGTCGGTGCGCTTTCCTCGGTAGGCGTTGCGATGCCTAATTTCTGGCTGGGCATGATCCTGGTCTCGTTCTTTGCGCTCAGCCTTGGCTGGTTCCCCGCAACGGGGGCAGGCTCGATCACCGAAGATTTTCCGGAAGCTATATGGCGCGGCACGCTGCCCGCTGTAGCGTTGGCGGCCGGCGGCATCGCCGAGATATCGCGGCAGGTCCGCAGCGCGCTGCTTGAGGTGCTCTCGTCCCAGTTCGTACGCACGCTTCGCGCAAAAGGGCTCTCCTCCCGGACCATCCTATGGAAACACGGGCTTAAAAACATCTCCGTCACGCTGCTTACCGTTACAGGATTGCTGTTCAATCGTCTGCTCGGAGGAACGGTCGTCGTCGAAGCGATCTTCGCTTATCCAGGCATGGGCAATCTCATCGTGCGGGCGGCAATCAATAAAGATTTCCCGGTGGTCCAGGGTGTGGTGCTCAGCATGGTGGTCGTAGTGGTTCTGACCAATCTTATCATCGACATTCTCTGTGGCCTCATCGATCCGCGAGTAAGCCAAAAATGAGCTTGTCCGTGCCCCAAGTCCGAGGCCAGCAGAAGAGCCTTCCGGCCTTTCTTTCCAGATTTCTGAAGGATCCGAAAGCGCTCATCGCCACCACTTATCTTCTGCTCCTTATCCTTCTTTCGGTGCTGGCGCCGTGGATCGCACCCTATTCGCCGACGGATCAGAATTTTGCCGAGGCGTTGGCGGAGCCGAGCACAGCACACCTATTCGGCACAGACGATCTCGGCCGCGACGTCTTAAGCCGCCTCATCTATGGCGCGGGCTATTCGCTCTACGCCAGCTTCCTTGCAGTGAGCATTGCCACTTTGATCGGCGCACCTCTCGGCCTCCTCGCAGGCTTTCTCGGCAGCTGGGTGGACACTGTGATCAGCCGCATCATCGACACGCTGCTCTCCTTCCCCGGCATCGTTCTCGCTATCGGTGTGACCGGCGCCCTCGGCATCGGGCTTACCCACGGCATGGTCGCGGTGGGTCTTGTATTCTCGCCAATAATGGCGCGGCTCGCGCGGGCGCAGACCCTGGTGGTGAAGAACGAGCTCTACGTGGATGCCGCGCGCTCGTTTGGCGCCTCCACGTGGCGGCTGCTCTACCGGCATATCCTTCCCAATGCGGTACAGCCGCTCATCGTACAGATTACGCTCCTTCTCGCCATGGCGCTGCTTGCGGAGGCGAGTCTCAGCTTTCTTGGGCTCGGCGTACAGCCTCCCGATCCAAGCTGGGGCGGCATGCTGGCGCGTGCGTATATCTACATGGACCTGGTGCCTGCGCAGATGTATGCGCCGGGAATTGCCATCCTCCTCACCGCGCTTGCGTTCAACGCGCTGGGCGAGTCGCTTCGCGTCTATCTCGATCCGACCATGAAGGGTCTCTAGCCCGCTTCCTGAAATGGCGGCAGGCCGCGGGCTTTCATGCGCAAGCGCAGGATGGCCGACGAGGTGGCAAGGAACAGATCCTGCCAGTCCGCCCCGCCGAAGCAGAGATTGCGGGTGTGCTCAGGCGTCCTGATAA